>Ga0210398_10000168_pt1 | contig 81459 bp, 72 predicted proteins | sample IncBWC4OmetaG_FD_161047 | JGI IMG/M metagenome (GOLD analysis project Ga0210398, IMG submission 161047) | Forest soil microbial communities from Barre Woods Harvard Forest LTER site, Petersham, Massachusetts, United States - Inc-BW-C-4-O | ecosystem: Environmental > Terrestrial > Soil >... | reverse complement strand
CTTCGTACCCTGCACGGCTTTTTCGGTCCGAAATTTCAGACCGGATCGACCGTTGCGGGTCATGGTCACCGTTACCGGGAAGGCCGAGAATTTCGAGGCAAACAATAACAATGCGACCGCGGGATTCACCGGTTCCGTCGGGCTCGGCACACGGCACAACCCGGATTGCGATTTATCCGGGCGGAGGTTTTGAAGCTTTTGCCGGTCCCATCCGAGTACGGGCCGAAGTTGGCGACGATATCTCGTTTCTGAATGGCGCCCACGACAGTCTGCGGGTGAGCCTGGGACCGCAATTTCGCTTCTAAAACACCGGGCGCAGGTACGCGCTGGCGGCCTTCCCGGGCCGCGATTTTTTTTTATGATGGAGCCGCACGAACCGGGAATGCTTGTGTGGTAAAGTAATCCCCGCCTTCGAATTGGCCGGGCCGTGGGGGCTCGTGCCGCCTCATCTAGTCCTCGATTGCGATTCCTGGGGAGGAGTTTATGCCGACACTCCGCGAACTGGTGAAAGACCGCAAAATGTATTCCATTGACGCTGCCAGCACCGTGCTGGAGGCGGCGCGCTTCATGATGGAGCACAACATCGGCGCGCTGCCGGTGCTTCGCAACGGCGAGTTAGCCGGCATCTTTTCCGAGCGCGATATCATGAACCGCGTAGTGGCCGCCGGCCGCACGCCAGGCCATACCGCCGTGTCCGAGGTGATGACGGCCAATCCCCGCGCGGTGAACGTGGACGAGAGCGTGGAGGAGTGCCTTTTCATCATGCACGAATTCGGATTTCGACACTTGCCGATTGTGGAGGGCAAGCAACTGCGGGGATTGGTTTCGCTGCGCGACATCGTCATGCATCAGGCTGCCGAGATGGAGCGGCAAAACCGGCGCTCGGCTTCCTAGACCAGGCATTTGCTTCGAACGCAGGGCTGAGAAGGTTGATTACTCCCGTTTTCGGAGTAGTAACTCGCCCGCTTTCGGCGGGAGTTTGAAAGGGAACTCGAATATCTTCCCAGCCATCGGCAATCGCAGATCGAACTCCTCTTGCGATTTCCATCCTCCGATCCATTTGTTTGCCGTATTGAAGAAGACCCACCCACTCGCTTCTTGCTTGCCGGTATCCAGATGTGCCGGGGACAGGCTGTTCTTCGTCATGAACTCGATCAGTTCACTCACGGATTTCTGATAGTCCTGCAAGCGGGCCTCGCGCGCCTGTTTCTGGTCGGGGTGCTTCTCAATGGTGCGTCTGGCCTCATCATCGAGAGCGTCGGCGTCCGTTTGAATTTTTTCGCTGTAATCTTCGGGGTCCAGGGAGGTCTGAATAATCTTGAAGTGTTTCATGAACTGCAGGGTGATCTCGTCAGGCTTCACGTCCAGACCGCCGGTTCCGCGATAGCGGACCGTCAGGAAGACTCCGAAGATGGGCTCAATGCGATGGCGAATGATTTGGACCTCGCGCGCGTCGACCGCCAGCACGATGCCGATATCGCCGGACCACAGGCCATAACGATACTTGCCATCTTCGCTTGTCGAAAACGTGCAGCCGGGCTGCGTCTCACTCCAGCGCAAGACGGGCGGAGCGGATTTGCTCTTCCTCCCACCCGCCGGCGCAGCGAAGGCGAAGGGGCAAATGATGAGCGCTAACCCGAGCAACATCCGCAATGGCCGTTGTCCGCGCCTAACTCCAGCCGTGCCAGACGACGCTCTGCAGAGTTGCGAAGCCATCGTCTGCATCTTGAAACGTCTCAATTCACCGTAAGGCTGACGGTTGCAGCGGTGCTCGTACTGGTGATGTTGCTCGGCGATATGCCATTCTGGTCCACGCCCGTCAGCGTAACCGTGTAGGTATTCTTGGGAGTGACCAAATTGTTGGCGTTATTGGAAGTGGTGGGTACGTTATTTGAGCCACAAGAAGGCAGAAGCAGCAACCCGCTGCCCACCACCATGAGCAACAGCAGTCCCAGCAGCTTTCTTCTGCGGCCGCCTCTAGCGCCGATTCCAGCGAGAGCCATGCCAGGGATGGCAAGCCAGAGGGCATAAAAAATCCGCGGGTGAGCCAGTTTCGTCTGATTTGGTACGACTCCGAAGGTGGAAACCGTCAGTGTGGAGGTGGGAGCTCCGCTCCCGGTGACGTCTACCGTCGCAGGTTTGAAGGAGCAAAAAGGAGCCGCAGTCACCGGCGGCGTGATCGACAGGCAGGAGAGGGTGACGCTTCCCGTGTAGCCGGAGATGGGGGTCACCGTCACCGTCGCTTGCGCGCCAAATCCTGCACTCACCGTGCCTGGGCTGATCGCTGTTGACACGGTGAGGGTGTAGTCCTGGGGAACCGAAACGATGTTGAGAAACAGTGTGGCCGTTTCTGTGTCAGAACCAGGACTGGTGCCCGTCACCGTTACCGTGTAGGTGCCTGCCGCCGCACCCAGGGTCGCAACTGTGAGAGATGGGGTAGCGCCCGGAGTTACCTCGGTAGGGCTGATCTGGCACACCGGCAGAGAGGTCGTACTCCCGCTGGAGGTGACAGCGCAGGTCATTGCCACCGAACCGGTGTAATTGTTGGGTGTGCTGACAGTGATGACGGCAGTTGCGGTGCCACCCGGGTCCACTCCCGCCGGAGGCGAGAACGAGGAGGCAGAAAGGGTGAAGTTCTGCGTCTGCGCGGCAGCGAAAGGCAAGTCGGCTGCGGCGAATAAGAGCAATAGACCGAATAAGATGGTGCGGCTCACTTGCCTGGAATTCAACATGGGTGGATGAGAACTCACTACCTTCGATTCCTCCAACGACGCAAACGCTGCCCGACGCGGACAGGAAAGAAACCTGCCCATCCCCCGGGAAAGGCAAAGCAATTTATCTGAGTACTCCTGCAGAATCCGTCAGATAAGAATCTTAGACTAGAGTGGCCCCTCACGCCAATCGCAGGTGCCGCAAAAACCAAGGCCGCCTCGAGCCAGGCGGCCGCATGGGGTCGAAGGGACTAATTGACCGTCAGTGTCGTGGTGGTGGAGCGCGTCGTGTTGGCTGTATCAGTCCCTGTGCCCGTAACCGTAACCGTGTAGCTGCCAGCTGCCGTGCAACCGGTGCAACCACCTCCGCCGCCGCCGCTGCCGCTGCTTCCACCCCCGCAAGCCGGTAAGAGGAAGAGAGCGGCCATAACGATTCCAAGTATCAGGAAGCCGAGGAACTGTTTCCGGCGAGAGCGTGCGGAGCCGAATCTCATTCCGATGAGCGACATGCCTGCAACGGGTAGCCACAGCCCGTAGAAGACTTTGTGCGGCATGAACAGCGCACCGCTCGTGCCGGTCGTGGTTACCGTGAGAGAGGATGTTCCGCTGCCCGTGGTCGACGCGCTACTCAGTGCGCAGGTGGGCGCCGGACTGCCACCACCTGAAACGCTGCATGTAAGGTTGATGGTGTTGCTGTAGGCGTTGAGCGCAGTAACGGTGACTGTCGATGTGGCATTGCTTCCCGGGTTCACGCTGGCGGGGCTCAATGCGCTCGCTGTGATGACGAAGTCCGGAACTGTGGCCGGACCGTAGGCCACGATGAAAGCGTCGGTGCAAGGCACATTAGTGGCTTTGCTCACACAGGTACCGCCGCCATAGGTAGTGTCCAGAGCGGCCTTGGTCGGAAACGCCGCGGTCGAGCCATTTCCTGAATCCGTATCGCCCGTCACGTAAATTTTTTCCGTGGAATCGAGGCCGATGGCACCTGCCAACTGATCTTCATCACCCCCGCCGCCGAGATACGTCGAAAACAAAGCCGTCTTCTGGATCGGGCTTAATACGCTCACGAACGCGTCCGTGGTGCCGCTTAACGCGGCCTGGGTGGGGTTCACAGTGGGGAAGTCGGAGGAACTGGTTTGACCCGTGACATATATGTTTGCCGGAGTCGAGCGGTCCAGGGCGATTGCGACGCCGAGATCAGTTCCGCTGCCGCCCAGGTATGTGCCATAGATGGCCGCGCTGCCCGTAGGGTTCAGTTCCACCGCGAAAGCGTTCTCCGCGCCAGCCAGCGTGCTCTGATAGGGCGTACCCGCGGTCGGAAAATCGGAGGACTGGGAGAGACCCGTAATGAACGCATCACCAGCAGAATCGGCCGCAATGGCGAGGGCATCGTCGACGTTGCTTCCACCGTAGTAAGTCCCATAGTTGTAGCCTGCGAGGTCGGCGGCAATGGCAAAGACGAACGCATCGTCCAGTGGCCCGTTGGCAGTAGTGTTGTTACACGTGCCGTCGCTGCCGCACTTACTTTGCACGACACCCGCTGTCACCGGCAGGTCGATTGATACGGTTTCGCCGGAAACGTAAATATTCCCGCTGCCATCGAGCGCCACCCCAGTTGCCAAATCGCCACTGCTGCCGCCGATGTAGCTCACGAGATCGAACGCCGAGCCGGTGGAGTTGACCTTGACGATGTAGCCATCGTCATCCCCGCTTCCAGATCCTAAGTTCAACGCGTTTCCGTGCGGTAAGGGATTCACACCCCCCGTCACGCCGCCGAGATCGGGAGCAAACGTTTCGCCAACGACGTATACATTCTGGCTGGTGTCGACTGCGACCGCCAATCCCGAAGTGCTATCCGAGCCATTGATGAAGGTGGCCCACGTAATGGAACCGGTTAAAGTGAGCTTGGCGGCAAAGGCATCATTGTTGCCGTTGGGCCCGCCTCCCACGAACGTCGTTTGCGCAGCGCCAGGCGTAACCGGGAAGTCGGATGAGTCGGTTGTTCCGCTGACGTATATACCCGTGCTGTCGACGGCGATTCCACCGGGAAAATCATCGTCGCTTCCTCCGAACTCAGTCGTGAATTGAAGCACACCAGCGGAATTAACCTTTGTGACGAAAACATCGAAACTAGCGCCGTTCGTAGCCGTTTTCCATCCAGGGATCGTATCCGAGTCGGTGGCTCCAGCGATAAGTTCGTTGCCGCTCGCATCCACCGCAATGGCGAGGCCGTAGTCGGCGGTGTCTCCACCGAAATAGGTAGAGTAGGTTACGGTGGGATCAATCACAAGTTGGCGACTGCGATCGTACAAGCCAACTGCGAACGTCACGCGATTGGCGCTCGCCACGAAACGGACATCCACGGTCTGACGCATTCCATCTTTCTCTTGATAGGCGATCGGCCGGTGCATCTCAACCGGTCCGGCAGCCGTCGTGAGGATAAGATCCCCCGCAGCATTTGTTGCGACCTGCTCCGCACCCTGGAATCCTAATGCGATCGAGCCGGTGTTGGCACCGGGGTTCACGAGATAGTCGAACTCCAACTGTTTCCCGTTCCCGCGAAAAGCGAGATCGATCCCGGGATAGAGATTCCGGTAACTGACCTGTCCAAACAGTGGGACATCGGAACGCCATCTGGAAGGATCGTTGCCAATAAAATAGTTCACCTTTCCGGATTGAGGTGCACCGGCGTTGACCTGCGCCGCAGGGTTGGCGCCCAACATACTCATGCGCACAGTCGCCAGCAACTCTTTCGATTTTTGTTGGGCTCGGCGCCGTAACATGCTCCTTACACCGGAGGGCCCGATGCGCCGGTTCATTATCATGTCCCGGACTTCAGAATCTTCGCCTCGTTTATGGAGCCTGAAAATCGCTTCCGACGAAGTCAGGAAGAGTTTGTAGCCGTTGCCACGAGCCACGTACCTAACCACCGGATCGCTCTGGCCTACATTCTGCTCGAACGCAAGAGGAAGGGCGGCGAAATTGGCCTGAACACGCCCCCGCGCGGCCGACGCGATGTTCCCCGACTTGGACGTCATAGATCTAGAGGAAGCCTCATCAGCCGCGCCGCGATTTCCTGGAGAAGCCACTAGCAACGCGACTGCAACCGCGGCGATACCAAGCATGATGCAAAAGGCATAGGTTCGTCTTCTAAGGGCAGATGAATTGGACACGAGGATCCTCCTGTGATGAACCGATGAAACCCCGCTCAGCGCGAAAAGGCTCGCAACGGGCGCGATTTAAACCGAAAAGCGGGCAAGTGCTAAACTGCGGACCTGCAAGCCGAAACCTCGTTGTGGCCAGGTCGCGCAGTCGCGAGTATGGTCTGGGGGGACGCTCGCGCTGCTAACGCAGTCCAAGATAACGACTGAGATCCTACCGGGCAAATGTTACAGCAATGTTAAAGCGGTACCAGTATAACCTGCCTGTAAAGTGAAGGCCCGCAGCGTAGAAGTCATTCTAGCCCTGTAAATTGCAAAGAAACACTCGATAAATGGATCAATCAAGCCTAGGGCCGTTTAGGGAGAGCGGATTACGGCTCCTCCTGCAGAAGTTCGGGCGCCGGCACGGTCCCGGTCTCCACTTGCTTCTGGCGCTCGGCCCGGCGTTCATTGTCGATGCGGACGGCGGTCTCCAGTTCTTTCCTGCCTTCTTCCTTGCGTCCCATGTGGACGAGGATCTGTCCTCTCACGTAATGAATGTCGGTGCGGGCGGGATCGAGTTTGCCGGCGGAATCGATGGCACTGAGGCCCGCCTGGTATTTTTGCGCGCGCTGATAAATTTTCGCCAGTCCGATATAAGAATTCAGCAGCCGCGGGTCGCGGCGTAGCGCCTCGCGGTAACTCTTTTCGGCATCATGGTCTTGCTGCAGCAGGGCGTAGACATCTCCCAGTTCGTCGTAGTTAAAGGCCAAGTCGGGCTCGACGGCGGCGTCTTTCAGAAACTCGTCACGTGCGTGCTCGTAGTCCTGCTTCTTCAAGTAGGCCAGGCCCATATTGAAGTGAACGAAAGTCAGCCCAGGATTGGCTTGCGCTGCGGCCTGGAAATCGGCCAGAGCCAGGTCGTACTGCTCGAGATTCAGATGCGCTTTCCCCATGAATAGATGAAATTCGGGAGAGCCCTCGCCCACCCGAACCAGTTGTGCCGTCGCCTTCTCATCGAGATCCTTCATTCCCGCACGATGAGCCGCGATCGAGAGCACGTAGAGATAGCTCAACTGCGTGGACTCCTGCGCCCAGAGCGGCTCGAGCGTGTTCGCCGCGTCGGTCCAGCGTTCCCCGAAAAAGTAGCAGAGACCCAGCAGATGCCGCGCTTGCAGAGCCTCGGGTTGATCGCGGACTACAGACTCGAAAAGAGGCATAGCTTTCGGAAAGTCACTCTGACGGTAATACACCAAGCCGATATTCAGCCGGACTCCCGCGACTTGCGGCATCAAATGTTTAGCCTGCTCGAGAGCTTGCAAGGCTTTTCCCCACTGCTTACGACGCATGTAGACTACGCCCAGATTGGCGTAAGCCCCACCCACATGCGGGTCGGCCGCCAGAACCTGACGGAAGTCGTGTTCCGCTTGGTCGAGCTGGTTTTGGTTCAGCGCGACCTGGCCGGCCTGGAAAAGCTGCCCGACGTCAACGGCGGGAGAAGTGGCGCCTGGCGCCCCGTTTCGCGCTTTGGCGGTATCTCCGAAGGATGAGACTTGCGCGGGCCATGCCACCGCGGCACAGGCTAGCAGCAGCCCCGCCAGAAGTCCCCACCGCAGGTGAGCGCTTGACACTGGATTTACTCTCTGCTGTAGTGTCCGCCAACCTCCGCCATGAATTCAAGCGGGCGGGAGGTAGCGCAGAATTTTCGAGCGCGGCACTGCAAGCGAAGGCTTCGATGGTTACGATTCGTGATGTCGCGAAGGAGAGCGGGTTTTCTTCCACTACCGTTTCGATCGTGCTGAATGACGCTCCGTTGGCACGCTATATCCCGCCGGTCACCAAGAAGCGGATTGAGCGCGCGGCCGAAAAGCTGGGATATCGGCCCAACCAGTTTGCCCGGGCCCTGCGCAGCAAGCGCAGCCACACCGTTGGCGTCATGGTTTTTGACATGACCGACCCCTACTGCACGCTGGTGCTGCGGGGGATCGAGAATACGCTCTACCAGGCCTCCTACCTGCCGATTCTCACCGACGTGCACAACGAGCGCAGCCGCTTCGAGCGCTACCTTGAGATGTTGCTCGACCGCCGCATCGAAGGCCTGGTCGTCCTGGCCAACTGGCTGTTTCTGGATATCAATCTGCTCGCCGATCTGGAGAAGAGCAGCATCCCGACCGCGATCATTGGCTGCGAACTCAAGGGCGACTCCATGAGTTCGGTGATCGTCGACAATGAAATCGGCGGATATCTTGCGCTCGAGCATTTGATTTCGGTGGGTCATCGCAAAATTGCGTTTATCCGTGGCCCGAAAACTTTGGCCGATAGTTCACCGCGGTGGAGGGGCATCCGCAATTGCGCCAAGGCCGCGGGCGTGGAACTCGACGCCCGGCTGGCCGTCGACTTGCCGGAATCGCGTGATCCCCTTTCCAGCTTTGAGGCAGGTCAGAGGTTAACCGAGGAGCTGCTGAAGCAGAAGCGTCCCTTCACGGCGATTCTCGCTTTCGACGACATGACCGCCTTCGGGGCAATCCGCGCCCTGGCCAAGGCCGGCTTGCGCGTGCCGGACGATTGCTCGGTGATCGGCTTCGACGATGTCGCCGCCTCCGCCCTTTGCACGCCTCCGCTGACCACCATTCGCCAGCCCATGGAGGCAATGGGGTCGGGAGCGGTCGGAGTGGTGCTCGACGGCATCAAGTGCGTGCTGGAAAAACGGGAAGTGGCAGCCCACCATCGCAAGGTGGCGCCGCAGTTAGTGGTCCGGGAGTCGACCCGCAGCCTGCCATAAACTCACTGCAGGGGGAAATCCTATCAAAATCATCCCGATTATCCACTGCCTCCGGCGTTTTTTTCTTGACAGTAGATGCCCCATAAACGCACTATTCATACGTTTTAATAAATCGTTTTCGACCGGCGGAAACGGGGGAAAACTTAGGCGCAGGCAAGGAAATGCCGAACACCCTGAAATACTCGCTCTGGAGGAGAAGAATTTGGCCATGAAACGTCATTCAGTACTGCAGCGAACCGGACTTCTGGTCGTCATCGTGTTTTTGGGCGCCGCGGCGTGGGCGCAGGATACGGCCTCGATCACCGGTACGGTCACCGACTCCAGTGGGGCCGCGGTGCCCAATGCGCAGGTCGCGGTTAAGAACGCGGAGCATGGCATCAATCGCAGTAGCACGAGCAACGGCAGTGGCGATTTTCTGTTTGCCTCCCTGCCGATTGGTTCCTACGATCTGACGGTTACCGCTGGCGGATTCAAGAAGTACCAGGCCCGAGGGATCATCCTGCGGGTGGCGGACAAGGCCCGCGTCAACGTGCCGCTCGAGGTCGGCACCATCACCACCGAAGTCATTGTGGAGGGCTCCGATGTGGCCCAGGTTGAAACCCAGACCTCGGATCTTGGAAATACTGTCACCGGCAAAGAAATCAGTCAGCTCGAGCTGAACGGCCGGGATTTCACTCAACTGGTAGCGCTTTCTCCGGGCGTTACCGATCAGTCGGGCAATGACGAAGGCGAGCCCGGCGCAACTACGGTGGCTTTTAGCATCAACGGCGGCCGCACCGAGTACAACAATTTCGAAATCGACGGCGGCGACGCCCTCGACAATGGCAGCAACCAGACCCTGAATGTCTACCCCAGCATTGACGCCATTGCCGAAGTGAAGGTGCTCACCTCGAACTTCGGCGCGCAATATGGGAGAAATGGCTCCGGGACGGTGGAGGTAGAAACCAAGTCTGGAACCAGCAGTTTTCACGGCGATTTGTACGAGTTCCTGCGTAACGATGATTTCAACGCCACTCCGGAATTCGAATCCTCAGTTCCGGAGTACAAAAAGAACGATTTCGGCTTTACCATTGGGGGCCCGGTCTTTATTCCCGGCCACTACAACAAGAACAAGCAGAAAACGTTCTTCTTCTGGTCGGAGGAATGGCGCCGCGAACTCACGCCCGCATCAGGATTCTTTTCTACGACGCCGGTCCCAACCATGGCCGAGCGCAGCGGTAATTTCACTGACGTCTGTACATTTTCCCCGAGCGACTGCCCGCTCGAACCAACGCTGCTTCCGAACGGACAAGCCAATCCTTTGGCAGGGCAGCCTTATCCCAACAATCAAGTTCCCATTGCAAACCCAACCGTCGCAAACGCTCTTATGGCAATGATCCCCGCACCCAATCTCTCTTCGGGCAATCTGGGTAGCGGCGTTCTAGACGAATGGTTCGCCACTCCAACTCTCCCCATGCACTGGCGTCAGGAACTGTTCCGCATCGATCAGAACGTCGGCGACAAAGTTCGCGCCAGTTTTCGCTATATACACGATTCGTGGAACGAGCAGTATCCCGTGCCGCTGTGGACCGACGGCACGAGTTTCCCCACGGTGCAGACCAATTTCAACAATCCCGGCGTGAGCATGGTGGCGCACCTCACGGCGAACGTATCCCCCACGCTTCTGAACGAATTTGTCGCCAGCTATACCACGGACCACATCAGCACGAGCCTCACCGGCCCCTGGCAGCGGCCTAGCGATTTCCCCGCAGTCGGTCTCTACAATAACGGCTACGGCGGCAAGGTGCCTGGTATCAGCATTGCCGGCGGCATTTATGGCGGAGGTTTCGCCGAAGATCCCGGATACGTTCCGCAGGGTCCGCTGAACTCGAATCCCACCTTCACCTATCGCGATAATGTCACCAAGATTGTAGGTCCGCATAATCTTCAGTTCGGCGTCTATGTCGTCGACGCGCACAAGAACGAAATTCCGCAGCCGACCTATGGGGTGAACGGGCAGATGTTCTTCAACAGCACCAGCTCGGTTTCGAGCGGAAACGCCTTCGCCGATCTTCTGCTCGGCAATATTTCTACCTACACGCAAGAAGGCGCCGCGCTCAAAATGCACGAAGCGTACAAGATTTATGAAACTTTCTTCCAGGACGACTGGCACGCCAGCAAGCGGCTGACTTTGAACCTGGGCGTCCGCTTCAGCTTCATGGGCACCTATCGCGAGAAAAATAATCTGGCCTGGAATTTCGATCCTGCCCTCTACGTGCCGGGTGCCAGCAGCGTAGATCCCAGCACGGGTCTGGTCCTCGGCAATCCCTATAACGGCTGGGTTGATTGCGGCGTAACTCCCGGAGTCCCGACCGGCTGTCTCAAGAATCACTGGTGGAATCCAGCGCCCCGCATCGGGTTCGCTTTCGACCCCAAGGGCGATGGCAAATGGGCGATCCGCGGCGGCTATGGCATCTTCTTTGAGCATACCAATGGCAATGAATCGAACACCGAGGCCTTGGAGCCTTACAGTAAGAGCACTCCGACTACCAGCACACCGGGTCCGCTCTCCGCGGCGAGCTGCAATGGGGTAACCGGATACGACTGCCTCAACTCCAGCCTTTTAGGCGCGGCGGGCGCGACCACGACTCCTCTCCAGTTCGTCTCCCTGCCCAACAAAGCAATTTGGCCCTACATGCAGCAGTGGCACTTCGATATTCAGCACGATATCGGCAGGAGCACGGTTGCTACCGCTTCCTACGTCGGCAGCGCTGGTGTGCACCTCACCCGCTCTTACGAATACAACCAAATGTTGCCGGTTCCCGCCAGCCAAAACCCGTACGCTCCGGGCCAGCCGATTTCTCCATATGATTGCTCGGGCATCTCCCAATCAACTGCTCCCGGTTCCGGAGGAGCGGCAACCGCAACTCCGGGTGCCTATACGGTTACCTTGCCCGACGGCACCACGTCTACCGGTAACTCTACCTACACCACTCCGATGACCGGTGGCTGGGCGAACAATCTCGCCGTTGCCTGCGGCCTGAACTCAAGCTTCTACCGCCCCTTCCTGGGTATCGGCGATATCCAGCGCAAAGACCAAACTGGCTCCTCTAACTACAACGCTCTTGAGCTTTCTTTGCGCCACAACATCGGAGGATTAGAACTCAACGCAGCCTATACCTACAGCCATTCGATCGACGATTCATCGGATTACAACGATACCGGATTCGTCAACGCCTACGACCTCAATGCCTACCGCGCAAGCTCCAACTTTGATCAGCGTCATAACATCACCCTGGCCTACGTCTACGATGAGCCCTTCTTTAAGCACAAAGGCCTGGCCAACATGTTCCTCGGGGGATGGCAGTGGTCGGGCATAACGCTCATCCAGAGCGGGTCACCCTTCAGCGTCTACAATGCGGGCTTATTCGCCACCGCCGACAACGCCGGGGTTGCAAACGACTTTGCAACCTCAGGTTCCTATCCCGATCTGGTTGGTAACCCGCATCAGGGAACGAATTCCAGCCCTCTTGCTGGGAATCTCACGGGCTTTGGACCGCTGCTCTATAACCCCAGCGCCTTTGCGCTGCCCACCGGATTGACCTTCGGCGATGCCGGCAGAAATATCCTGCGCAACCCGTGGCGCACGAACTTTGACATGGCACTGATCAAACACTTCAGGGTGACCGAAAGCAAGTATTTTGAATTTCGCGCCGAAGCCTTCAACGTCTTCAATCACGTGGAATACAACTGGCTGGGGGGCGATGCCGGCTCCGCCGCCGACAACTCGGGCCGCGGCACCATTTCGAATACGCTTGCGTGTTATGGAGAGGCCGCGCCGTTCACGGCCGGCGACGCCTCCTGCGCGGGCAATGCATACTTGCGATCGGCGGGAACGCACTTGCCACGGATCATGCAACTTGCGCTGAAATTCATTTTCTAGCTTTCTTGGAAGGTAGCGCAAATGGTTAATCCCGGCCGGAACACGGGGCCGCGATTTCTACCGTGACGGAAGCCTTCGTTTACCCGACTGGCACCTGCTGCGGTACGGCCACGGCTTCGAGTGCATGCTCCAGGTCAGCGATCAGATCCTCCGCATTCTCGATGCCCACCGAGAGCCGGATCAGCTGCTCGGTTACACCCATTTTGGCGCGCTCTGCAGCGGGAATCATGGCGTGCGATGTCAGCACAGGGATCGATACCAGCGATTCGACCCCGCCCAGGCTCGGGGCCAGCGAGAATAGCCTCAAGGCCTCGCTCATGCGACGCGCGTCCTCGCCCGTGCCTTCCACCTCAAAGCTGACCATGCCTCCTCCTCCCGTCATCTGCTCACGCGCCAGGGCATACTGGGGATGGTTCTTGAGAAAGGGGTAATGCACACTCCGCACTTTGGCATTCTCGGCGAGGAATTCCGCGACACGCTGCGCGTTCTCATTCTGCCGAGCCACACGCACCGCCAGCGTCTTCAATCCGCGGACCAGCATCCACGAGGCGTGGGGATCCATGCAGTTCCCGAGCGTGGTTCGCGTCTCCCAGATTCTCTCCATCAACGCGTGACTTCCGGCGACAACTCCACAGATCAGGTCGGTATGACCAGCCAGGTATTTGGTTCCCGAATGCATGATCAAATCGATGCCGAATTGCGCGGGATGTTGGTTGATGGGCGTGCCAAAAGTGGCGTCGATCATGCTCATGAGCTGGTGCTGCTTCGCCACCGCAGCGACTTTTTTGAAGTCGACCACGCGCAAGGTAGGGTTGGTCGGCGACTCCAGATAAAGCAGCTTGGTATGGGGACGGATCGCCCGCGCGTGCTGCTCATAGTCAACCGTATCCACAAACGTGGTCTCAATCCCCATCTTCGGCAGCCATTGCGAGAGAAACTTATTCACACCGCCATAGATGTCGCGCTGTGCCACCACATGGTCGCCGCTTTTGAGCAGAGCCATCAGCGTAGTCGTAATGGCGCCCATGCCGGAAGCGAACGTCAGCGCGGCATCCACGCCCTCCAGTTCCGCGATCGTCTTTTCTGCCACCGTATTCGTGGGATTTCCGTACCGTGTATAAAAATGATCGGTGTGGGTGGCGCGCACTTCTTCTTCATTGTCGGTAACTTCAAAGGTGGAAGTCTGATAGATCGGCGTGGCCAGCGGACCGTTTTTCTTGTCCAGATTTGCCGCGCCGCGCACCGCCTTCGTCTCGGATCGATAGTGCCGTTTCATGGATTCCTCGCTCCTCCAGACTAATGGCGTAGCCGAACTCCGGCAAGCGGGCAATGTGCCCTATACCGTTTATAATTCCTGATTCATGAATCTGGGCCTGAAAGATCGCGTGGCCCTGGTTGCGGCTTCCAGCCAGGGCATCGGTCGCGCCACGGCAGAAGCCTTCGCAGCCGAGGGTTGCCGCGTCGCCATGTGCGCCCGCAATCCACAAACCTTGCAATCCACAGCGGAACAAATCAGGAAGCAATATCACGTCGAGGTTCTGGCGGAGGCATTCGACGTCACCGACCCTGCGGGGGTCGGCCGCTTCGTAGCTTCCGTTGCACAGAAATTCGGTGCCGTGGATATCTGCGTTACCAATGCTGGTGGCCCGCCCGCCAAAGGGTTTCTCGCTGCCAGCCTGGAGGAATGGCAACGCGCCCTCGAGCTGAATTTTCTCAGCACCGTCTATTTCGCGCGCGAGGTCATTCCTCACATGCAGCGCAAGCGCTGGGGGCGCATCATCACGCTTACCTCGATTACCACGAAGCAGCCGGTTCCGGACTTAGTTCTCTCGAATGCCGTGCGGGCCGCGGTTGTCGGCCTGGTCAAGAGTCTGGCCAATGAATTTGGCAAAGACGGAATCCTGGTCAACAACGTGGGGCCCGGTTTCACAGCCACCGACCGGCTGAAGGAACTGGCCGCAGCCCGCTCGTCGGCCTCAGGAAAGAGTGAGCAGGAGATTTTCGAGGGTTGGTCCGCTGATGCTCCGCTGAAGCGTTTAGGACAGCCTCGCGAGGTAGCCGAGACGATTGTGTGGCTCGCCTCCGAGCGCGCGTCCTACATCACCGGGCAAACCATCCTGGTGGATGGCGGTATGTATAAAGGGCTATAGATTTTTGGAGACTGCATGCGATCGATAGCGTCCCGGATGTCGGTTATGAGCGGCGAAGGCGCCTTGTCCGTCTTCGCCCGAGCCAAGGAACTCGAAAGCCAAGGGCGTTCCATCATTCATCTCGAACTGGGCGAGCCCGATTTCCATCCCGGCCCCTCGGTGATCGAGTCTGCGGCAAAGGCCCTCGCCGACGGCAAGGACCGCTACTGCGCCGTCGCCGGACTGCCCGCGCTCCGCCAGGAGATTGCCGACTATCTCGAGCACACGCGCAATATCAGCGTATCCGCTGCCAACATCGTGATTGCCCCGGGTTGTAAAGCTGCGCTGTTCTTCGCCATGATGGCGCTGCTCGAGCCGGGTGACGAAGTTCTCTATCCCGACCCTGGCTTTCCCGGCTATCCTTCGATTACGCTCGGTCTGGGTGCCGTGCCCCTGCCCTTCGAACTGGCGTCCCGCAACCGTTTCCAGCCCGACCTGTCCGAAATCGCCGCCAAGATTACGCGCCGCACGCGCATCCTGATTACCAACTCGCCGGGTAATCCTACGGGTACTGTCTATACCGACGCCGTGCAGCGCGGCTTGGCGGAACTCGCCGTCAAGCACGACCTGTGGGTTCTTTCCGATGAGATCTACGCGCGCATTCTTTATGCCGGCGACTACCTCTCCATGCTGCGGTACCCCGGCATGGCGGAGCGCACGTTGATCATCGATGGCTTCTCGAAGAGTTTCGCCATGACCGGGTGGCGGCTCGGATATGCGGTTGCTCCCCCCGAGGCAGCAGCTGCGTTGTCGATGATGGCGATCAACAGCTACACCTGCGTCGCCGAATTCACGCAGTATGCCGCCATCGATGCGCTGCGCGATCGCGAAGGAAATACGCCGCGCATGCTCGCGGAATTCACCCGCCGCCGGGAACAGTTTGTTCATGCTCTGAACCAGGTTCCCGGATTTCGCTGCGAACCTCCCGAGGGCGCTTTCTACGCCTGGGTCGACATTCGCGCGACCGGCAGCGGCGCCGAAGAGGTGTGCCGCATTCTATTGGAGGAGGCGGGCGTTGCTGCCATTCCCGGCGCGGATTTTGGCCCCTCGGGCAAGGACTTCGTGCGATTCTCCTTTGCTTCGTCAGTGGCAAACCTGAAAGAGGCTGCGGCTCGCACCAGGAAAGTCTCTGCGGCCTGGCAGGGAACTCTGGTCGCAAAATAGACGCGAGCAGCGTCCGGAATAGTTTCACCATGGGGTAAGGAACCGTGCTCATGAGAAAACTTCTTTTGTCTGCTGCCTCTATATTCAGCGCCGTGGGTCTGGGAAGCTTCGCGAACGCCCAGGCCCGTCCTCTTCCGGGGCCCGACGTGCAGCAGATCTACCAGCGTCTTCTACCGCAGATCGAGAAGATTCCCGCGTTCGACCATCATGCTCACCCGGGCTTTTCCGACGATCCCGACGTGGATGCCATGGCCGCTCCTCCCGACTTCAGCGAGGCCTTGCGCACTCGCGATGATAATCCGGAGCTGATCGCCGCAGCCAAAGCCTTGTTCGGATACCCCTATGCCGATCTTTCTCCCGATCATGCCAAGTGGTTGATTGCGAAGAAAACAGAACTAAAGAAGCAATACGCCGGCACCGCCTACTTCAACATGATTCTCGACAAGATCAATACCGAAAGTTCCGTCGCCAACCGCGCCATGATGGCCGACTATCTCGATCCCCAGCGTTTTCCCTGGGTATTCTTCGCCGACTCCTTCCTGTGGCCCTTCAACAACCAGCGCGAGAGCGCACGCAATCCTGACGAAGGCGTCTACATTCCGTTGCAAGAGAAAATGCTGCACCGCTGGATGCAGCAGGAAGGCGTGTCCAAGCTGCCCCCCGACTTGGATGGCTATCTGAAATTCATCAGCCAGGTTCTCGAAGACAACCGCAGCAAAGGCGGCATCGCCATGAAGTTTGAGGTTGCCTACTTCCGGCCGACGACTTTCGGGGACCCTTCCCGCGACCAGGCAGCAGACCTTTATTCCCGCTACGCGACCGGAGGCATTCCCACCGAAAAGGAATATCGCACCTTTCAGGATTATATTTTCCGCCACCTCGTTCTCGAAGGCGGCCGCTTGCACCTTCCCGTGCACATTCATACGGCGGTGGGCATCGGCGATTACTTCAACCTGTCCGAGAGCAACATCATGAATCTGGAGAGCGTGCTGCGCGATCCCCGCTACCGAACTACAACATTCGTCATGATTCACGGCGGTTATCCTCTGGAGCGGGAAGCCGTCTGGCTTGCCGCCATGAAGAACGTTTTCCTGGATTCCTCGTTCGGCGAACTGGCGCAGTATCCCTCCGCGTTCAAAGACACGCTCAAAATGTGGTTGGAAACTTTCCCCGATAAGATCACCTTCGGCACCGATTGTTTCCCGTACAATGATGTCCTAGGCGCGGAAGAGAGCTATTGGCTGGGGGCGGAGTCGTCGCGCATGGCGCTGGCTGCTGCGCTGGCTGAGATGATCTCGGAAAGCGAAATCAGTGAAGCCCGGGCGCTTGCACTGGCTCACGCTTATCTGCATGACAATGCCGTGAAGTTGTACGAGGGCAGGGTTCACTAACGAATATTGCATTTCAGAGAAAATACGCGTGCGAATCGAATGGCGGCCAAGGTGAAATCCAAAACTGTAAGCAGCAGAAACAACCAGAACGCGAAGTCCCACTCGCGCGCGCAGCGCGCCGTCACCAAACACGCAGCCAGCCAGGCGCCACTGCAGTACATTCCCTGGCGCACCATCCCGCTGGAAGATCTGAATCCGCTGTTGCAGCGGCAATTTGTGGTCGGCCAGGAAATTATGTTGGCGCGGGTTCTGTTGAAGAAGGGATGCATCGTCCCCGAGCACAGCCATCATAACGAACAAGTGACCTACATCCTGGATGGTGCGCTGAAGTTCTGGATCGACGGCCAGGAGATCGTCGTGCACGCCGGTGAGGTGCTCTGCATTCCGGCGAACATGCCGCATCTAGCCGAGGCGCTCGAAGACACGGTGGACCTTGATGTTTTTACTCCTCCGCGCGCCGACTGGATCAATAAAAGCGACCAATATTTGCGGGGCGCGAAATAAGCCGCCACTCCATGCCGCTCTCTGCCACTTCTGATCGCGACCGCCATAATCAGGATCCTCAGCCGGCTCTGCCGAAAGCCACGTTCAATTTTCGCTGCATCGGCTGCGGTTCCGTGATCTCGAATGCTGCTCAGGATTTTCGTTGTTCGCGGTGCGACAACCTGCTGGAGATTACGGATCCTTCCTGGAAGTTGTTGAGCCCGAGGGCGGCGCCCTTGAAAACCCTATGGCGCGAACGCCGTTCGTCCAACGCAGCGCTCGATCTTAGCGGGGTTTGGCGATTCCGCGAACTTCTGCCCATGCCGGAATCCGAGCGGCATGTGGTCAGCCTGCGCGAAGGCAACACCCCGCTCTACGAACTTCCCCGGTCCTCGCGCCTCACCGGCGTTCTGCGTCTCTACGCGAAACATCAGGGGATGAACCCCACCGGTTCGTTCAAAGATACCGGTATGACGGTTGCCTCCAGCTTCGCCCGGCAGGCCGGACACCGCTGGGTGGCGTGCGCCTCCACCGGAAACACTTCCGCGTCCATGGCCGCCTACGCGGCGCGCGCAGGCATGCGCAGCCTGGTCCTGGTGCCGGAAGGAAAGGTCTCCTGGAGCAAACTGTCGCAAGCGCTCGACTACGGCGCCCTCACCTGCCAACTGCGCACCGATTTCGATGGCTGCCTTCGCTTGCTTCAGGAACTCGTGCGGCGTGCTCCTGTCTATCAGCTGAACTCGATCAACCCGTTTCGCCTGGAAGGGCAAAAAACTCTCGCCTTTGAATTGCTGGAGCAACTCGACTGGGAGCCGCCCGACCACATCATTGTTCCCGGTGGAAATCTGGGCAATAGTTCCGCCATCGGCAAGGCGTTGCTCGAAATGCGAGACGTCGAACTCATTTCGCATCTGCCAAAGTTGTCGGTGATTCAGGCCGAAGGCGCCAATGCATTGGTTCGCACCTTGCGCGAAGCCGAAGGGAAACAGTTGATCAGGGTGCAGGCAGAAACTCGCGCCACGGCGATCCGGATCGGCAATCCGGCTTCGTGGGAAAAAGCCGTAAGAGTGATTCAGGCCACTGGCGGCGCGTGTGAGGAGGTTAGCGAGGTCGAAATCGCCCAGGCCAAAGCAGAAATCGGTGCCGAAGGAATTGGCTGCGAACCCGCATCCGCGGTCACACTGGCGGGCTTGAAGAGATTCGTGCGATCAGGATTTGTGAAGCCTGGTGAATCGGTTGTGTTGGTTCTAACCGGCAACCTGCTCAAGGATCCTGACTTCACCATGGAATTTCATCGCGGCGATCTGTTCCCGGTCGCGCCGGGAGACGCAGGCGACCGGTTGAACCCCTTACGCCATCCCCCCGTCGTCCTCGATGCCTCGCTCGAAGCCGTAATTCAAGCCTTGGAACGGGCGGAAAAATCCGGCCCTGCGCACCCGAATGTCTAGCCCGAAGAGAAAGCATCCATCCGCACTGCATTTGGCTCTCCCGGCAACTTCGGCCAATCTGGGGCCGGCCTTCGACGCGGCCGCTTTGGCGATGGACCTCTACATCACGATCGATGCCCGGCCTGCAGGCGACTTTTCCATTCGCGCCACCGGGCGCGATCCGGAGATCTGTCAGGACTTGGAGAATCATCTGATTCTCACGACCTACCGCGAGATCCTGCAGACTCGTGCCGCGGAAGTCATTCCTCTTTCTCTGCGTATCACGAACGACATTCCTATCGGAAAGGGCTGCGGCTCCTCGGCTGCGGCGCGGTTAGCCGGGATTGCTTTGGCCAATCACTTCGGTCGAATGCGCTGGACCGACTCTCAGATCATCGGCGAGGCGTCACGGCGCGAGCAACATCCAGATAACGCCTCCGCGTGTTGGATCGGAGGTCTCACCGTGGCGCGCATGTCCGGCGAAGCCGAGGCCCAGGTGGTCAGCATCCAGCCGAAAGGGAAATGGCCACTACTACTTGCCGTACCCGACCAGGCCCTATCCACGAAAGAAGCCCGCCGCGCTCTTCCCGAGCAGTACTCTCGTGCGGATGCCGTCGTTAACATCCAGAACTCCATGTTCCTGCTGGCCGCCTTCATGCAGGGGCGCTACGACTTGCTCGCGTCCGCGCTCGAAGACCGTATCCATCAGCCTTACCGCGCCCCGCTTTGCCCGCTGCTGCCCTGCCTAGAGGAGTTGACCGGGCAACCGGGCATTCTGGGCGCGGCCCTGAGCGGGGCCGGCCCGTCGGTGGTGGTTTTTCTGGATCCCCGCGTAGCGGCGCAGAAGACGAGAAAACTGGTCACCTCCCATATTGCGACCCAAGGATTCTCCGCAGAACTCCTTTTGACATCCATCACTCCGCGCGGCGCCCGCGGCTAGACTTCCGCCTTCGTCCTCGGAGAGCCCTTGCATTCGGCTGCGCCTGTGGTAGAGTGCGGCTAAGAGGGCACAAACGTGCCATATCCCAGCTGAATGGTCGGGATATTTTAGGTCTTCCCCCCGAACAGTACGCGTCTACATCGACGTGCCAGGGTCGTTGCGTCCGCGAAAGGCGGCGACCGTTTACGGGTGGGTTGAAAATGAAGGCGAAATCAAATCACGTCCCGCCGGGTGCGAACGTCTGGCACCGGGATGAGCAAGTCACGGACGAGATCAAGAAGTTTTTTAGTGCGCTCGAGTCCTATCCGCAGCGCGTTGCCAACGAACCCGGCATCAGCTTCCGCCAGCATCTCGCCCGTCTCCTCCGGCCGCAAGAGGCGCCGCAACCAACCGACCGCACCCCTGCCTAACGGCTCGCCGGCGGCACGATGCTGTTCATGCGGAGATACACCGCCATCTGCCCGTAGTGGTCGAAACAATGCGCCGCCACGCTGGTTGCCAGACTCAGGCGCGTGACCGACCCCTCACCGAACGGGCTCTTCAGCGGTGCCACCAGATTCTTCTCGTTGATGGTCTGAATTGCCTTATGCACATAGGCGAACGAGTCCTTTAGGTAGGCGAGGATTTCGGCTTTCGTTTTGACCGATGCCGGCCCGGACTCATCGCCAACATCCACAGGAGGTTTTTCGCTCAGTATGGCCGCGCCAAAAATATAGTTCACCGCCGCAACGTGCTTTATTTGCTCGCCATAATTGCGCACTCCCTTGAACTCTCCATCGGCTGGTGCGAATCCGAATTTGTCCTCCGGCATGGCGTCCGCGGCCGGCACAAACTCATGCTCGACATTGGTTACGCTTCGGTCCAGCACCTGGGTAACCGTCCTGTGCTCGTCTTTCGCCTTCATTGCCTGGGCCGGACTGAGAACGGCCAGGGCCAGAATCGAAAACGCGAGACAGCTCAACCTCTTCTTCATATTCATAATGATTCCTCTCGCTTTGATTGCAAAGTAAACGGCCACTGCTCGCTTCTCCAGGCGCGAATCATGTAAATCACCAGGCCAGCCAACAGTATCACCATCGCATACCGCATTTCCTTCTGCCAGTTCGCGCGATTGAACAAAATAAAGACAAATCCCGCAATCGCGACCAGCGCCGGCACCGGATACAGCCACATGCGGAAGGGACGCGCCACGTCCGGCCGGGTCACCCGGAACACCATCAACCCAATCGCCTGTACGAGGAACTGCAGAATCAAGCGAATCACCACCAAAGCCGCGATCGCGTCCCGGAGCCGCAGAAAGCAGAACGCCGCCGCTACTACTCCGAGGGACAGGAGTGAAACATGCGGGAAGCGGTACACCGGATGCACCTTAGCGAATGCCTTGAAATAGTTTCCATCCAGCGCAGCCGCATACGGAACCCTCGAATACCCCAGGGTTAGGGAGAAGACCGATGCAAAGGCGGCGACGATTACAAGCCCGGTCACTAAACGCGCTGCCCACGGCCCATAAATCCTCTGCATAAACAATGACACAACGTACAATCCACTGTTGCTCTGTCCCGCCTGCAGCATCTCCCGCCAGGGAACCACGGCCAGAATGCACAGGTTCATCATTAGATATAGACAGGCTACCAGCAGAATGGAAAGCAGCAGGGCGCGGGGAATGTTCCGCGTCGGATCTTTTATTTCATCGCCCAGGTAGCACACATTGTAGTAGCCCCAGTAGTCATAGGTAGCTACCAACAGGGCTCCACCTAAGCCAGTAAAGAAGCCGCGCGAAACCGTGAAGGCGCCGGGCGGAAAATCGAACGCCCGGGCAGCATTGAAGTGGGTCAGGCCGGCGAAGATAATCCACCCGATTGTTCCCATCACGCCCAGCCACAACACCTCCGAGAGCCGCCCAATCACCGTGATCTGCCGATAGAGCAAGAACACCGTGAAGAAGCAGACCACCACCGCTAGCGCTGTCCCCGGCGTCACCAACCAACTCACCTGCAGCGACCCCGCCCAGGGGATGGGCAAAGCCAGGGTGTGTGCGGCGTATACCGTATCCAGGCTAGGCCAATAATAGGCAGCGTAGCCAGCCAGCCCGATACATCCAGTGGCAATCGAAAGCGGCGCGCTGAAGGAAAGTTGCCAGATAAACAGAAACGAAATCAGCCGCCCCCATTTCCGCGGCCCATAAATCTCGTTCAGATAGCGATAGGGTCCGCCCGACCCCGGCATGGCTGCTCCCAGTTCCGCAGACACCAGCCCGTCGCATACGGCCAACAACGCTCCCACCACCCATCCCAACATGGCCTGTGGCCCACCCATCGCGCTCACCACCAGCGGCATGGTGATGAACGGCCCCACGCCGATCATGTCGATCATGTTGAGCGCGGTCGCGCTCCCCAGCCCCATCCCGCGGATCAGGCCGGGCGAATTCGATCGACTCGGAGATGGAGTCTGCATTCAGTAGGGAACTGATAGTCAACCAGCACAGACCGCCGACCAGCGATTCATAACTAAGGGCTGCCCGCATGCCCGGCGCTCAGCAGATTCACAAAAAGCCGCACCGCTCCCGGCACTCCCGCCGGCAGCTGACGGAAGAAGGCGTATCCCGTGTAGATATAGGTCCCCTTGCCGTACTTTGCCTCGAGCAACCCGCCCTTCTGTGCCTCCTCGCCCGGGTCATGGCAGGATAACAGTGGCTTGAAATGATCATCCCACTTATCCATGAAGTAAAGCCCGCGCTCCTGCACCCAGCCGTCAAAATCGTGTGCTGTGATTGCATTCGGAGAGTGAAACACCTCATCGTCAGGCGCCAGAATCTCCACTGGTGCTTCTTCCACCGAAACCCGCGCCCGGCTCAGTTCCGCAGGATACGGCGTGAAAAGTCCGCTGTTGAAATCTCCCACGCCAGTGTTGTACTGGACCACCAGCGTTCCGCCGGCCGCAACAAAATCAAGCAGCCTTTTGTTATTGGCGGCCACATCTTTCTGCGTATCGTAGGCGCGAATTCCGAGCACGATCGTCCCGTATGCGCTGAGATCATCGCGGGCCAGTTTCTCCGGCGAAATCAAGCTTACGTTCATCCCCACCTGCCGCAGCACAGTGGGAATATCATCGCCGGCGCCCATGATATAGCCGATCTTCAAATCATGCGGCGCCTTCACGTCCACAATGCTCACTCTCTGCACCGCAGGCTGATAGTAGTAAAAGCTGCCCAGCTCTTCGCGAGTTACCAGCGTGTAGCCTTCACTAAATTTCTCGCCGTCCGCCTCCAGCACGGCCCGCACTCGCGCTCGACTCTCCTCGAGACCCGCGGGGAACACCTTGAAGTCGAAGTCCTGCTTTTCTCCCCGCTGTTTGAAGTCGACGGCCGCCTGTGCCGGCTCCGATCGCCAACCGGCTGGCAGTTCCAGGCGCAACGCGCCTCGCGTGTCGCGCGCCAGGTTGGCGATAACGCCCACCTTCACGGTTGATGTGCTGCCGTTATGGGTCGAGATCACCTGCGTTCCCGGCTCCAGGGCAACGGAAAATGCCGGGACCACCGCCAGCGGACGCGCCCGTTCCTTCCCCTCCTCGTCCACGAATCGGGCTATCACGGTCGCGCCAATACCGCTCTTTCCCGGTGCTCCGCCCGCATTCGCCGCCGAATACTCCACCCGCGCTCGCAGCGCGGGCGGAGGAAATGGGAGGGTTGCGTAGGATTCGTGGTCGACATGATTGACGCTGTCCATGTCGGGATTATCGCGATGCCAATAGGGCCGGGTGTACTCTGCGTTCTTCGGAACATGCAACCGGAAGACGGCGCTGATGTTCTCTCCCGCCTTGATCGCAACCCGCCTGGTCTTATCGGAAATCGTCCCCCACCCTTCCGGCACCTCCAACTTCACCCCGTCAATCGAAACCGGTTCATTCGACCCGTTATGAAAGTTCACCGCGACCAGAAATTCCTGCCCGGGCGAAACCGTAGTCATCGCGTCTGTTTCCTTTTTCGGCGCCTCCTTCACTGGTTCACCATCCGAGCCCACGCGAGAAACCACCGTTGCCTCCAGCGTTACTTGCAGCGCCAGGTTGAGTGCCCTCTCTGCCTGCTCGCGCTTCTCCTCGAGTCGCGCCAGCAGATCAGACTTAACCCCGGGGTCCACATTGGCTTTGACGACCTCGTCGCAGGCTCGCTTTAATTCGGCGACAACATCCATGAGCGGCTTCGCGGTTCTAGAGAGATCATTCGTTCTTGCACCCGCATCCGCCTTTCGAACGCTCTGGGCAACTCCCGTTAATGCGGGGCGCAAACCCGGCAGCTTCGCTTCTTCGGCTCCCAGCCTCGCAGCCAGCCCCGGCAAGGTCGTGTCGATCCCGTCGAAGAAATCTTTTTCATGCCCATCTTTATCCAGTTTTGCCGGACGCACGGAATCCACCAGCTTGTAAAAAGTGAACCGGTCTCCCGGCTCCACGTTCCAATTCGCCGCGCCTTGCGAGAGCTGATGCCGCAGGCCCTGCATCGCGAATTGCACATAGGACATTCCCAGGTCAGGGCTAGGTTCGCCGGTATTCAGTCGTACTGTCCAATTCGCATCCGGACAGGTCATCGCCAAGAAGCCGCACACATTGCCGATGTAGAGCTTTTTCGCCTGCCACGGTGGAAGGCCCTGCGCGATCTGTTCGGGAAAGCGTTTCGCATCGGCCGCAGCGTGGAAGGCTTCCTGCGTCAGGATGCTCGAAGCCTGATGGTGACCATGTCCATCGCGCTCGGTACCGGAAAACCGCGCCACCAGCACATCGGGACGGAAAGTCCGAATCACCCGCACCATCTCAGCAAGCGCAACGTCGTGCCCGCCCCATTTGGCGAAGGTTTCATCGGCGCTCTTCGAGAAGCCGAAATCAGCCACCCGCGAAAACCGCTCCTGCACTCCGTAATATTCGTCTGCCGCCAATAGTTCCAGGGTTCGCAGCACGCCCAGCACGTCCGACAAATTACTCCCTACCTTGTTTTGCCCGCCCTCGCCGCGGTTCAGCGTCATCAGCAGAACGCTCGCGCCCCGGCCGCGCGACTCGAGGGTCAGCATTCCTCCATCTTCATCATCGGGGTGCGCGACCGTTTGCATCAGAGCCGCGGTCGTGCCCAGGCGCCGCAACGTCATCCGCAGGCCGGCCATTCCCTGATCTTGCGGAAGCTCGGCAGGAGATCCCTGGTAAGGAAGTTGCGCAAAGTTTGTGATCGGGATTGCGGAATTCGGCAGACCATTCTCCGCCTCGGCCGGCCGCACGACTGGCTGTGCCGATTTCTCGCCGGTTCGTTCCGGCGAAGCGAGCAGCAGAACGGGGAGCAAGAATAAGAAGGCTATAAAAAACGCCCGGAAGACTGAAGTTTGAAGCGAGGGTTCGATCGGGCGCCGCAAGCGGCCCGGGAGGTGGCTGCGTTCCGAGAAGTTCACCCTACAAGGATGGGGCCTACCCCTGCTCCGACGCAAATTCTTTCCCTATCTGCCTGAAACAGCCCACCACCAGGAAACCAGAAACCGGAAACGATCCTACTGCACCCGCCCTTCCTTCAACGTCTCCTGGCAAGTACTTGCCGCAGTCAACACCTCATTGAAAACCGTTTCCTTCCTCAGTCCCTTCAGCAGCGGATCTTCGAGCAGAGCGGAATAGGCACAGTAATTCTGCTGCACGGCTGCCTTCAATAGGCGCAATGCAGCATCTTTCTGCCCGCAGTACGCCAGCAAAGCTCCCACGTGATACCACGCCTCCGGATCTGCTTCCGTCATAACCGAGGCTTCTTCAGCCCGCACAATCCTGTCCATATCGCCCGGCCGTTGAGACTGCGTGCAGGCTACCAGCAATTCCCGGTGGTAGGTCGGAGACTTGGCCACGTTCCTGGCCGCCTCCCGGGCCTGTGTCAAATTTCCCGCAGCCAGATAAACATAGGGTGTTGCCCAGGCTGCCCACTCCGAGCCCGCGTCCAGGTGTACAAAGTCCATGGCGCGGTCTGTCTGGCCGAGTTCCATAAACGCCCACGCGCAAGATCGGAAAGTGAAGTTCCCGGGATCCAGGGACCGGGCCGTGTTGCACTCCTCGGTCGCCTTCTCCTGCATGCCGGCATAACGCAGTACATAGCTGAGGGCGAAGTGCGCGTCCCCGCTTTGCGCCCTCCGACGCACCAGATCCGTGGCCGCGTCGTAGGCGCGGCCCAGTTCGCCTCGTTCCACGCGGTTGACAATCAGATTGCTGGCTGCGGCCACCCGGTTTGGATCGAGCGCCAAGGCCCGTTCATAGGCGGCATTGGAGCGCTGGAACATCGACTCGCCGCCTCCGCCATAGAGCGAATCGAAGTAATACCGTTGTCCTAGCGCCTCCCATGCGGGAGCATAGTTCCGGTCCTCTCCCACCACGTGTTCGAGCACCGCAATCGCATCCTTGTTCGGTCCCGGATCATGGGGCAGAGCAAGACTGTGCAAGTAGAGGTCGTAGGCTTCCTGACTCTGGGGGCGCGAAGCCGCGCTCAATGCACCGGCGGCTACTCCCAAGGCCGGCAACAGACCTTGCTGCACCTGCGTGCTTAACTGCGACTGCAGAGAAATCAAATCGTTTACCGACGCGGTTGCCGTCCCTTGCCACAGCAGCCGGTCGTTGCCGACGCCAATCGCCTCAAGCGTCACCGTCAGCTGTTCGCCTTGCCGCAGGAAGTGTCCGGTCAGCAGGCGACCGACGCGCAGTTGCTGCCCCACCTTGTGCGGATCAAGATCCAATTCCACATACTTGCGCGTCACCGACGAAGGCCTCACCTCGAGTGACCGGGAATAGCTCAACACGCTGGTCAACTCGTCGGCCAGCGCGAAGCGCAGATAGTCCACGCTCACGTCGCCATTCATGTTCTCGAGCGGGAGCACTGCGATCGCATCCTTCAACTCCGCGTTGGCCACTTCCCGGTGTTTCAGCCAGTAGGCGCCGACGGCTGCGAGCACGGTGAAGAGCAAGCCCAGCGTTCCCAGCAAAAGCCAGAACTGCCAACGGCTTCCCTTATGGCCGAATGTCTTGCTGGTGACCCTCAGCTTCTTGGTGTGCAGGCCACTTTTCACCAGCCCGGACTCCGTCTGGTGTTTCAGCACTTGCAGGTCGGCCTTCATCTGCGTGGCGCTCTGGTACCGCTCCTTGCGGTCTTTCTCCATCGCTTTGCCGATGATGCCTTCCAGTTCCACCGGTACTTTCGGATTTAATTCTGCGGGAGGAACGGGCTTCTCGTGCAGTACCGCGTCCAGCGTCATCAAGGAGTTCTTGCCGGTGAAGGGCTTCTTCCCGGTCGACATCTCGTACATGACGACGCCGAACGAAAACAGATCGCTGCGGAAGTCGATTTCTTCGCTGCGCGCCTGCTCCGGCGACATGTAAACCGCCGTCCCGGGAATCACGCCCACCGCGGTTAACGAATTGTCGGACGCCGCTCCGTCGCTGTCGGTTCCGATGTTGTGCATCAGCTTTGCCAACCCGAAATCCAACACCTTCACCTGGCCGGTCGGGGTCAGGAAAATGTTTGCTGGCTTGATATCTCGGTGCACAATTCCCTTGGCATGCGAAGCGGCCAGGGCGTCTGCGACCTGAATACTGATGTCGAGGAGTTTCTCGGTCTCGATGGGATTTCCGGAGATGCACTGCTTCAGGCTTTCGCCTTCCAGTTTCTCCATCACGATGAAGGGATGGCCGCCGTTATCTTCGATCCCGTGTATGGTGCAAATGTTGGGATGATTCAGCAGCGACGCCGCCCGCGCTTCCCGCCCGAACCGTTCCAGCGATTTGGGGTCGCCGGCCAGATTTTCCGGAATGAACTTCAGCGCCACATGCCGCCCCAGCTTCAAGTCCTCGGCCTCGTAGACCACGCCCATACCACCGCCCCCAAGCTTGCCCAGGATGCGATAGTGGGACACGGTCTGACCGATCATGAGAACACGACTCCCCCGACCGCGGTAATGTTAGGCTCCGCCAGCGATCTGGGTCAACTGGAAGCACGCCCACACAGGTTGGATGCCGCGGTGTGCCGGTGAGGCAACCGCTTTCAAATCAAGTTCGCTTTCCCAAAGTGACAACTGCCATGACCTTTCGGGTGGCCGAAATTGCGTCGGCGGCTATCCACCGACTACTATGAATCTAGCCAGCCCCAGAAATCAGGGCAGCTCTTATGGCGCAAGAATTCAAAACTTCTTCTCCCGCATTGCAAAACGCGATTCGCGCCCGTGCCGAGGAACTCTACCGGCAGGGCGGAGGCGCGCCGGGTCACGACGTCGAAAATTGGTGCCGGGCGGAAGCCGAAATTATGCCGGACCGCGCCGCCGCTTTTGCCCGCCCTGCAGTGGTGATCAATGTGGAAGGTGTGGTTTACACCGGGGAATACGATGCTGCTTCCGCCGACGGCTACCGGCCGGGGGAATGGATGGTGGGAGATCGCGTCCCGGTTCGATTGGAGGGCGACAAGCTCTTTCTTCGCCGCCCCAATGGCCGGGAACTGGAAACCAGCGTGGTGAAGCGAATCGGCTAGCCCCCGTAACCGGGTTGTTGTCCGGAACGAAGTAACGGTTTCGCCAAGCGAAATCGTCACGCAGTCGAAAGATCCCTGGTCGCCGCGCAGTGGCGTCTGCCCAGCCAGGCGTTCCTATCCCGACTCTTCTTATTCCTCCACCCACAGCCCCGCCGACGCCCCCACCCACTCCAAATTCTGGTTGTGATCCACGCCCATCATCAAACCGCGCCCCATCCGGATAATGGTCAGCACCGCCTGCAGTTGCTCCTGCCATACATACATTACCCGCACCTCGGCCTTGGTCGGGCCGAACGGAGTCTCGATGATCGGTTCAAAGTGCAGTCGCTCCTGCAGGATATAATTTGCCCGCTTCGCCGCCGGAATCGCTTCGATATCTTCCTTCTTCGGCGCAATCACCACGCCCAGCCCGGCGAAGGAATAAAGGGGCTTCAACGCGTAGTTCTCGAGATCGTGGGGAACTCGATCCAGTTGGTCTAGAAACCACGTTTTCGGCACCGACTCGTGCCGCAAATACGGAATGGAGAACTTGCTGATGCGGAAGTACCAGTTCGGATGTCCCGCCCACTCCACGTCAAGATCATCGCGCCAGTCGAACCCTAGCTTCACTCCCTTGCGCTGCAACTCATCCACGATGGCCCGGTTATAGATCCGCCGGATCGGCACCCGGCCGCCGTTCCGTTCGTAGTAAAGCTGCGATCCTTGCTTCTTGACCGCTTCAATGTCGACCGTCCTCACCCCCAGCATCTTTTCCGTCAGCAGAAAATCGGGTAGCGTTTTCTGCCTCTGCGGATGAATCTCCATCAGGATCACGTTTTCCGGATCACGCGTGCCCACAATCGCTCGCCGCAAAAGTTCCCGGTAGGACTGCTCCTCGAGCCCCCCCAAAAAGAACTGCAGGTGTTTGTTGCCGGAAGCCGAAACAGGGAAGCCCGGGCCCGCCGCCCTCGAGTCCAGTCCGTACACATCGATGTAGCTTTGCGCCAGCGTCACCTGATATGCGTAGAGGGAAGGGAAGGCCTGCAACTCCACCAGCTTCGGCTGCAACTCGCCAACCGCGTCCCGTACCAGCCCAAAGTCCACTTGCACAAACAACGGGTGCGCCGGCTCATTCGCGACTCGGAATTCCGCCGGAATCGATTCCTCGGACCGAGCTCGATATTCTGGATTCTCCACCAGTTGGCGGATAAGCACCTTTCCGTCTTCGGCCATCCGTTCGAACAGGCTCTTAGGAAAGAAGCAAGGAGTCTCCGACAGCCGGAACTCGACGTGCGCCCCGCACGCCTCATCCATTTGTCGCAGAAAGGCCCGATATTTCTCGAAAGTAAATCCGGCGTTGAATTGCTTTCGGAAGGCGGGGATCATGACCGGGAAGCCACAGCGCTTGAATGTCTAGTTACGAATCTCCATGGTGCGAATGAGCCCGTCTTCGATCGTGTACACGTGTTCGACCATCCGATCCAGCAAGCTTTCTCCCGAAAGATTGCGAACGACCTGGTGAACTCCCACGACCACGCGGCCCGCTTCATCCAGGTCGAAGGTCACCGCCTCTACCTGCGGGTCGATCAGGCCCCATTGCCGGGTCCAGTACCCGCGAACGCCAGCGTGCCCATGAACCATACCACCCTCCATCCCATTGGGCCACGCTACGTCAGGTTGCATGGTTGCCAGGGCGGAGTCAATGTCGCGGGCATTGAATGCCGCGTAGGCCTTCCGGAGCAACGACATCTGGGAGCCTTCGACCATCGCTTTCTGAGCTGAGCTCACCTACGCCTCGATCAGAAACTTTCCATCCCGCATGATCTGCTCGTCGTCCACCCAGATGTTGAACTTCCGCCCTACGACATCTATATGAGTCGACGAATCCCATTCTGCTCCGGTGTGGGCTCCGTAAGGATTTCCAAATGCAATATGGACTCCAGGATATTTTTCATCCTGCAGAATCTGACCAATCACGTCCTTCAGGTCGATGTTGGTTCCGATGGCGAATTCGCCCACACGGTCGCTGTTCTCGTCGGTGTGCGTGTATTTCCAGAAGTCAGCCTCCAGCTCTCGATTTTCCGAGTGCACTTCGGTCAGCCGGTTTTTCGTCATGTGAATGGTGAGTGGCGTCTGTTCGAGGCTTCCAAATTTTGTGCAGAGATAATCGCCCACCACGCCGTCGATCACGAACGTTCCATTCACCTCGCCCGGCGTGGTGAAGATTTCACCTCCGGGCAGGTTACCCCAGGTCTCCGCGGAAATGATCCCGCTGGTCTTCAACCAGCGGTAGTCGGGATTTAAATCAGCCGTCAGGTCCGTGCCGGCCGCGGTTTTCGCCCGAATGCGCGCCGCCTTGCGCACCATTTCCACCACTTTCGCGCTGAGCCGGTCTACCTTCTGAAAATCCGCCCGCATCCCTTCCAGCATGATCTGCCGGTTGATGTTGACCATGTGCGCGTGTCGGATTTTGCGCCGGTTCACCACCTCCGTCATCTGCATGCGCGAGCGCAGTTCGTTCTTCTGTGCCCACACCGCAAAAATCGAAACCTGACTGGTCTCCAAGTCCGCGAGGATTTCCGCCGGCAAATCCTGCAACGGCCGCTCCGCCAGATCTTCCAGCACCCACACACGGTGCGGTGAACCGAGCCTCTCCAGTTCAGCCACGATGGCCGCCGCAATCTCCAGCGTAGCCTCATCCGTGATCACGCAAGCTTTTTCCTCGGGTCGCACGCGCAAACAAACCCCCACCGCGTTGCGGGCACCGGGGCCGAATTCCGGATCGAAGGAAATGTCGAGGATGCCCCGTCCTGGTCTCTTCCTTCTGGGGAGAAGCAGGGCGGGAGTCTTGACTTCGTCTGCAGGATTGTTCATTACCCTACTTTTCGAACGGAAGCCGGTTCATTTTCCGCCAAGCCCGCTTCCGTCTCTTCGATGATGTAATCGACAACCTTTTTCAAATCGCCAGTTTCCTGGTACACGCGCAACTGCCGGTCGGCTCCGCTGCCCCCTTCGAGCATGGTGTGGATGTACTCGAGTTCCTCGCGTGAGTCCAGTTCATCCACGACATCGTCCACAAACTCCAGATACTCATGGATCAAATCCCGCGCCGGCACTTCCGTCTGCTTGCCAAAATCGATCAGCTTTCCGTCCATCCCGTAGCGCGCCGCGCGCCACTTGTTTTCCATGAGCAGCGCCCGGCGGTACAGGCGAAATCCCTGATTCGCGGTGTGCAGCTTGTACAGCTTCGCCACCGTCGCCTGAATCAGCGCCGCCAGCGCAATCGTCTCGTCGGCGCGCATGGGAATATCGCAGACCCGGAACTCGATCGTATTAAAAAACGGATGCGGCCGGATGTCCCACCAGATTTTTTTCGCGTTATCGATGCAATTGGTCTTGATCAGCAATTTGATAAAGTTTTCGTACTCGCCCCAGCTGGGAAAATAATCTGGGATATTGGTCCGTGGAAACTTGTCAAACACTTTGCAACGGTAGGATTTCAATCCCGTATTCATACCCAGCCAGAACGGCGAATTGGTGGACAGGGCCAGCAGATGCGGCAGAAAATACCGCGCATGATTCATCATGTGGATCGCGGTTTCGCGATCTTCAATCCCAATGTGTACATGCAGCCCGAAAATCAGGTTAGCCCGCGCCACCAACTGCATATCCTCGACAATATTCTTGTAACGATCGTCGGGATTAATATCCTGCGTGCGCCAGTCCGAAAACGGATGCGTCGCCACCGATGCCAGACGCAATCCATTCTCCTTGGCCAGCCGAATAATATCGCGCCGCAACATCTTCACTTCCGCTTTGGCTTGCTTGATGTTGTTGCAAACTCCGGTGCCCACCTCCACCACCGACTGGTGCATCTCCGCCTTCACCCGCTCCTGCAGAATGAGTTGGCCCTTCTGCAGAATTTCGGCCTGAATATGCGACCGCAGATCCCGAGTCTCCGGATCGATCGTCTGATATTCCTCTTCAATCCCGATGGTAAAAATAGGGCTCATCGATGTCTTCTCTTCTTGTCATTCCGAGCGAGACCCGGAACCTTTGCTTTTCGCCAGGGCAGCCCAGCGCTCCGCCGGTCCCCACCCCCCTTCGCGTTCGGTGCGAAGGGCAGCGAAATCAGGTCAGAACAGTATAACAATGGCGCGATGAATATTGGTCAGAAGCTGTGGTGAGCCTGGAACCACGAGAGCCACAGAAAAAGGCCCAACAAAATGAGCATCAAGCCGCTCAGGCAAATGCTCAGCACGGAGAGCAAGCTGCGCATCCAATGCCCAGCGGAGAACGCCCGGAATAAAAAGAAGATGGCGGTTACTTGACCGATGAGTATCGCGGCAATGCCCCACACCACGAATAGCTCGGTCACGCCGCCGGCCACCGCCCCGATCCCGGTTGCCTTCTGGCGCGAAATTCCCATGAGCGTGTGGCCGAGGCCAATCAGGATGGGAAGCCATGGCGTCCACGCCAGCACCACACCCCACAGAAAACGCCTTTTCTTGAGCTCGTCCTCCACCTACTTCGCTGCTTTCCCGCGCTTTCGCTCCGTTACCCACTTCGGCTCACCCTTTCGCGCGGATTTCTCGGCCGGAGGTTTTCCTCCCAGGAACGCCGCCCAGCGCAGTTCCCGCGCAGGATCTTCTCCGCTCACCGCCATCTTCACCGCCATCTCGGCGACGGCATTCACGATCCAATTGAAGTTCTCCTGCCCCACCGAGGTAATCTCCGCGTCCGGCGCAGGGTTCAGAAAATCGATTGCATACGGCACGCCGCCCTCTACCGCAAACTCCACGGTATTCAAGTCGTAACCCAGCACCCGGCACAAGGTTAGAGCATCCTTCTCGATGCGCTCCTTCAGCGCAGCCGACGATGGCGGCGGATTCCCCTTCAGGTAGCGCTCATGATGCGGCGCCCGCGGGTCGTAGTTCATGATGTGCACTTTTTCCTGACCCACCACATAGCACCGGTAATACTCTTCAAAGACCACGCCGTGCTGCAGCGTCATGCACAAATCGCCAGTCTGGTTGTAATGCTGAAAAAATTCCTCCGGCGAGTGCACGTGATATACGTGCTTCCATCCGCCCCCGGAAAAAGGCTTCAGGAACGCAGGGAAGCCGACATAGTCAAACAACTCCTGCCAGTTTAAGGGATAGATCAGGTTCCGCATCGACTGGTCAGTGGTGCCTTCGGGATGCTGGTTGTGCGGCAGAATCACCGTCGGCGGAATGGCCACGCCCAGCTTCTGCGCCAGGGCGTAATTAAAGAACTTGTCATCGGCTGTCCACCAGAACGGATTGTTCACCACAATCGTCCCCTGCAGCGCAGCATTTTTCAGATAAGCCCGATAGAACGGAATATCCTGCGAGATCCGGTCGATGATGACCTCATACTTCTTGGGCTCATCCATCCGAATCCCGCCAATCTTCACAAACTCAGCCGCCACGCCCTCGACCTTGATGGAGTTGATCTTCTCCACCACCGCCGGCGGAAAGGTATTCTCCATCCCAAATAGAATTCCAATTTTCTTCATCCCGTCCCTCTCCCGTTGTGATTCCCGACCAAGCTGAACGCCTGGTCAGGAACCTGCTTGATTTCCAGGCGGCCATTCGGGGCGCGCAGCCCTAAAAGTACTTCTCTGCCATCCGCAGCCACAGCGGCCAATCATGCTTCGAATTATCTCCGAATACATCCAGCCAGTGCGGAACCGCTTTTCCATTCAAAATCGCCGACAGTTTGACGTTTTGGTCCAGACATATATCCCAATCCGCCGATCCCAGCACAATCTTCATCTGCCGGTAGCGGCTCAAAAACCAATCGTCGTTCTGATTCGGCAGATAGTCCGGGGGGCTGTTGAAGTAGCAATCATCGTCATAATATCCATCCAGAAACTGATGAATATCGAACGCCCCGCTCATGCTCACACAATGGGTCACCACATCGGGATGCTTGAGGGCGAAATTCACCGCGTGGTAAGCGCCAAAGCTGCACCCGGTCAGGGCCAGCTGCGGCGTCTGATTCTTCCATCGGATAAACGGCACCAGTTCATGCAAGATGTACCGTTCGTACTGCAAGTGCCGCAGCACCCGCACCTTGGGATGTACGCCCCGGTTGTACCAGCTCTCAGTATCGACGGCGTCCGGACAAAACACCTGCAATTCACCGCGATCGATTTTCGCGGCCAGCACACCGATCATTCCCCGGTCTTCGTACTCGAAGAATCTCCCCATGGAAGTCGGAAACACCAGCAGTGGAGTGCCGGCATGCCCGAAAACCAGAGCATCCATATCCCGATTCAGATCCTGGCTGTATGCCTTGTGGTATTCGCGATTCATTTTCCGGGGGTGCGCGGAGGAAATATCTTACCTGAACCAATGGCAGGAAGGACCAACTTTGTGCTGAACCATCCGCCTCTCAAAACCATCGAAATGATATCGTGATACGAGATATGTTGCGGCGTTTCCCCAAACTGGTTCCGCGTTCGGCCCCCGTAATCCTGGTGGTGCTCACTCTGGCTGCGGCCACAGGCTTCGCGGCGGTGAGCCATCTGGTCTCCCGCTATACCCTGAACCAGCAGGCACGCGGCCGCAAGTTGTACCAGGTCGGTCTGGGCGATGCCAAGGCCGCTCGTTACGACGACGCCATCGCCGCATTTCGGGCCGCGCTCACCTGCGATCCCACCAACCCCCAGTATCAGCTCAGTCTGGCCCGCGCCCTGCGCGACAGCAATGACCCGGGCCGTCTCGACGAGGCGGAGTCCTACCTCCTCGCCCTCTGGCAGCGTGCTCCGCAGGATGCGGCGGTCAATCTGGCTCTCGCCCGCGTGGCCGCTCACCGTGGTTCGATTGAGGACGCGACCCGTTACTACCACAATGCGATGTACGGAGTCTGGAGCTCCGACTCCGACGGGAATCGCAACCGAGCTCGGATCGAACTCATCCAGTTTCTGCTTCGCAAGAACGCCCGTGCCCAGGCCGACTCAGAACTCATCGCTCTGTCCGCCGCCTTGCCCGCCGATCCCGCCTCGCATCTTCAGGCCGCCCAATTTTTCGAACAGGCCCAGGACTTCGGGGGGGCACTCGCGCAGTATGAAGAAGTGCTGCCCGCCGATTCCTCCAACTCGGCTGCCTTGGCCGGAGCCGGGGAAACCGCCTATCATTCCGGCAACTACGTCGTCGCTGAACGTTATCTCCGGCGGGCGGTGAAGGCAAATCCCGACGATGCCAACTCCCGACAGCTCCTGGCATCCACGGACCTGGTGTTGGGCGCTAATCCTTTTCACAGTCACATCTCGGACGCGGAACGCAACCGGCGGATCACCGCCGCATTCAGCCAAGCCGAAGAGCGCCTCACCCAGTGCGCAGCGCAGTCGCACGTCGATCTTAAGCTCACTACCACTCCGCCGGCATCCGCACTTCCGGCACTCCAGGGTCGCTGGCTCCTCGCCAAACCCGATCTGGGATTGTTGCGCTCTCCCGCCGAGACCGATCTTCCCGATGCGATCATGGATGTTGTCTTTCAAATCGAACAGCAGACTGCTGCTACCTGCGGCCCGCCGCAGGGGCTCGACTTGGCGCTCTTGCTGATTTCCGAGAAGCGAGAGGCTGCCAGCCAATGAGCAACCCTGGTTCTCCCGGGGTGAATTCTTCCCCGTCTTCGGAATCCCCAACCGTGGCGCGAGTCGGGCCTTCCCGGCGCCTGTTTTCGAGCCTCGAAGGCGTCTTTAATGAAGAAGTATTCTTCCTCATCCTCTCCGTCTTCATCGGAATCTTCTCCGGTCTGGCGGTGGTCTGCTTCCGTCTCGCCATTGACTGGATCCATCTCGCCCTGCTCGGCCCGCTTCCCGAAACCCACGGCTGGCGTCTGTTCGCCGTCCCATCCATCGCCGGGCTGGTGGTCGCTATCCTGGTGTTGCACGTTTTTCCCGGTATCCGCGGCAGCGGCGTGAATCAGACGAAATCCGCGCTTTACATTTTCAACGGGTTCATTCCGTTTCGCACTGCGGTTGGGAAGTTCATTTGTTCCGGCATCGCCATCGGCTCGGGACAATCCCTGGGCCCCGAAGACCCTTCGCTGCAAATTGGAGCCAGCATCGCCTCCGCCCTGGGACGGCAGCTGGAAATCTCCCGCGAAAAACACCGGCTCATGGCTCCCGTCGGAGCCGCTGCCGGCCTGGCGGCCGCCTTCAACGCGCCCATTTCTGCCGTGCTCTTTGTCATTGAAGAAGTCATCGGACGCTGGAGCGCCGGCATCCTGGGTTCGGTGGTGCTTTCCGCGGTCGCAAGCGTCGTGATCGTGCGCTCATTTCTCGGCAGTGAGCCGTTGTTCCGAGTTCCGGTCACTACCTTTAAGCGCCCCAGCGAACTTCTCGCCTACGCGGTTCTCGGAATCGTCGGCGGGGTGGCCTCGGTTGCATTCGCCAAATCGGTCGGTTATCTGCGCCCCCGACTCAAAGCTCTGCCGCGCTGGACGCAATACTTTCAACCCGCACTGGCCGGACTCCTCATCGGCCTGATCGCCTTCCTGGGCTTTCCGCAAGTGATGGGCGCTGGCTACGACTCCATGGACCAGGCCATGCACGGCCAATACGCGTGGAAGGTCCTGGCCATCCTGGCGGTGCTTAAGATTCTTGCCACGACCTTGTCTTTCGTCAGCGGAACTCCCGGTGGAATGTTCGCTCCCACTCTCTTCATCGGAGCCATGCTGGGAGGCGCGGTGGGCGATGTCGAGCGTCTCTTTTTCCCCTACCTCACCGGGTCCACGGGCACCTACGTCCTTGTCGGCATGGGCGTTCTCTTCGCCGGATTTCTCCGCGCTCCCATGACTTCAGTCTTCATGGTCCTCGAAGTCAGCGGCAACTATGAAATCATCGTCCCCGTCATCGTGGCCAATACTGTTTCCTACCTCGTCTCCCGGAGCCTGCAGAAGATCCCCATTTTCGATCTGCTCACGCGCCAGGATGGACTCATTCTCCCCTCGCTCGAAGAAGACCGGGAAGAAACCATCCTGCGCGTCGAAGATGCGATGCTGGCCGTTCCCCCCACCATCCTGAGCGCACAAGACTATGTGGACGCCAGCTTCCACCGGGTTGAAAATTCGCCGGACTCCTCGTTTCTCGTGCGCATGCACCCCAGCGGCTGGAATACCATCGGCCGTGACCAGTTGCAGCGCCTTTACCGTGAGGGGAAGGGCGAACTTACGCTGGCTTCCGTGCTTCAGGCGCCATCGCTTCCCAGCCTCTATCCGGATCTTCCACTCGATTCCGCTTTGCGCTACGTGAACGACTTCCCGCTCATTCCCATCGTCAATCGCGCGGATTCCCGCCGCCTGGAAGGCGTCATCTCCCGCGACTCAGTCTTCAAGAAATATGGGAGCCGGCGGGCGATTGAAGTCTCTGCCCCCGTCTGACGCGACCCATTTTGCGTCGGCGTGCCTGTAGCGCATGTTTTTTGATCTCTCGGATCTGAACTGGGCCCGACCGAAACTGCAAAGTATCATCCGATCGCGTGTAGGGGGAAACCGGCAGCGGCCGACCTAGATTCCTCCCTGAAAATATCGCCTGTCTTTTTTCTTCTTTCTTCTTTCTTCGGCTCGGCTTGCATCCCTAGGGGTCAAGGTCGTCCCCCTGCTGTTGCCCGGAGTAGGTGAAGTTGTACCCAGCCAGATCATCGGTTGCCAGCATGAGGGGCGTGATGGAACGAATATCGTCCATATCCTCCGGCGCAAGCTGAATTCCCCCCAACAAGGCTGACCCGCGAAGGTTACTTCCTCTTGCCGGCAGCCGATTTTCCGGCCTTTTCCACATATGTGCAAACACTTGCTCGTCCGTGTCCTCGCAAGCCTCGTAAGTTGAATTCCAGCCCCCTCGGTTTGGTACGGCGATTGCCCTACCACCGCTGGAAGCCGCGCCATTCGCGGAGTTCCGCATCCTCCCCCGCGAGAGGACAAACCGATGAAGACCCTAATCGGCGCATTTTGTTTGCTGTGCGCTACCGCCGCCTTCGGGCAAACCGCGACCATTCTCAGCAACAATCCCCAACCTGCAACCATTCCTGATCATCCCCAGCACGCCTCCGAGCATGCTATGGCTACGGAGACCAGCCTCTTCGGACCTACCTCCGCCTACAGTTATGCTCAGGGTGACCGTCCGCTGTGGGAATTCAGCTCCGAGAAGCACGAAATTCCTCTCGGTGATGTTGCCCGCGCCTACCGGAAGGGCCACGTGGTTGACCGAAAAGCCGTGAAAACGCTGGACAGCGACTAACATCGCCGATTCGCGATTTCCCGGCTCGAGGCAGGCAGTCTGATTCTTGGTTCGCGACAAAGGCGGCCCGCGACCGAGAAAACATTGAAGACTACTCGCCAGCGCCCATCATCAGCACCGGCGAGGTGGGCGCCGACGAGCCGGCTTCATTCTCAACCGTAATCGCAAACGCCTTGACCTCGGCTCCGGCAGGCAGCGGAGGATTCACCACGATCGCGCTTCCGTGAGCATCGGGCTTGAACACGCCCGCGGGAATTGGGGCTCCGGTGGGCGGAATCAGCCACAACTCGTAAGCCTTGGCGGGCGGCAGCGCCGGCATGTTGTTGGCGAGAAACAGCAGGCTGTTGCGCTTCCTCAGATAAAACGCCTTGCCTTGCGGTTGCGGCGGAGTTTTCGCGGCCACCAGCGTCACCCGCTGCGCCTCCGGCTCGATAATCGGAGCCGCGATCTTGCGTAACTCTTCGAGTTGCCGAGCGTTCTCGGCCGCCGTGGAACTGGCCGAGGCCAACGTCTCTCGTAGCGCGAAATTCTCTCGCCATAGCGACAGCGCGAGGATGAGCATCGCCGCCGTGGCGGCCCATCCCAACCATCCCCACCACGCCCGGCGCTCGCCCGTCGGCGGCGCGACTATTCGTGGCTCGCGAGCGATCGCCTCCAGCAACCGTTTTCGCGCTCGTTGCGGCGGTCGTGGTCCCGCCGCCGATAAAGCCAGCAGAGCCGAATCGCCGCGCAATTGCTCCAGTCCCAACCGGCACGACGCACAGGTGGCCAGATGCTGCTCGAGCTTCTCCCGATCTTCTCCCCGCAACGCGTCCATCGCGTATAACGCGAGATCTTCGGCGTATTGTTCGTGCTCACTCATCACTTCATCGATCTTGCTTAAGTTCGTACTCGGGCATCAACTCTGAAACGCTTTGCGCAGGGCGATCAATCCCGCCCGGATTCGGGTCTTAACCGTGCCCAGCGGTTCTCCCGTTTTATTCGCAATCTCGGAATGGCTCATGCCCTCCCAATACGCCATCTCCAGCGCGCTGCGCTGCGCCGGTAGCATGGCGCCCATCACGCCGCGCACTTTCTCGGCGGCGCGTGCACGCTCGGCATCCCCCGCCAAGTCCGGCGCCACCGATAGCACCACATTTTCGATATCAGTTTCTGGGCGACGCTTTCTGAGGGAGTCGATGGCCCGGTTGCGCGTGACCACCGCCAGCCAGCTTCCGAAATTTCCGCGAGCTGCATCGAACGCGCTGGGGTTGCGCCACAACTGCAGGAAAACCTCTTGCAGCACGTCTTCCGCGGCTCCCGTATCTCCGAGCACTCGTAGAGCAACCGCGTAGACCACGGAAGAATAGCGGTCATAGAGTTCCGCCATGGCTCCCTGATCGCCGGTCTTCAGGCCGCTAGCCAGGGCCAGATCCGCCGGAATACCTTGTCGTTGCTGGCTCGACAACGCTATCGCTCTTCCTTAGATAGATATACGCATCTGCAGCCCCGGCGGATTGCCATCGCCCTAACCCAGGCGGGTCAATTGGATGACACCGCCGCCCGAAAGGCTGTGGCCGAAAACATAGCAGCCGGACACGGCCCGGGGCAAGTGAATGGCGAAGAGCGCGAAGAGGCGAGAATGGCGATCCTGTCAGGCTACTGGCTGAGCTTGATGGCGAGTTGCCGCTCAGGCTGCGTCATCTGGCCCCAGAGTTTCTGCAGATCGTCCTGCAGCGCCTGATTGTCGGGCTGCTTGTGCAGGGCCCGCGCGAACCAGAGATAGGCAGTCGGCAAATCGCGCGGGGTACAGGTGCCGGTGGAGTAGAGCACTCCCATCGAAATCATGGCTTTCAAATTGGATCCTGCCGCCAGCTTCAAGAGCCGCAGTCCTCGATCGCAGTCCTGACGAACACCGCGGCCATAGATGTAGCCCTCCGCCTCTGCCGTGGGATCAACCGGAGTAGCCGGCGTCGGCTTGGGCTCGCGCCCTTTCGGTTTGCTGGCGACCGCGGGTGCGGGACTGCTCGCCGGTGCCTCGGAGTCCGCTGCTGGTGCCTGAGAGTTTTCCGTCGACCCCGAATCGCTGGGCTTTTCCGTGCTCGCTTCCGGAGCGGGACTAGCCGGCGGAGCGTTCTGCGCTGGCGCCGCGGGCTGAGATGTATCGCTGGGCGGAGCAGCGCTTGACGGAGGAGCAGTTGACGGAGCCGGGTTAGGCGCAGTCGTTGGCTGCGGACCTGCGTCAGTTCCGTTTGCAGGCGCCGGGCTATCCGCTGGCGCAGCGCCACTGGCCGCGCCCTCCGGCGTCGTGGGAGCCGTGGCTGCACTGGGGGCATTGGCGGAATCCGTGGCGCTCGGCGAAGGGTGCGCCACTGCGGGCTTCCTATCATTGGTCAGCCAATCGAATCCTCCCTGTTTCCAGCGCAAGTATCCGAATCCTCCCGCCAGTGCCAGAGCGATGATCACCGCGGCCAGCTTTCCCCAACCCCGCGGCGACGGGTTTTCATCATCTTCCAGCAGATAGTCCACATTGCGCCCGGATCGTCCCCAGGAATCGTTCCCGCCTCCGTGGCCCTGCTGCTCCCCATCTTGCGCGTCAGATGGCTTATTCAAGCCCAGAAAAGATGGCCCAGTAATCACCGGGCCTCGATTCACTGGTGCCTCGCGGCGCTCCGCAGGCGAGGGGACGGCTTCGGTTACGGAGCGCGCTGCATTACTCGGAATGCGAGTCTCTGCCGAGCGGCGAATCGGCGCCGCTTCAGATTTCGTTTCCAGGGGCGTCACCGGCGCCGCCGCACCCGAACCTTGCGTCTTCGCCACCAGCGGTGCTCCGCACATGCCGCAAAAGCGGTTGCTATCGGAATTCTCATTCCCGCATCGTCCGCAGCGCACTTACCCTCCTTGCCCTACTCCCTTAGATTAACTCCATACCCGCCGGTCTCGCGAGTACGATGCGAATTCGAGCCTTGCCGTCCGGATTTACCCCGGCGCCCCTATTAAGTTCGCCTGGACGCGAACCGGCAAATAACAAGCGGCAACCGGTGGCCGATTTTCATGTTATGCTGCGCAAAACTTTCACCTCGTAATTCTAGGACGCTCCGTGCTGGTTGAACTCCGATTAGAAAATTACGCGGTGATCGACAATGCCGCCATAGAGTTCGCTCCCGGTTTGAATCTCCTGACCGGAGAAACCGGCGCCGGCAAGTCGATTCTGATCGACGCCCTTGCCCTCCTGTTGGGTGAGAAAGCGTCCAGTGAGGTCATCCGCGCAGGTGCACAGAGAGCGGTGGTGTCGGCGGTGTTCGAGTCGCAGAACGGCGTTGAAGATTCGATCGCAAACGTCCTCGAACGGAATGGACTGGACCAATCCGAAGATGGTTCCCTCATTGTGCGACGCGAGATTGCCGCCGGCGGAAAGGGGCGCGCGTTCGTCAACAATCAAGCGGCCACTGTCGCCGTGCTCCGGCAGCTTGCCCCGCATCTGGCCATCATCCACGCCCAGAACGAGTCGATTCTGTCGTTCGATCCGCCTGCGCGTCTCGAATTGCTCGATGGATTTGCCGAGAGCCAGCTTGCGCCGGTAGCCGCGGCCTACGCAACCTGGCACGAAATTCGCGCCCGCATCGCAGAACTGGAGCAGGGCGAACAAGATCGCCTGCGTTTGCTAGATCTCTGGCAATTTCAGAAACGCGAGATCGAAGAAGCCAAGGCGCAAGCTGGCGAGGACGAGCAACTGGAAACCGAGAAGCGGGTCCTCGCCAACGCCGAAAAAATCTATAACGCCGCCATGCAAGCCTTCGATCTGCTTTATGAGGGCGATACTTCCACATCTGCATCGTTGCGCTCCGCCCAGAAGCACATTGAAGAGTTGGCTCGATATGAACCCAAGTTTCAGGATGCGCTTGCCGCTCTCGAAACTGCGCGCATCAGCGTGGAGGATGTAGGCGCCACGGTGCGGGATTACGCGGGTGGAATTCATGCCTCCCCGGAACATCTGGCCGAAGTGGAAGACCGTCTGGCGCGGTTCGACCGGTTGAAGCGCAAGTACGGCCCGACGCTCGACGAGGTGATCAATTTCGGTGCCGACGTGGTGCGCAAGCTTTCCGAGATCGAGAACAAAGATGAAATTCTGCGCGACCGGCGTGCGCAACTGGCGAAAGCAGCCACCGAATACTTGCGCACCGCTCGGGCGCTGTCGAAAACACGCCAGGATGCCGCCGGCAAACTGGGAAAGCTGGTCGAAGCCGAAATCAACGATCTGGCGATGAAATCGACATTTCGCATCGACATTACCACCTCGGAAGAAGAAGGGAGCTGGTCCGCAACCGGCATCGATCAAGTCGTCTACCAGATCGCGACCAATCCCGGCGAAGCGATGCACCGGTTGGAACATATCGCCTCGGGCGGCGAACTATCCCGCGTCATGCTCGCGTTGAAAGTGAGCGTGGAAGAACGTGTGGCGAAGGCCCTCCCGCCCGCAAAAGCGAAGAGCACCCGTGTTAGCCCCCAACGCACGATGGTCTTCGACGAAATCGACACCGGCATCGGTGGCCGTGCCGCCGAAGCCGTGGGCAAGAAACTGAAGTCCCTGGCAAAATCGAACCAGGTCCTCTGCGTCACCCACCTGCCCCAAATCGCCACCTTCGCCGACCACCACTACGTCATCGAGAAGAGGGAACGAGACGGCCGTACCCGCACTACGGTCCGTCCGGTATCGGGCGAGGAACGCACCGAGGAGGTGGCACGTATGCTCAGCGGCGCCAAGCTTACCGACACCTCCCGCAAACACGCCGAGCAGATGATCAAGGCGAATCGGTGAAGCCCTAACCTCGCGCTGAGACGGTTCGCTCGCTCCCCATCCCCGACCGCTGCTAATCCCCGCTGTTTCTGTGGTTTACGTTGACCAGAAGGGTGCTTTCCAGTAATTTATAAGTAGCGGGAGAGGGGAATCGTGTAACCTGACCATAGTTGCTTTCGCGCCCTATTTTGCATCCCAAAAGGTCTGGGGAAGATCATAAGTTGTGGGGGAGTCGAACATTGCCAAATAGCCAGGGAAAGACGTTACTTTTACTGAAGCCGCGAGGCTTCTGCGCCGGCGTAGTGCGCGCCATCGATGTCGTTCGCATCGCGCTCGAGGCCTTTGGTCCACCCATCTACGTGCGCAAGGAGATAGTCCACAACAGCTTTGTGGTGGACGAACTGCGCGGCAAGGGCGCCATCTTCGTCGATAGCGAGGACGAGGTTCCGAACGGCGAACGGGTTATCTACAGCGCGCACGGCGTCTCGCCCGAGGTGCGTGAGCATAGCGCCCGTCGCGGTCTCCGCGTCATCGATGCCACCTGCCCGCTGGTCACCAAGGTCCACGTCGAAGCGGTAAAATTTGCCAGAGAAGGCTATTCGTTAATCTTGATCGGGCACCACGACCACGATGAAGTGATCGGAACTCTCGGCGAAGCTCCGCTGGTAACCCAGGTGGTTGGCAATCCCGAACAGGTCAAGACGCTGACTGTCCCCGATCCTAACCGCGTCGCCTATCTCACGCAGACCACGCTCAGCCTCGACGAAACCAAAGACATCATTGCCGCCCTCAAGAAAAAGTTCCCCAACATCAAAGGCCCCGCAGCGCAGGATATTTGCTATGCCACGGAAAATCGGCAGGTTGCGGTAAAGCAGGTAGCATCGGAATCCGATCTGCTACTGGTCGTCGGCTCGGAAAACAGTTCAAATTCCAATCGTCTGGTGGAGGTAGCGCGAAACTTGGGCACCAATGCTCATCTCATTGACAGTTATCGGGATATTGAGTCCCAGTGGCTGCATGACGTGAAAACCATCGCGCTGACGGCGGGTGCCTCCGCGCCCGAATGCCTGGTGGAGGAAACCATGAACTTTCTCGCTACCAAAGGTTTCGACAACGTGCAGGAACTCGAAGTGATGCCGGAAAACGTCCGCTTCGGGCTGCCGCCGGAGATTGTCGAGGCCATCGGGGCCGCTCCGGCGAGCGCTACCGCGGATTAATGGAGGCGCACATTTCATGGACATAAACTCCCCTGACGCAAACTTAGCCTCCGCTCCCCAACTTCGCTTTGGCAAAATCGACGGCTTGTTCAGCCGGGTCTCTGCCGCCGTCACTCGCGCCAGCCAGTTTCTTTTCTCCCACCAGCACGAGGAGGGCTACTGGTGCGGCGAACTCGAAGCCGATACCACCCTCGAGTCCGATTACATTCTGCTCCACACGCTGCTCGGTACGGGTGATCCTGAGCGCTTCCAGCGCGCCGCCAACTGGATCGTTCGCCATCAAAACGAGGATGGGGGATGGAGCATCTATGCCGCCGGTCCATCGAATGTCAGCGCCTCGGTGAAAGCCTACTTCGGACTAAAGTTGGCCGGATACACGGTTGATCACCCCGTGCTCGAGCGCGCCCGTAAGAAAATCCTCGAACTCGGCGGAGTCACCGAGGTAAATACATTTACCAAGATCTATCTGTGCTTCTTTGGCCAATACGATTACGATGCGGTCCCCGCGATTCCGCCCGAGATCGTCCTGTTTCCCAACTGGTTCTGGTTCAATATCTACGAGATTTCTTCGTGGTCGCGCGCCATCCTGGTGCCGCTTTCCATCTGCTACGCCAAGAAGCCCTTCAAAAAAATTCCCCGCGAGATGGGCATCGAAGAATTATTCGTCGGCGGCATGCTGAAGTCGCGCATGCATCTGCGCTGGTCGAAAAAGCGGATTTCATGGCGAAATTTCTTTCTCTTCCTCGACCGCATGACTCACTGGCTGGAGCGGGTTCACGTGCGGCCTCTGCGTTCAATCGCCCTGAAACAGGCCGAGAAGTGGATGCTCGAGCGCTTCGAAATGAGCGATGGACTGGGCGCCATTTATCCCTCGATGATGAACGCCATCATCGCTCTGCGCTGCCAGGGATATTCTCTGGATGATCCGCGGGTGATCCGCGCCCTCGATGAGTTCGAGAAGCTGGGCATCGAAGAGGGTGACACCTTCCGCATGCAGCCCTGTATGTCTCCCGTGTGGGATACGGCCTATGCCATGTTCGCTCTGGGCGAGGCCGGGGTTCCCCCCAATGATCCGCGAATGGTAAAGTGCGCCGATTGGGTCCTGCAAAAGCAAGTCCGCAATCCCGGCGATTGGCAGGTGAAGAACAAGAAGGGGAAACCGGGTGGATGGTACTTCGAGTTTAATAATGAGTTTTATCCGGATGTCGATGATACTGCAATGGTTTGCCTGGCGCTCAGCCGAGTGGAGCATCCCAACGGCCGCTACCAGCGCGAGTCCGTTCAACGCGCCATCGACTGGATTCTTTCCATGCAGTGCAAGAACGGCGGCTGGGCCTCGTTCGACAAAGACAACGACAAGATGGTTTTCCAATACATTCCCTTCGCCGATCACAACGCCATGCTCGATCCGCCGACGGTTGACATCACCGGCCGCATTCTCGAGATGATGGCGACCTATGGCTATGATCAGAACCATCCTGCCGTAAAGCGGGCCATTCGGTTCATCCGCCAGGAACAAGAGCCCGACGGCAGCTGGTTCGGACGCTGGGGGGTAAATTACATCTATGGTACCGCCCTGGTTCTCCGCGGCCTCGAAGCCATTGGGGTGGATATCCATGAGCCCTGCATCCAGCAGGGAGCCGAGTGGCTACGCATGGTACAGAATCCGGACGGGGGATGGGGAGAGAGCGTGGGATCGTATGACGACCCGACCCAGCGCGGCGTGGGTGCGAGTACGCCCTCCCAAACTGCCTGGGCAATTCTGGGATTGCTGGCCGTGGGCGACACGCGCAGTGACTCGGTGGCCCGGGGAATCGCTTACCTCTTGGGTAGCCAGAAAGAGAACGGCTCCTGGGACGAGGAATATTTCACCGGCACAGGCTTTCCGCGCGTCTTTTATTTGAAGTATCACCTCTACCGGGAGTATTTCCCCGTGCTCGCGCTAACCACCTACGCCAAGGTCATGGAGAAGGTTGAGAATTAGTTTTCAGTTTCCAGTTCTCAGCTTTCCATCCGGGTTCTTACTGAGAACTGAGAACTGAGAACCGTCCTTGAAAGTTTTCATCACAGGCGCAACCGGATTCCTTGGCTCCCATGTGGCCCGGGTTTTCGCCGAACAGGGAGCAGACTTGCGCCTGCTCGTCCGTACGACCAGCAGCTTAAAAAATCTCGAAGGCCTGAAAGCGGAGACTGTGACCGGCGACCTGCGCGACTCGGCGTCAGTCGAGAAAGCCATGTCCGGCTGCGAGGTTGTATTGCACGTTGCCGCCGACTACCGCTTGTGGGTGCGGGATGCCGCCGAGATGTACCGCTCGAACGTGGAAGGCACGCGTGCGGTCCTCGAAGCTGCGCGCAAGCATGGCGTGCGCTCGGTCGTGTACACCTCCAGCGTGGCCACCGTCGGCTTTACCGGGAACGGTCGTCCCGCCGACGAAGATTCTCCCGTCTGCCTGGCCGATATGATCGGACACTACAAACGCTCCAAGTTCATGGCCGAGCAACTGGCCGTGCAGGCGGGTGGCAGCGGCATGCGCGTTGTTACGGTCAATCCGACTACGCCTGTGGGCGAACAGGATATCAAGCCGACTCCCAGCGGCCGAATCGTGGTCGACTTTCTGAAAGGGAAATTTCCCGCCTACGTCGATACGGGTTTGAATCTGGTCGACGTCCAGGAATGTGCGCGCGGGCATGTAACGGCACTCGAAAAAGGCAAGACCGGGGAGCGCTACATTCTGGGCGGTGAGAACCTTACCTTGAAGCAAATTCTGGATAAGCTCGGCGCGATCTCCGGCTTACCCTCGCCTAAGGTGAAGCTCCCTTACTTCTTTGCCTATGCTGCGGGATGGGTAGACGAAACCGTCTCCGGCCGTTGGCTCGGCCGTGAGCCGCGTGCCACCGTGGAGGCTGCGCGCATGGGAAAGAAAAAAATGTGGGCCAGCTCGGAAAAAGCGACGCGCGAGTTAGGTTGGAAGATCGTTCCGGCTCAGGATGCCTTGCGCCGTGCGGTAGAGTGGTTCTGGGCTAACGGCTATGCCTAAAGTCGCCATCATCGCCGCCATCGAGCGCGAAGTCCACGCGCTGACTAAGAATTGGGCCCGCGTCCAGCGTGAGCACGAAGGCCGCACCTTTACTTTTTTCGAGCAGAATGACGAGATTGTCGTTTGTGGCGGCATCGGGCTTGAATCCGCCCGCCGTGCCGCCGAGGCCGTGATCGCGTTGTACCATCCCGCGCTCGTCGAGTCGGTGGGTTTTGCCGGAGCGCTGGACTCGGCCCTCCGTGTCGGCCATATCCTTACCCCATCGGTGGTCATCGATGCCCGCGACGGAAGCCGCACCCAACTCGCTTCCGGGGGGGGAACGCTGGTGACGTTCATGGCGGTGGCCGCAGCCGACCAGAAAACGAAGCTCGCCCAGGCCTATGGAGCGTGTGCCGTAGATATGGAAGCCGCCGCAGTAGCCGCCGCAGCTCGTGCTCACGGCATTGCTTTTGGCGTGACTAAAGTGATTTCCGATGAGCTAACTTTTGAAATGCCCGAAATGGCTCGCTTCATTGGCCAAGACGGCCGGTTCAAGTCCGCAAGCTTCATCCCCTTCGTGGCCGCGCGTCCATGGCTGTGGAAGCGCGTGGCCATTTTGGCTCGCAACAGCCATCAGGCAGCCCGAGCTCTGGCTGAGCGGCTGGCCATTGTTCCCCCTCTGAGTTCTGAGGAGCTGAAGCCATCGACACATCCAGCAGCAGGGCGCACCGCCACTCCCGTTGCGGCAGTTAACCGCTTACCTGCTGAGGGGCGCAAATGAAAGCTTCGGTCCTGATTCCACTCGTCCTTTTCCTGACCGTCCGCCTGGCCGCGCAGTCCGCTGCTCCTGCTCTCTACGCCGAGAGTTTTCGCCAGGGGCCTACCCACGTGATCGAAGAGAAATTTGACGTCAAGCTTACTCCGCAAGACCGCACCTATCGAGAACGGATCAAAGACCTCCACGGAGACGACCGCTATCTGCTCCAATTTGTTCCGCAAGGACCGGAGGGGGATACCGAGATCACATCCTGGCAGGTCAGGCTGGCGGACCTGCGCCATAGCATGTACGAAAACGTTCTGATGTCCTCGCAGAGCCCTTCTCTGAATCCCCAAGACGCGCTGTGGCGACTGGAGCCCGCAACCTTTGAGCGCGTCCCACTAACCGCCAAGCGGATTATCAAAGTCGATAGCTTCTACGTCGTGTTGCAGGTCAAGGCGCATCACTTCACCCCCCCGGACTCGCCCTATCTGGATTCGATGACGGTTTCCGTGGAGTTTACCGATACCGACCCGAGAAGCCCCGGAGGTACCCAGAAGTAAAGCTTCCGACATACACTGTTATGAAGCGAGGGGCTCAGGCTTTCATCTAAACAACGTCCATGGCAATGGTCGAACAATTCGCAATCGGTCAGGAAACCCGATCGATCCCTGCAACCATGTTGGCCGCCGTTTACCGGGGAGTAAACGACGTCCGCCTGGAGACGGTTCCCGTCCCCCAGATCGGCCCGGGTGAACTCCTGCTCCGGGTCCATACCTGCGGGGTCTGCGGCACCGATCTCAAAAAAATCGCCACCGGATCTCACTCCGCGCCGCGCATCTTCGGCCACGAAACCGCTGGAGTGGTCGCCTCCGTCGGCGCTCGGGTCCGCCAATTCGCCCCCGGCGATCGCGTGGTCGTCTTCCACCACATCCCCTGCCGCAAGTGCTACTACTGTCTTCACCAAACCTTCGCCCAATGCGCCACTTACAAAAAGGTTGGGTGCACGGCCGGATTCGAGCCCTCCGGCGGCGGATTCGCGGAATACGTCCGCGTCATGGATTGGATCGTCGAGCAGGGCACAGTCCGCATCCCGCAGGGTATCTCATTCGAGCAGGCCTGCTTCCTCGAACCGGTCAATACCTGCATGAAGGGCATCGGAGCTCTCCGCCTCGAGGTCGGCGAAACCCTCCTCGTGATCGGCCAGGGTCCGATCGGCATCATACTCGGCGTGCTGGCTCGCCGGGCAGGGGTCTCCGTTATTACTTCCGATTTGTATCCCGAGAGGCTTAAAATAGCTAAAAGCCTGGGATTAGAGAATCCTGTCGACGCGTCGAAGGATGACGTGGTCAATGTAATTCGCGCACAAACTGAGGGACGGGGCGCCGACGCCGTTATCTTGGCTGTGGGTAGCAACGGTTTGATTCGCTCTGCCATGGAAGCAGCTCGCCCGGGGGGGCGGGTATTATTGTTTGCGCAAACCCAACGCGGAGAGGTCGTTGTCGATCCGGCTGCGATTTGCGTAGACGAGAAAGCGCTGGTGGGGTCATACAGTGCGTCTGTGGATTTACAGGATGCTTCAGTTCTATTTGTGATGAACCGGGAGATGGACCTGGAGCGTTTGATTAGCCACCGGTTTCCGCTGCAGGAAGCTGCGCAAGCCCTGGAACTTGCCGCTCATCCGCAGCCTTCGTCGATGAAAATCGTGATTCAGCCTGGGAATAGCTGGAAACGTGAAGCCTGGGAAGGAAACAAGCAGTGAATGGAAAAATGACGGCTGCCGTCTTGTACGGCAAAGAAGATCTCAAAATTGAGAGAGTTCCGATTCCCCGCGTGGAAAAGGGGGAAGTGCTGGTCAAAGTGCAGGTGGCTCTCACCTGCGGTACCGATCTCAAGGTCTATCAGCGCGGCTACCACGCCCGCATGATCGTTCCTCCCGCACTGTTTGGGCATGAATTGGCCGGCGTCATCGAGGAGGTCGGGGAAGGCGTGCACAGCTTCAAGAAGGGCATGCGCGTCGTGGCCCTCAATTCCGCCCCCTGCCAGATGTGCTTCTATTGCTCCAAGCACCAGGAAAATCTCTGCGAAGACTTGCTGTTCAACAATGGAGCCTACGCCGAATACATACGCGTTCCCCGGCGCATTGTCGAAGCCAATATGCTGGTGATTCCGCCCAACGTCAGCTTTGAAGACGCGGCCATGACCGAGCCTCTGGCCTGCGTACTCCGCGGCCTGCACGAGACCGGCGTCGAAATCGGGGACACCGTCACCATCATCGGGGGTGGTCCGATTGGGCTCATGTTCGTTCAGGTCGCCCGCGCCATCGGTTGCAACGTGATCTCCGTGGTCAAGCGCGACGAACAAGTAGTCGCCGCCAAGCACATGGGTGCGCACGAAATTGTTCAGACCACAAAGGTTCAAAATGTGGTTGAGGCGGTACGGGCGCTCACTCCGCAAAAGCGCGGCTGTGATGTAGTCATCGAAGCCGTCGGCCGTCCCGAGGCTTGGGAGTGGACCGTCGAGATGGTCCGCAAAGGTGGCACCGTAAACTTCTTTGGCGGATGCGCCAGCGGCTCCAAAGTGCAGCTCGATACCAACCGTCTGCACTACTCCGAAATCACTCTGAAGGCCACGTTCCATCACACGCCGGAAACCGTGCGGCGCGCCTTCGGTTTGATCGCGGCCAAGAAGATTCGCCCCACCGACTACATCACCGGTGAAGCCCCGCTCTCCAGTTTGCAAAAGGTGCTGCGTCACATGCTGAACCGCGGAGGCGATATCAAGACCGCCATCATCCCCGGTCATTGATCGCCTCGGGGAAGCGAGCGCCGTCCGGAGTGGATCCCGTCGACGGCGGCAGTACCCCTGAGCCAGCGAGGAGTTCTTACCCAACTCAGGATTTGGTTCGACCCATAAGGATGTTCTAGACGTATGAGTCCGATGGCCAGCACTTCTCAACTTGCGCCGCCTGCTTCCGTGGGCTGGTCGCGGCTGCCCGCCACCTACGCGATCCCTGAGTCCGCCCCTTCCCTCGAGGAAGCGCGCGACTATTGCCGCCAACTCGCGCGCGCTCATTACGAAAATTTTTCCGTCGCCACCTGGTTCCTTCCGGAAAAGCTCCGCCAGGATTTCCTGAACGTTTACGCTTACTGCCGCATCTCCGACGATCTCGGTGATGAACTTGTCGTCCCTGCAGCATCGCTTGCTCTCCTCGACGAGTGGCAGGCGCAGCTCGATGCCTGCTACGCAGGTACTCCCCGCCATCCCGTTCTTGTCGCGCTCGCCGAAACCGTGCGCAGGTTTGAAATTCCGCAGCACGAATTTTCCGATCTCCTCATCGCCTTCCGCCAGGATCAGACCATCACCCGTTTCGCAACCTTCAGCGACCTCCTCGCCTACTGCCGCTATTCGGCGAATCCGGTTGGACATCTCGTCCTCTACCTCTGTGGTTGTCGCGATGCCGAGCGCCAGGAGCTTTCTGACTACACCTGCACCGCTTTGCAGCTGGCGAACTTCTGGCAGGATGTCACCCTGGACTACTCCAAGGGACGCATCTATCTTCCTCTGGAGGATTTAGAGCGTTATTCCGTGACCGAGAGAGACTTGGCACAAAATTCGAACACCGTCGCCTTTTGCGACATGATGAAGTTCGAAGTCCAGCGCGCCCGCGAATGGTTTGATCGCGGCCTGCCGCTGGTGAAAAAAGTAGACGCCGAGTTAGCCGTCGACATCGGACTGTTCACCCGCGGCGGGCAAGAGATTCTCAACGCCATCGAGCGCCAGCGCTTCGCGGTTCTAGGAAAACGTCCCGTAATTTCCAGGCCGCGCAAGCTCGGTCTGGTCGCGCGCGCCGCCCTGGGGAAGCTGCTAGGGAGTTTGTCGTGAGCGCCGGAACCCAGCCCGTGATCGTTCCCTGGAGTCCGGCTCCGGCGCAGCTCACCATGGCCTATTCCGTCTGTCGCGGGATCACGCGCGCCAATGCCCGCAATTTTTATTACGCGTTTTTCGTGCTTCCCAAGCGCAAACGCCAGGCGCTGAGCGCCGTGTATGCCTTCATGCGTCGCTGCGATGACATCGCGGACGACCCCGGACTCACCGTGCCGGAGCGTCGTTTCAGGCTGGATACCTGGCTGGACGCGTTGCACCGCGCTCAACAAGGCCAGCCCACCGACGATCCCATCCTTCTCGCTCTCACCGATGCTCAACGTCTCTACACCATTCCCGCCGGGCTGCTCGACGCTCTCGCCACCGGCACTGCCATGGACGTGGTCGATCCGGATTTCGAAAATTCAGCAACCCCTGCTGCGGCGGGGAGGCCAGCTGCCCAGGTCACAGTTCGCTACCAAACGTTCGAGGATCTCAAGGTCTACTGTTACCGGGTCGCATCGGTTGTGGGATTGGTCTGCATTCACATTTTCGGCTATCGCGATCCCGCCGCCGAGCCGCTCGCCGAGCACTGCGGTCTCGCCTTTCAACTCACCAACATTATTCGCGATCTCAAAGAAGACGCCGCGATGGGCCGGGTTTATTTACCAGAAGAGGATCTGGCAAGATTCGGACTCTCTGCGGCAGATCTTCTGGGCACACCCGATGTCGCGCGCTTCCGCCCCTTGTTGGCCCTCGTAGCCGATCGCGCCCGTGAAGGCTATCAGGCCGGTGCCGAACTTATTCCTTATGTTTCAGAGGACAGCCAGCCTGCTCTGTGGGTGCTGATCAACATCTATCGCAAACTGCTGGAAAAAATCGCCGAGCGCCAATATGACGTCTTCAGCGGCAGGGTGAGCCTCAGCGTCGGCGAAAAGCTGCGCATCCTCGCGAAAGGTTTCCTGCAACGGGTCACCTGATGATCCGCCCGGAAACCATCTCGCCAGCATGAGCCAGAATCGCACTCCACCTTCAGTAGCCATCGCCGGCGGGGGCCTTGCCGGACTCGCTGCCGCCTGCGCTCTCGCCGACTCCGGCCTGCGCGTCACCCTTCTCGAGCGGCGCCCCTATCTCGGCGGCCGCGCTTCCTCCTACCAGCACCCCGGCACCGGCGAGGTCATCGACAACTGCCAGCACGTCCTGTTCCGCGTCTGCACCAACCTGATCGAGTTCTACCGTCGCATCGGTGTGGAAGACAAAATTCGCTGGTACGACAAGATGACATTCATCGAGCCCAGCGGCCGCTCGAGCGTGATGTACGCCTCCCCGCTGCCCGCGCCGCTGCACACCGCCCCATCGTTCCTACACTTTCCCTTTCTCTCCATGGGGGACAAACTCGCGATCTCGCGCGCCATCGCCGCTCTCACCCTCACCAGCCAACCCGACACCGGAAAATCTTTCTTGCAATGGTGTCACGATCACGGCCAGCCCAAGACCGCCATCGACCGCTTCTGGAAACCCATCCTCGTCAGCGCCCTCAGCGAGGATCTCGACCTCATCTCGATTTCCTACGCCGCCCAGGTTGTCCGCGAATCGATGAAGTCGCCCACCGCCCGTCACATGGGCGTACCGAGCATTCCTCTCACCGACCTCTACCACCGGGCGGGTGAATACATCCGCGCCCGCGGCGGCGAAATCTTGCTCCGCACCGCGCTCGAATCGTTTTCTCCGGACTCAGCGCAGATCCGGATTCGCATCACCGATCCAGATAAGAAAGAAAATGAAAAATCGTTCGACTATCTAATCCTCGCTCTGCCTTTCAACAGTGTGGACCGCGTCCTGCCTGATGTTCCCGATGCCACGCCGCTGCGCGAGCAACTATCCTGCTTCGAATCCTGTCCTATCACCGGGATCCATCTCTGGTTCGATCGGCAAATCACCAGCCTTGACCACGCCGTCCTCCTCGACCGCACCGTGCAATGGATGTTCCACAAATCCCGCTTGCTCGTTACCCGCCCGGTCGCCGACTCTCGCCCGGGTGGCAGCTACATCGAACTCGTGGTCAGCGCCTCGAAGTCTCTCCTCGACAAGTCGCGCGCCGAAATCGTCGACCTCGCTCTCCAAGAAGTCCGCGAATTTTTCCCCGCCGCCCGCGAAGCGGCCCTGGTAAAGTCCACCGTTATCAAAGAAGTCCACGCCACCTATTCACCGCGTCCCGGTATCGACGCCTACCGTCCTCCGCAGTCCACCCTATGGCCGCGCGTTTTTCTCGCCGGCGACTGGACTCGTACCGGCTGGCCGGCCACCATGGAAGGCGCCGTCCGCAGCGGATATCTTGCCGCCGAGGAGCTGCTCCACGCCACAGGCGTGAAAGACAAAAAACTTCTCGCCCCCGATCTCCCCCCCTCTGGCCTCATGCGCCTGTTCTATCGCTGAATTGCCCAGACCTTCGTCAGCTTCAACTCCTGGCTTTCCGCACTCAGAGTGCGTGCTCAGGCGCACAGACATCCGCCCCCGCGGACGGAAACATACACACTGGATCACTCCGTCGTGCGCCCGGTTGGAGGTTTCCAGGGTCGCCAACCTGCTTCTTACCCTTCTCTTGCTGCTTTTCTCTTGGTGCTTTCCCCGTTTCCCGCCTCGCCCACCGCAATCCTCCAGCCAGCCGCGCACCTCGTCCTCGAGCGCATATCCCGCTCGACGGAGCCGGATTTTTCAGACTGACACTGCGCCACCGGTCACGGGATCGAGGGCGCGGCCACGCCCCAGCCGGAGCGGTTCTGAAGGAAGCACTCCAAGACTTGACGCTGATCTCGCAAGAAAAAGAAGTGGTCGAGACCATCCTGAGCAGCGTGTCCAGGACGTGATCGATGGCAGATATTCAGCTCCGCTCGCCCCTGGCAGTCGCGAGTTACCCATCTGGGGACCAATCTTCATCGGGTTGAAGCCGATCAGGACGGGGGCGAAGTTCGACTGGCGGCCGGCAGCAAGTACCTGGAATCCATTCCGCAGAAAATAGCCGCAGGGCGCCCCGCGCTACTTGTGGGTGACGCGCTCTTCGATCCGGGACACAAATCTCGGCGTGTGGCTTTTCATCAGCTGCTCGATCCCGGGCCTGAATTCATGCCACACATTCATGCCCGCGTCATTGCCCACGGTTGAGCCAAAATCGCTGACCGACCCGGTCGGAGACCGTCTCCAATAGGGACGCGAGGCCGTATCGGCAGCCACCGAGGTGAGTGCGCGAAGCAGATAGGAAGTGTTCAGCCTGTCTTTTCCGGATTCATCCCGGGTGATAAAAATGCGCGAGGCCGCATAGGTGGCCCTCGCCATCAAGCTCCCGTCGCTCGTAAAGTGATAACCCGAGGGTTGCTTGGCCGTCGGCGGGCTCAGGTATTTCTCAAAGATCGTCTTTGATTCTGTTTGAGGGGATAGTGTCCGGTCGGAAAAGGCGGCGAGTGCGCCTTGCCGCACGCCCAATTTCAACCAGCGTGCTTGTCCAACGAACCCGTTAGATTGCTGCCCATCGGTTGCAGCCTGAGCGGGTGGGGCATCGGGAAGGGATTCACCGGCTGTCTGGCATTGCGCTGCGCAAGCGACCAACACCATCAACGAAACGATACCGACATATGCCGCAATCGGTTTCGCCATACCTCACTCCCAAAGCCGCCAAGGTCATCCGGTTCGCCTGGCGACTCGCCCGCAGGTTCACTGCGAAGCTAGCATTCCGCGTGCCATACTTCTGAGCAATAAGGCTCACGCGTCGAAAGCAGGGATATGATTGAAAAAAGCGGATTCCAGGTTGCTTTGCTGAACTGATTTTTCCACCTCCGTTTTGCGGTATCCCCCGATCTTCCATAGCCTTATCTGAGGCTTGCCGGCAAAAGCCCTGGTTTGGGAAGCTGCACAGTAGGCCGTCGCTCGACCCTGCGTGCTACTTTTTGCAGCCTCTACCGCGATGATTGAGACGTCCTCCACCCGCCGCACCGTGTGCACTTTCCCATGCACTATGGATAAACTTTCATCAACCGCTACTACGCCATGTGCCGTTGCAGCCGGGTTTTGGGGTCTTGAGAAGGTTCCTTCACTTCAGGCGGGGCTCCGAGCCCATGATCACTCCGACCCGGGCGTGGCTCGGTGAGGTACCTGTTCTACCCCGCCAGCAGCGCCACACCGGCGGCCACCAGCGAAGCCGCAATCCAACGCCGCCGATCCACGCGTTCATGCAAAAAGATCTTCGCGGCAAAGGCGTTGCCGATGTAGGTGAGGGAAGCGGCCGCAGGACCTACCAGGCTTACGTCTCCCCAGGAGAGCGCAAACAGCAGGCTGAAGAACGCCGCCGCCATCGCGGTCACTCCAAAGAAAAAGTGAGGATTGCCGAGCGTCCGCCGAATGACGGCGAGCAGGCCATGCTCCCGCCACAGATCTCCCACATCTCCAACTTGCTTCATGGCGCGAGCCAAAAGCACATCGCCCACCACCGAAGCCAGAGTGATCGCCAGAATCCCGCCCCAGGTGTACAAGCCCTTCATGACTTCATCCCGCTCGGCGCCTCATGGCTCGCGGTTTTGGCAAGAACTGGGGATGTCGCTCCGCAGCATTCCATAGCCGGATGCTCGGTCAGCGCTGGCCCTCCGGCAATAAATCCCACGCCCCCCGTGATCAATGCAATCCCCAGCCATCGCAGCGGACTCACGTGCTCATGCAAGAGAAATCGCGCCACGAAGGCGAGCAGCACGTACCCGAGCGAAGTCGCCGGCAGCACATAAGTGAGATCCGCCCAGGAGAGCGCGGTCATGTAGGTGGCGAAAAACGCGAGCAGCAGAAGAATTCCTATCGCGACCCAGGGATTAAGAATAGCGAAGATCACGCTTTCGAGATGATGGATTGCGATGTTGCCGGTTTGCTTCATCCCATGCGAGAGCATGGCGTCTCCGGCCGCGGCGAACACCGTGACTCCGGCCAGCACAAGATACTTGCGAAAGGTCACTGGAAGTTAGACGGCGGCGTTTTTTACCACGCGGACATCGAGAAACCAATAAGGAACAGTGCAGTCTCGGTCTCTGTGACTTCTGTGGTGAAAGCTCTTCGGTTAGGCCTTGGCCAGCTCCGCCGCCGCGTCGTCGGTGTGTTTTTTCACCAGCTTGTTGCGCGCCGAACGCAGCTTCAGGAAGGTCTTCGCCTCTTTGTAAAGCCGCTTGCGGTCGTTACTATCAAACGCTGCTTTTCTCAGAATGCGGAATACAGCCTTGGGCCGGAAATAGTATTCGTCGTAAAAGCGGTGCACAGCGGAAAGAATCTCATCCGCTGGCAATCCGGGATATTCAATGTGCGCCAGTTGGTGCCCACCCTCATCCACCATCTTGTTATCACCGACGATGAAACCGTTTTTCATCGCGTAGTCATAGAGTTCGGTGCCGGGATACGCGTGGGCCACCGAAACCTGAATGGTTTCCACGTCCAACTCTTTCGCGAACGCGATCGTGGTGTTGATGGTCTCGTGGGTTTCGCCCGGGAGTCCCATGATGAAGTCGCCGTGGATGACCAACCCGAGTCGGTGACAGTCCCGGGTGAATTGCCGCGCCCGCTCGACGGTCGCACCCTTCTTGATGTTCTTGAGAATCTGTTGATCGCCGGACTCGTAGCCGACGATAAGCAGACGGCATCCCGATTCCTTCATCGCGCGCAGCGTTTCGTAGTCAGTCGTTACGCGCGACGTACACGACCAGGTGAGACCGAGCGGCTTCAGCTTGGTGCACAACTCAATGGTGCGCGCCTTCTGAATGTTGAAAGTGTCATCGTCAAAAAAGAATTCCTTCACTTCCGGCCAGTACGTTTTGACCTTTGCCATCTCAGCCGCAACGTCGTCAGTCGAGCGCTTGCGCCAGGGATGCCCGCTCAATGTCTGCGGCCACAAACAGAACGTACATTGCGCCGGACATCCGCGTGTGGTGTAAAGAGAAACATAGGGATGCAACAGGAACGGGACGTTATAACGCGACACATCGAGGTCACGCTTGTACACCTCAGTGACATGCGGCAGCGCATCCAAATCCTGGATCTGCGGGGCATCAGGATTGTGAACCACCTTCCCGTCTTTCAAAAACGAGACACCGGCGATCTCTTCGAGCGGCTTGCCCTTCGCGTAATCGACCACGGCGTAGTCGAATTCCTTGCGCGCCACGAAATCGATCGCCGGACAATCGCGCAACGATTTCTCCGGCAGCACGCTCACGTGCGGGCCTACAAAACAGATCTTGATCTGTGCATTCGCCGCCTTGATCGCTCTCGCTAGTCCAATATCCCCCGGAAACCCCGGCGTACTGGTGAACAGAACCAGAAACTCGTAATCCTTCGCAATCTCGATGGTTTGCTCGGCTGAAATATAGTGCGGGGGGGCATCGAGCAGCCGCGCTCCCTCCAGCATCCCCGCGGGATAAGCCAGCCACACCGGATACCAGTATGACTCGATTTCGCGGGTGGCAGGCCAACGGGATCCGGCGCCGCCGTCAAAGTTTTCAAACGAGGGTGGATTCAGAAATAGGGTTTTAAGAGGCATAGTGGATAAGTGCTTATTTTACCATCCGCCTGCGGCTGATGCTGTAGAAAAGCAGTGTTTATCGAGGTTCGTCGTTGAATAGCACTTTTGATGCAGCGAACTGCGCAAAAGAAGCATCGGCAACCGATCTAGTTTCCGCCATTTGGTTGCCTTGACTGCTTCCTTATTTCGTCCCCAGAGCCCACGCTTCGAGATCTCCCGTGGTACGAAGCAGGGTAACTTGAGTGCGTTCAAGCTCGAAGGAAACGTCCTGAAGCGCAATCAATCTCTCGCTGGCTTGGGTGCGGGCATCATCGAGATCATGCAGGGTGGCCGAGGAAGAGTCCATGCGAGTTTGGGCGGCTTCGACATTCTTCTGAGCGATCTCGTACTCGAGTTCGGCCACGTCGCGGGCAGCCTGCATCTGCGTGACGGAGCGCTCGAGACGCATGGTTTCTTCCGAGACCTGATTGCGAGTCGCGTCGGCCTGCTTCCTGGCTTTGAGAGCGTCCGCCTCGGCTTCCTGAATTCGAGCGTGCTGCGCATAGTTGAAAAAAGGCAGGTGGAGGGCTACGCCAATGGTCACGTTATTGGGCTGAAAACTGTGCGGCTGATAGAACTTTTGATAGTTGTTGTAGGTAGCGAGGTTGGCATATTGCGCGGCGAAGTCCATGCTGGGCCATAAGGACCTTTTCTCCCCTTTTTCCCGCAGGTACTGTGCCCGGGCATACTCCACGGCGGCCTCAACCGCAGGATTGGTCTCGGTGGTTTTGCTCAACAAGTCTTCGTCTTCCTTGATCGCTGGGGGAGCGGGCACCGACTCGGGCTCGACTTGAATGGAGAGGGCAGGCAATCCGGTTAGTTTGCTAAGACGCTCGCGCAGAACCTCCGCTGCGCCACTGGCTTCAGTGAAGCGGAGATGAACGCGCGCCACCGACAGGCGGCCCTTGGTGTCCTCGACTGCGCTGTCGATGCCTTCCCGCACGCGCTGGGCGACGGCTGCTGCCATTTTCTTTTCAGCGGTTTCCGCCTCCTGCAGTTCAGTCAGGCGCTGCTCCCATTTCACTAACTCGGCGTAGCTCAACACCACATCCTGAATGACCTGATTGCGTTGGTCCTTGGCACGGAAGGCGCTGACGGCAACGTCGGATCGCGCGGCGTGAATGAAATTCCCCAGTGCCGGGTTGAGGAGAGCGGATTGCGTGGTTACGTTGAATAACGAGGGAGCAGCTCCTTCCAGGCTGAGAGGAAAACCATCCGTCCACCCGATGCCGGCGCCGGCGTTAAGCTGGGGCACATAGCTATTGCGCAGTTCGCGGTAGGCGGCAGTGGCGTGCTGTTCGTCGGCGGAAGAGATGGCGATGCCGTTAGCATGTCTTAGGGCGAGTTCAACGGCGTGACGGAGCGTAAGCGGCTCGGCCAGAGATGAGGCGGGTAGAAATAGCAGCACCGTCAATAAAAACGTAGGAATGCCAGAGCCACTCCGTAAGTTGGTTCTCATTATTCTCACCTTTGTGAACGTCAAGAAGATTCTACGGACAATCTGATGCGAGAGAAATGACAAGGATGGATCGGATGGATCGGAGGCCAATCTCATGGGGCTGGAACGACCGCGACTCGGCCGCGAGCCGCGCACTCTTTGTTCGGGGGACTTGTAGGAGAGGGCGCCGTCGTCGGCCGTGCCGGGGCGGGTGAGAAAGGTATCGCTGACGGCGGGTAAGCCGATTCATGGCGCCGTCGGCATCGGCACTGGCGCGCGCGGGGACGAGCTTGGCCACGCCAGCGTCAAAGGTCTTGGAGCAGGCTTGTCGGGTGATAAAAATGCTGGCGGGTTTGATGTCACGGTGGACGATGCCTTCGGCGTGGGCGGCATCGAGGGCGTCGGCGATTGCGATGGCGAGTTGCAACCAGAAATCGGTCTCGAGAGGTTCACCGGCGATGCGGTATTTCGGGGTCCATCCAGGTATTCCATCACGATGAAGGGCTGGCCGTTTTGCTCGTCGATTTCGTGAATGGTGCAGATGCAGGGTGGTTCTGCGCAGAAGCGGCGCGGGCTTCACGCTGAAATCGCTCCGGCGCCTGGGCGTTTGCGGCAACCTGTTCGGGAAGGAACTTGAGAGCGACGAATCTTCCCAGCTTCAGGTTTAGGGGTGCTGCATCTCGGCGTCAACGAATAGGTGCGCGAGGTGCGCTCACGTGGTTTACGCTCAGGCTCGGCCGCGGAACTGGATGATTCGGCGGCGATCGCGCTTGGATGGCCGGGCCAGGGGCAGCTGTTCGAACTCTCTCATGGCTTTGCGCTCGGCGGCGACTTTCTGGCGCAGTTCACGGCTAGCGTCGGTTTCGCGGTAGAGGGTTTGAGCAACCGAGGCTGGACCGCGTGTATCGCTGAGGAGGAGCACTTCGATTTCGAAGTCGCCGCCGTCGTTGGTCACCCGCAGCATGTCGCCGATACGGACTTCGCGGGCCGCTTTGGCGGGTTGGCGGTTCGATTGAATCCTGCCGAGCTCACAGGCGTGCCCGGCGAGGGATCGGGTCTTAAAGAATCTGGCGGCCCAGAGCCATTTGTCGATGCGAGCCGAGGTCATGACCTATTTTCTCGAACTACCGGGAAATCATTCATTAGCCGCGACGCGATCTAACCCCTTCTGCGCGCTGGTAAAGGTCCGGGCCATCGATAGCGAAGTGCGATATTCGACCGCCGCAGATTGCGGGGCGCCCTGCTTTTCGAGCAACTCACCGAGCAAATTATGTGCCTTGAAGGCGGGCCATTCCTCGACTGTATCGGAAGCGAGATAGCGCCGTACGAAGCGGATGGCCATGGAATACGAGCGGCCGGTACGAAACAACATATTGGCGCCGTCCATCAAGGCGGCGGGATCATCGAGCGGGCGAGTCTCCATGGTTGTCAAGGCCTGTTCCATCTCCTCGAAGCGACTGGCGCGGCGATAAAATCCGGCGAGATTGAGCCAGGCACTAGCGGCGCCCTGGGAGGCATCGATGGCCGCGCGATATTCCTGCTCCGCAGCGGCGCTGTCTTTGTTTTTCTGGGCGATGCGCGCTCTCACCCAATGCGCCATGCCGGGATTCAGGGGCAGGAGAAGGTTGGCCTGATCGCGGGCCTTGTCTTCTCCACCTCCGACGATGGCGGGAGCTTCCAGATAAAACTCGGCGAGATCAGTACGCGCCTCCCAACTAGTGGGCGCGAACTCGACGGCGCGCTCGAATTCAACCCTAACTTTCTTGGCGAGGCCTGCGGCTTTCAAGAAGTTCGAGTGATCCGCCTTTTCGCCGTAGATTCGACCCAGCCATAAATGATAGAGACCATTGTCGGGCGCGAGCGAGACGGCCTTTTCGCAGGCCGGAATTCCGGCATCCCAATCATCGAGTTCGAATTGGGCGCGGCAAAGAAAATTGTAGGCCTGCGCAGTCGGGGAAGTCTGGATTTGTTGCTCGAGGGTTTGGACGGCCTGGTCCACACGGCCGGCGGCAAGAAGTTGTTGCGGTGCGTCGGCTGCAGCGGCGATAGAGAAGGACAGCAGGAACAGGGAAGCGATAAGGAAGCCAACCAAACGCGGCGATACAAAAATTCCCCGCTTCTCCGAAAGCACGCGAGAAATGGGGCGCCCGACGCCACCTCGTTCCATCCACTTCATGGGCTACTGAACCACCTTCACGCGAGCGCCGTCGGCCAAGGGCTTGGAGTCGGTTGCGGACAGGGCTACGAGAGAATGCTCGCGAAGGCCAGCGGTGACCTCCACTTGGGTGAGGTTTTGCAGGGATATTTCTACGTCGCGGCGCTCGAGAAGTCCGTCGACCACTTGATAAACGTAGGGCTTGGTGTCGTCCATGCGTACGGCTTCACGAAGCAGCGTAAGCACGTTGCTGTGTTCGGCGGTGATGACGGTGACGCCGACATTCACGTTCGGGAGCAAACGAAGATCACGGTTGTCGACCGAGCAGGTCACCTCACCCACATTGCGCGCACCATGAAGTTTGACGGTGGATGGAATGGTGCTGACCGTGCCATTCCAGATGCGATCCGGTAAAGCGTCCCAGGTAACTTCAATTTTCTGGCCGGTGGCGAGGCGGCCGATGTCAGGCTCGTCAACGAACGTGCGGACCAGCAGCGTGGAAAGATCGCCTTCCTGCAACAACAGGTCGCCGGTTTGCACGTAGGCGCCCTGCTTGACCGGGAGAGTATAGACAATGCCGTCAAAGGGCGCGCGTACGCTGGATTTCCTGAGCGCATCTTCCGCCGCCTCATAGGCAGCCTGCGCCTCCGTACCCTGGGCTTGTACCCTTGCCACTTCAGGCGGCGAGTAGCGATCTTTTTTCTTTTGCTCGAGCAGGGCGGCATCGGCTTGGGCACGCGCGAGCGCTTCTTGTGCCTGCTGAACTTCGCCGGCCGAGGCTGCGCCCTGCTGCTCGAGACGGCGGTAAGCGTCCAGATTGCGCTGGGCAGCATCGCGTGTGGCACGGGCTTTGATCAGCTGCGTATCGTTCGTGAGGAGTTCTTCCCGGGTGCCGCCCGTGGTCATATCGGATTCGTCGGCTTGCGCGGCTCTTATCTGCGCTTGCGCGCGCGCGGCCTGGCTGCGGAGATCGTCGTCATCGAGTTGCAACAGGAGCTGGCCTTTGCGTACGTGGTCCCCTTCTTTCACGAACAGGCGCTTCACGGTGGTGGCAATAGGCGCATGAGCCTCGAAATTCTGAATGGGTTCGATCTTGCCATTGGTGGAAATGAGGCTGCGGATCGATCCCCGTTCCACCTGGGTGGCGCGAACTTTCAATGGGGTGTGGCGATTGAAAATCGGGATCGTCGCCAGGGCCGCGAGTACTCCAATCGTGAGCCAGGTGCGGGTCTTGCGCGTGGCGGGCCGTCCGTTCGAATTGTGGGTTGCTGCCAACCGGTTATCTTTCAGCGTGCGGCGGGGACAACTGCAAGCACTAATTTACCACTCTGGCGGCCGCGAAAAAACGTACGCCGTCCCAAGCCGTTGCGTGTTTAGATGCGGGCTAAGCACGGCGGATGCTTGAACCACAACGAGACCAGCCGCGCGGAGAGGGTGCAATCGCCAAAAACGCCCTCGCGATGCGATCGGTCTCCAGACCTTACAACGTTACAATGGCTTTATGCCAAAACCACGCCGCTACACGCCCGGGCACGCTGCTGCCGGTCTGGACGCCAAGTTTCCCAAGATGGAAACCTGGCCGAACCAGTTTCCGGGATACGAGATTGTGATTGACGATCCGGAATTTACGTCGGTTTGTCCGAAGACCGGGCTGCCGGATTTTGGCGTGATTACGCTGCGTTACCAGCCGGATAAAGTGTGCCTGGAGTTGAAGTCGTACAAGGAATATTTGTGGTCGTACCGAAACCTGGGGATCTTTCAGGAAAACGTTGTCAACCAAGTGCTTGAAGATGTGGTGCGATGGGCGAAGCCGGTGTGGGCGGAGGTGAAGGGGGATTTTCGGCCGCGGGGCGGGATCTCGACCACGGTGGTGGCCAAGTGGCCGAGGGCGAAGGGCTAAAGCGCTGGTGATCAGCTAGACCTGGGCCGCGTGCTATATTCGCTCGACTGTGGCTAAGGCGAAACTCTATCCGCGCACAGCGCTGATTCTGCTCACTGCGCTGAACCTGTTGAACTATGTAGACCGCTCGGTGCTGTTTGCCGTGCAACCGCTGGTGCAGAGCGAATTCCGGCTGAGCAATACACAGGTCGGCTATCTGACCAGCGCCTTTCTCCTCTTCTACATGTTTGCAGCGCCGTTTGTGGGTCCGCTGGCCGACCGATACTCGCGCAAGAGAATTATTGTGGGAGGAGCGATCTTTTGGAGCGGGCTCACGCTGCTCACGGCGGTCACCCACACCTACGCCGAGCTGCTGATTCGTCACACGCTGGTCGGGATTGGCGAGGCCACCTTCGTCACCATTGCGCCGACGTTTGTTGCCGATTTGTTTCCCGAGGAGAAGCGGGGGCGGATTCTGGGCGTCTTCTATCTGGCAATTCCAGTGGGAACGGCGGCGGGATATTTGCTGGGAGGCAAGCTGAGTCCTCACTATGGGTGGAGATTTCCTTTCTACATTGCGGCGGTTCCGGGATTTCTCCTGGCCATTGCTGTGCTGTTCCTTAACGAGCCGGAGCGGGGGCAGTTCGATAGGGAGAAAGAAACTCCGGAGCGCGGAACGCTGGTCGGGCTGGCCCGGAATCCCGCGTTCTGGACTTCGACTCTGGGCATGGCGACGATGACGTTTGCCTTGGGGGGAATACAGGTTTGGATGCCGACGTTTTTGTCCCGGGCTCGCGGGTACTCGCTGGAGTCGGCGAATTTCATCTTTGGAATCATCATTGTGGTGGATGGCATTCTGGCCTCGCTCGCGGGAGGATGGCTGGGAGATTATTTGCTGCCGCGGATGAAAGGGTCCTACTACTTTGTTTCAGCGGTGAGCATGGCTCTGGGCGTGCCCTTCATGATTGCCGCGTTATTCATGCGTGGTCCAGTGATGCTGCCGGCCATCGCGGTCGCAGCATTTTTCTTGTTGCTCAATACCTCGCCGTTGAATGCCGCGGTGATCAATTCCGTGGGCGCCCATATTCGCGCCACTGCATTGGCGGTGAACATTTTCGTTTTTCACCTGCTGGGGGATGTGCCTTCACCAACCCTCATGGGTTATGTGGCCGATAAACGCTCACTGCAGGCTGCATTCATTCTGCCAGTATTCGCCATGATGGCTTCCTCCGCCATACTGTTTTATGGGGTGAGATTTGCGCCAGCCCAGAGCGCAGTGGGGCAAGCGGGGAAGCCTTAGGCAGATGCATTACTTTCATTGGATCGCCGGCACCATCCTGGCGCTGGCGTGGCTCTCGCGCATCCTGGACGCTGCGACTGGGATGCCGAGTGTGGCTGATGTCTCCGAGCCCGAATGGGATCGCAATCCGGTCAGAGCTTCCGGCAATCCGCGGGTTTCGATCATCGTACCGGCGAGGAATGAAGAAAATGACATCAAGCAATCTCTCGACCGCCTGCTGGAACTCGACTATGACAATTATGAAGTGATTGCAGTCAATGATCGATCGACCGATCGGACCGGGGAGATTATCGAAAAGGTGGCGCAAGAGCAAGAGCCCCACCCTCCCGCAGAAAGCGCGGGAAGGATGAGGCACCCGATCCTGAAAGTAATCCACCATCAGGAATTGCCGTCGGGGTGGTTGGGAAAAACCCACGCGATGTGGACGGCTACGAATGAGGCAAGGGGTGAGTGGTTGCTATTCACCGACGCCGATGTGCTGTTCAAGCCGGATGCGGTGCGGCGGGCGCTGGCTTACGCCGAGGCGGAGAAGGCTGATCACGTGGTTTTGTTTCCGCGAATGATCATGAAGACGCCGGGTGAGTACATGATGATCGCGTTCTTTCAGACCATGTTTGTGTTTGGTCACCGGCCGTGGAAGGTGGCGGATCCGAAGTCGCGGGATCATATGGGCGTTGGGGCTTTCAATTTGATCCGGCGTAGAGCCTACGAGTCCATCGGCACTTACGAGGCATTGCGCATGGAAGTGCTCGACGACATGAAGCTGGGCAAAGTGGTAAAGAACGCGGGGTTTGCCCAGCGGAATGTTTTTGGCGGCGATCTGATTTCCATTCGCTGGGCGACTGGGGCAATTGGCGTGGTCAACAATCTGACGAAGAATTTTTTTGCAGTGTTGTCTTTCCAATGGCCACGCACTCTGCTTTCGGCGTTTGGACTGGCCTTCCTGAATCTCCTGCCGTTTCTAGGAGTGTGGTTGGCGCATGGGTGGGAGCGCCTGCCTTACGCCGTGGCGCTGGGGTCGATGTTTTCCATTTATGTGGGAATGTCCTGGCGGTCGGGAGTTCCGGCTTATTACTTCCTGCTGCATCCCGTGAGCACCGTGCTGTTTGTCTATACCCTGATGCGGTCCATGTTTCATACCCTGTGGAATGACGGGATCGTGTGGCGTGGGACGAGGTATCGGCTGGAGGAGTTGCGGAAGGGGATGGTGTGAGCGAAAGCGTGGATCGCACCGACCGGAAGAAAAGCCTTAAACCCAGCCGACGAGGAGGAGCCCGGGTAAAACACGGCTGCTTCAGTATCAGAAGGCATCGTCTACGTCCGCTTCCTTGCCTGTAGGTGGCCGAGGAGTTGTGCGTGCTCTTAACTTTCGCGGGCTTTGTTGGCGGGGCGCAGGCGAGCGACCAGCGCTGTAGCGGTGTTTTTAAGCGTCGTAATTCTTTGGCATGGGCGGGATCAAGCTTGAGCCTCCGGTGAGTTGGCGGCGCGGTTCAGGATGATTTCAGCGCGAGCGGCGCAGAAGCCGATGAAATCGGCTCCTTCTGGCGCTGACTTTCACATGGGTCACTCTGCCGCGCGGCTTTTGGTTTCGCCAAGCTGGCGACTGACGGAAAAGCAGCCGGATGCGGTGAATAGATGTGCTGGAATGAGAATAGCCGGTACGAAAGCTAGAGCCTGGTCCCATGAGCTGGCTCTCCTCATCTGAACCGATACCGCTTCCTGCACGGCACACGTCAGGTCGCTGGGCGGCACGGCCTGAGCCGTGCCCTTCCCAATCCCCTGGGATACGGTGTCCCGATCCGGAAGTTTACTTGAAGCCCTTGACGGCAGCGGTTTCGTCGTCCTTCACATCGAAGACGGTGTAAAGCTTGGTGATCTGAAGCAGGTCGTGCACCTTCTTGGTGAGGTGGAGCAGCTTAAGCTCGCCGCCCTGGTTTTTCGTGGTGGTGAAGGCGCTGACCAGTTCGCCGATGCCGGAGCTGTCGATGTAGTTCACTTCGGCCAGATTCAAGATAATCTTTTTGTTGCCCTTGGAAAGCAGCTCGCGTACGGTGTCGCGCAAGGTGACGCTGCCCTCGCCCAGAGTGATCCGCCCACTGCAGTCCACGATGGTGACTCCGTCCACCTGCCGAGTGCTAAGTTTCATGCTCACTGAGAAGCCTCCTTGTTGCCCACGGATGATCCGTGGACGTGCTTGATCAATTTCACTTCTGTGCCTGTCGGGGACGGGCGGATTTCCACCACGTCCATAAAAGAACGCATAAGAAAAATGCCACGACCTGAAGTCTTGAGCAGGTTTTCCGGGGCCAGAGGATTAGGAATTCCGCTCAAGTCAATGCCCTTGCCCTGGTCGCGAATGGTGATGACAAGGTCGTCACCGGTTCGCTCGAAGGCCAGGACCACCTTCTTGTCGGGTGCATACTTGTTGCCGTGCAGAACGGCGTTGACCGCGCCTTCGCGCACCGCCATGGAAATCTGCATGACTTCTTCTTCTCCAAAGCCCAACTCGGTGGCAATGCGGGTAGCACTTTCTTCCGCATGGTCCACCGTTTCCAACGTGGAATCGAGCGTATAGGAGACCAGTTGCTCCATGGCTATATAGATTACGGCTTAGGTCCGCACCCATCTCTTGAATTGGCCGGTAGGGGCTCGCCACTCGCCGCATGTAGCGAATGCGGTAGTTTGCCTGTCGAAACCAGAATTGTCAACGAGAGCGTCGAGCTGGCGGCGAGCAACATTCAGGTGTGCCCGGTGACGGGCCGGCTAAAGCGGCGTGGGCGCTTATAATTGTACGCCGTGAGCCCAGTGCTGAGCGCCAGAATCCGGCATTTCCTGAAGCGCTTGGCGGGCGTGACCATCTTATCAGCGGCGGGAGTGACCCTGATCGCTTACGGTGGAGATTATGTTGTGTTCCGCTATCGTCTACGAGCCGATCGCGCCTTCGGACAGGTCACGGTCACGAGCTATGATGCCGTGCAACAGAAAAATGGCAGGACCGCGTTTCTCTTCAACCCGCCGCAGGCCGAGACTTGCGTAAACTCCCTTTTCCCCCGTGCCGGATACCTTCCGTGCTGGTACTTACTGCGGCATAACGAGCAGCGCACCGACATCTAACCTCAGTGGTGCATTTCAACCTCATTGGTTCATTTCAGCCACTCCTAACTCATGCGGGCTCAATAGCATGAACAGGCATCGCGAGCGAATCTCTCATCATCTAATTGCTTAACAGAGCAAGCAGGAATTGGTAAGGAGGTAAGGAATTTTATGAGGCTGTTACAGGGATTGGCAAGCTTGTTCCTGGCAACGCTTCTATCTGTGCCCGCATGGGCAAGTAATAATGCGAGCTCAAATTCAGCAGTGCCGGGAACGCTAAATTACGTCGAGGGAGAGGCTTATGTTCGAAACCAGCCCCTTGACCACAATTCAATTGGCAAAACTACACTCGAAGTCGGGCAGTCCATCACTACCCATACGGGGAAAGCAGAAGTTCTTCTGATTCCGGGAGTGTTTCTGCGGGTGGGTGACAATTCGTCGGTAAAGATGGTTACGGCAGGTCTGGCGGATACCGAGGTACGAGTCGAACAGGGCCACGCCATGGTGGAAGTGGACCAGATCTATCCTCAGAATGATCTGCGGGTAACTATGGGTCAGGCGACGGCTCAAATCCTGAAGCCTGGGCTTTACGATTTTGATTTGCAGCAGAACCAGCTGCGCGTATTCGACGGCGAGGCTATGGTGCAGAAAGGCGACCGGCAGATCAAAATTAAGGGTGGACACGATCTGGCGATCGCCGGCCATGCGCTTTACCAGGAAGCGAAGTTCGATAAGAAGGCGGCGAACGGGGATGATCTGTATCGCTGGAGCAGTTTAAGGTCGGACTACGTGGCGGAAGCAAACGTAGACGGCGCGCGAACGGTGGTCGCCGACGGCTGGGGTCCGGGCTATTGGGGCGCTGGCTTCTGGGGTCCCGGTTGGGGCTGGAGCGGATGGTATTGGGATCCGTGGTTCTCGGCTTACACCTTTATGCCCTTTGATGGAATTTTCTACAGCCCGTTTGGCTGGGGATTCTATTCACCCGGCTTCGTGTACCGGGCGCCGTTTTACGGCGGACACTTCTACCACACATTTAACGCGGCCAACGTTCACGCCTGGGGAGCGGGACCGCACTACGCGACCAGCAGGGCTTACTCGCATGGCGTCTACACGGGAGCAGGAGCCGAGCGCGGAGCCTTCCATTCCGGGCCAGCGATGGCTTCGGGAGGCGCGCGTGGTGGCTTCGCTGGAGGCGGATTCCACGGCGGCGGCGGCGGAGGTTTCCACGGCGGCGGCGGTGGGGGTGGCCACGGCGGAGGCCGCTAAGGCTAATCGCTGAAGCACGATTACAGAGGCGGGGCGCGAACAGGCGCTCCGCTTTTTTTGTCTCTGGATTCGGATACAATTGCGCTTTCGTGGGGAGTCCGAGGGGTAACCGGAGGAGCGTCAATGTTCACGGATCGCACCGTCTTTTCGCTGAGCTATCGCGTCGTCGTGTTTTTCATCGTGTCCGCAATGCTTCCCCTGCAGGGGTTAGCGGCCGCGGCGAAAACTCCCGCCCCCGCCGCTTCTGCTGCGCCTCTGGAAAAGAGTTATCGCTTCCAGCAGGGGGGTTGGACTTACGTTCATCTCGAAGGGTCTCCCTCCGAGATCGGCTATCAGCATGGCTATCTTCTAGCACCCGAGATTGCCGACGCGCTGGAGGCGATCAAGTTGCTTGATACCCACCAGACCCAGCGTGATTGGGAGTTCTTTCGCAAGACGGCGCGGGAAATGCTCTGGCCGCACATCGACCTCGAATACCAGCAGGAGCTGGAAGGGATTGCCGAGGGCGCCGAGGCGCATGGAATCGACTTGGACGTGTATGACATCGTGGCGCTCAACGCCTTTGAAGAAGTCCCCGATTACTATGTACCGTGGCTCAATAAGCGGGAGAAACAGGCGCGAGCGCCGAAGCTGAAGGCTCCGGGAAATTGCAGCGCCTTCATCGCCACGGGCGCTTACACCAAAGATCATCAGATCGTGATCGCGCACAACAATTGGACCAGTTATCTGGCGGGCGAACGCTGGGTGGTCATCTTCGATATTTTGCCGCAGCACGGCCAGCGCATTCTGATGGATGGTTTTCCAGGAGTGATTACCAGCGACGATGATTTCGGTGTGAATCAAGCCGGGATCATGATCACCGAGACGACGATTACTCAATTCGAGGGCTGGGATCCGAACGGCAAACCGGAGTTCATGCGCTCGCGCAAGGCGCTGCAATACGCCGAAAGCATCGACGACTACGCGCGGATTATCAAGGAAGGGAACAACGGCGGATACGCCAACGATTGGTTGATCGGCGACCGAAAGACCGGAGAGATCGCTTATCTCGAGCTCGGTTTGAAAAATACTCCGATGTGGCGAACGAAGGATGGATACTTCGTCAGTTCGAACTTCGCGCGCGATCCGAAGCTGATTCGCGAGGAAACTGACGGATTCGATCCGAACAATATGTCTTCGTCCATGAATGCGCGCCACGCCCGGGCCGACGACCTGGTACAGCATGCCAAGGGAACGATCGATGTGGAGATGGCCGAGGATTTTCTGGCAGACCACTTCGACAGCTTCGAGAAACGGAAGCAACCCGACGAGCGCTCGCTGTGCGGCCATGTGGATCGCTCGTCGCGCGGTGTCAGGGAATGGGGTTGGGAAGCCTACAACCCCGGAGGCGCCGTGCAGGGGAAAGCCACCGACAGCCAGATGGCAGAAAAGATGAGTTTTGCGGCGCGGGCGGGGCATCCTTGCGGAGCAGACTTTGTGGCGACCGATTTTCTGGAGCAGCATCCCGAATACGCATGGCAGAAACCGCTGCTGCACGATATGAAAGCCGGGCCGTGGACGAAATTTCAAGCGGGGCAAAAACCATGAACGAGACGGTACAGCAATACATTCAGCGCATGACCAGCTACACGGAAGGAAAGCCGCCGCTGGCGGTACAAGCCGCTACAGCGAAGAAACTGGAGCGCTTGATCAAGGGCAAATCTACTGCCAAGCTGCGCCAGCGTCCGGCGCCGGACAAGTGGTCGGTCAGCGAGATTCTGGCGCACCTGGCCGATGCGGAAACGGTTGGCAGTTTTCGTATGCGGTTGATCCTGGGCGCGCCAGGAACTCCGATTGCGGCTTTCGATCAGGATGCGTGGGTGATCAGCGGGCATTACGAGAAGCGCGATCCGCGAAAATCGCTTGAATTGTTTCGCGCGCTGCGGGAAGCCAACCTGGCACTGCTCAAATCGCTGACCCCCGAACAGTGGAAGCACTATGGCATGCACGCCGAGCGCGGCCAGGAGTCGATTGAACACCTCGTCCGCATGTTTGCCGGCCACGACATCAACCACCTGCAGCAGGTTGAAAGAATTCTGGCCCCGAAGTAAGTGCTTTGAGTCACTCTGCTGGATACACGCACTCACTGGCTGGCCAGGCCATCGATGTAGTCATTCTGCAGGGATGCTGCAGGGCTCGACGCCATCGCGCGTGAGCTTTGCCAACTCCTCAAGCAATAAGGGGAATCCGCCGTAGGCCGAGAGTTCGACGATTTTACACAGGAAGAACTGGAAGCCTAGGAGACGCGAAAGCGCCGAATCCTCGAATTGCGCTCCGCGCTCAATAAGTTTGTGAGACCCGGGTAGTGAGTCGTACTGTTCCGGAGACCTGCGTCTTGAGCGGGCAGCGGGCTACTCTTCCTTTGGCCGCGGCGTTCTCCTGTTCGCTCAGCCACTGATTCGGCCTATCGATGAGTGATGAGTGCGGCGAGTTTTTCGCGTCTTTTTTCCGGTTGTGCCCGTTCTCACAGTATCCGCCAACCCTCGGCTTCGTCCAGGCACATGTCGCCATTGGCAATAAGAGCCACTATGCGCCTGACCGCTTCCCCCGAAAGAGGAATTTTTGTGGGTGAATTTCTGACCGCCCGAGGCCAAGATGTTTTTCTCTCTGACGCTCGCGCGCGGCAGAAACAAATTCGATAATCCAGTGCTGAAAATGCGCGTCCGACGCGTGCTCGAGCATGCTACCGTCAAGTCAGATAGGAGTTCGGCCGGTCCGCAGAGACGCCGGATTCGCGAGGCGGTTTGAAATGATGACCAAGGCATGCACCAACAGCAAGTGTCCGGCCTACGCGCACTTTGTTTATACCGTGGCCATGCGCTGCGTTCTTTGCCGGTGCGATCTGAAGGGCGCGCAGAGGAATATCGAAGATGTTGGGTTGGGCCGCGCGACCGGTTCTGACGCCGAAGGGTCGAGAAACCTGCGAAAAGCGCACGCTGTCCGATAGCCAGAGAACAACCAGCAGCCACCACGCTTCACTCAGCTTGAAACGTCTGCGAGAGAAGCCACCCGCAATGCTTCTGCATCACATTCGACCAGGCTCTCCATAGTCTTTCTCGTCGAGAATCGGAATGCCCTCTGGATAGAAGCTTCCCGCAAGTTCCGCGGGAGAGCGGCGAACGGCATTGTCAGGAATCTGTTGGGCAGTGAAGGCGACGACGTGGTAAGTCAAGTTAATCGCGAAACCGGACGTTGAAGTTATGGAAATCCCGGCCAGCGGCGCCCAGAGTCAAGACCCTCTTCATGGTTCCCCTGCGGTGAAGATTGTTTACCTGCTATTTTCTCGCTGGCTGCCGGGGCGGCGGTACCCGGAACCACAGCACAGGGTGACTCTTTGGCATTAATCGAGCGCTGACTAAGAATGATCGAACACAGCACATCGCCGTCGGTGACTGAAATCACCTTGCAAGGGAGTGCGTTTTGACCTCACCCCTTCTTGTTCGTGACCGGCTGCCTCGCCGACCTGTCCTGACTTTTCACGACCTCGTCTACCAGAAATAGATCGGTAAGCAGGGCGCGCAGATGGATGGAGGCGTTCAGATTGTCGATCAACTGAGAGCTGATGGCGGGTTGGGCCAGGACCAGTTCAATGGCGGCGAGAGAAGCGCGAGCGTCGCGGTCGAGCACGGCGAAAAAGGCGAAATATTTGTCGGCGGGCTCAAGACCTTCCTCCTTGATGGCCACCCTGCAAGCTTCCGCCAGCCCGGTGAGGGCCTTTACCGCGCGCGGCAGGAACTCGCGGAGTTGACCGCCGGACTTGCTGCCTTGATCGCTCGGCAGACCCTGGGCCGCGTAGGCCAACATAAACTCGTAGCATTCCTCCACCGCCGCGCAACGATCGGAGATATCATCCAGCATCGGACAGCCCTCGGCCTTCCACTCTAGCCGACGTCGGCGCGGAAGAAGATGGCTCGACCACCCAGCGCGCCGGATCATGCTCCTTTAAGACAAAGTCGCGATCCATCCAGCCGAAGATCATCGATTTTGTGATGGGAAGTTTTTCGGGGCGAAGGCCCATATAGACGTGCATCGTGATGAGAGCGATCAGTCCCACGCCCGCCAAGCCGTGCAGAACGTACATCAGTCCCCAGGTCATGTCGCTGAATAGGTAAGGATTCCGGGGGAAAAAAATGGTGCGTACCCGAAACATCATGAAAACGCCGGTAAGGATTGCAGCTAGTCCGCTCAACATAATGACGGCGTGGTAAAGCTTGTTCTCCAGGGGATACTTGGCGAACTTTCGCGGAGGAGGTGCGGTCAACCCGAAAAAGCGGCGAACTCTCTTCCACGCATCTTCCAGATCCGTTCCGTCGGGCCAGATCGACCAGAAATCCAGCCAGAAGGAAGCGTGAAAGATGTGAAAGATGATTGAAGCGGTCAACACGGTGCCGGCGATCCAGTGATAGGTGACCCAGCGAAACTGTACGCCAACCCTGGGGAGAAAGGCGGTAAAAAGCAGCGTGAACATGGACGCGGCCATGATCCAGTGAAACAGCCGCGCGACCAGCGAATGGCGGGGAACGCGTTTGGGAATTGCTGCCGCCGCCGCGGGTGAGGCATCGCCGGCAAATTCTTTTGCCCTGGCGAAATACATCACATAGATCGCGTGGATAATCAGGAAGAGCAAGCCGGCAATGGCTGAGACCCAAATCAAGAACCACGCAATATGGATTGGAACTTTCTGCCCCCACGGACTGATGGCCCACTCTAAGAAGTCCACGTCGCCTCCCCTACTCCGCCGATGGCGCGTTTCACCAGATTTCTCATGAGCGGGATCTTGTAGGCATTGAACTGCAAGGGGATCGCACCCTGCACCGCTAGTTTTCCTGCCATCTCCCCAGTTGGAGCACTCGGCGGCTTGCCGCGAACCGCGTCTTCGACCGCTTTCAACCGCAGGGGGCGCGCGGCAGCGCCGTTCACCGCGATTCGTATGCGATCGATGGTATCGCCCGAGGTGACCATGGCCGAGGCGACATTCATGAGAGGGAAGTCCCAGACCTTGCGATCGCGGATCTTCTCGAAATAAAACTGTGCGTGCGCCCAGGTGGAGGGAATACGAATGGCGGTGAGCAAGTCCCCGGGCTGGAGGATGTGGAACCGGGTGATGTCGATGTCGGGACCGATGAAGTAATCCTCGGCATCGACAACCCGCTCCCCCCGGGGCGTGCGCAGGACAAACTTGGCGTCGAGTGCGATCAGGGCCGGGGCCGTATCGGAGGGATTTACGGCGACGCAGCGATCGGCGTGCAGGATGGCGTGCTCGCGATTGCGGCCCTCGGGTGTATCGGCGTAGCAAATGTTTCCCCCGGCGCGGTAGCAGGGCCAGCCTCCACGGTAATACCAACAGCGCGTGTCCTGCGAAACATTGCCGCCGATCGTTCCCTGATTGCGGATTTGCGGCGAGGCCACCAGTTCCGCGGCCTGCGCCAGCAGGTCATAGTTCTGTTTGATGAGGGGATGATTCACCGCCTCGGTCAGCGTGGTCATGGCGCCGATCTCAATCCCTTCGGCCGTGGCGCGAACCCCGCGCAGCTCCTCGATTCCGCTCAGATCAACCACCGCCTTGGGCTTTCTGATTCGATCTTTAAGCCAGTCCAAGCTGTCGAGTCCTCCAGCGAGCACCCAGGCGTCCGGTCCATGCTGGGCGAGGAGCTTCTGTGCATCGGCCACTGAGCTCGGCTGATACAGCTCGAAGGCAGGCATTACGTCTCGTATGACAGCCATAACACTCCTTCCCCACTCCGATCAAATATGGGCCATCAAGGGATGCTGCATCGGCCGGCCGGCTTCGAGCGAAGTCAGAATCGTATCGGCATTCACCGGAGCACGCTGGAAAATCTCGTCTCCCAGCGCATCCGACAACGCATTCAAGATCGAGGCGCAACCGCCGGCCACCGGCGGCTCACCCACGCCGCGAGCACCCACCGGCGTCTCCGGATCCGGAATGTCCAGTGCCATCCATTGCATGTCGACTGGCACATCCAGAATCGTGGGCGGTTTGCTTTGGTAGAAGCGCTTGGAAACCATCTGGCCGTAGTGCGGATCGAAGACCCACTTCTGACCGATGGCGTGGCCAATGCCGAGCGTCGAGCGGCCGAGCATCTGGCCGCCCAGGGCGCGGGGATGAATCACAGTGCCGACATCACCCGATGCGAGGAAATCGACGACGTCGTAATTGCCGGTTTCGATGTCGACTTCGATTTCAGCAAAGCTGGCGACATAGGAAAAGGTTGAGCCGTCGCGGGGATAGTTATCCTTGGCCGCCGCCACCAGGCCTTGTCCCGCCAATGCCGCCATCGAAGCCTTGGTCAATTTGTGGATGTCGGGGGGAGCATCGTGGCCATCGTAGATGCCACCGAGTTGAATCGCGTATTTCGCGGCTTGCGCCAAACTCATGGCCGCGCCACCCCCCTTGCGGAAGACGCGCTCGTTGGCGACCTCGTATTGCTCGGGTTTGCCCCCGAGTTTGTGGGCGGCAATTGCCTGGAGTTTATGCTTGGCGTCCATCGCCGTGGCGTAGGCGGCCCGCGTCATCGCGTGCGTGGTCTGGCTGCCGCCGGAGACGCAGGTGAAGGGAAGACTCTTGGTGGTGTTCCCCCAAACTACTTCGCATTTCTCCCAGGGCACGCCGAGAACTTCCGCGCCCGCGCGGTGAACGTCGCTCACCGACTCGGTCCCGAGATTTCCAATTCCAGACTGGAAGGTGACGCGGCCATCCGGCCGAATAACCAGCAGCCCGTCGAACCCAATGGTGCCGCCGACGTAACAGCTCAGCGACACTCCGACGCCACGAACTTTCGTGCCGATTCTCTTCCGAGAGCGCGCCACCCGTTCGCTCCATTTGAATTGCTCAGCTCCGCGATCGAGCGCCTCTTTGAGGAACGCGCTGGTGGCATACTGCCGCTTCCCCTCCACCGGCGGTCCGAAGGGAGCCTTGCCCTCGGGGCAGTTGACACGGCGAATTGCCACCTGGTCCAACCCCAGCCTGCGCGCGGCTTTCGCGATGATCGGTTCCATGATCACGATGCCCTGCAGGCCGCCGGGAGAACTCTGTGCGCTGCGCGGCGGCGTATTCGTCAGCACCGTCAGCCCGCGCCAGCGCATGGCTTGGGGCTGGTACAAGAGCGAGACGATGCGCCCCGACGAGGGAGCGTCGCCCACCGCTTCGTAGGGACCGTTGTCGCAAATCACGAACATGTCGAGCGCGGTGATGCGCCCGTCCGTTCCAAACCCGACCTTCATCCGCCCTTGAAAACCAGGCCGCGCGCGTCCGATGAAGGTCTCTTCTTCACGGCTGATCCTCATCATCACCGGAGTGTTGGTCTTTTTAGCGAGCAGCGCCGCGATGATCATCGACACTCCGCCGGTGATCTTGCTGCCGAAACCACCTCCAGTGTATTCGCTGATAAAAACAACATTGTCTGGAGAAATATTCAGCCAACGCGCAATGGCGGGAAGGGTTTGCGCGGTGCTCTGCGTGCCAGTATGAATGTAGACCTTGCCGTTTTGCCAGTAAGCCATCGCGCTGCGAGGTTCCAGGGTTTGATGGCTCGTATCAGGAGTAACGAAAGTCTCGTCAAGAACCAGCGCGGCATTCTTGAAGCCGGAATCGAGTTCACCGTAGGTCCATTCGTCGGGCGTTTTGCCCATGGGAAGACGGCCATGCTTTTCTTCGGCGAAGTCGGCGTGCGTCCACTTCAACTCCGTGACCACGGGCGTTCCGGGGCCTTGTGAACCCGGCGCCGGCGGACGGGTCCAAATATTGCCATCCGTTCTCGGGTTGGGCCCACCGGGACGGAGCGTATCGAGCGGATCGATGACGAAGGCGAGGGGCTCAAAATCGATCTCAATTTTCTCGATGGCTTCCGCCGCGGTTAGTTCGTCGACTGCGGCCACGGCAAGAATCGGTTCGCCTTGATAAACCGGCTCGTTGGTGAGTCCCCGTTCGCCCCACTTGCTGGCCTTGATCACGGTTCCATTGTCGGTAAGAGTATCGGCGGGGGCAGGAAGATCATCGGCGGTGAGAATCGCCTTAACCCCGGACATGGCGAGCGCCGCTTTGGCGTCGATGTGCTTCACGCGCGCATGCGGCATGGGACTCAGCAGCAGCTTGCAGAACAGCATTCCGTCGGCGCGAAAGTCTTCCGCGTATTTCGCCTGACCGGTTACTTTGGCATAGAGATCGGGCGTGACATAGTTCTTGCCGATCAGTTTGTAACCGGCTCCATACTGTCGTTCGGCAGGCTTCGTGGTTGGACTGGTGTTTTTACTATCCAAGTTTCGCCCCCCGCATATTCTCGGCACCGCGCATGAGCGCGGTCAGAATCTTGTCATAGTCCTGGCAGCGGCAGAGACACCCCGAGACGCCCTGCGCCAGTTCCCGGCGCGTGGGCCCGGGATGGGTTTTCAGGTATCCCACCGCAGTCATAATGAAGCCCGACATACAGAAGGCACACTGAAATCCTTGCTCGTCGATCACGCCTTGCTGGACGGGATGCAAGCTTCCATCGGCATTCGCCAAGCCTTCGATGGTTTGAACCTTCCGGCCACGCACCGTGTGGGTGAGGACGGAACATGAATAGTGCGGGATGTCATCGATCAGCACAGTGCAGGATCCGCACTCCGCGCGGTCGCATCCCAGCTTCGTTCCAGTGAGGCCCAGCTTGTACCGCAGGGTCCACGCCAGCGTCTCCTGCTTCATGACATCGACACGCCGCTGCTGGCCGTTGACGTTGAGAGTAAGCAGCCGCTCGCCTACGCCACCCGCCACCGGTTGGCCGTGGAGAAGAGTGGAGGCGCGAAACAGGTAGCCGGCAGAAGAGACTGCTACGCCACTGGTGATCACGCCCTTAATGAAGTTCCGCCGGGAGACGGCGCAGGGCGCGGCTTCGAAGGTTTGGGCGACTGGCTTCTCAGTCATGGGGTAACCTCTTACTGCGTTCCGCGGCTTCCAGAGCGTGGCAGAAAAGACCCTATGGATTCATTTATACGCTTTACAGGACGTTGGATTACCGCAAAGAATGTCTAGATTCGTAAATTTCCGTCTGCATGATTTTGATACCCTGCGGGCAATGGAATAGCTTGCGGCCTCTGGTTTACCCAGGCCAGACCGAGCCGATCAGGCTGTAGGCCAGGATGATGAGCACGGTGGACGCCACGATCACATACATGCGGTCTTTTTCTTCCGCAAATCCAAAGATCGAGAAGGCAACCCGCGCGACCGGAGTCGCGATGAGGAAGAGCAATCCGAGTTGAATGATGCCTCTGCCGTGCAAAGAGAGGGCATCGCGGAAGATATCGCCAACCTGACGAAGATTGGAAGGCTCGCCACGGAAAACACTGTAGTCGGCCGGGGAATGACCATGCCTTACCAGATAAATGGCCGCTCCCCATAACACAACGAAGGCCGAGAACAGCACTCCGGCGCGGAGCAGATTCCCGATCAGGGTTTCCATCCGCTTGTCGGTCCAGCTGGGGCTACCGGCCATTCAAATCCTTCCAGAAATTCCCTTGTAGAGCATCTCGGCTCCGAGGGCCACGATTACGACGCTGAAGACGCGCCGCAACCACTTGGGATTCGCTCTGACCAGAACTTTTGTGCCCAGCAGCGATCCCCCAAGAACCCCCAGCATCACCGGCATGGAAAGGCCGGGGTCAATGTATCCGCGCGATAGATAGATGCCCGCGCTGGCCGCTGCGGTGACGCCGATCATGAAGTTGCTGGTGGTGGTCGAGACCTTGAAGGGGATCTTCATGGCCTGGTCCATGGCGAGAACCTTCATCGCGCCGGAACCGATCCCGAGCAATCCGGAGAGTGTTCCTGCGCCGAACATCAGAGTCCAACCCAGCGGGACGCGCTGCACGTTGTAGCTGCGAATGACCTCGCCCTCGGGATAGCTTCCATTCAGTTGCAATTTGGTGGCCAGCGGATCGGGCGCGGCGTTGCGCTCATTTTTTGTTTGCGGCCTCCACGACAGGAAAGCGGAGACGATCAGTACTGATCCGAAAACAATGGAGATTGCGCCGCTCGAGATGCGCGTCGCTAAGGTTGCCCCGGTGAGAGCGCCCAGAGTTGTCGCGACCTCCAGAAACATTCCAATCCTGATGTTGGAGATGCCCTCCCTGAGGTAGGCCGCCGCCGCTCCGGAGGAAGTGGCGATCACCGACACCAACGACGCCCCAATGGCGTAACGGATATCCACCCTCAGCAGCAAGCTGAGCATCGGCACAAGAACCACGCCGCCACCCAAGCCGGTTAGAGCTCCCAGGAATCCGGCGAGAAGGGAACCGGCCCCGACAATCAAACTAAACTCAAGGATCGTCATCACTTTTCTTCGCTCGTGTGGGAGATGTTGCAGCCTCGGCTTATGGTTTCGTCAGCCGGCGATCGCAGCCACTTTCCTCCCGGAACGAGTGCATTATCCCACAAGCTTCGTACGCTCCAGGGGGGACGAAAATTGGGTGGCGAGGATAACAACAAATGTTCCTCACCGGGTAACCAAAACAGCGTCACAATAATCCAACCGGTTGGGAGTATCCTTGTCACCGTCCCGACGCATCCTAAAAGTTACCCACAGCTCGATTTCCTGTCGGGCCGCGGTCCTGTGCCTTGCCGCCCTGAGCGTCTTGTGGGCGCGATACGTACCGCCGAGGGTTTCCTGCAGCTCTCCGAACTCAGCCTTCCACACGATTTGGGATCATGATCGCCGCCTGTGCTTTGATCATGAGGATCCGCAGTGGCTCACTGCGCCACGCACGGCGCTGTCTACTCCATCCCCGATCGTCTCCTCTCAGCCAATTTGCAATGCGGAGCCTCCGGTCGAATTCATGACGGATGGTTGGCATTACGACCGCCCTCCTCCAGCCAGCTAATCCTCCGGCTTCTTTCTCAGCACCGCATCCGGTTGGCAAGTTTCTCTTGCGGCGAATCGCAGACCGCGACGGGCGCAAACCGCGATCCCTTTCATACCAGCGATAATCTGGAGGAGATACACCCGTGGCGGAAGAGAATTGCAAGAACTGGAAGCAACTGTGTGGCGCGGCGAGGGAACGAAAAGATCCCGACAAACTGCTGGAGATAGTGCTGGAGCTTAATCAATTTCTGAAACGCCAGGAACACCAGGTTCCTCGAGATTTCCACGAGACGATGGCTATCAAG
>Ga0210398_10000167_pt1 | contig 81941 bp, 84 predicted proteins | sample IncBWC4OmetaG_FD_161047 | JGI IMG/M metagenome (GOLD analysis project Ga0210398, IMG submission 161047) | Forest soil microbial communities from Barre Woods Harvard Forest LTER site, Petersham, Massachusetts, United States - Inc-BW-C-4-O | ecosystem: Environmental > Terrestrial > Soil >... | reverse complement strand
TCGCGGGCCGCCGCAACAAATCGACGCCGCTCTACGCCACCGAGGTCTCGCCATCGGGCGATCGCGTTTCGTATCCATACACACTCCACGCCAATGCCGTGGCCGCGATGGCCCTCGATGTATTCCGACGAACGTTGGATGCCGAGACCGCGAAGGGCGTCGAAGACCCAAATGCCGTCCGCGCAGCCATTCTGCGCCAGTTCTCCGTCGACCGCGACGGCAAGGCACTCTTGGCCTCGGCGATCGACCTCAATGGCGGCGTTTCAACCACCGACGACCCGGTCGCCTCCGCGCTCTGGCTGCCACTCTACGAGGCATTCGACCGCTCCGAATCGGTCTTTCGCCGCACGGTGAAGTTGATTCCCGCCGACCGCACGTCTTTGGTCCGCCAACTCGCCCGCTTAGTCGGCCCCGACGCCTCAGGCGTCTTGTCCTGGCTCCGCACGGCCCCACTCGACAACGGCCTGGCGGCCGAGCAACTCGATGACCACGGCGCCGCCGTCGCGAACGGCGGTGACGCAACACTCGCGGGCTTACTCGCCTACACCGTCTGGTATGCGATCCACGCCCTCGGCTTGCGCCCTTGAGGGCCCGCTGTACTTTTCGTTACCATCGCGGGAATAGCTCAGTTGGTAGAGCACAACCTTGCCAAGGTTGGGGTCGCGGGTTCGAGTCCCGTTTCCCGCTCTTTTATTCGCGACAACTTACGGGCCCAGCGGCACAAGCCGCTGGGCCCGTGGTTCTACCAGGTCGCCGGTTTGCGCAAAGTCTTGCCGTTGGGCATGACCAAAGGATCGGGCAACTGGTGCGCGGCATACGCCATGTCGGACATTTTAAATGACACGTCGACGAGCTGTTCGAGCTCCCGGTTGTGTCGTCCGTATGGAAAAACTGAGCACAGGCGTATGGTGGGGGCGAGCCGCTTGGCAGCGCGAATGGCCGGCGCGAGATCCGTGTCGCCGGAGATGAGCACGATCGTCTCGCATCCTCGAGTAATCGCCAGCTCAAGTAATGTTACGGCGATGGCGACGTCGGTCTCCTTCTCCTCGTGAATGCGGAGTCGTCCGCCGCAGATCACACACGTGCGGTCCTTTTGCTTGAAGTGACCCATCTGCACGGTCACGCCGCTTGCTGTGAGTGCCCGGATGTAGGCTTGATGCCGGTGCACGACATCAGGGTTGGTCGGGACGAGATGCGATGCAAGTGCCGAGAAATAGCGGACGCCACTCAACTCAGCCGTCGCGCCAAGGAGCGGTAGATACGATCGGCATAGCCCGGCGAGGTCGAGCCACTTGAAAGGTCCCCGGCCTGTCGACTTGGCCACGGCTTTCGCGGAATGGTACAGATTGAAGCCGTCGACTAAGAACGTGACGCGATCGCGCGCCGTGATGAGCGTTGGCGTAGACGTAAAAACCCCCCGGATCGTGACCCGGGGGGGGCCGCGGCGACGAGCGCCGCGGGGATGATATCATCAATTTAGCACGTGTTCATGAGCAGATCAAACGTCTCGACACTCCGATGTGTTATTCGACGCCTCCACGTGCAACGACCAGAGCCCCGCCGGGATCGCGAACCTAAGCATCGGCGTTCACGGCCGCAACGTGTGAAAGACACCTCTGAGCGGTCGACAGTCTTTGGCCTTTAACGCATGCTTGGTATGACCCCGCGCAAGGAACTTGGCACTTCCTAACCCCATGCCGCGGCCGCAAGTTGGGCTGCTCATGAATCGAAACCAGAAGATCGCCCAGATGCTGTTCGCGTTGGGAATGATCAGCGTCGGCATGCTGGTGCTCGTCTACGGGTACGAAGTCCTGCTGTTCAGTGCCCCGCCTCCGGCGTGGATCCCGTGGCTCAAGGGAGTCGGCTACGCATCCGGCATCATCATGGTAGGAACGGGCGCGGGCCTGTTGTTCGACCGTACGTCTCGCGTCTCTATCTACATCCTGCTGCCATTCCTGCTCCTGTGGACGCTCTCGAGGGTCCCGGTCGCGATAGCGGATCCCGCCAGAGAAATCAGCTGGTTCGCCATTGGAGAGGTCGCCGTGCTCGCGTCGGCCGCCTGGATTCTTTTTGCGCGGCTCGCCGGGTTGAGACCCGAATCCAAGCTTCAACCGGTCGTTTCCGGGCAGGGGCTCAGAATAGCGCGGCTCCTCTTCGGGCTCTCGTTACTAACCTACGGACTCTCGCATTTCTTTGAGTTTGCCGCTCACACCGTTTCGTTGGTGCCGCCATGGCTTCCGTACCGAACCGCCTGGGCCGATCTGGCGGGCGCCGGACAATTCGCGGCCGGACTCGGTGTCGTTCTCTCGATCTATCCGCGTTTGGCGGCCGCGAGTGAAGCGGCGATGTTGAGTATCTTCACGATTCTCGTCTGGGTCCCCGCGATCGTCACGAAACCAACGGCGTCCAACTGGGTGGAGTTCCTCTTCACCTTCGCGCTCGCGGGCGCTTCCTGGGTGGTGGCCGAGAGCATCCCCGGGAAGAAATTGAGTACCCCGGACCATCAAGACTCCGGGTCGCAGCCTCAGCGCACGCGAGCGTCGTCCTTATCGGCGTGATCGCCGCCGTTGCTGATGCCTTGGTGATTTAGTGGTGATCGCCCGATGAGCGGGTGCCCGTACAATCCCCTCGCAACATCGCCCCGATCTTTTGCACCACCATTTCACTAGGTATCGAGCAATGGCACAGGGAACAGTCCAGTGGTTCAACGCCGAGAAGGGCTTCGGGTTCGTCGCGCCCGATGGCGGAGGGCAGGGAGTCTTCGTCCACTACACCGCCATCACCGCCGCCGGCTATAGAACTCTCGAAGAAGGCCAGCGAGTCGAGTTCGACATGATGCAGGGCAACAAAGGGCCGATGGCCGAGAAGGTATGGCTTCTCTAGCGCGCCGGACGCACATCACCTCGAGCCGTCAGTCGGAAGGCTGCTGACGGTCCGAGGTGGTCGGCCGAAGCCCAACTCCGGCTAGTTGGCGCGGCACCCGAGCGACCTTGGGTCGATGGACGCGGGGCGGGGGCTTACGCAACTGGTGCCGAATGCGGAATCCGATCGCCACCGCCACGCACACGATGCATAGCTCGACAAACACTTTCTCGCCGTCGAGCGGATCAATCGGCTGGTCCTTGAGCGCCGGATCCGTCAAGAGGCTGTGGATCGCGTAGAGCGGGAAGAGCGCATAGGTCAGGAGGTGCAGCCGCTTCCACACGCGCCGATTCAACGCCCGCCGCTCTTGCCAAAGGATCGATGTCGTTATCACGAACAACAAGATCCAGACCGCTACCTCGCCGAACGTGTTCACGACCGGCTGCTTTGGTGCCTCGAGCGGCCAAAGCAAATCCATGAGCACGAACTTGGGCGAAGCGACGAAGAGCAAAATGACGGGGTGCACGAAGCTGACCGCGAGCGCGGTGTATCCCGTCCAGTTGTGCAGGCGGACGGTGTTGACCCGGCGATGCGGCCACCGCCGCACCGGGTTGTATTTCACCGACAGCAACAATCCCAGCAGGATGTTGAGGGTCAGCAGGCCAATGGCGCAGAGGCCTGCGTCGTTTGAGAGATCGAGTATGCTCACTCCGCGCGCAGGGCATCGTTCGGTGCGGCCCGCATTGCGCTCCGCGCGGGCACGTAGACGGCCGCGGCGGCAATCGCCGCCATGACCAGCGGGATCACGCCGAACGTCACAGCGTCCGTCGCGCTCACGCCGAATAAGAGGCCAGACATGAGGCGCGTCAGCGCGAAGGCGCCAACGAGTCCAGCTGCCACGCCAACGCCGACGGTGATGCCGAACTCGTGGGCGATGAGGCCGAAGATCATCGCTCGGTCGGCGCCGAGCGCCATGCGGATGCCGATCTCGCGGCGGCGCTGTCCTACCCAGTAAGCGATCGTCCCGTACACGCCGACGGCAGCGAGGAAGAGCGCCGCGACAGCGAACGTCGCGAGCAGCAGCATCGAGAGGCGCCGCCGCGCGAACGAGTCGGCCAGCCGCTGCTCCATGGTGCTCACATCGTACGCCGGCAGCTCCGGATCCAGGGCGTGTACCTCGCCCAGCACGGCGCTCGTGAGGCGCGACACATCGCGGAGCGCGGTGTGCGTGCGCACGACTACGAACCGGCTCCCGATCGTGTATTGCTCGACCGGAAAATAGGCCGTGATCGGCGGCGCCACCTCGGCCTGGTACTCGCGCGCGTCGCGCACGACACCCACCACGGTGCGCCACGGCCCATCGGCTCGTTGCCGCAGGCGCTTGCCGATCGCGCCGTCCGGCCAGAATCGCGCCGCCAGTGCCTCGTCGACGATGACGACCGGCGGCGACTGTTGATTGTCCTGGCGCTCGAAGAACCGCCCCTGAACGAGCGGCATGCCCATCGCGCGAAAGTAATCCGGGCTCACGTACCCGCTGCTCGTGATGACGATGTCGCCGCCGGCGGCCTTGGGCACGTAGCCTTCGATCCTCACGTCTTCCCACGCGAGCGACACGGAGCTCAGTGGTAGCTGGTAGTTACTGCCGACGACCTCGACGCCGGGGAGCGCGGTCAGCTTTTCGTCCAGCGCCCGATAGAAATTCGTCACGGACTCCGGCGTCTTGTATCGTGCGGCGGGCAGTGACAGCCGGAACGACAAGGTATTCCGCGGGTCGAAGCCGGGATCGGCGCGCAGCACGCGCGCATAGCTCCGGACCAGGAGCCCCGCGCCGATAAGCAAGATGACCGAGAACGCGACTTCAACGGTGATCAGCGTACCGCGCGTGCGCGAACGGTCGATGGTCGACCCCCGTGTCCCTTCCTTGAGCACGCTGCTCGCATCGACGTGAGAGGCGCGCAGCGCCGGAGCGAGCCCGAAGAGGAGCGTGCTGGCCAACGAGACCGCGAACGTGAACGCGAGCACCGTGACGTCGATGCGGATCGCGTCGAGGCGCGGGATGCCGGCGGGACCGGCGTGGCGCAGCAACCAGAGGCTCGCGAGCGCCACCCCGAATCCCAGCACGCCACTCGCGAGCGCCAGGGTCAGATTCTCGGCGGCCAGTTGAGCGATGAGGCGCCCCCGGCTCGCGCCGATCGCCGAGCGAACGGCCAACTCTTTCTCGCGTACGGTCGCGCGCGAGATGAGGAGTCCAGCGACGTTGCTGCACGCGATCGCGAGCAGCACCGCGACGGCGCCCAGGAGAACGTAGAGCGCGAGGCGCGTATCGCCGACCACTTGGTCGATGAGCGGCACGACGCTGATCGTGAGACCGCTGTTCCCTGGATAGAAGGCCGGGTATTCCTGCTTCATCCGCGCCGCGATCGTCTCCATCTCGGCCTGCGCCGACGCCGTGGACTCGCCGGGCTTGAGCGACGCGAAGATGTTGTAGTCTTCGCCGTCGCGGTTGGTCCGCGCGCTCGCCGGCACTGGGAGCGGGAGGATGAGCTCGATGCGCTGCACGCTGTTGACCGCTGGCATCACGTCCTTATCGAACACGAAATCCGGCGACAGGACGCCCACGATCGCGACGCTATTGCCGCTGAGCGTCAACGTCTTGTCAATGACGCCAGGGTCGCCGCCAAAGCGCCGCTGCCAGAATCCGTACGTCAACACGACGCCGAGCGGCCGGCCCGGTGCGTCGTCTTCGGCCGTGAACAGGTGACCGAGCACCGCGTGCGCGCCCAGCATGGAGAGGAGCGCGGACGACATGCGGACGCCGTCGATGCGCTCGGGCGCGCCGGTGCCAGTCATGTTGAAGCTCGCGCCGATCGCGGCCGCGACGCGGTCGAAAGCCGTATTCTCGGTCTTGATGTCGAGATATTGCCCGAGCGACAGCCAGTCTCGTGGGACATTGAGCCCAGGCGACCGCTGCCACAGCATCGCCAGCCGCTCGGCGTGCGGATACGGCAGCGGCCGGAGCAGGAGCGCGTTCGCGACGCCGAAGATCGCGCTGGTGGCCCCGATGCCGATCGTGAGCGACAGCAGTGCCGCGATCGTGAACCCCGGGGCTTTGACGAGAGTGCGGAGGCTGTTCACGCGTAGAACATAATCAGCAGACGGCTGGCAGACACCAGAGCGACGCCGCGCGTTTATGGTGCCCCGCGTACATACCCCTCACGGAGCGGAGCACAGCATGACATTGACCACCATGTGGACCCACGGCAATTCACTCGTCGTCGAAGACCCGGGCGAGTACGAGTACATCAGGCACCGGGCGTACGGCACGTTACTCAAGTACAACGCAGGGACGAGTTCGCTCGATGACCTTCGGGTCTGTCACATCCCGATTCCGACTCCGCAGACCGTCGATGGCGCCTCACCGGTCATCGCCAAGATCATCGTACTGTTCCAAACCGATGCCAACGCGCCTTTCGTCGCACCCAGCCAAGGCATCGAGGGCGTCGTGCGGGTCGAGAAAATCGATGTGTGGGATGGCCCGACACTGGTGACCACCTTTCGCCTGAACGACTGGCATGGGTCACATCTGTCGCCGGACGGAGTCAATCAGCTGGCGGTGCCGCCGACCCCAGTGCATACCGGCATCGGCGTGTCGCTCTTTTGTAGCGTCGATGGCGATGAAGACGCCTCCGAGTGGTTCTTGATCGTTGGTGGCGTCGCCGCGGATTTCGTCTATCCGAATCCGCCACTGGTGGGTCGCCAGTTCGAGACGGAGCGCGTCAAGGGCCGCTAGTCATCCAGGTGGTAGTACGATGCGATGCCCCACTGCACGAATTGCTCGCCGAGCGTGAGCCGATGCCAGAGGCCGAGGTGCTCGAGCGTGAGACTGTCAGTCAGCCGCTTGAGGACAACCAGCAGCCGCTCCGGCGGCACATCGGTCGCTCGCGCCTGAGCCGCTAACGCAGCAACCGCCTGCCGGAGGTGGGGCGCCCCATCGTCATTTTCTCGCAGGGCGAGAAGATCGGCGTGCAAGGCGCTCACCCTCCAGCGCATTGCGTCGCGTTTCACGCTCCGCCGCTCATCACGCGACCGGTTCGTGCCAGAACGAGATTGCTCCATGATAACACCCGCAAGGTTCGGGCTGCACGAGGCCGCGGCGCGACCCAATCGTGACGAGTAGGAGCACGTTCCGAGCCGTAATCGGTCGCCGTACAGCTTCTGTGCGAGTGCATCGTGAGAAGGGCCCGTTACAGACCCTTCTCGCCCCCTCGCTTGATGTCAGCGCTCCACGTCTGAGCGACGCGGACGTTCCGACTCGGCGTGTCGACTGCGCGGTGCCGGTCTGGGTGATTTCCCCTCTTCACCGGTGTCCGCTTTCATATTGATGGATCGCACCGCCAACTGCGTGAGCAGCTGGTCGGCCTTCCGCTCCTCCTCCAGCGTCTGTTGCAGCAGTTGTGCGTGCTTGGGGTACCCGAGCTGATCGGCCCAGGTGCGAACACTGCCGTACCCTGCCATCTCATAGTGCTCGACGTGCTGCGCGGCCGAGATCAGTCCGGCATCGAGCACCGGCGGCTCGGGGGCTTCCCTGATCAGCTCAGCACCCTCCTCAATCACTCCTTCCATCCCGTGGCATTTCTTGCCCAGCGGACTCGAGCCGAGATCGGCGAAGATCTGCTCGAGGCGTTGCACATGACCCTCCGTCTGCTCACGGTGAGCCTCGAATGCATGCTTGAGATGTTCGTCGGTCGCGGCCTTGATCATCTTGGGAAGGGCTTTCAAGATCTGCTGCTCAGCGTTGTGCAGATCCTTGAGCTCCTCTACGTACAGTTTGGCGAGCGTGGTCGGTGGCATTGGTGTCCTCCGAATGTGATGACTCTCTTTGAGACCGAGATGCCAATGCAAGCCATGATCCCTCCGGCGCGACCTCGACGGTGTGGGATGGGCACGCGACGTGCCTAGTGTGTGTGGTATGAAAACACTCTTTCCGCTCATCGTTCTCGTTTGCCTCGCTTGCACCCCGGGTGAGGGCCGCAACGCCGAGAAAACCAGCACGGACACCGTCGTCACTCCCGCACATGTGACCGATACGACGGTGGTTCAGAAGAAAGTCGACGTGAAGGTCGATACGCTCAAGAAGACGAAAAACGCACCGCACTGACCGCGCGCGCTGGATCAGGATCGATCGCGCTCACCGAGAAACTCGCCCACCGCGGCGAGTGACTCGATGTGATCGCAAAAGAGCTTGAATGTCGCCAAGAGCGGAACCGCAATGAATGCCCCTGGAATGCCCCAGATCCAGAACCAGAAGGCGAGCCCGATGAAGATGGCCACGGGGTTTAACGCCAACCGATGACCCTGGAGCAACGGCGTGACGAAGTTGCCCTGGACCACGTTGACGAGGAGATAGCTGGCCGGAACGAGGAGGGCATGACCGACAGAGTCGAAGGTCGTCAACGCGACCAAGGTCAGGAGCACGGCCATCGCGAAAGCGCCCAAGTATGGAATGAACTCGAAGAAGAACACCAGCACGCCCCAGAGTATGGGACTCGGTATTCCCCAGAAATACATCATGCCCGCTACCACAGCGCCTTCCACGGCGTTCACGAGCGTCGTGGTCAGCAGATAGCTCGAAATGGACGCTTCGCTCTCGCGTACGATTTCGACTGCCTTGCGCTTGTCTCTCACGTTCGGCAGAACCTTGACGAATTTCGCGAGGAAGAGATCGCCGGCGGCGAGCAGGAAGTACAGCAGGATGAGAACTTCGAACGCGCTCGCCAGCGACCCTTGCGCCGCATCCAATACGCGCTGCGTCACGCTCGGCCCTCGAACCACGACTTGCGTCGGTTTTGGCCCGGAGGGATTGACCCCTGCCGCCCGACCCGCCGCATCCGCCGCCTGCTCGGCATTCTTGGACACCCGCTGGAGTGGCCTGAAGATCGTGCCGAGCTTCGTCTCCGCTGTCGATAGTGTCGCCGGTGCGGTCGTTGCCCACTGTCGGATCGATCCGGACAATCCGAACGCGCCAGCCCCGACGAGCGCGAGTATCACGAGCAACGCGAGACCGCTGCCTATTGGAGTCGGTATTCTCCACCGCTTGAGCCACCGGACGACTGGGCTCAGCAGGAAACTGAGGAGGAGCGCGATGACGACCGGTAACAGAAACTCGCGCGCAAAGTACAGAGTGTACAGGACCGCGAGCACTGTCAGGAACGTCACGTCGACTCATCCATGCGACGCTCCAATAGCAATAAGCCAGCCCACTCAGTGTGTCCGGGTGACGTATATTGAATAGAGTGAGATTCGCCACGGGTTAGGTGGCGCACGCAAGGGACAACGCGGAGAGACATGGGTGAGCACGCGCTCGTGAATGCCGAAGTGCCTCGGATAAACGAGCCGGTCACGCTCGCCGAGGTGCGTGCGCGTATCGCCGATCGCTTTGGCCTGGTGCCAGCGTTCTTCATGATGGCCGGCGCCGAGCCGCCAATCGTCGAGTCGATGTTCTCGATGGTGGAGTTCACGTACTTCGATTCGCCGCTGCCCGCGCTCTTCAAAGAGCGCCTCTTCGTCTACGTCTCGCGTTTCTGCACGGTGCCGTACTGCATGGCCCGCCACTGCGGCTTTCTCGTCGGTTGTGGCAACGTTTCCGGAGACCCGGTCGCCGAGGGCATTTCGGTGCCGGAGGCGGTGGCGCTGCTCCAGACGCCATTTCCGGACGCAGCGGGACGGGATGATCTACTCCGCGCTTTGCGCGCAGTCCCTCACGTGCTCGAGCGCTGGCCCGAGCCGGCCTCGGCGCTGAGCGAAACGATTCTCTTTGCCGCCGCCGTCATCTTTGTCATGCCGCAGGAGCACAAGCCCTTGCTCGCGGAGCTCGAGCGCGTCCTTGGCCCGCGGCTCCACAACTACCTCATGCTGTTCCTCGGCTTCATACGCTTCGCGCACTTCTGGACGGAATCGCATCCCCAACTGCGAGTGGAAGACGACCTCGACCACCTGCTCTCCGAGCAGCGCGAGTTGGCCGAGTGGGTGACGAACTATTCGGTTCAGGTTGAGCAGGAGGTTGCGCATGCGAAAGCCGAGCTGCGAGACGTGGAGCTGTTGCGCGAACGGGCCGCACAAAGCGAAAGGGACGTGGTCGATTTGCGTGAAGAGGTCACCGCTCGGACAACGCACATGACGACGCTCAGCCACGAGCTGCGCACGCCATTGAACGCCGTTGTGGGCTACACGGAGTTGTTGGAGGCCGGGCTCGGTGGTGCGTTAGATGAGAAGGGCATCGCCTACCTCGCGCGAATCAAAGCCACCGCGCGACAGCAGCAACAGATCATCGAGGAGATTTTATCGTTCGCACGCCTCGAGGGCGGGCGGGAGACGATCCGTACTGAAGTGTGCGAGATGGACGCGCTCGTCACTGAGCTTCAAGCCGTCATCACGCCGTTGGCGGAAGCGCGCGGGCTCACGTTTACGACGAAGGTCGCGAATGCCCCCGCGACGTTCACAGCCGATGCGGCCAAAGTGCGTCAGATCCTGATCAACCTCCTTGGAAACGCCGTGAAGTTCACACCGGCTGGGACGGTCGATCTCAACGTTGCGACATCGCACGACGCCCTCGTATTCACCGTAACCGATACCGGCCCAGGCATTCCGCCACGAGACCGCGAGCGGATCTTCGAGCCCTTCACGCAGCTCGACGAAGGCAAGACGCGCGAGTACGGTGGCACGGGGCTCGGGCTCGCCATAACCAAGCGGCTCATCGAGTTGCTCCACGGCGAGATTCGCGTCCACGCGCGGGACGGAGGCGGGTCCACTTTCATTGTCGCGCTGCCATATCAACGCACGCCGTGACCTGGTTGGCACACTGGTTGCCTTTGATGCCCACAATCAAAGGCGACATTCTCCAGAGGAGCAGTGATGCGAAGCAGGACAATCATGTGCGTAGCGATGGCGATGGGGTTGGCGGCGTGCGGTAGTGCATCCGCGCCGGGCGGCATCAGTATCGGTGGTCATTGGAACGTCGCGGTCGCGAACCTCACGGGCGGCGGCCACGTCTGCAGCGGATCGTTCGTTGCCGATTTTGCGCAGAGCTTGAACACCTTCAATGGGTCGTACGCGAACGGATCCATCATGTGCTCAGCGAGTGGTGGCCCCATGGCAATCGGCCAGGCCAGCGGCAGTGTCACGGACGGGTCGGTCAACGGACAGTCGATCTCGTACACCCTCGACGGTAACCCGATCACGTTCACTGGGACCGTCAACGTGTCCCAGATGTCCGGCGCGGTGAGCTGGACGAAAGACTTCGGCGATGGCAGTGGACCGGTGACGCTCGCCGGCTCCTGGACCGCGCAGAAGCAGTAGGCTAGGGGATCGGCGCTGGCGCGGTGTAGGCGGTAATCAGCGCGACCAGCGCCCAGACGTCCGCGCAACCGCCAGCGGCCGCGACGACAGCACGAACCGCATCCCAGCGCGCGAATCCAGCGAACGCCTGCGCCAACGCGACCGGATCATCGCCGAGCCGGGGCAGGCTCAGCATGATGGGCGCGGCAAAGACAGTCAGGAGCATCACGCCCAGGTTCGCGCACGCTGCACCATAGAGAGGGATGGCGGCGGAGAGCGGTCGTCTGGGGCTGAGGCGGAAAGCGGCCGCCGCAATGAGTGACAGCAGCGTGCCGCCGATACCCGCCACGGGATAGACGATCCGTCCCGCGCCGAGATCGGCGTGTCGGCTGAACGCCGCCCACGCTTGCGGCCCGACCGCCCGCCAGGCGGGCATTTCGACGATGGTGCGACCGAGACTGTCGCCAAGCGCGGACATCACCAGCGCGATGACGACGCAGGCAATCGCCAGCCGGGGCGCCCGAGAGCGTGCAAGCATCGGCATACAAAGTATATATACGGGGGCGAGATCATTCAGGATACCCGGCCCTCCATCAGTTGTACAAGCGCGGATGGCTGTGGTCGGAGTGGCTCGTCGGCGCATGCTGGATCGGCGTCGGCCTGTCGGTGTTCGCCCCCCGGCACGCCGTGATTGCCACCGTCGCGTTCCTGTCGACCGCTTGCGCCGGACTCCTGGTGTACGCGCCGGTTCCGCTCCTCTGGCTCGCCGGCACTGCCGGGCCGTTGCTGATGGCGAGCGTTGTGCTCGGGCCGCTCGTGCCGGGCGCCGGGCGGTTCCCGTGGTTGATATGGGTGGGGTTGAGCCTCTCGTGCGTCGCGTTGCGACTCGTCGTCCGCGTCTTCGAGCGGTACGTATTTACAGATGAGACTCGGTCGGAATACACAGCGACAACATCGTTCCCTGGCCAGGGGCGCTCGTGATGTCCAACGTGCCACCGGCACGGCGTGCGCGCTCGCGCATCCCCATGACGCCCCAGTGGCCGTCTTTCACCGCGGCATCGACGTCGCCGGTCAACAGCCCGCGCCCGTCGTCCCGCACGTCGAGTCTCACCGACGACCGCTCGTAGCTCAACCGAATCTCCACCGTCGGTGAATCCGCATGCTTGACCGCATTGAGCGCAGCCTCGCGGGCGATCCGGAGCACCGCGTTCTCAATGGCCGGAGCGATCGGGCGACGACTGCCCGTGACGTCGAATCGCAGATGAGTCGGCGCCGTACCGATCGCGCGCCGCACCGTGCCTTCCAACGCGCGGGGGAGATCATCGTAGTCGGGCTCCGATGCGCGGAGGTCCCACACGGCATCGCGCGCCTCGCGCAACGTCACATCGGCCAGCGACAGCGCGCGTGAGAGCTCCTCCGCCGGGTCATCGCGCCCGTCCGCGCGCCAGCGCTGCAAGAGCCCCTGCAGTTGCAGCGTGACTCCCGTGAACCCTTGCAGCAGCGTGTCGTGGAGCTCACCCGCGACCCGCGTTCGCTCGGCCTGCGTGGCCTCTTCCGATTCGGTCCGCAGGAGCCGTTCGAGGCGGCGGGCTTGCTCCAACGCGATCGCGGCCTCGTTCGCGGCGATACGCACCAGGAGCCGCTCGGGGACGCTGGGAAAACCAGATCGAGTCGAGGCCACGGCAAGGACACCCAGATCCCCCGGAAGCCCCAACGGGACCCGGACGACAGACGCATCCCATTGCTCGAGCGCGACGCCGACATCTCGCGGGCTCATCGACCGAGGCTGGCGCAACCCGATCATCGCCGCTTCGATCGGTGCCTCACCGATGGCGTCGACGAGCCTCAGATAGGCAAAATCGAGATCGAGCATCGCTACCAATGAGTCCAGTAGCGTATCGACGATGCTCGCGGGCTGCCCAACGCTCCAGATCGCGGGCAGCGTCCCGATTTGCAGCAGGTTGCTAATGCAGTTCTGGAGCCGCTTGATCTCCTCTGCCGATTCGTCCATATCGCCGTGAGCGCAGCTCTTCCAGGTACTCCTCAGGGGGCACGTAAAATGGATTCTCTTGCACGGTGTGACCGATGAGGATCATGGGGTGGGCTCGGAGAACGCCCATGACGACTCCGCCGCTGAACCGCCTCAGGTCGTACACACAAATGACCGGATCGCTGACGCGAGCCCACATGAGGTTCGCTCGGCTCTCGTATTCGATGACCTGATCAACGCCGGGGTGGTTCTCGAGGGCCCACTCCATGTGGCAGACCGTGCGCGTTCGCCGAAACCCGTCGCGCCGCGCTCCGATCAACACTTGTTCGATGGTCGCCAACATGCGGTCCTGGTCGAACGAGCCGCCGGCAAGATAGAACTCATCCCAGCCGTGCACCTCGAATTGGCCGCGTTGCTCCGCTTGGGCGATGGCCAGGCCCTGCGATTCCAAGTGCTGCACGTGCTGCCGGCAGACGACCGGGTCGACGACATGCATGGCTTTGTCGCCACACTCCAATCCCTCCTTAATGAAAGGAAGGAGCACGCGCGCTTCTTCTTGCTCGTCGTGGAAGAAGGCACAGATGTGAGGGTGGGCACCGAGCTCCGAGCCCGCTAACCGGACGGGCGCGTCGCACATAAGGTCTTGTTCCATATGGTGAAGAGTGCACCCGCGCCGTAGGCAACGCCAGGTACCCAGTTTTGGGCATGTCACGGGGCTGTGTATTCGGTATCATCCGGTCATGCCGAACCCGATCACGATCCTCACGGTCGATGACCACGGATTGATTCGAGCCGGCCTCAGCGCTGTCGTGGCAACCGAGCCCGATCTCCGCATCGTCGCGGAGGCGGCGAATGGCGAAGAGGCGATCGAGCGGTTCGAGGTCCATCACCCGGACATCGTGCTCATGGACCTGCGTATGCCCGTGATGGACGGCTTGGCGGCGACCCGCGCGATCCTGGCCGATCATCCCGACGCGAAGATCATCGTGCTCTCGACATACGACGGCGATGTGAATATCCATCGCGCGCTCGAAGCCGGCGCGCGCGGATATCTGTTGAAGGACATGCTGCGCACGGAGGTGTTGAACGCGATGCGCCAAGTGTATCGCGGCGAGCGCTGTCTCCCGGCCCCCGTCGCGGCACAACTCGCGGCCCACACGCCGCGCGTCGAGCTCACACCACGCGAAGCCGAGGTGTTTCAGTACGTCGCGCGAGGGTGTACCAACGCCGAGATCGCCGCCGCGATCGGACGGACCGAGGGCACCATCAAGGTGCACGTGAAGAATATCCTGCGCAAACTCGACGCCCACGATCGCACGGAAGCCGTCGCCATCGGCGTCGAGCGGGGGTTCATTCACATCGGCTGACCACTACCTCTCTGGGTGTAGGCAAAGACTGCTCCGGGGAGGAGTAGAGACCACCTCCGCGCGCCAGTATCGTGGGGTATGACTCGAAATCTTATTGCCGCCTTACTCCTGGCGACCCCTGCGTGGTCACAGGCGCCGGCCAAGAGCGTACCGCAGCACATTGCCGACGATTTCATCGCATTAGCCGGCGGCGTACACCCCGGCTACCGGATCGCTCACGCCAAGGGCATCGTCGTGACGGGCACGTTCACGCCCTCGCCCGGTGCCACGTCGCTGAGCCGCGCGGCGCACCTGAAGGACGCGTCGACGCCGGTCATCGCCCGCTACTCGAACGCCAGCGGCATTCCGACCATTGCCGACAACGACCCCAACGCGACGATACGCGGCCTCGCCCTTCGCTTCACTTTGCCGAACGGCACCTATACGGACATCGTGGCCAACACGCGCAACGGATTCGCGGTCGGCACCGGCGAAGACTTCGCCGCGTTCCTCGACGCGATACTCGCGACCAAGCCAGACAGTAAGCACCCCTCGCCGATCGAGGCGTTCTTCGGCACGCATCCTGCCGCGCTGAGATTCGCGACCACCCCCGCGCGGGTGCCGGTCAGCTACGGCACAGAACAGTTCTACGGCAACGATGCGTTCATCTTCGTCAACGCGCAAAACGTCAAGCAGGCCGGCCGCTACCGGCTCGTCCCGGTTGGCGGTCCCAAATACCTGGACTCGGCCGCCGGAGCGAAAGTGTCGGCCAACTATCTCGAAGACGAGATCACGCGCCGGCTGCCGAAAGAGCCGATCAAGATTCGTGTGCTCGTGCAGCTTGCGAACCCGGGTGACCCGACGGCAGACGCATCGGTGGTCTGGCCGGACGACCGCAAGCTCGTCGAGCTCGGTGTCGTCACGCTCACGACTGTCGCGCCTGACAATGCCGAAACGCAGCGCAAGCTCGCCTTCAACCCCATCTACCTCACCGATGGGATTCAACTCTCCGATGATCCCTTACCAGCGCTGCGGTCCGCGGTGTACGCACTGTCGGTCCAGCATCGCGTCAACGTGACGGTGTCCAAATGAGCGCTCCAGCGATGCACGAATCACGCAACTACGTGACCGTCGGCCAAGAGAACTCCACGCCGATCGACCTGTACTACGAAGACCACGGCACCGGAAAGCCCGTCGTCTTGATCCACGGCTATCCCTTGAATGGCGCGTCGTGGGAAAAGCAGGTGCCAGCGCTGCTGTCAGCCGGCCACCGCGTGATCACCTACGATCGCCGCGGCTTCGGGAAGTCGAGCCAACCGACCACTGGCTATGACTACGACACGTTCGCCGATGACCTGCGGATGCTCATCACGCACCTCGAGCTCCGCCAGGTTGCACTCGTCGGATTCTCGATGGGCGGCGGTGAAGTCGCCCGATACCTCGGCAAGTACGGCTCCGAAGGCGTGCGCAAGGCGGTCATTCTCTCCGGCGTGCCGCCATACCTGCTCGACGGCGTCCCGCAAAGCGTCTTCGATGGCCTCGAGGCCGCGGCTAAGACCGACCGGTATGCGTTCTTCACGGAGTTCTTCAAGAACTTCTACAACACCGACGTCCTGCTGGGGAAACGCGTCAGTGCAGCGGCGGTCGACGCCAGCATGAGTGTCGCCGTCGGCAGCTCGGCGTTCGCGACCGTCGCGTGCATCCCGAGTTGGCATACGGATTTTCGCGCGGACTTGAAGCGCATCGACATCCCGACGCTCGTGATGCACGGCGATCAAGATCGCATTCTGCCGATCGGAGTCTCGGGCGAGAAGACCGCGAAGATGATCGCCGGTGCCACGTATGTCATCGTCAAAGACGGACCGCACAATATCGCGTGGACACACTCGGATGTCGTCAACCCCGAGCTGGTGGGCTTCCTCAAATGAAGGCCGTGCAGGTCCCCAAGGCCGGCGGCGCTTTCGAGATCGTCGAGCGCCCGATCCCGAAGCCCGGCGCCGGACAGGTGCGCGTCAAAGTGCAAGCGTGTGGCGTCTGCCACAGTGACTCCTTCACGAAAGAGGGCCTGTGGCCCGGCATTCAATATCCCCGCGTTCCTGGACATGAGATCGTCGGCGTCATCGACGAGCTGGGCCTCGGTGTGTCGGTGTGGAAAAGAGGCCAGCGCGTCGGGGTAGGTTGGCACGGCGGCCACGACAACACGTGCCGCCAGTGCCGGCGGGGCGATTTTAAGAATTGCGAAAATCTCCAAGTGCCGGGCATCAGCTACGACGGCGGATATGCGCAATACATGGTGGCTCCGGCGGACGCGTTGGTCGCGATGCCGGACACTCTTGCTGACGTCGAAGCCGCACCGCTGCTGTGCGCGGGCATCACCACCTTCGATGCCCTGCGCCGTAGCACCGCGGTGCCAGGTGATCTGGTCGCCGTGCAAGGCGTCGGCGGCCTGGGGCACCTCGCCATTCAATTCGCGAACAAGTGTGGCTACAAGGTCGTGGCGATCGGACGCGGCGCCGACACGGGGCCGCTCGCACTGAAGCTCGGGGCCAACGTGTACGTCGACACCGAATCGACGAACGCCGTCGAGGCACTGCAGAAGATGGGTGGCGCCCAGGTCATTTTGGCGACTGCGCCGAGCTCGAAAGCGATGTCCGAGTTGATAAACGGTCTCGGGCCGAACGGCGAGCTCATCGTCATCGGCGTGTCACTCGATCCCATCGAGGTGACTCCCGTACAGCTCATCGTCGGGAGTAAGCGTGTTCAGGGCTACGCCTCGGGCGCGCCCGCGGACGCTGACGATACGCTGCGGTTCTCCGAGCTGACCGGTGTGCGGCCTATGGTCGAAACGTTTTCACTCGAGAACGCGAGCCAGGCCTATGAGCGCATGATGAGCGGCACGGTACGATTCCGCGCCGTTCTCACAATGTGAGGAATCCATGTCACACCACTATTCGGGCCCCGACTACGGTTTCCCGCACGGAGATGCCCGCCTCGATTTCACCGATCTGTACGCTTTCCCAAAACCCGATGATCCCGCGAAATCGATCCTGATCATGGACGTGCACCCGTCGGTCGGCGTGAATCCACAGGGGCCCACGACACCCGAGCCCTTCGCGCCGAACGGACTGTACGAGCTCAAGATCGACGTGGATGGCGATGCCGTCGCCGATCTCGCGTACCGGGTGCGGTTCTCATCGTCCGCTGACGGGACGCAAATCGCGACCGTCCGCCGCGTCACGGGCACTTCGGCGGCCGGGACAGACGACACTGGTGACGTGATCGTCGATCGGGCGCCGGTCTCGACGGGGCCTGAGGCGCACGTAACGGAAGCCGGCAACTACCGGTTCTTCGCCGGATGGCGCAGCGATCCGTTTTTCTTTGATGCACTGGGCGCGCTGAACCAGCACTTCACCGGTGCTGATTTCTTTGGCGACAAGGACGTCTGCAGCATCGTCCTGGAAGTCCCCAACGCGGAGCTCGGGTTCGGCCCGATTGGCATATGGGCTCGCACGCTCGTCAGTGACGCGGGCATGTGGCTGCAGGCGGACCGCGGCGCTCGGCCGCAGCAGGAGCCGTTCCTCGCCGGTGACGAGAAAGCCGCCTATCTCGCCGGGCAGCCGGTGGATGATGCGCGGTTTATCCCAGCCTTCGCGCATTCGATGGAACACCTCGGCGGCCGCACGTCGGACGACGCGAAGCGGGTAGCCCGCACGCTATTGCCCGACATTCTCGTCTACGATCCCAAGCGTCCGGCAGCATTTCCCGACAACGGCCGCAGCCTCACCGACGATGTCGTGGACGTCCTCTTTCCGATCTTCACCAACGGAAAGGTCACGACCGACAACGTCGGACCGCACACCGATTTGCTGACCGAGTTCCCGTACGTGGGGCCGCCGCACAAACTCTACGCATCGGTCGACATCGCCCTCCCGCCGCCCTCGAACATCCGCGCGAAGACCATTCCGTAGATGACTCCGGCCACGTGCGCGATGTAGGCGACACCGCCGCCCTGCGTCGGGGCCACTTGTCCCAGGTTCACCAGTTGGGTGAGGAACCAGACGCCGATGAGGAGGGCGGCGGGGATCATGGCGATCTGCACGAACACGAAGATGACCAGGATGGACCGGATCCGATCCCTCGGGTAGGTCACGAGGAACGCGCCCATGACCGCGGCAATGGCGCCACTGGCCCCGAGGTTCGGGACGGTGGAGGTGGGATTCAATGCCACTTGGGCACCCATGGAGACCAACCCACCGACCAAGTAGAACACGAGATACCGGAACGGGCCCATGGCGTCTTCGATTTCCGGACCGAAGGCCCAGAAGAACACCATATTGCCGAGGATATGGGACCAGCCGCCGTGCATGAACATCGCCGTGAACAGCGTGATCAGGTCGTGGCCCGCGGTAATGTGGGCAGGGATCGCCGACCATTTGAGGACGAACGCGTCACCTCCCGCTAGCTCGAACCCGAACACAATGAAGTTCGCGACGATGATGCCGATCGTGACGATCGGCATGTTGACCGGACGGCGTGAGGCATCTGTCAGCGGGATGACCGTTCCCATGCTGCTGCTCTCCCCGGGTGCGAGTTAGCCGAGAATCTACGCGCTCCCGCCGCCGCCGCTAGCTCGTCGCGGATCATCTTGGCTTTCGACATACTCGAGCCCGAGCGGACCGATCGCGTTGACCTGAGTCACGTACTCGCCCGACTGCGCCCAATGGAAGTGGTGCGTATGTCCCGGCAGAACAATGACAGCCCCGGGTGGATACGCGGCGAGCTTCGTCGCGTCGAAGGCGCTCCCGAGACCGATATAGAAGACGCCGGATATGACGGTGTAGACCCGATCCTCGGGATGCCAGTGGGGCATGAGCTTGACCCCCGCCGGGACCTTCACCCGAATGACATACGGACCCGGTTGCGTCGGGTCACCTACCAGAACGGCATAGCGTGCTGTAGGCGGAAAGGCAGGGAATGGCTGCCACTCGACGTTGTCCGGCAAAATCGCACGAAATTTGCGCGTGTCCACTTGTCTTCCGCCCCCCATTTGTGACAACGTGAAAGCATGAACACCCCACTGTCTCGCCGGCAGTTCCTCGGTCGCTCAGGTCTCGCGGCCGGAGGCACCGCGCTCGGCGGGCTCGTCGCCCTCGGCGTCGATCCCGAGCCACTCCGCGCATCCACCGTGCCACTCGGGTACAAGCTCGCCAACACGAAGACGGTCGTTGGCGTCTGCCCGTATTGCGCGGTGGGCTGCAGTCAGTTGCTCTCGTCGCGCGACGGAAAACTCGTCAACGTCGAAGGCAATCCCGACTCGCCGATCAATCGCGGCACCCTGTGCCCCAAGGGCGCGTCCAGTTTCCAGCTGACCGTCAATCCCGAACGCCAGAAAAAGGTCCTCTACCGGCGTCCGGGCGGAAAAGAGTGGGAGTCGCTCGATCTCGAGAAAGCGATGGACATGATCGCCGAGCGCGTCAAGAAGACACGCGACGCGACGTTCCAGCGTACCGCGCAGATCGGCGGCCGCACCGTGACGGTCAACAATACGCTCGGGATTGCATCGCTCGGTGGCGCGACGCTGGAGAACGAATGGAATTACGCGCACTTGAAGCTCTGGCGCGGACTCGGCGGCGTCTTTCTCGAAAATCAGGCTCGAATATGACACTCGGCCACGGTCCCCGGTCTGGGGGCGACGTTTGGCCGCGGCGGCGCGACGATGTTTCAGCAGGACCTCCAGAACGCGGACTGCATCGTGATCATGGGGTCCAACATGGCGGAGTGTCACCCGGTGGGATTCCGCTGGGTGATGAAAGCGCGCGAGCGCGGCGCGATGATCATTCACATCGACCCGCGGTATACACGCACGTCGGCGAACGCCAACCTGCACGTCGGCATTCGCTCCGGCTCCGATATCGCGTTCCTCGGTGGATTGATCAATTACATCATCAAGAATGATCGGTGGTTCCACGAGTACGTCCTGAACTATACGAACGCCGCGACGATCGTCTCGGACGACTACAAGGACACGGAAGACCTCGACGGCCTGTTCTCTGGTTTCGATGCGGCTGGACGCAAGTACGATAATGCCACGTGGGCGTACGCGGGCGCGAAGGATGGACCGCCGCCGACGGACCCGACGTTGAAGAACCCGCGATGTGTGTTCCGGATCCTGGAACGACACTTCGCGCGCTATACACCCGACATGGTCTCCCGCGTGTGCGGGTGCACGCCGGAGGAGTTCGAGAAGGTCGCGAAAGCGCTCTGCGACAACTCGGGTCGCGAGCGCACGTCGTCGATCTGCTACGCGGTCGGCTGGACCCAGCACACCGTCGGTGTGCAGATGATCCGCTGCGCCGCCATCGTGCAGGCGCTGCTCGGCAATATGGGACGGCCCGGCGGCGGCATCCTCGCGCTGCGTGGCCATGCGTCGATCCAGGGGTCGACGGATGTGCCGACGCTGTACCACCTGCTTCCGGGCTATCTGCCCGCACCGAGTGCGGCAAACCCCAAGCACGACACGCTCGACGGTTGGGTCGACGCGACGATGCCGAAGACGGGATGGTGGGCCAACGGCCGCGCGTACATGATCTCGCTGCTCAAGATGTGGTACGGCGATGCCGCGACCGCCGAGAATCAATGGGCGTACGACTATCTGCCCAAGGCCGTGGGCGACCACTCGCACATTCCAATGTTCAAAGCGATGGTCGATGGCGTGGTGAAAGGCTTCATGTGCATCGGGCAGAATCCCGCGGCCGGTGGACAGAACGCCATCTATAACCGTATGGCGATGGCCAACCTCGATTGGCTCGTCATGCGCGACCTCTTCCGCATCGAGACCGCGGAGTTCTGGAAAGCGCCGGACGTCCCGGATCCCTCGGTGATCAAAACCGAGGTGTTTTTCCTGCCGTCGACCTCAGTGACCGAGAGCGAGGGATCGTTCACCAACACGCAACGACTCTTGCAGTGGCACGACAAGGGCGCCGAGCCGCAGGAAGATTGTCGCTCTGACCTCTGGTTCAGTCATCATCTCTATAAACGGCTGCGCAAGCTGTACGAGGGATCGACCGATCCAAGGGACGCCGCGTTCCTCGCAATGACCTGGTACACGAACGAAGAGCCTGGGCCGCTCAAGGAGCCGAACGCCATTGATGTCCTGCGCGAGATCAACGGTTGGCATGCCCCGGATCGCACGCCGCTCAAAACGTTCGTCGACATCAAGGCCGATGGGTCGACGCCGTGCGGAGTGTGGATCTATACGGGAGTGTATCCGGCCGAGGGAGTGAACAAAGCGCAGGCACGCGTGTCGGACGCGTACACGTCACTCGGCTGGGGATGGGCGTGGCCCGCCAATCGGCGCACACTCTACAATCGGGCGAGCGCCGATCCGCAGGGAAAACCGTGGTCTCCACGTAAAGCCTACGTGTGGTGGGATGACAAGCAAAAGAAGTGGGTCGGCTACGATATCCCCGACTATCCCGCGACCAAGGCTCCGTATTCCAAGGGGGTATGGTCCAAGGGCGGAATGGACGCACTGGATGGCACCATTGCGTACATCATGCAGCGTGATGGCAAAGCGTCCTTGTTTACACCAACCGGAATCGTCGACGGCCCGCTGCCCACGCATTACGAGCCCTGGGAATCGAGCATCAAGAACGCGCTGTACCAGATCCAGCGCAGTCCCGTGGCGAAAGTATGGGACATGGTGGGCAACAAGTACATCGACGTTGGTGATCCAAACTACCCGATCATTATCACGACGTATCGCCTGACGGAGCACCATCTCAGCGGACCGATGAGCCGTTGGAATCCATGGCTCACGGAGCTGCAGCCGGAGATGTTCATCGAGATCTCGCCCGAGCTGGCGGCTGAAAAGCACATCGAGAATACCGGTTGGTGCACGGTGTATACGCCGCGAGCCGCGATCGAGTGCAAGGCGCTCGTGTCCCGGCGCATTAAACCGTTCACGATCAACGGCCAGCGCATGCATCAGGCCGGCGCGCCATTCCACTGGTCGTGGAACGGCGTCGTCAGCGGCGGCAACGCGAATGATCTGATCTGCCTGGTGGCCGATCCAAACGTCACGATTCACGAGGGCAAAGCGTTCATGTGCCAGATCGTCGCCGGCCGCCAACGCGAGGAGATTCTGCCGAAGCTGCCCGACAGAACGGTGCCGGTACCCAAGGTCGGTAGGCGCGAAGCGCGGGCGGCCCAAGCGGCGATCGACGACGCGATCGCCGCCTATCTGCCGTTGGATCACCCCGAGGGGGTGTATCATGGCTAAGGGGTTCTATACCGACACGACCGTGTGCATCGGCTGCAAAGCCTGCCAGGTGGCGTGTCATCAATGGAACGAGTTGCCGGCCGCCGATGGTGGGCGTACCGAGCTCTCCGGCGACTCGTACGACAACACCCAACGCCTGTCGGCCGTGAACTGGCGCCACGTCAAGTTCATCGAGCAGATCACCGAGGACCGCGCGAGCGACGGATTCTTGCAAGGGTCGCGCTGGCTCATGATGTCGGACGTCTGCAAGCACTGCGTGCGTGCCGGTTGCCTCGAGGTCTGCCCCACCGGGGCGATCATTCGCACGGAATTCGACACGGTGTTCATCCAGCAAGACGTCTGCAACGGCTGCCGCGCCTGTATCAGCGCCTGTCCATTCGGCGTCGTCGATATCGGCGACGACGGCAAAGCCCACAAGTGCACGCTGTGCTACGATCGCTTGCAACAGGGTAGGGAACCGGCGTGCGCTCAAGCGTGCCCGACGGAGTCGATTCGGTTCGGCGAAGTGACAGATCTCATGCAGCTGGCCGAGCAGCGCGTGGCGCAGCTCAAGGCCGAGAATGTCGACGCGTACGTCTATGGGAAGGAGGAGATCGTCGGCGGCCTCAACTCGTTCTATCTCCTGGTCGACAAGCCGGAAGTGTACGGCCTCCCGTCGAAGCCGGAATTGCCGTCACACAACGTCGACACGGCATTCGAGCTGAGTGGCGTAGCCGCCGCGGCCATTGCGGTCACGGGTCTCGTAGCGTTCAGAAAGGGACGCATGGACGAGATGGCGCGAGCGGAGGGCAACGACTGATGTGGACCGCCAACCCTGGCTCCGGAGTCGCGCTCGCGCCGCATTGGGGATGGTACGTCATTCTGTACTTCTTTCTCGGCGGCCTGGCCGGCGGCCTGATGGTCATCGCGGGCGGACTTGAGCTCGTCGGCGACGAACGCGATTCGGATGCTATCCGCATCGCCCACCGGCTGACGTTTCCACTCATCATCGCCTGCGCGTTCTTGTTGATCATCGACTTGGGCACGCCGACTCGCTTCTGGCACATGGTCTTCAAGTCCGACCGGTTTCCCGAGCTGATCATCAAGCCCTGGTCGCCGATCTCCCTCGGCTCGTGGATCTTGACTCTCTATGGTGGCGTGGCCTTCGTCAATTACTTCTTCGCTGACCGCGTTCGCGGTCGCCGGGCGTGGATGATCCTGGAGGGCCTCGCTGGTTTTGGGCTCGCCGGATATACGGGCGTGCTCGTGGCCGGGACCAGCAATGCCGTCTGGCACAACGCGCGACTCATGGGCGCGCTGTTCTTGTTGTCAGGCGTGTCGACGGCGTACGCACTCCTGATGTTGCTTCTGCCGGCGACCAGTGCTACCCAGCGCAAGCTGAGCGACGGTGATTTCTGGGCAGTCGTCCTCGAAGCACTCGTGCTGCTCGTCATGCTCATCGGCCTTGGCTCGCTCGGTCGCGTGTTCTGGAGCGGCTGGTTCGGCGTTGTCTTCTGGCTCGGCGTGGTGGGCCTCGGTCTCTTGGCACCATTGGCCCGGCATTTTACTGCCTTCAATCCACGTCGCGCCGCGATGTGCGTGCTCGCGGGTGGCTTGTTGCTCCGGTTCGTCATCGTCATGTCGCCCCAGTTCCCACGAGTAGCGTTATGGCACCTTTAGACTCCTCGCGCTTCGCGCTCGTCGCCTCGGCAGCTGGGCTGCGGCGTACAGTAGGCCTCGTAGTCTTCACCCAAATCGGCTTCCTCTCAGCGTGCTCGCCGGAGGCGGTGCGCGTGCGTGATGGCGGCCCCGGAGCGGATCCCGGGAATACGCCGCGATTGGCGGTCGAGCCGCCGCGCGCGAACCCGCAGCCGGCCGATACATCGTTGTGGCCGGGCAAAGCGATGGCGCCGGTGGACCGTCTCGCGCGCGGCGACACCTTGCCGCACTCATAGCCATGGACGCCGAGCTCGCCGTTGTCCGGGCGCTAGCCCAAGAAATCACCCGCCTCGCCGCGGCACGGTCGTCGCTCGACGTTGATGTTGAAATGGCGAAGACGCGAGCCGCGGCGGGAATGCCCGCACTGGCCGGAGAGCCGCTCCTGACCACCGATCAACTCCTGGCGAACGCCCGCGCACTCGGCGCCGCCGTGCCGGAGGTTGGGGAGACGATGCTCGCCATCGCGGCCGCCCTCGCACCGGTGGCGAGCGACGAAGTCGCGAGCATTGCCCTTGCCGGCGCCTGGTCGGAAATCAGCCCACTCGCGGCTCGTATCGATGTCGATGAGTCGGCCTTGATGACCGTACTCGACTACGCCGCGCGCCCAGCGTTACTCGCCGCCGCCAATCGCCTCGGCGACCTGTTCGACGACGACGAGCCCAGTCGCTCTGCGCGTTGCCCGATGTGCGGCGCCCCTCCACTCATCGCCGAGCTCTCAGGCAAGGACGGCGCCCGCTCTTTGCGCTGCGGCCGCTGCGCCGCCCGCTGGCGATTCCCGCGGCTTGCCTGCGCCACCTGCGGCGCCGAGAACGCTGGCGCGCTCCACGCCGAGGGAGACGCCGGTATCAAGCAAGCCGACTATTGTGACCACTGCCACGGCTACCTCAAGGCCGTCTCGGTCCTCGCGCCACTCGACTACGTCGCGCTGCTCGAGACCGATCTCCGGACCGCCGCGCTCGATTTGGCGGCGATCGACCGCGGCTACGCACGCGTCGCTACCTGAAATACGAACGTGGCGTGACTCCTAAGGCCTTCCTGAACATGGAAGTGAAGGCGCTCGCCGTACCGTAACCGGACTCCAGAGCCGCGTGCGTCACTTTTGCGCCTTCGGCCAGGAGACGCATGCCCTGCATGAGCCGAAGTTGCTGCCGCCATTTCCCAAACGTCATTCCGATCTCCTGCTGGAACAATCTTTCGACTGACCGCTTGCCCGCCCCCGTCTCTTTGCACAGCTGCGCGAGGGTGCGCGCATCGCGCGGATCGCGCATCAGGATGGCGGCGATGCGCACCAATCTGGGATCGGACAAATGTGGAAGTTGCAACGGGACGGTGTGCACCGCTTCCAGCTGATGGAGAATGACCGCGACCAGGTGTGCCTGCCATTGCACCGATGTCTTCAGGGTCCGCACGGTACACGCGTGGAGAATCAGTTCCCTGAGCAGCGCCGAGACATTGATCACGCAACAATCCCGCGGCGGCCCTTTGGCGAGGCGGGGCTTGAGATACAGGGTTCGCATCGCCACCACACCCGACATCGTGATCGTGTGCGGCATCTTGGCCGGAATCCAGACGGCACGGTGCGGGGGGACCACCCACGTGCTGCTGCCAGTACTGACGGTCATGACTCCGCGCGACGCATAGACGAGTTGATCGCGGTCGTGGAAGTGCAGCGGTACGACAGAGTCGGCCGCATAGTCCCGAGTGTGACTGGTGATCGCTGACGTACGATCGCCCGATCGGTCGAAAATCCCCGTTTGACGCTTTCGCGACATCTATTGTCACCTTATCGAAAGCGCGCACAGCGCGCAATGGGTAAGCTGGGGAAGGATGAACCACCTCCATCGCTGGCTCTGCCGTTCTGACCGCTGGCGTCGCACCGTAGCGCAGAGACTGCCGTGGGCGATCGGGGACACCGATCTCGGACCGAATGTCTTGGAAATCGGCCCTGGCCCCGGCCTCACGACAGACCTGCTGCGGAACTCAGTGGCTCGACTGACGGCACTGGAGATCGATGCGACATTGGCCAGAGCACTGAGGGCCCGACTTACCGGCACCAACGTTCGAGTCGTCGAAGGCGATGCCACCGCGATGCCGTTCGGTGACTCGGAGTTCTCGGGTGCCGTGTCGTTCACCATGCTGCATCACGTGCCGTCTCAGGAACTGCAGAACCTGGTGCTCGCTGAAGTGTTCCGCGTGCTGCAGCCCGGGGGCTTTCTCGTGGGCACCGACAGTCTTCAGAGCTGGTCCATGAGAATCATCCATATCGGTGACACGCTCGTTCCGGTGCCTCCCGATACGTTCGACGCACGTCTGGAGCGTGCGGGTTTTCACGTGTTGGACGTGCAACAGAACGCGCAAGCATTCCGATTCCGTGCTCAACGAGGAGTGACATGAACAAACTCATCTTGATACTCACGAGCGCTGTTCGCTTGGCCGCCCCGGGTGGCGATTCCTGCGCTACGAATTCGGCAAACCGGCAACTGGACTATTGGCTCGGCACGTGGAAGATCGGCGCCCCCGGCTCGTCCGGAAACGCTCATAGCACCGTCACGCTCTCGCTCGACAAGTGCTTGGTCGTCGAGAACTGGGATGGCGGACGTGGCCACTACGGGCAAAACGTCTTCGGCTATAGTGCCGACGACAAGAGCTGGTACGGATTGTTTGCCGACAACGCGGGCCGGGTGCACGTATTCACCTCCGGCAAGGTCGCATCCGACACCGCGGCATTTGAAGGCACGAGCCGGGGACCCAACGGAGAGGCCGTATTAAACCGAGTAACAATTATCCGGCTGACCCCGAACAAGGTCGAGCAGACATGGGAAAAATCCACCGACAACGGCGCCAATTGGAATGTCGCGTTCCGCGGAGAGTATTCGCGATGAACATCAAAACCGCGCTATTAACAATTCTCGTCGCGGCACGTCCCCTCGGTGCACAACCTGCTCTGCTCGTCCTTGCCAATGAGGACAACACACTGAGTATCGTCAGCCCCGCGAGCCTGAAAGTCATCGCCACATTGCCCGTCGGCCCGGACCCCCACGAAGTGATTGCCTCGAGCGACGGAACGACCGCCTACATCTCGAACTACGGCGGCGGCGCGTACAACACGCTCACCGTGGTTGATCTCGCCGCGAAGAAAGTCTTGCCGGCCATCGACCTCGGCGCACTGCGCGGCCCACACGGACTGGCGTTCGTTGGTAGCCGGGTGTGGTTTACGGCTGAAGCGGCGAAGGCGATCGGCAGCTACGATCCCGCAACACGGAAAATCGACTGGATCATGGGTACCGGCCAGAATCGCACCCACATGATCTCCGTGTCCCCGGAGCTCAACCGGATCGTCACCACGAACGTCAGCTCCGCTAGCGTCAGCATCATGGAAAAGATCAGCGGAGACTGGAACGAAACCGTCGTTCCCGTCGGTCGCGAGTCGGAGGGACTTGACGTATCGCCCGATGGCAAGGAAATCTGGGTCGCCAACGCCGGTGACGGAACGGTCTCTATCATTGACGTAGCGAGCAAGAAGGTCGTTGCCACACTGGCCGTCAACGTCCAGGGAGCGAATCGGCTCAAGTTCACGCCAGATGGCAGGCTGGTGTTTGTGTCGAGCCTGAACAAGCCCGATGTGCTCGTGCTCGACCGCGCCACCCGAAAAGAAGTGAAGCGCATAAAAGTGGGCGATGGCGCCGCCGGGATTCTGATGCAACCCGACGGAGCGCGTGCGTACGTGGCCTGCTCACCCGATGGCTACGTGGCCGTCATCGACTTGCATTCGCTCGAAGTCGTTGGCCGCATCGCCGTCGGGCAAGGACCCGACGGCCTGGCGTGGGTTGGCCACTAGCCCTCGATCTTGTAGATCTCCCGCTTGCCGTGATCGACGAGGTCATGGTACCCCTTCATGAGCTCCTCGTACTGCTTCATCTCATCCGCGTTCTGCGGCATCGACATCATGTTCTCGAACGCGGCGAGGTCCATGACCTCCATCTCGGACACAACCGTCCAGTACTGCTCGGCGCAGAAGTCGGTCATGATCTTCATGGGCGGCATGCCGAATTTCGCGTTCAGCTTCCCCATGGCCAGAAACTTCTCCACCAGCGGTCGCACTTTCCCGGGCTTGCAATAGAAGACTTCGCGGATCAGATACATCGCGGCCTCCTTAGCCGAACGTGAACGAGTACGCCGCCACGCCGGGGTCGAGAAACTCGATCCGAAATGTGCGATCTCCGATACTGCCCTTCTGTCGGATGAGCTGATACATGCGTGGCTCGCGAACCTCACCGGTCCCATCGGGCGCAACGTCGACGCCGTGGTTCTCACCGGGCGCGGCGCCCTCCAACGTAACCTTGAACCGGATGGGCTTTCCATTCCCACCCATCACGAGGTGGAGATCGCGCGCGTGAAAGCGGTACGTGATCGCGCCGGGCGCTGTACGCAGCACCGCACTCTCGCTCTCCTGATCCCACCCGCCACTCAGGCTCCACAGAGGCGAGGGTGCGAGCCGCCGAGTGCCGACGTAGGTCTCCGGCGTTTCGTCCGCGCCGCTCGCGGGCGCCTCGGGCCCCGTGCCCACGACGCTGACCGTGCCGTTCGGCACATTCGTGGCCCCATTCTCTTTGAGCAACTGCTGAATCACACGCTCTGACTCGGAGTAATCCCCCTCGCCGAAATGGTGATGGCGCACTTTACCCTTGCCATCAATGAGGTAGTCCGCCGGCCAGTAGTTGTTGTCGAGCGAGTTCCAGATCGCGTAGTTGTTATCCATCGGCACCGGATACACGACCCCGTACTCCGGCAGCGCCCGTTCGACATTCGCGCGCTCTTTCTCGAACGAGAACTCGGGCGTGTGCACACCGATCACGACCAAGCCGGCGTCCTTGTACTTTGCCGCCCACGCCTGGATGTACGGCAACTGGCGCAGCGAATTGATGCACGAGTAAGTCCAGATATCGACCAGCACGACCTTGCCGTGGAGCGACTGAAAGTCGATCGGCGCGGAGTTGAGCCACGCGACGGCGCCGCTGAAATCGGGGTCGTGCCGTTCGTCGGCCAGACCGAAGCTAGCAGCGACCGCCGCGAGGCCCAACGCAACGTGTTTCATCATGTTACGCGGGCTGCCGCGCCACGAGCGCATCAGCGGCGACGATCGCATCGGCAAACGCATGCGGCGCTTCCTGCGGCACGTTGTGCCCGATGCCTCTCAAGACCCGGTGCGCGTACTTGCCCGTGAACTTCTTGGCGTAAGCCGCCCCATCGATGTTCGCGCCGTCGAAATCACTGCCGATCGTGATCGTCGGGACCGTGATGTCAGGGGCCGCGAACAGCTTCTGCTCGTACTGGTCGTACTTCGATTCGCCTTGGGCCAGCCCGAGCCGCCACCGATAGTTGTGAATCACGATGTCGACATGGTCCGGGTTCGTGAACGACTGGGCGGTCCGATCGTACGTCGCATCATCGAAGGCCCACTTCGGCGAGACGATCTTCCAGATGAGCTTATTGAAGGCGTCGCGGTTCTGGTCGTAGCCTTTTCGCCCGCGGTCGGTCGAGAAGTAGTACTGATACCACCACCCCAGTTCGGCCGCTGGCGGCAACGGATCCGCCTGCGCCGCCACGTTGGTGATCAGGTACCCACTGACCGACACCATCGCCTTGCAGCGGTCCGGCCAGAGCGCCGCCATGATATCGGTCGTGCGCGAACCCCAATCAAACCCGCCGATGACCGCTTTCTGAATCTTGAGCGCATCCATGAGCGCGATGATGTCGAGCGCGACGACCGCCTGCTGGCCATTGCGCATCGTATCGCTGGAGAGGAATCGCGTCGTGCCATACCCGCGCAGATACGGGACAATCACGCGATATCCACGGGCCGCGAGCAGCGGAGCGACCTCGACGTAGCTGTGTATATCGTACGGCCAGCCGTGGAGCAGGATGACCGCCTGGCCATCCGCTGGACCGTCCTCGGCGTACCCCACGTTCAAGAGACCCGCGTCGATCTGCTTGAGCGGCTTGAATGACATGTGCGATCCCGATCTCGGCTTGACGGGTTGTGTGCGGGTCGCTCCCGCGATGAGCGCGTCAGTGGGAGCCATAGCGACCGCCGCGGTGCTCATTGCCGCGGCGCTAAAGAAGTGACGGCGGTTCATCTCCGACATGTTCAGCATTCTCCAATCATGGGTTCTCGAGCCGGTGGACTTGACGTGCGGCACGTTATCGTCGGCCACCACCGCGCGGTACTACTCGTTCGAGAGTGGCACGTCGAGCGTGACCGTCGTGCCCATGCCGATGTCGCTGCGAATATCGAGCCTCCCGCGGACATTATGCGCGCGTTCCCGCATGCCGGTCAAACCGAAGTGATCCTGCGAGTCTTCGAATCGGGAATGTGGATCGAACCCACTCCCATCATCGTCGATCACGACGCGCAGTCGCCGACTGGCGAACACAACAGTCAGTCGCACCGTCCGCGCGCGCGCGTGCCGGGCAATGTTCGCCCCCGCCTCCCTGACGACCCGCACCACGGCGTCGTGGATATCGTCGCACACCGGACGCACATGGCCCATGACGGCGATCGACACGGTCAATGGTGCATCCGCCGTCGCGCGGCGGACGGTCCGTTCGACAGCGCGGACCAGACTCTCGTCGGTCGCGCGATCGCGCATGCCCATGATGTCTCGCCGCGCCTCCTCGGTCGTTTTCTCGGCGAGCTCCATGATCGGCACAAGCGCGCGAGCCGCGGACTCGGACACCGCCCGCACATCCGGAAGCACCGCGCGCAAGTGTAACGCGATGGTCATCGCGTCCTGCAACAGACCGTCGTGCAACTCGCGCGCGATACGCGTCCGTTCCTCGCGAACCGCCATCCAAACGCGTCCTTGAACGGTCGGGGTCGCTTCTGTCGCCGTGGCTATCATAGCGATCACGGTACAGCCACCGTATATGATTTGTCCTCACGAACGCGTTCAATCACTCTCAATTACTCTCAAGTGTACCGCTTCGGACCCTTCAGGCTGGACCCTGGCCGGCGCTCGCTCACGCGCGATGGGACCGACGTCGCGGTCACTCCGAAGGCATTCGACATCCTGCTGTATCTGGTTCAGCACCCGAATCGGGTTGTCACCAAGCAGGATCTGATGAAGGCGGTATGGCCGGACACGATCGTCGAGGAAGGCAACCTCACCCAGAACTTGTCGCTGTTACGCAAAGCGCTGGGCGACGAGACCCGGCTGATCGTGACCGTCGCCCGTCAGGGGTACCAGTTCACCGCTGATGTCACGGTCGAAGCCCCAACACCACCTCGACCGGAGGCGCGTTGGCGCTACGTCGCCGCCCTCGGAACAGCCGCGCTCCTCGTGTTTATCGGCGCCCCGATTGCCTGGCAACGTTTTCGGAATGCGCCGGATCTCCCGGAAAACGTGCGATTGGCGGTGTTGCCGTTCGAGAACCTCACCGGTGATGCGGCCCAGGAGTATCTCGCGGATGGCCTGACCGAAGAGCTGATCTCGCAACTGGCCCGACTCCAGCCGGACCGGCTCGGTGTCATTGCGCGCACATCGGTCATGCAATACAAACACACCACAAAACGCATTGACGAGATCGGGCGTGACCTGTCGGTGCGATACGCGCTCGAGAGCAGCTTGCGGCGCAGCGCGGATCGCCTCCGGGTCACTGTCCAGCTGATCCGCGTGCAGGACCAGAGTCACATCTGGGCCAATGACTTCGACTACGCGTCCCAGGACATCCTGCGCTTCGAGGATGAGGTCGCGACCGCGGTCGCGCACGAAGTGCAAATCCATGTGACGCCCGTCGGCCGCGCCCGCGCGACACGCTCGGCCTCCACCAAGCCCGAGGCCGTCGATGCGTTCCTGCGGGGACGCGACATCGTCCAGAACGGGAAGGGAACGAAGGACGACTGGACGAACGCCAAGCGCTATTTCGATCAGGCAATCGCGCTGGATTCGTCCTACGCGCTCCCGTGGGTGTGGTTGTCCGACATCGCGCGCAAGGGCGCGGACCGGGGCTTCATGCCGGTCGAGGACGGCGACCGTGAGGCGCGCCAGGCGGCTCAGCGTGCCGTCGTGCTCGATCCAAACCTGCCCGAAGCGTATGCCCAACTCGGCAAGATTCAGCGGCTCATGGATTGGGACTGGGAGGGCGCGAACGCGTCGTATAGGCGCGAGCTCGCTCTGGATCCAGGGAACGCGGATGCCTACGCCCTTTCCGGCATGGTCGCGATGTATCTGGGTCACATCGACCAGGGCATCGCACTCGCTCAGCGCGCACGCGCGCTGGATCCGCTCAACCCCGGGGCCATCGGCGCTCTTGGAGAAGCGTTGTACACCGCGGGACATTTGGACGAGTCGGTGAAGATATTCGAGGACGACTCATCCGCGATACGCAGTCCGGTGCTCGACGAAAAGCTGGTCGAGATCTACCTGGCTCGAGGACGTGTGAATGACGCGATGTCCGTCGCGGACCGCATCTCGTCGCCACCGTGGCAAGGGATCGCCCGCGAGCTTGTCTACGTGCACCAGGGGCGGCGTCACACGGCGGATAGCGTGTTGACCGACTACATCGCGCGCTATGGCGCGTTCGCGTCGTATCAAATCGCCCAGATGTACGCGTATCGCAGTGAAAAAGACTCGGCCTTCGCCTGGCTCGACCGGGCGTACGGCCAACGCGACCAGGGGCTCAACGATACGAAAGTCGATCCGATGCTCGCGAACCTGCGGGGCGATCCACGCTACGCCGCGCTCTTGATCAAGCTCAAGCTCCCGCCCTGACGCTACTCGGCGTGCAGATACCCGCGCGCGATCGCGATCGACACCGCCTCGGTCCGATCCGCGGCGCCGAGCTTGGCGAGGATGCTCTTCACGTGGACTTTCGCGGTGTGCTCCGTGCGGCCGATCACGCGGGCGATGTCCTTGTCGCGAAGCCCCTTCGCGACGAGCGTCAACACGGTTTGCTCTCGCTCGGTCAAGTCCGCGCGCGGCGTGTGCTCGGCGAGTCGCTGGGCGACCGCCGTTGGAATGACGCGCTCGCCGCGCGCGACGGCGCGTGTGGCTGACACGACCTCCGTGCCCACCATCCCCTTGAGCAGGTAGCCGCAAGCGCCGGCGACGAGCGCGCGATGGATGTCCACGTCGCCCTCGTACGTCGTGAGCGCAACGATGCGCGCATCCGGAAATTCGGCGACGATCGCCGCGATCGCGCCGATCCCGTCGAGCTCGGGCATCCGTAGGTCCATCAGTGTGACGGCCGGACGCAGCTCCCGATACCGCTCGATCGCCTCACGTCCATTCCCCGCTTCGCCCACGACAGCGATGTCGGGCTCGCGGTTCAGCATGGCCGCAATGCCGGTCCGCATGAGAGGGTGGTCATCCACCACGAGTACTCGAACGGGGTCGCCCATACCTCCGGAAAGAGTCGGGGCAGGGCGCCCCCGAGGCAACTACTCGAAGGAGTATTGGGCCGCGGATATTGGGGGGTCCGGGGGGCGTAGTTGGGGTTAGCCCCCCGGATGCGAACAGACCAGTCGAGCAGCGTAGTGTGCTGCATCGACGCGCCGCGGAGCGGCGTTAGCGCGATTGGTCCGTGATCCAGTTCGCTTCCCATGTCTTGCCGCCGTCCGCGGAGTACGCCTGCTCGAAGTGCGGCGCTCCCGCCGCCGCCCCCGACCACTCGTATCGAATGAAGATCCCGCGGTTGTCCCACGAATCCTGCGCGTAGAAGTCGCCGACGCCGTTCTTGAACTCCCCGATCTGCGGGATCGAGAGAATGCCATCGCGGGTGCTAGCCCAGTACAGGTACCACTGGTGCGTATCGGGGTTGTACGTCCGGAGTGTCAGGCCCAGCCCCGTCTCGCCGATGTTGGCCCGCCCGTCCCAGAGCGGGTAGACGGCGAGCGTGCCGTCATATGCGGTCCACTGGTTGGATCCGGTGAGCGGTCGAGCGAGCCGCTTGAGGTGATACTTCCACTGGCCGAAGATGAAATCGAAGTCGTGCTGGGTGGCGGGAGCGTTGGCGATCGTGTGCTCGGTGGTGTCCGTTGTCCGGGTCTGATCCGTGATCCAGTTGACCTCCCACGTCTTGCCGCCATCGCCGGAGAACGCCTGCTCGAAGTGCGGCGTGCTCGTATTCGTCTTGGACCAGATGAACCGAATGAAGATGCTCTTACCGTTGAGCGTGTCTTGAGCATAGAACTCGCCCTGTCCATCTTTGAATTCGCCGATTTGGGGCACGACGACGATGCCATTCTTGCTGTTCGCCCAATAGAGACGCCACTGGTGCGACTGGGGATTGTACGTGCGGAGCGTGAGCCCTTCGATATGACCGCCCGCGCCATCGGTCTCGAACTGCTCGATCTGCGCGGCGCCATGCCACAGGAAGCGCGTCACGCTGGTTCCATCGAACTCGACCCACTGGTTGGACCCGGTCAACGGATGCAGACGGCGCTTGAGGTGGATATGCCAGTGACCGACCTCGAAATCGAAGTCGTGTTGGCCGTCGGTCGCTTGCGGCGTGACACTGGTAGTCAGGGCATGGACGCTCAGGGCAGCGGTCGCCAGAGTGCACAGGGCAATGAATTTTCGCATGCTAGGTATCTAGCATTATGCTAGAATTCTAGCAATAACCAATGAGACGCGAAATGATCCGCGTGCGCATAGCCACTGCCGACGATGTCCCGACGCTCCGCGCGCTGATCGACGCCTCCGTCCGCGGACTCCAAACCCGCGACTATTCCGCGGCCGAGATCGAGCGCGCGCTGGCGACCGTGTACGGCGTCGACACGCAGCTCATCGCCGATGGCACGTACTGGGTCGCCGAAGCGGACGAGATCGTCGGCTGCGGAGGCTGGAGCAAACGCGCCACGCTCTTCGGCGGCGATCAGTACGCGCGCCGCGAGGACTCGCTGCTCGATCCCACGAAAGACGCCGCGAAGATTCGCGCCTTCTTCGTGCACCCGAACTGGGCCCGCCGCGGCATCGGCACAAAGATCCTCGACGCCTGCGAGGGTGCCGCGCGCGACGCCGGATTCACGCGGTTCGAGATGGGCGCGACCCTGACGGGCGTGCCGTTCTACGAAGCGCGCGGCTACACCGCGCTCGAGACCCTCAGGGTGCCGCTCCCGGACGGCGCGTCAATGGCGATCGTTCGCATGGGGAAGCGGGATCTTCGCGAAGTGATATGAGCCGTCGACGGTCAGCACGTCGTGCGTAAACGCGATGGGCGTGCCGTCACCGCCGGTAAAGAACGTGGAGTCGGACTCCGCGAATAGTCTCGATGTGTCCGCCGGCGGTTGGATCACGAAGAGCTTCCCGCTGTCGACCGCAACCGTGAGCGTCGAGCTGTCGCCGCCCTGGAATCGATACACTCCGGTGAGGGCCGCCAATTTTTTCGGGTCGACGGGCACCGCCGATCGAGCGACTTGCTGATGCGAAGGCCAACCGTATTCGGCGGCAACGGCGTTGGCGATCTCGCCCAACAGCTCGCCGCCGTTATTGCCGTTCGCCATCATGACAAGGCCTTGGCCGCGGCTGGCGAACGCATCGAACTTGGCGACGAATCCCTCGTCTTGACCGTCGTGCGAAAACTCGAGCGTCGGCCCACTCCCCCTCACGGCGTAGCCGATCCCGAACGGCGCTTTCTGCACCGTGAGCATCTGCTTGAACGTCGACTCACTGATCACGGCCGACGTTTGCCCGGCGTAGGTGTGTTGCAGGACAATCGCGAGCGTCGCCAGGTCCGAGGCGGTCGTCCACAAGCCGGCCGCACTCATCTCCGGATACGTGTGATACTTCCCTTTGATCGGCTTCCCCGTGTTATCGTGCGCAGTCGCGGCTTCACTCTCTCGCGCAACCGGCAACGGTTGCTCATATGAGCTGTGCGTCATGCCCGCGGGCCCGAGCACGGTCGTTTGCATGAACTGGGGAAACGGCTCGTGAACGACGTCCGTCACGAGCAGCATGGCGATCGTCGTCCCGCCACCCGAATACCGCGAGATCGCGCCGGGAAATGTGTCGACGCGCACCGGAGCAGTGTTCGCCGGCTTGATGCCGTCGAGAACCTGCGGCACGGTCGGGATGGGCGTCCCCGCCTCGTACCCGGGAAACCCATGCACCGTCAGTCCAGCGTTATGACTCAAGATCCGCCGCAGCGTGACCTTCTCGTGCGCCGTGAACTTGTTGTTCGGCAGATGCCACGACGTGAGCTTGACGTTGACATCTTCATCCAGGTTGAGCTTCCCGTCCTGCACCAATCGCATGACGCCGAGGGCGAAGGTCGGCTTGCTGATCGAACCCGCCTCGAAGATGGTCGTGGGCGTGACCGAGTCCGTTCCCCCGGCCTCTTTGAGACCGAACCCTCTCGCCCAGGTGATCTTTCCGCTATCGATGACGGCGATGCTCACACCCGGCACATGATAGTGGCGCATGCGTTCCGCCAGCGTCCATCGCACCGGTGGCTGCCCGCTCACCACGATGTTGGGACGCAGGCCATTGACGACCTGATCCACGTGCTGGGCAATGGGGTCCCCCGCGGGAGCGCATGCCACCAGGGCATAGGCCAGGCAGTAACTTAGAGCCCTATGGGACATAGTCTCGATCACTCCATCGCGTTGTTGACTCGTACGCCCGCGGCATTCGACGCGCTGCTCCGTGAGCTCCCTGACGCCTGGACACGGTCCGGCGAGGGGGACAAGACGTGGAGCGCGTTCGACATCGTCGGACATCTGGCTCACTTGGAGCGCGTGAGCTGGATGCCGCGCGCCCGCATGATCCTACAAGATGGCGACACCAAGCCGTTTGAGCCATTCGATCGCTGGGGCCACATCCAGGAGTGCAAAGGCAAGTCCCTCGCCCAGGTCCTCGACGACTTCGCTCAGGTGCGCGCCGAGAACCTCTCCGAGGTGCGCGGATGGCACCTGGGCCCGGAGCAACTCGCGCTCCGCGGCCGTCACCCGGCCTTTGGCACCGTCACGCTATCGGAATTGCTGGCTACCTGGGCGGCGCACGACCTGACCCACCTGCACCAGATGACACGCGTCATGGCCCACCAATACCGCGACGCCGTCGGTCCCTGGGCGGCGTACCTCGGCGTCATGCAGTGCGCGGGCCACGGCGCCTAATGGAAGGAGGGGTATGGGGAAACATTCCCTCCCCCCAGTTGGGGGGAGGGAATGTTCCCCTAATCCCCTCTACCTTAGAGGTGTAACTGGGCATCGATGATCGGCGTGACGTAACCCCCGACATCGATGTCGGTGCCACTCAAGCGCACGTGCAAGAGGCTCCTTCTGCCCATCTTCGTGCCTTGCTCGCTGACGAATCGCTGGGCACTCGTCATCCCATGGCGTTTCATATAGAGCGCCAGCGGCCCGGTCGAGCTGCCGGTCGCCGGATCTTCGACGACACCATACTCAGGTGCGAACATGCGCGAGTATGCGCCGGTTGCCGTCGGCGCAAAGACGAATACGCACAGTGGATCGGGATAGATCCGCTGCGCGGTCGCCCACGTTGCGGTGTCCAGCGCGGCGCGGTCGACCGTCGCGGGGTCGTTCACCGCGATGTAGAGCGTCGGATTACCGGCGCTCAATACCTGCGGTGTGGCGCTAAGGAGATCGCCTGGCGCCAGCGTTAGCAGGGCTGCCGCGGTGGCGCGCTCGAGTATCGGTCCATCCTTGATCGGCGGAGTGCGCAACCACAGCATGGCGCCATCGACGAATATCGGGACGACACCGACGTTCTCCTCGACGCAGAAATCACGTCCCTTGGACAGCAAGAACGCCGACCCAATCGTCGGATGTCCCGCGAATTCCATTTCCTTCCGCGGAGTAAAGATCCTGAGCCGCGCGATGCAATCGGATCGGTGGCTCGGCACAATGAACGCGGTCTCCGCGAGGTTCAACTCGAGGGCGATCCGCTGCATCGTCGCGGCGTCGAGATCCGCTGCGTCCAGGAAGACCGCCAACGGATTGCCTTCGAGCGGCGTCTGCGTAAAGACGTCGACCACCTGATAGCGATACGATCGTGTCATGAGCACGCCCGCGAATGTGAAGGGGTCACGCCGAACGCGCTCTTCCACACCCGCCGCAACTGCCGCGCGTCGTGGAACCCGACCGTCTCGGCCACATGACTCACGGTCACGTTCGGATCCTTGAGCAAGGCCCGCGCGGCCTCGAGGCGGATCTTGCTCCGATACTCGGCGATCGACAGGCCGGTCGACATCCGAAATGCCCGCGTCAACGTCCGCGTCCCCATGCGCGCGATCGCCGCGAGCTCCGGGATCCGCGTCTTCCGGTCGACGTTCGCGATCAGGTAGTCCTGCACGCGGTGCACCCCCGAGTGCCCGTGCATCCGATAGTCGAGCGACACGCCCTCTGCCGATTCCGAGCCGTCGCGGCGCAACGGAACGACCATCTCCCGCGCGACGCAGGCCGCGAGCCGTGGCCCGAAGTGCTGCTCGACGAACCAGAGCGCGACGTCGATCCCCGACGCGACGCCCGCGCTCGTCGTGACCGCGCCATCGGCCACCAGGAGCCGATCGCGCAACACGCGCGCGGTCGGAAACCGGGTCTGGAGCTCGGCCAACAGCTTCCAGTGCGTCGTACAGTTGCGCTGTTCCAGGAGCCCGGCCTCACCGAGCGCGAACGCCCCGCTATTGATCGCGCAGGTCTGCGCGCCAATGGCGACGCTGTCTCGTAGCCAGTCCACCAATTCGTCCGGCGGACGCGTCTCGCGCGTCGAGAAGCCCGGCACGATGACAACGTCCCCACGAGCGACGGTCGGCCTGGTCGACGCGACCGTGACCGCGTAGCGCGCCCCGCAGGCGTTCGCCTCTCGAAACGTCCGCATCGTCGCGGCGACATCCATCGGCTCGCATTCAGGAAACACCGCGATAATGACATTGCGCGTCAATTCCATACAAAGCTCCGCCGAAAAGCCCAGTATTCGTCTGATGGTATGGTGAGTGGTGCAAGGAACTGCTCTAAGGCCGGATCCCATTGGATCGCGCAGGCGCGAAGATTCGACTCCAGTTGCGGGACGGTCGCCGCGCCACTCAAAACAGTGTCGACCCACGGCCGCGCCAGGACGGCCGCCATGGCGACCGCGTCTGCACCGACCCCGAGTCGTTCACCGGCGGCCAGCACGCGATCGTGCTCGGTCAACCGGCCATTGGCGAGCGCTTCTTTGACGACGACGTGAAGACCCGCCGCGTGCGCATCGCACAGCGCGCTCTCTGCGCCGCGCTCGAAGAGATTCCACGTGGCCTGCACGACGTCGAACAGCCGCTCGCCGTCATGGTGCACGTCGAGCGCCCGCCGGATGGCATCACTCTGACCCTCGCCGCTCACGGTGAGCCCGATCCGGATACCCATCGCCCGCAATCGCGCGAGCATATCGAGGACGTCCTGATCGCGCAGCACCGTGCCCTCGGCCGTCACCGAATGGATCTGATAGATCGAGAGCTTCTCTCCGAGCTGGCCCCAGCTCTCGATGATCTGTCGCTGGAGTGTCGAGACCGAGTGGTCTTTCACCTCGGGGACCTTCGCGTCGACGCGCCAGTCGCCCGTGTACGTGTACCCCCACTTCGATGCGACCACGACCCCTTTGCCATGGGTCGCGAGCCAAGACCCCAAAAATGCCTCGCCGCGGCCATACGACCGGGCAACGTCGATGTACCGCACGCCGGCCGCATAGGCGGCATCGAGCACGGCATGCGCGCGCGCTTCCATGGCGGCCGGCTCGTAGTGCCCCTCGAGGTCGCGCCCGTGATGCAACGTCATGTAGCCGGGCCGGCCCAGTGCCGCGAGCCCGAGGCCGATACGTTGCATACAATTACGATTGTATGTATCTTGTATCGCCGATTGCATGGCCACAATATATAACATGACAAACTGGAAACCGCGACTCGGGGCTCGGGCTGGACCCACCTATCGGGCCATCGCCGACGCCTTGGAGGCCGATGTCCGCGAGGGACGCCTCACGCCCGGCGATGCGCTCCCGACGCAACGCGATCTCGCCCGCGCGATCGGCGTCAACTTCACGACGGTGACCCGCGGCTACGCGGAGGCGCGCCGGCGGGGGCTCATCAATGCCACGGTTGGCCGCGGCACGTTCGTGGCCAGTCCGCAATCGCGCGCGACGCGAGACCACGACCTCAGCGTCAACACGCCGCCGATCCCCGACTGGTTGCCGGCCGCCTTCCGTGAGACGCTGACGCGTGTCGCGAGCGACCCGGCGCTCGCGCATCAGGTACTGAGTTACGAGGTTCGCTTCGCCGATCAGCGCCCGCGCGACGCTGGCGCGATGTGGCTGCGGAGTCGCGGTCTCGATGCATCGGCGGACCGCGTCGTGGCATCGGCCGGAGCACTGCATGGCCTGTCGTTGGTCTTGTCGACATTCGTGCGCCCCGGGCAGCGCGTGCTGACCGAGGCGCTCGCGTATCCGGGACTGCACAACGTCGCGGCGGCCGCCGGCGTGCGCCTCGTCGGTGTCGATATGGATGACGAGGGGCTGCGGCCGGACGCGCTCGAGGCGGCGTGCCTCCAGCATCGGCCGAGGATGCTGTGCTGCGTTCCGTCGTTGCAGAATCCGACCGCGGCCGTGATGTCGCTCGCACGCCGTCGGGAGATCCTCGCGGTCGCCCGGCGCCATGATCTCCGCATCGTGGAGGACGACATCTGCGGGCCGCTGTTGCCCGAGCCGGCGCCGCCACCACTCGCCGTGCTCGCGCCCGATCTGGTCACGTATGTCGGCAGTCTCTCGAAGTGCGTCGCGCCGGGTCTCCGCACGGCCTTCGTGCTCGCGCCGACTCCTGACGAGGCCGCGAAACTCGACGCCACCCTCCGGGCGTCCATGCTCATGCTCTCGCCGCTGCCGCTCGTTGTGGCGTCGGCATGGATCGCCGATGGCACAGCCGAGCGGGCGACGGCTGACATTCGCCGCGAGGCGACGGCGCGCGCCCAGCTGGCCCGCGGCATTCTCGGCGCCGATCGGGTCGTCGCGCCCGATGGCTCGCTCCACGGTTGGCTCGCCCTGCCACCCTCGTGGACCGTCGCCGCGTTCGTCGCCCTCGCCCAGCAGCGCGGCGTCCGCGTGACGCCCGCGGACTGGTACGTCACGTCCCCGAGCGAGAACGTCCGTGCCCCCAGCGCGGTCCGCTTCACGCTCGGCGCCGAGCAGGACCGGCGCCGCATCGAGCACGCGCTGCGCACGCTCGCCTCGATCCTGGCGCAGCCAGCGGGGAACCGGACATCGATATGAGCGAGTACACCGTCCGCCGCGCCGAGGTCGGCGACGCGGCGATCATTGCCACGCACCGCGCGTTGATGTTCCGCGATATGGGCCAGCTGCCGGACACCGATGTCCCGTTGTCCGAAACCGCGATGACGCCGTGGCTCGCCGAGCGCATGGCCCGCGGAGAATACATCGGCTGGTTCGTCGAGCACGATGGGCGGGTCGTCGCGGGTGGGGGCGTGTTGCTGCGCGACCAGTGGTCGATGCCACCGCACCTGCTCGCGCCGGGGAGGAATGCGCACGTCGGGAATGTGTATACCGAGTCCGCCCACCGCCGTCGCGGCATCGCCCGACTGCTCATGCGGACGATTCTCGACTGGTGTACGGCGAACGCGATCGACCTCGTGACGCTCTCCGCCTCGCCCGACGGCCGGGCGCTCTACGAGCAGCTCGGCTTCACGCCGGATACGAGAGCGATGCGCCTGTTCGGAGCTCCTTCACGTCGGGAATAGCGTTGCAGCGAGTACACGCCGCATGCCGAAAGCCGCGAAAGCGTAGTTGCCTCCCGTGACTCCCCCGAGGCCAACCAATATGCCAACGACGGGGTTCACGAATATCCCGGCAAGCACCGCGAAGGCAACGCCCATGATCACGAGCGGAGCAATGGACGCACTCACCTCGACGACCGTCGTCGTCCCCTGCGTTGCTGCCCGGACCTCGCGGCTCATGACTGCGGAGAGCCAGGATCGGCCGGTCGAAAAAGTGGGACCGAATCGCAACACCCCGCGCGCGTCGTCGCGCGACACTTTGGCCTTCCAGCGCCCCAGTGCCGCGGTGGCGCGGTCGAGTGCGACTGTCGGTGTGAGCTCGGTCGTGGGGGCGTCTCCGACGAAGCTCACGGTCAGAGTCTTCCATCGAAATTGCGTACGTGGGAGCGACATCATGTAACTTGCGACCGGATAAGCGGTCGGCACCAGACTGGCCAGCTCGGCTCCTGGTTCCGCCAGCCGTTACTCGAGGCGCCCCGATGAGCACTCGTCTCAACGTTCTCGCATTGGTTGTGATGTTTTGGCCTCCGGTGGTCCCGGTGCACAGGGTCTTCACGTTCATTCACCCGGGGCAGGGCAGGCGAGATACGCCCGTGCTCGTTTTTGTGCCGAGGACGGAAGGAGGTACGGTGTACAAGCTCGAGTGTCACAACGGCAACTACGATGATGATCGGGAGATGAGCTTCTCCGGCGATTTTCAGTGCGCCCTCTATGCGCTGCAAGGTGGACGCGTGTCGAGCGGCAATCTGCTCGCCGATAGCACGCATGACCGTGGCCGGATGCTGTCGGTCCAACTGTCGGACCGATGCGGCGCATATCCCGAATTCGGCCTCGTGCGCCATTTCCGCGTGAGAGGCATGCGCGTGACGCTGGAATTCGGGGGTCTCCAGTGGTCGACATCGAATGAGGACGAAGGACTCGACCAGTTTACGGTTGATCTGTCGGTAGAACCCGATCTGAGCGCGGTCACGGAGACATCCGAGACGGCGGCCGCTCCGAGGCCGCCGATAGGTTGCGGCTGGTAGCGCCTTTTCGGAGCTCCTTCACCCCAACGTTGAGCCGGCGCCGCAGCAACGCGCGCAACGTCGCGCCGTCGGCGTAGCCGATGCGCGTCGCGACCTCGTCGACGCTCGCGTCGCTCGTCTTCAGCAGATGCACCGCGCGCTCCACCCGGAGACTCTGGAAGTACGCGAGCGGCGATTTCCCGAGCACCGCATGCGTGCGACGGGCGAGGGTGCGCTTGCTCGCCCCGACGGCCTTCGCCGCCTCGTCCAGCGAGAACCCACGGGTGAGCCGCCCGCGTGCCCACCCCTCGAATCGCTCGACGATCGCGTCGGAGTGAATCAGATGGTCCGCGATCGCGTACGCGGATTGAGCGGGCCGGGAATCGACGATGAGATACTTGGCCGTGAGCGCCGCCAGCTGTGGACTCACCCCTCGCACGATCCAGAGCGCCAGATCCATGTGACTGAGCGCCGCCCCAGCGGTCACAAATCGCCCGGACCGCACCAGCATGTTCGACTCGTCGACACGCACGGCTGGGTATCGCTCCCGAAATAGCGCCGCCAACCACCACGTCGTCGTCGCCAGATGATGATCGAGCAGCCCCGACTCGGCCATCACGAACGTCCCAATACAAGCGGCCGTCATCGTGGCCCCCCGTCGCGCCCAGTGCCGCAGCACGCCGCACGCATCCGCGATGTCGGGCCGCGCCAACGCCGCCTCCAGCGGCCCTGGCATCTTGAATCCGATCGCCGGCACGACAACACAATCGGGAGTGCCGCCGCCGCCAATCGGGACGCGCAGTCCCTGCGCCGTGCTCACGCGCTGCCTCACACCGACGATACGCACATCGAACCGCGGCACCGCCAACTCGGCCACGGCGATGAGCTCATTCGCCGTCTGAAACGCATCCAGCACGGCCGAGAGCCCGAGATCGAACACCCCATCGAGCGCCAGCACGTTGATACGCATGTGGGCCCCCATATGCTATGGCAATAATGATACGAAAATTGACGTTCTTGCCAATACCTCCTGGCGCAACGTCCGCCTACTATCCGTTCATGCCAAACCTCACCGTCGCCCTCTTCGCTCGCCTCGAGGCGAAGCCAGGCAAAGAGAAGGATGTCGCCGCGTTCTTGGAGCAAGGGCTCCAACTCGCCAACCAAGAAACCACCACCCCGGTCTGGTTCGCGTTGCGACTGGGCCCAACCACCTTCGGCATCTTCGACGCCTTCACGAACGAAGCCGGCCGCCAAGCCCATCTCACTGGCCCGATCGCCAAGGCGCTCATGGCCCAAGCGCCAAATCTGTTTGCCTCACCCCCCGTCATCGACAAACTCGACGTCCTCGGTGCCAAGCTCCCATGAACGTTTGATGCGGTCCTGACGTATCTGTATACCAGAGGTACATTGTTGGGAATGAGGCTCATAGTAGTGATCGGCCTCGTGGCCCGCACGATGGCCGCGCAGACCGCAGATACGAACGACGTGGCCTTCATGCAGGGGATGATCGCGCACCACGCCCAAGCACTGGCGATGGTCGCCCTCATCCCCTCGCACACGTCACGTCAATCGATCCAGCTCATCGGCGAACGCATCAAAATCTCGCAACAAGACGAGATCGCCTTGATGCAGCACTGGCTGCGAGACCACAACAAGCCGGTGACGATCGTCGATTCCAATGACGTCGCGCACATGCCGGGGATGGAAGGCATGACGATGATGATGCCCGGCATGCTGACGCCGGAGCAGATGACGCAACTCGCGCAGGCCAAAGGGTCCGCGTTCGACACCCTGTTTCTGAAAGACATGATCGGCCATCACGAGGGCGCGATCCGGATGGTCAAGGACTTGTTCGCCATACCCGGCGCAGGCCAGGCGCCAGAAGTGTTCACCTTCGCCTCTGGCGCAGATGCCGACCAACGGGCGGAGATTCTTCGTATGCGTTCGGTGTTGAACGCGATCTCCAATGGAGGGAGCAAGTCGTGATTTCTTGGCGTCAGAGTGTGCTCGTAATGGGATTCGCCGGCGTCGCGGGGGCCCAGACCGATCCGCGCGTCGGCCTCGCCGGAGGCCACTATGTCGAGGCGGCCGACGCGAGCAGCAACATGCAGCTCATCGCGCATAAGGATCGGCCGCAGCCGTTCTTCAACCCGGGCGATCCCGGCGATTTCTACGTGATCAACTCGGACCTCGCGTTCCGGGACAACCTGGTCTTCCAGGGCAATTTCTACGGCATCCAGATCTGGGACGTCGCGGACATCCGGAACCCGGTCCTGAAAACGTCGCTCGTCTGTCCCGGCGGCCAGGGCGATCCGTCCGTCTACGGCAACCTGATGTTCATGTCCGTCGAGATGCCCAACGGCCGCGTGGACTGCGGCACACAGGGCGTGAAGGACACGGTGAGCCCGGATCGATTCCGCGGCGTTCGGATCTTCGACATCAGCGATGTCGAGCACCCGAAGCAGATCGCCGCCGTGCAAACGTGTCGCGGCTCGCACACGCACACGCTAATCCCCGACCCCAAGGACAAGAACGTCCTCTGGGTCTACGTGCAGGGTCTCGTGCCACCCCGCCCGGCGGGCGAGCTGGCGGGATGCTCGGGTGCGGCGCCGGAGCAGGATCCGAACACGTCGCTGTTCCGCATCGACATCATCAAGGTGCCGCTCGACCACCCGCAGGACGCCAAGGTCGTCGCCGGCCCGCGCATCTTCGCGCTGAGCGGCCAGATCAATGGTCTATGGAAAGGCGGCAAGCACGGCGAGGGCACGCAGGAAACGAACCCGACCGACCAGTGCCACGACATCACGGCCTACCCGGCGATCGGCCTCGCGGCCGGCGCGTGCTCCGGCAACGGGATTCTCCTCGACATCACGAACCCCGGCGAGCCGAAGCGCGTCGGCGAAGTCACCGATCCGAATTTCGCCTACTTCCACTCGGCGACGTTCAGCAACGACGGGAAGAAGGTGATCTTCACCGACGAGTGGGGCGGTGGAACGCTGCCGCGTTGCCGCGCCAGCGATCCCAAGAACTGGGGCGCGGACGCGATCTTCTCGATCGGCGCCGACCACAAGCTCACGCTCGACGGATACTTCAAGATGCCGGCGCCGCAGACTGAAACCGAGAACTGCGTCGCGCACAACGGATCGCTGGTCCCGGTGCCGGGACGCGACATCCTCGCCCAAGGCTGGTATCAGGGCGGCGTCTCGATCTATGACTTCACGGATCCGGCGCACGCGCAGGAGATCGCATTCTTCGATCGCGGCCCGCTCGACACCAAACAGCTCTACATCGCGGGCGACTGGGCGGCGTACTGGTACAATGGCTACGTCTACGGATCAGAGATCGCGCGCGGACTCGACATCTTCGAGCTCCAGCCGAGCCAGTATCTGTCGAAGAACGAAATCGACGCGGCCAAGCTCGTGAAGATCGGCACGTCGAATCCGTCGGACCAGCCCAAGATCGTATGGCCCGCGGCGTTCCCTGTCGCGCGCGCCTATCTCGACCAGCTCGAACGGATGAACGGCCTGGGCGCTGACCGCATTACCGCGATCCGCGGTGATCTGGATAAAGCGGAGCAGATGAACGGCGCGCAGCAGAAGTCTGCCTTGCAGAAACTCGACAAGCAGACCGAGGCTGATGCCAAGAACGCGAAGGACGCCGAGCGCGTGCGTTGGCTGACCGGCACGATCAAGGGAATCGCCGGCGACAAAGTAGGGAACGGCGGCTGACCGGAGCCACCCCTCCGCGGGGCCACCTGGCCCCTCGCTCGTAGTCCGACGGTCCATGCCTCCGTATCTCTGGTGGCATGGACCGTCGAGCATTCGTCAAGCAAGCCGGCGTCGCCACCATCCTCGTCGCGGGCGGCGGCGTCTGGCGCGCGATCGACCAGGGCGTGGTCAGCACCGGCGAGGGCCCTGCCTATGAGCCCTGGCACACCTGGCGCGATGCGCCGGGCATCGTCAGCGCCGCGATCCTCGCGCCGAGCCCACACAACACGCAGCCGTGGCTCTTCCGCGTGGCGGATTCGTGGATCGAGCTCTACGCCGATACCAAGCGCAACACCGGCGCGCTCGATCCCTTTCTCCGGGAAACGCACCTGGGACTCGGCTGCGCACTGGAGAACATCGTGCTCGCGGCCCGCGCCCACGGATATGCGCCGTCCGTGATGCTCTATCCGGGCACCCTCGGACCGATCCCGATCGATCTCACACCGGACCTCGTTGCCCGAGTCACCCTCACGCCCGGCACGCGTGATGTCAGTCCTCTCTACACGGCCATTCCGCACCGGCACACGAACCGGGGCGCCTATGACGTCTCACGCCCGATCGCGCCCGCGCTGCTCGATGAGCTCCGCCGCGTCGCGGCCAGCGAGCCTGAGATCACCGTCTTCTTCTACTTGGCGCCGCGCGAGCGAGCACGGATCGTCGAGCTGGTCCTCGCCGCGAATGACGAGGTCTACGACCGCGAGGTCGTGCACGACACCGACGCGTGGGTCCGCACCTCATGGCAGGAGATCCAACGGCGCCGCGACGGCCTCACGTTCGACTGCAGCGGACAGACGCCGCTCGCGCGCGCGCTCGGCAAATTCAGGGGGCGCTGGCCGCGGGGGCTCAGCTACCGCGCCTGCCTCGAGGCGACGACACTGTTCGGCGTGATCGCTGTCCGTGACCGCCACGACCGTGCCCTCTGCCTCAACGCCGGACGCCTGTGGCAGCGGTTGCACTTGTGGGCCACGGCGCACGAGGTAGCCGCGCGTCCGATGAACGAAGCCGTCGAGCTCATCGACCGCGAGCAACGACTTGGCCGACCACCACGGGCCGAGGCGAGGCTGGCCGAGCTGACGGGCGATCCGGCGTGGGAGCCGACGTTCATGTTCCGGATGGGCTACCCTCTATTGCCCGCGCCAGCCAGCCCGCGCCGCCCGGTCGAAGACGTGCTGCTGCCCTAGGTCGTGGCGAGCTTTCGCCTGGCCATTGGCCGGGCGAACGCCATGGCCGGGTTGTGCTGCTTGCCCTCGAGAATCTTCCGATAGTACGGCGTCGCCGCGGTCGGATCCCCGGACCGCTCATACGCCATCGCCACCAAGCACAGAATGAATGGATCGCGCTGATCCGCCATGCCGAGATCCGTGATCGCCGTCTTATAGTCGCCCGTGTACAAGGCGACATACCCGGTGAGATACGGGAAGAATCGCTTTTGATCCGGGTTCGTACCCTTGTCCAAGATGGCCTTGGCCGCGGCCACATGAGCCCGCGCATCAGCGGCATTGCCGCGCCGGGCGGCGATGCGCGCCTGCGCGTGCTCCCAGCGGAAATCCCAGAGATCCTTGGCCGAGTCGCCGAGATTCGCCTGCTTGAGCGCGAGCTCGTGACCCGTCCGATACGTCGTGAGCGCGTCATTCACGTCGCCGCACTCGAGCAACAGGCGCCCGAGCTCATTGGACACGTCCGCGGCCCCGTTGTAATCCTTGCTCGCCACCCTCGGGTCGATCACCTGGTGCTCGTACCGGCTGACTTCCCGCGTATCACAGGTGAACGCGTATGAGATCGCCAGGCTGCGCCGTGCCGGCGTCTTGGCCGAGTCGGTCGGCGCCTTCTCGATCGCCTGTGACAGCTTCGCCCGTGCCTCGGCGTAGTGGCCGTCCAGATCCAGCGCGGTGCCCTGCGCGATCAGGGACGTCGAGTCGGGCACTTGCACCAGTGCCAGTGCCAGCAAAGCGGTCGCAATCATAGAATACACCCCATGAGAATCGTTCTGGTCGTTGCACTCATTCTGGGTTGTGGCCACCCGTCTACGCAAGCCACGCCCGAGAGAGCAGATGTTCAGATGGGTCTGGTCCGTGACCCGAAGCTGGCCGCCGCCCTCGGCGACATCTCGGCCGCTCGAATCCGCGCGACGGACTCGACACTCGCCGCGTTCGGCACCCGCCACGCGATGAGCGACACGGTCTCGTCGACCCGCGGGGTCGGCGCGGCCCGCCGCTGGATCTTCTCGACGCTGTCGAGCTACTCGTCCGACTGCGCGGGCTGCCTGCACATCGAGTACGACCCGGCCATGGTCACCATCCAACGTGACCCGCAAAAACGCAGCGTCAATATCGTCAACGTGCTCGCCTGGCTTCCGGGCCGCGACACCAACCGCGTGATCGTCATGGGCGGGCACTACGACTCGTGCCGATGCTCGATGGACTCGTTCGATGGGACCAACGATGCCCCCGGTGCGGATGACGATGGCACCGGCTCGTCCGCCGTCATCGAGCTCGCCCGCGTGTTTTCGCGTCGCTACCCGCACGGCCTGGACGCCACGATCATCTTCGCGCTCTACTCGGGCGAAGAATTGGGACTCCTCGGCTCGACACACCTGGCGGAACGCCTCCACAAGTCGGGCTATCATGTCGTGGCGGGTATGACCGATGACATCGACGGCAACGTCGTGGCCGAGGATGGCAAAGTCGACTCGACCTCCGTTCGGATTTTTGCCGCGGACCCCGACAATAGCCCGAGCCGTGAGCTCGGTCGCTATGTGTGGGCGCTGGACGCGATCTACGAGCCCGCGTTCGTCGCGTTCCCGGTATTCCGCGTCGATCGCATTCATCGCGGCGGCGACCACATGCCGTTCGTCGGCGCCGGCGACGCGGGACTGCGCTTCACCGAGCGCTTGGAGAATTACACGCGCCAACACCTGCCGACCGATGATTTTGCTCACGTGAACTTCGGCTACACCGCTCACGTCGCCATCCTCAACGGTGCGACGGTGGGCTCGCTCGCCGCGGCGCCGGCGACACCAGATAGCGTCGTTGCCACACGCGACGCCGCGGGCGGCGGCCAACATTGGAAGATCACGTGGAGGCCGGTGGCCGGCGCGGTCCGCTACGAAGTGCTGTTGCGCACGACCACGGCCGCCACGTACGAGCGCGTGCTCGATGCCGGCGCCGGCCCGCCGTTCGCGCTCAATGAGCAGCTCGACGATCTCTGGGCGGGTGTGCGCGCCGTGGGGCCTGACGGCGCGCGGTCACTCACCGCGACGATTCCGCCTCCAGTCCCACTGGTCACGCGCTAATGCGAGTCGTGAGCCTGGCCGTGTACTTGCCCGTACCGTACGCGGCCCAGCGCCTCACGACCCTCGGAGCAGAGGTCACGGCGGTCGAACCGCCGGGCGGCGATCCGTTCGAACAATGGTTCCCAGCGTACTACGCCCAACTCCACGCGGGCCAGCGCGTGGTTCGCCTCGACCTGAAATCGAGCGACGGTCGCTCGGCGCTCAACGCGCTGCTGGCCGATGCCGACCTTCTGTTGACAGCCTCGCGCCCAGCATCGCTTCGCCGACTCGGCCTCGGCTGGGAGCAGCTGCGCGCCGAGCATCCGAGGCTCTCTCACGTCGCGCTCGTCGGTTGGGAATCGCCGGACGATGAGAGACCAACGCATGATCTGATGCTGCAGGCAATGGCCGGCCTGACATCACCGCCTGAGCTCCCGAAGACAACGCTTGCCGATCTCGCGGCCGGTGAGCAGATCGTGAGCGCGGGACTCGCGTTGTTGCTCAGCGGTCGACCCGGCTGCGCGACGGTCTCGCTCGAAGCCGCCGCACGAGCATTCGCCGAACCGTTCCGACATGGCCTGACAACGCCCGGCGCACTACTCGGCGGCGGCCTACCCGGATATCGCTTTTATCGCGCACGCGACGGATGGATAGCCGTCGCCGCGCTCGAGCCGCACTTCTGGTCCGCGCTCACCGACGCGCTCGGCAATGATCTCGAGAACGCGTTCGCCGCGGAGACCGCCGACCACTGGGAACGATGGGCCACCGAGCATGGCATCCCTCTCGTCGCGGCGCGCCAACGATAGCGCCTCGCGACTTGTACGTGCTGGAGTGAAGGCCCTTTGGCTCCTCTGCATCGTCGCGTTGGCCGGTCCGCTCAGGGCGCAAGTCGGGTCGACCACCGACATCATTATGGGCAAGGTCACGTCGCCCGACGGCCAACCGGTCGTCGGCGCGATCGTCACCGTGACCTCGCTCTACGGGAACATCGTCCGGCAGAAGCAGACGACCGCCAACGGCCACTATTCGGTCCTGTTCCCGGACGGCGGCGGACAATATCGCGTCGAGATCCGCTCGGTCGGATTCGCGCCGGCGACGGTGCTGGTCGTACGCCAGGCCGACGAAGATCGACTGGTTGCCGACGTGCAGCTCAGGACCAACGTTCCCGTCCTGAACACGGTAACGACGCGGGCGCAGCGCAATAACCGCGGCGACGCGGCCAACGCGGGCTCCACCGGGCTCACGCTCACGCCGGCGCAGATCGAGAAGCTGCCCATCGACGGCAGCGACCTCGCCACGCTGGCGGCGCTCGCGCCCGGCGTTGTCGCGATTACCTCGACGGACACCACGGACGCGGCGTTCTCGGTCGCCGGTCAGCGGCCGACACTCAACAACACGACGGTCGACGGCATCAGCTTCGGCGGGACCGCCGTGCCCACGGAAGCGACACGTCGCACGCGCGTGATCACGAATAGCTACGATGTCGCCCGCGGACAATTCACGGGCGGCCAGGTCGCCACGACGACCCGCGGCGGATCGAACGACTTCCAGGGCTCGTTCGGCTCGCAAGTGCGGAGCCCCGACTTCGCGTTCGGGCAGCAAGGTCCGACGGCGTTCGGCCAACTGCGCAACCAACTGCAGTTCAGTGGTGGCTTGGGCGGCCCGATCGTACCCAATCGACTTTTTTCATACACGGCCGGGCAGTTCAGCCGGCGCTACGATGATCTCATCTCGCTCCTCAACGTCGACCCCGCGACGCTGGCCGAGCTGGGCATCTCGCCGGATACTGCGGCACTCTTCATCAAGCGGGTCAAATCCCTCGGATTGCCGACCACGGCGTCGAGTGTGCCGGGCATTCGCGGGACGAACACGGGCATCTTCTTTCAACGCTTCGACTGGCTGGCGAGCGACGATGAGACGCTCATGCTGCGGTTCGATTGGCGAGCGACGTCGCAGGACGGCGCGCGCATCAACGCCCTGACATTGCCGACCACCGGCACGGCCGGTTCCAACGCGGGCGGCGGCGTCATGCTCGCGCTCACCTCGCACGTGAGCGACATCGCGATCAACGAGTTTCGGGCCTACGTGACGCACGCGCAGACGAGCTCCGACCCGTACCTGCCGATTCCGGCGGGCCGCGTGACGATCGTGCCCAACGAAGACGATACGTCCGACGTCCAGACGGTCAACAATTTCGGCGTCTCGTCGCTGTCGTTCGGCGGCACGCCCGGTGTCGCCACGCACACGCACAACGACTTCGTCGAGTCGACCGACGAGGTCTCGCTCCTGTCCACGGGTGGTGGTCATCGCATCAAGCTCGGTTGGCTCGTGCACCTGGCGCGATTCGGCCAGAACCTGACGCCCAACCAGCAAGGCACGTACGGCTACCAGACGTTCGGACAATTCCTGGCCGACTCACCGGCGACGTTCACGCGCGAGTTCGGCGTCCAGAGCACGGAGGCCCGTACGTATGCCGGCGCGGTCTACGTGGGCGACGCCTGGCGCGCGGGCACCCTGCAGTTGACGTACGGGGCTCGTGTCGAAGGGAACCTCGAGTCGGGCGCGCCCGCGCTCGATCCACAGATTGCGTCGTTGTTCGATCGCCGCACGAACGACTGGCCCGGCGAAGTCCACGCGAGCCCCCGGGTCGGCTTTCAGTGGCTCATCGGATCGCTGAGCGGCAATCGACAACAAGAAGGCGGCGCGAATGCGCGAACGTTCTCGGCGCCCTTGCTCACCCTGCGCGGTGGATTCGGCGAATTCCGAGCGCCGGTCCCACAGAGCCTGTATCCGTCGTTGCAATCGGCGACGGGTCTTGCCGGCGCCGAGTCGCAACTCATCTGCGTCGGGCCGCAGGTGCCGGCGCCGGACTGGCCGGGATACGCGGACGGCACGGGCGCGCCACCGACGACGTGCGTGGCCGGCGCGTTCCCACCTGACACCCTGGGCTTGGGCGCGCGCAGTACCGTGACGACGTTCGCGCCGGACTTCGAGGCGCCGCGTGCCTGGCGCGGATCGCTGGGCGCGACACGGCGGCTCACGAGTCATATCAGCCTCGCCGTCGACGCGAGTTATGCGAGAGGGGTGGCGCTCTTCGGCGTGACGGATCTCAATCTCAATGCCCACCCGCAGTTCACGATCCCCAACGAAGACAATCGCCCGGTTTTCGTCACGCCGACTTCGGTCGACCCGGTCACGGGAGGAGCAGCGTTCGGCTCCTCGCGCCTCCACCCGGCGTTTGGCGAGGTGCTCTCGCTCAACTCGAACCTGGGCTCCGAGACCAAGCAACTGACCGCCAACGTGTCGGGGTACACGGACCGGGGGGTCTCGTACACGCTCGCCTACACGTACTCGAACGTGCGCGACCAGTCGTCGTTCTCCGGCGGGTCGGCCGCCGGCGGCTTCGTGTCGGCGCCGACCGCGGGCAACCCCAACGTGCTCCCGTGGACGACGAGCGATCTCCAACGCACGCACTCGTTCGTCGGCACGCTGATCTTCCCGTTCTCGCAGCTCGTCGAGCTCACGTCGACGGCGCAGCTCTCCTCCGGCGCGCCGTACACGCCGATCGTCAATGGAGACGTGAACGGCGATGGCTCGGGGCGGAACGACCGGGCGTTCGTGTTCGACCCGTCCAATCCCGCCACGGCGCCGGGCGTCGCGGCGGCCATGCGCACGTTGCTCACGACCGGCGAGTCGTCGATCCGCGACTGTCTCAAAAGTCAGATCGGGACGATCGCCGGACGCAATACGTGTGACGGTCCGTGGGCCACGTCGCTCAATTGGCAGCTCAACATTCGGCCGAACTGGTTGAACCTGGATCGCCGGCTCACGCTCTCACTGCTGGCGTTGAACACGCTCACCGGCATCGATCTCTTGTTGCATGGGGAGAACCATCTGCAGGGCTGGGGACAGCCCAAGCCGCCCGATCCGGTGCTGCTGACGGTGACGGGATTCAACCCTGGGACTCGAGAGTTCGACTACACGGTCAACACGCACTTCGGCCGCGCGACGGCGTTCCAAGCGTACGGCATTCCGTTCCAGTTCGTGATCGCGATGCGGTTCAACCTCGGCGTCACGGACTCGCAGCAGCAGATCCGGTCGATGTTCGGCGGCGGGTTCCGGCGGAACGGTGGTGGCCCGGGTGGCCCTGGCGGGCCGCCGCCAGCGGCCACTCCGTCGGATGCGCATGCGGGCTTCGCCGACGAGATGGCGGATCGGCTGATGCAGCGCATTCCCAATCCGTTCATGCAGACGTTGCGTCTCGCCGATTCGCTGACGCTCGTGCTCTCGCCCGATCAAGTATCGCGGCTCGACACGCTGGCCGACGTCTTCCAAACCCACGCCGACTCGCTACGCGGTGTTGTCAAGAAAGAACTGGGCAACCTCGGCGCGAACATCGACCAGCAGACCATGGCCGGCGTCCTGCGCAAGCAGTTCACGGTGCTGCGCGATCTGAACCACAAAGCGCTGGAAGACTTGCAGCAGCTGTTGACCGACGTGCAGTGGGCGAAACTACCCGAGTGGCTGACCGGTGGAGGCGGGGGCCGCCGTCAACGCAACGGCCCCCGTCCGTGAGCCTTACCGCTTCCTTTTGACGACCGCCCGCAGCTTGCCGCGCGGCGCCAACTTGACGCCAGGCTTGACGACTCGCACGACGCGGCTGCCGTAGATCGGCAGGTTCGTCGGTTGCGGGTTGAACGCCAGAGCGCTTGGCGCACCGATGACTCCACCTGGCGAGGTGACCGATCCCACCGGTGCGACACTCCCGCCGCTCGACAGCTGCGCCGAGCTGTATTCGACAATGGTGCTTGCGGCCTCGTTCGCCACCCACAGGTTGCCGCCGAAGTCGAACGCCAACGCGCGCGGCGTCTGCAACGAGCCCGAGTTGGCGCTGATCGTCGCGGCCGGGGCAGGGCTGCCCGTCGCCGCGAGCGACGCCGTCGCGAAGGACACCACCGTGTTCGCCGCGGTGTTCGTCACCCACAGGTTGCCGCTCGGGTCGAACGCCAGCGCGCTCGGTGACGAGAGTGAGGATGCGGTCGCGCTCAGCACAATGCCCGGCGTCTCTGCCCCAGCCGTCGCCAACTGGGCTGCCGTGAACTCGACGATGGTGTTGTTCCCAATGTTCGACACCCAGAGATTGCCAGTGGCGTCGAACGCCATCCCCGTCGGCTGATTCAGCGCGGTGCTGGTCACCGTCGCGGTGACGGTTCCCGATTCATTGATGCCGGTCAGGCTATTGTTCCCCGCGTTGGCCGCCCACAGGAGGCCGTTCTTGTCGAAGGCCAGGCCCTGCGGATTGCTGAGGCCCGTCACGTCCAACATCACATAGGCTGGCGACGCCCCGCTGAACTCGGCCGAGTCGCGCCATTTGATGACCTGATTGGTGGTGCCCATCGAGGTCCACAGCCTGTCGTCCGCATCCAGCGCCATGCCGGTCGGAGCGACAGGAGTGTACTGCGCAATGATGTTCGACGCCGAGACGGAGCTGCCTTGCCGCAACTGCGGTCCGGAGAATCCGGCCATGATCATCGTGCTGGAGTCCGCGACCCACAGCTCGCCCGATCCCGCGCGCCATGCGTAGGTGACGCCGATGGTGTCCACGTCTCCGACCGCCACGACGGTGTTCGTGCTGTCGATTCTCTGGTCGACGCCTCCTTGGGTGATCGAGTCCGCATAGAAGATCTGCGGCACGGTCACGTCGGCGGTCGCGTACGTGTCTGCCTGGAACTGATAGATGCCAGGCTTGAGCGGGTTGATGAGCCCCGGCTGGGTGACCGCGGTCGTCGTCAGCGTGTGCGCCGAGTCCGGTCCGGTGAACGTGATGTTGGCCGTGTTGATCGGCACCAGATTGCTTTCGCCGGTGATGTTGACCAACATGGCGCCGGTCAATGTGCACGAGGGCACGACGTACAGTGTGACTTGGTGCGCGTTGGTGAGCCCGGTGTAGTTCTGCGGGCTGATGGCCGAGCAATCGACTGGCGTGCCCGCGAACGTCACCTGTCCGGTGCCGTTCCCGACCGGAATGTTTCCGATCACGAACGCTCCGGTCGAATCCGACGCTTGCGTGGTCACCGGCGAGCCGCCGGTCGGCGTCGCCGTCGGGACGACGCCTTCGATTGGCTCACCCCAGGAGGTCACGATCGTACCGCGGATGACACCGTACGGCGTCGTGCAGGTGACCGTGACGTTCACGGTGACGCTCGTGCCGTTCGTCAGGCCCGTGTAATTCGAGGGGCTGGTCGGCGCCGTGCAGTTCGGCGTCAGGTGATTGATCGCGACCGTGCCCGTACCGCCGCCGGTGCCGCTGCCGACCGGCACGGCATTGACGGAGAATCCGCCCGCGCTGTTGGTCGTCACCGCGGCCATCGCGGTTCCGCCGTTTGGCGTCACGATGACGCTGACCCCAGCGAGACCACCACCCAGGCTACTCGAAATCGTACCCGTGACGACACCCGAGGGTGGGCTGCACGTGATCGTGATGTTGGTGACGGTCAGCGACTTGCCGCTCGTGAGTCCCGAGTACGGCGTGCCTGTCGCTGGCGTGGGGCAGTTCGACGGGAGATTGGTGAACGTGAGCGAGCCGGTGCCGTCGGAGACAGGGACGCCGGTGACAACGAACATGCCGCTGGCGTTCGTTGACACGGCCGGCAGCGCGGCCGCGCCGTGCGGCGTCACGATTACGCCGACTCCGGCGCCGATCGAGACGTTGCCCTGGCTGGTCAGGACAGTGCCGGTGATCGCGCCGGCGGTTGCCGAGCATTGGAGCGTGATCGGCACCGTTATGGTACCACCCGAGGCTTTGCCCGAGTATGTCACGGGGCTGGGTTGCACGCAGGCGCTTGGAACGTTCGAGAGCGCGATCGAGCCGCCACCCGAGCCGACGTTGGGGAACGTCGCCGAGCCGCCGCTGTTGGTCGTTGCGCCGTTCAGCGCGCTGTCACCCGACGGCGTCACGACCACGTTGACGTTGGCGACCCCGCCACCGAGACTGCTGGTCACCACAACCGCGAGGCTGTCGACTGGGGCCACGCAGACGGCGGTGATGTTGAGGGTGTCCCGCTCGCCGCTCGCCAGCCCCGAGTAGCTCCTGGGGCCAGGCGCTTGGCAGTTCTGCGGCACGCCCGAGACGCTGATGCTGCCGGTGCCGGCGGTGCCGATCGGCACGTTGGGCACGCTGAATGCGCCCGCGGAATTGGTCGTCACCGCCGTCATCGCGCTGCTACCGGTCGGGGTGACCACGACCGAGACGGAAGCGAGGCCGCCCCCCAGGGAGCTCCCGATAGTCCCGGTGACGGTTCCGAACGCGTTCGCCGGAACAATCGGGGTACCGGAGCAAGACAGCAGCAAGGAACCGCCGGCAAAAGCGGCGACTATCAGCAGGGGAGCGCGGAAGCGCATGGGCGGCACCAGGGTGTCGTCGGATGTGATGGTTTGAACGCAACCAATCGACGAACACATGGGATGGACCGTCACCGATGCACGATAAATGCGATCGCCGATGCTCGCCGGTAGTCGTTCACCCCGGTTCCCGCACCGTTCGCCCAGGGGCGAGTGCCGGTCGGATGCGATAAGGTCTACCTTCGGCCGAACTGCACGGAGAGGCTATGGAACCCGCTCTGATGTTATCCCCGAGGACGCTCGGCGACGCTGCGCCGAGCCATGAGCTCAACCCGCTGCTCCGTCCCATCACCGACGGCCTCGTCGATCTCGCCGGCGTATCGACGGCCGCCGTGTGGCTCCGCGTCTCCGCGCGCGATCCGCGGTTGCACGTCGGCGCGACCGCTGGTCCGTTCGACGCCCACGACTGGGCGTTCGTGTACAAAGCGCTCGACACCCGCCAACCCTACCTGCTCGGCGGCGTCACCGCGGTGTTCCCGCTCGTCGCACGCGACGAAGTGGTGGGCGTACTCGCGGTGCTTTATCGCCGGCCGATCGACACCCAGGAGTTCGGGTACTTGGGCCTCATCGCCAATCACACCGCGAGCACGATCGAGACCGGCCGGCGCGCCACGCGCCCGATCTTGCGCGTGGAAAAAAGCGATGAAATTATCGGCGCCAGTGCCGCGATCCGGTCGGTGCTGGACACGATCCATCAGGTCGCGGCCAGCGATACGACCGTCCTGCTCATCGGCGAGACGGGCACGGGCAAGGAATTGATCGCGCGAGCACTCCACGCCCAGAGCGCCAGGGCAGGGAGGCCGATGGTGACGCTCAACTGCGGCGCGATCGCTCCGGGGTTGATCGAGAGCGAGCTCTTTGGCCACGAACGCGGCGCGTTCACGGGCGCGGTGCAGCGACGCGTAGGACGGTTCGAGGCGGCCGACCGTTCGACGCTGTTCCTCGACGAGGTCAGCGAGTTGCCGCTCGAGGGCCAGGTGAAGCTTCTCCGCGCGCTGCAAGAGCAAGAGGTCGAGCGCGTCGGCGCCACGCGACCGATTCGCGTCGACGTGCGCCTCGTCGCGGCCACGAATCGCGATCTCGAGCGCGACGTCGCCGATGGTCGCTTGCGCCCCGATCTCTTCTATCGGTTGAATGTGTTGCCGATTCGCGTCCCGCCGCTCCGCGAGCGTCGCGAGGACATCCCGCGATTGACCCACCACTTCATCGCGCATTTCGAGCGAAAACTCGGCAAGCACTTCACCGGGATCGATGCCGACAGCCTCCGGCGGCTCCGCGCGCACTCCTGGCCGGGTAACGTCCGCGAGCTCCGCAATGTGATCGAACGCGCCTGCGTCCTCTCGCGCGGTCCGGTGATCAGCATCGAGCGCCCGCTGGCCGCTGTCACCCCGGCGGACGATGACGCCGAGGGATTTCCATCGCTCGCCGATCACGAGCGCTCCTATTTGCGCCGGGTGCTCGTCCACACGAAGGGCCGGATCTCCGGCCCCAGTGGTGCGGCTGCCATCCTCGACGTTCACCCGAATACGCTGCGGTCGCGGCTCGACCGCCTCGGGGTCACTGCACGATGATCTGACCGTGCATGCCGAGGGCGAGGTGCGGCATGCAATAGAACTTGTACGTGCCAGGCGCGACGCCCGTGAACGAGACGGTCGTCGCGTCGTTGGGGTTGAGGAGCAACGGGCTCGTGAGAGGTCCCGACGTGTTCTGCATTCCCGCCTGCAGCTGCCGCTGTGAGCCGCCGGGAATGCTGTCGGGCCAGAAGGTCACATTGTGTGGCCCGCCAATCTTGTTCACGAATCGCACCGTCTGCCCGACGTGAATGGTCACGCTACTCGGCTCGAATCGATAGCCTTTCGCATCGCCGACCATTTCGATCGTGACGGCATCGCCCGGAGCGGGCGCCGCCGGCGCCGCGCTCGCCGCGCTCGGCACGATGGAGTCCACGCTCTCCGGGTGCCGCCGAAGATGCTCGACGTAATGAACGATGTCCCACGTCTGCTCAGGAGACAGTGAGCCGGAGAACCCGGGCATCGGTGTCCCATTGAGCCCCGTCATGATGCGGAGGTAGATGTCCTCCCCTTCGACCCCGGTCTTGATGTGGTGGCGCGTGAGATCGGCCGGCTGGTCGGGATTACCCCACGCATCGACCAGACTCTTGGCCAACGGCCCATTGCCCGAGCCATCGCCGTGGCACGCCGAGCACGCGTTGGCGAACAGGGTCCGACCAGACGCGACTGATTCTCGTGTTGAGGCTGGCTCCGCTGGTACAGCGATCGGCTGGCCCGGTTGCTCGGTCCGCCAGCGTGGCGAGAACGTCTGGATGTAAGCGATGACATCGAGCCGCGCGCGCGGGTTGAGCGCGTAGAACGGCGGCATGACTGTCCCGTAGAGTCCGTTGCTGATCGTCCGATCGAGATCCGCTACCGTGGGCAGAGAGCCAAACGGCGTCGACCGGAACTTGAACAGGCCCTGCCTGAAATCGCGCGGGCGCGGGTTGGCGAACGGAGCGACCTCGCCGCCGCCGTTTCCTCGAGCGCCATGGCACTGCGTGCAGAACCGCTCGTACACGGCTTTGCCACGCCCCGGGTCGCCCGCGCGCTCGTTGCGCGGGGGTGGGCCGAAAGCCATGACGGCAAAGCCGACGGTGGCGGTGAACAACACGTCAGAACGCAAGGAGCAACCCTGCCCATATGTAGTGCTGCGTGAGATTCGTCCCATCCGATGCCTGCAAGCGGTCCCGCTCCAACGCGTAATACACTTGCCATCCCCACTCGAATCGAGACGTGAACTCGACCGTGTGTTGGATCCCGAACAAGTAGATATCCTGATCCCCGAAGCTCCCCGTGCGTCCCGGCACGGCTTGCGTGACGTTCCGAATCAGGTTGTACCGCGCAAAGATTTCGAAGGGCAGCGCCGGCACATAGTCGATCTGGATATCGCCGCCGTCGTACAGCGCGTCGTGCGTGGCGCCCGGGATCAGCGCCTTGTCATCCCGTCCTTGAAAAGCAATGGCCTCCAGATGCAGCGGCAGGGCGTCCGATGCGAGCCACGTATCGAACGTTCCGCCGTACCGTCGCTGAGGCTTGAGGGCCGCGCTGTCGGGCCCGACGGCGACGGTCGCGTACGTGCCGAATGCGCCCAGCTCGACGTCGCGCACGAATCCGGCCGGTACCTGGAAGAGATGACTGACGTGACCGTACACGCTCGGCGTATTGAACAACTGATGGCTTCCGGAGCCCTGGCCGTTGTTGTCGTAGAACATCACCGAATAGCGGTTGATGCTTCCTCGGTCGTGTCCGGACAGCTCGAGACCGGTTGGGTTTGCCAGCAGATCGAGCCCTCGACTTCCAGGGACCGTGTAGCTCAACGACCTGAGGTTGCCGGGGAGCGTGGTCGTGAAGTCTCGCTCGCCGGCGGTCGTGATCGGCAGGTCGAAGTCGAGCTCACCCAGACGGAGATTCAAGGCATCGCTATCGAAGACCCGGTTGATCCGTATCCAGGCGGCGTCAAAGAACAGAGCCCCGTTCCCGAACCCGAACACGGGGCGGATGTTGAACGAGATGTGTTCGCTGAGGGACGTCATCGCGCCCAGGACCACGAACCCCGGCCCGACTTCGCCGACATTCGTCACCGTTTGCTTCTCGGACCTGCTGTACTGGTACTGGTAGTTCTCCTCGACCCAGGCGAAGATCGGCCAGTACGATGGATCGGTCGTAATCGCGTCGTCCTTGCCGTTGTTGAAACGATAACCATTGTCGCGGAACGCACGCCCGACAACGTTCAGCAACGGCCACGCCTCGTGGCACGCCGTGCACTTCAATCCGTACTTGCGCGCGAACGCCGGTATCCCATACGCGGGGCGCGCGATTGCAAAAAGAGTCAGGGCCAGTAGCAGCCGTTGCAGTCTAGTCATCAAGAGTCAGGGCAAGTAGCAGCCGTTGCAGTCTAGTCATCGCCGCTGCCTAAAGCAGACCCTGGGCCAGCCCCATCCGAGACCATAGGTCCGCTGCTAACCACTTGTGCCGCCTCAGCCTAGCAACAGTCGCGACGCGAAGCGGCGCGCTGCGCCCCGGTTTTCTTTTTCACGACTAATCGTGATTTCACGACGGTTGGGTGATATTCCACGACATGACACCCCGCGCTCTCGTTGCCGCCGCGCTGATCGCGACCCCCGCACTCGCGCAATCCCCGGCCAAAAGCCTCCCGCAGCACATCGCCGATGACTTCATCACCCTAGCCGGTGGCGCTCATCCGGGATACCGGCTCAACCACGCCAAGGGGATTGTCCTCACTGGCACCTTCGCCCCATCGCCCGGCGCCACCGCGGTGAGTCGCGCCCCGCATCTCTCGGCGCCGAGCACCCCGGTGACCGTGCGATTCTCTGACCCGACCGGCGTTCCGAATATCCCGGACAAAGATCCGCACGCCTGGCCCAAAGGCATCGCGGTGCGCTTCACGTTTCCCAATGGCGCGTACACGGACATCGTCTCGGTCGCGCATAACGGATTCGTGGTTGGCACCGGCGAGGATTTCGCGGCGTTCCTCGATGCGGCTATCGCGACGAAGCCGAACAGCCCACACCCGAATCCGATCGAGCAATTTCTGGGTACGCACCCGAACGCGAAGAAGTTCGTCACCGATCCGCACCCATTGCCGGTCAGCTACGAGACGGAGACGTACTACGGCGAAAACGCGTTCATCTTCATTAACGCCAAAGGGGAGAAGCAGGCCGGGCGCACGCGCATTGTGCCCATGGACGGCGACCAGTGGCTCGACGACGCGGCCGCATCGAAGACGTCGCCGAATTATCTCGTCGACGAGATGCCGAAGCGGGTGCCGTTCAAGATGAAGGTGATGGTGCAGCTGGCGAACCCGGGTGATCCGACGAAGGATGGGTCGGTCGTCTGGCCCGAGGACCGCAAGCTCGTCGAGCTGGGCGTCATTACCATCACGACCGTCGCCCCGAATAACGCGGCACTCCAGAAGAGTTTGGCGTTCAACCCGATCTATCTGTGCGACGGAATCACGCTCTCCGACGATCCGTTGCCCATCATTCGCTCGGCCGTCTACGCCCTTTCTGTCGCCCATCGCCGCCCATGACCGGCGTTGGCACGAAGTCCGTTTGGGGAGGGGAAGACGCACCACTCTGGGCGGGCGCGACACAGGTTCCAGTCGTTCACAGCGTGGCGTTCGGCTATGACGACGTCGACGAATGGCTCGCGGTCGCGCAGGGGCGCAAGCCGGGGCACATCTATAGTCGCAACACGAATCCGACGGTGCACGCGTTCGAAGAGAAAGTCCGCGTGCTCGAAGGTGCCGAGGCGGCCACGAGCTTTGCGACCGGCATGGCCGCGGTGAGTAGTACGCTATTCGCGCTGCTGGACCCAGGCTCTCGCGTGGTGTCGATCAAAGACTGCTATGGCGGCACGAGCAAGATGTTTGGAGAATTTCTCCCGCGCTTCGGCATTGATGTCGTCCAATGCGAGACGAATAATCCGGCCGCCATCGAAGCCGAGATCGCGCGCGGATGTCGAATCCTATACCTCGAGTCGCCGACCAACCCGACACTAGCCGTCGTCGACATCGCCCGCCTCTCCACAGCCGCCCATCGCGTCGGGGCCACGGTCGTTGTCGATAACACATTCGCGACGCCGATCAACCAAAACCCATTGTCCCTCGGCGCCGACCTGGTGCTCCACAGCGCGACGAAATTTCTGGGTGGCCATGCCGATGCACTCGGCGGCGTTATTGTGGGTCCGACTGACCTCATCGGTCGCATCTATCATTTCCGCGAGATCACCGGCGCAACGTTGCACCCCGAAAGCGCATATTTGTTATTGCGCGGAATGAAGACGCTACACTTGCGAATTCGCCAGCAAAACGCGAGCGCTTTGGCCATTGCACGATTTCTGTCGCCGCACCGACGCGTGTCGCAAGTGTTCTACCCAGGGCTCGAAACGCACACGCATCATGATGTCGCGGTACGACAAATGCGCGGATTTGGCGGGGTGCTGAGCTTTCTGATAGAGGGTGGGTTCGAGGGCGTCCGGGAATTCCTGCCCAAACTCGAGTGGGCGCACCGCGCGGCGAACCTCGGCGCGGTCGAAACCGTCGTCGGCCCGCCCGCAACAACGAGCCATGTCGAAAACACGCCGGAAGAACGACGCGCCCTCGGCATTCCCGAGGGACTCGTACGGTACTCCGTCGGCATCGAAGACACCGACGACTTGATCGCCGACCTCACCCAGGCATTGAACTAAGCGGAGAGCATGACCATGCGGGTTCTTGTCACGACACCAACCGGCCACATTGGAAGCCGCGTCATCCATCGTCTCACCGGACGCGCCGACATCTCGGTTCTTGCCCGCGACGCGTCGAAGATATCCGCGTCCAACGTCACGGTGCATACGGGAGCGCTCGAAGATGCCGCGGCGCTGACCCGGGCCGCCGCGGGCGCGCAGGCGATGCTGTTCATCATCCCGCCGACCTACTCGACGACCGACTGGGGCGCGTGGATGCACCAGATTGCGGTGAGCGCCGCCCAGGCCATTCGTGCAAGCGGGGTCTCGCGCGTAGTCATGGTGTCCAGCTTCGGCGCCCAACTCCCGGACCTCGGTCCGATCACGCTGCTCGGCAAGGAGGAGCAGGTCATTCGAGCCGCGGCGCCGAATCTCACGATTCTGCGCGCGGGGGCATTCATGGAGAACCTGCTCCAGTCAGTCCCGACAGTCCGCGACCAGAGTACGATCTATGGTGTCTATGCGCCGGACACGCTCCTGCCGATGATCGCCACCCACGATATCGCCGACGTCGCGGCCGCGCGGTTGCTCGACGCGACATGGACGGGCCAGTCGATCCGTGGGTTGCAAGGCCCGGCCGACATCTCGTACCCGGACGCCGCGCGCGCGATCGGCGCGGCGCTCAATCGGCAGGTCAACTACGTGCAGGCCCCAGTCGAGGTCGTGATGGCCGGCATGCGTGCCGCCGGCATGAGCGAGGCCGTGGTCAAGGGCTACGGCGCCATGCTCCGCGGTCTTGCCACGTTGGGCTACAAGGCGGCCGCCGAGCCCCGCAGCCCGGAGACAACAACGCCGACGACGATCGACGAATTCGCGCGCGCGATCTTCGCGCCCGCTCTCCAGCAAGCGGAGGCCGTCAACGCGTGACCGTCGTCACGTCTGGCGCGTCTATCGGACATGCCGTGTAAGCCGCCAGCGTGGGACGATTTCGGGCAGACGTTCGAGTCCGGGCGCGAGTACGACGGGCCCGCGCAGGTCTGGTACTACATGGTCGATGGGCGGCAACAGCGAATTCGGCTCCGCGAGTGCCGCCCAACCGATTCGACCGAACAGATCAAGGCCGAGATCGAGGCCCACATCGCCTCGAAGGCCCACAAGTTCAGTGCGTAGCAGCCGTCGTCGACGCGCCTGGCTTGAGATACGTCGCATACCAATCCAGATACCGCTGCAGCCGGTCCGTTCTGAAACTCGGCCGCGTGATCCCGTGATACGCTCCTGGATAGATGATCAGCTCCGCGGGGACGCCGAGGGCGCGTAACGCCTGATACATCTGCTCGCCGCCGATCAGCGGGACATTGAAGTCCTGGTCGCCGCCTAAGAACAACGTCGGCGTCGTGATCTTGTTGGCGTGGAAGAAGGGATAGGAGACCTTGACCCACAGCTCGGGGTGCTCCCACGGCTGGCCCAGCTCGGCCACGTACTGCGTGATGTACTCGTCGACTCCATACATCGCGAGTTGCAGCGCGCTTCCGGCGCCGCTGGTCGCGGCCTTGAAGCGGTGGTCGCTGGCGATCGTATAGTCGGTCAAGATCCCACCATAGGACCAACCGCCGATGCCCAGCCGTGCGGTGTCCGCCACGCCCATAGCAACGGCATGATCGACGGCGCCGAGGAGATCCAAAACTTCTTTGTGCCCCCAATCCGCGAGGATCGCTTTCTCGTATTCTTCTCCCCGCCCATTACTGCCGCGATAGTTCGTCTCGATGACGACGTAGCCATTCGCGGCGAAGAGCTGGCGCTCGAACGAGAACTCGTGCTGATCCTGTCCCTCGGGACCACCGTGAATTCGAAGCAGAGTAGGATACTTCCTGCCTTGGGTGTACCCGACAGGCTTGATGATCAGCCCGTGGACGTCTGCTCCGTCCTTGCTCTTCGAGGCAAATTCATCGGCGCCGCTCAGCTCCACACCGCCAAGCCATGCGTCGTTGACATGCGTGAGCCGCCGCGCCACGCCATGCTCGATGGCGACGACTTCATTCGGCTGTGTATCGGTTGAGACGAGAGCCGTGATCGCATCGTCGGAGCCCAACGTTGCGTCGCCGACCACGAGCTGACCTGGCAAAAGCCGGGTGACTTGGCCATTGGTGACGTCGATCCGCGCGGGATACTGCGACCGGTCATCGGCGACCAGCACAGTGATCGCCTTCCCATCGCTCGACCACCGCGGATCCGCGACGGGCCGGTCGATCGCCGGAGCGATGATCCGTGGCGATCCGCCCATAGAGGGGATGACGGAAAGCTGAAACTGGTCGTACGCAAAGAGCTTCGGGTCGGTGCTCCCCGCGAGGTACGCGATCTGCGATCCGTCCGGGCTCCACGCCACGTGGCCCCGCTCGGGCGGATTATCCTGTCCCAGCGATGTCGTCACCTGCTTGGCCGGAGCGCCCGGCTTGGCGTCCATGACGAACACGTCCCAGTTGTCCGCGCGATCGACATCGGTCGGGAAGCGCTTGCTGACGAACGCGATCCGCGTGCCGTCCGGCGACCACACCGGGGCCCCCTCGTCGTACGGACCCGGCGTCATGATCTCGGCCTTGTGCGTGTCGACATCGAAGAGGTAGAGGTGCGTCCGCTTCTTCCCCATATATCCAACGATGTCCTGCTTGAACTGATAGCGATCGATCACGATCGGCTTCGGCTTCTTGGCTTTGCCTGCTTTCGTCGAGTCCTCGGGCTCGTCGGTCACGGCGAGAACGATGTGCTTTCCATCCGGAGCCCAGGCGTAGTCCTCGATGTCGCCGGTGACCTGCGTCACGCGCTCGCCCTCGCCACCCTGGCGGTTCAGGAGCCACAGCTGCGTGGTCTCTTCCGAGTCGCCCCGCGACGACAGAAATCCCAGATAGCGCCCGTCGGGACTCCATCGCGGCGTGTTCGTGCCCTCCGTGCCGGAAGTCAGCTGAATCGTCTGCGACCCGTCCCAACGGACCATCCAGATATCCGTATGGTTTTTGTCGGTTACGGAGTCGGCGGCGGTCACGGTGTAGGCCACCCACTGGCCATCTGGCGAACGTTGTGGATCTTCTATGTCGCGAACCTGGTAGAGGTCGCTCACGCGAAGGGGTCGTTTGGTCTGGGCCGACACGGAGGTCGCCACAGTGCACGCAACAGCGACGAGAAAGAGTCTCATGCCCAGATTATGAGCACAGTCGAACGGGAAAGCGAGGCCCTCCGAAAGGAGCTGACGCTCCCTGACCTGGTCTTGACCCAGATTTTGTACGTCGTCGGCATTTCCTGGGTCGGCGCCGCCGCGAAGCTAGGCCAATCCCAGGTCGTTTTTTGGCTCGCAGCCATAGCGCTGTTCTACATCCCCCAGGCAGCGGTCGTCGTCTTCCTGAGCCGCCGTTTCCCACTCGAGGGCGGCCTCTATCAATGGGCCAAAATCGGACTCAATAGCGCCATTGCCTTCCTCGTCGGCTGGAACCTCTGGCTCTACGCCATTGTGTTTTTAGGGACTTTAGGTTTGACCGTTGCAAATGCTCTGGTCTACGCGATCGGCCCGAGCGCCCAACCGCTCGCCGGCAACCATGTGTACATCGGCGCCATCGCCGGCCTCCTGATCGGCGCGCTCGTCGTGATCTCGATCCTGGGCCTCCGCGTGAGCAAATGGGTCCACAACGTGGGCGCCGTGTTGCTCATGAGCGCCTTCGCGTTGCTGCTGATCCTCCCGGTGATCAACATCGCGCGCGGCACGCTGCGTGAATACCACCCATTGGCGATCACGGCGCCGGCGTTCACGCTGCTCAGCGTGAATATCTTCGGCAAGCTGGCTGTCGGCGCCTTATCCGGGTTCGAGTACGTGGCCGTGCTTGCCGGTGAGGCCCGCGATGCACGCCGCACGATCGCGCGATCGGTCATGATTGCGGCGCCGGTGATCGCCCTCATGTTCATCCTCGGGACGTCGGCCGTGCAAGCATTGGTGCCCCTCGATCGACTGGACCTCGTCGGGCCGATCCCACAGGCTTTCCGTTTGGGTCTCGGCTCGGCCGGTGCGGTGGCCTTTTTTGTTCCATTCGCGGTATTCGCGGCAACCTCACGCACCGTCGCGAATTCGAGCGTGATCTTTACGGCCACCACGCGCATGCCGATGGTCGCGGGTTGGGATCGACTGATGCCCGCCTGGTTCACCAAGCTGCATCCCAAGTACCGCACGCCAGTTCACTCGATCCTGTTCATTGCCGCCTGCGCATTGGTGTTCGCCGTCGCGGGCATGACGAATGTCGGCGAGCAGGAGGCGTTTCAGCTCCTCGAGACGGCAGCGGGCGTCTTCTACGGTCTCACCTATCTCGTCCTCTTCGCGATTCCTCTGATCGGCCTGCCCGCTCCGCTCTGGCTCCGCACGCTGGCCGCCGCGGGGTTCGCCACCACCGCGCTCTACGTTGTCCTGTCCATCTTTCCCATCGTGAACGTCGTCAGCCCGCTCGCGTTCGCCTTGAAGATCGGCGTGCTGATCGTCGGCGCGAACCTCATCGGCGCGGGCCTCTACTTCATAAGTCGCGCTCCTGCCACGACACGAGCTCCAGCGTCGAGCCGTCGATAGCGTAGACCGCCTGAATCTCGTGGATCAGCGGAAACCGTTGCTGCCACCCGCGAGCGACCACCAACACCCTCGTGGCGCTGCTCACGACCGCGGCCGCTGGTGACAATGCCGCTCGCACCGGTCCCGAAGCAGCGCTCGTATCGACAGACCCATCGCCCCAGATCGTGACATAAGGCACAATGGCTGATGCTGCCTCGTCTGTCACACCGGGTACCAGCGTCAACTCGCCCACGCGCTGCAGCGGCCGCACAGCCAGTTCCCGTGTTATCGCGGCGGCCAACCCTGGTGCGACAAACTGCTGCAAGAGGCTACGTATGGTCGCCGTATCCGTGTGACCGAGATCGATGCGCGCGTTGAGGTTCAGCGCCACGACCCCAAACCGGGCATCCCCAAGCGCCACGTTCGACACGTTGGGCAGGCGATGCGCCCGCAACTGCGTGAGCCCAAGCGCGATGCCACTCTCGGCGGCATAGCGAGCGACAGTTCTCGCGCGCATGCTCTCGACTATGTCAGCGTCCAACCGCGCGGCCCGGCCAATGTCCGTCGCGATCCCGCCGAGGATGAGCAAAAGGCCGAGCACGAGAATCAGCGCAACCCCCCGGCGATTATTTCGCACGGAGCCGCCTGAGGTCGAACCGCGCGCCATTCGGCAAAGTCACAGTCACCGTAATCACGTCAATCCCTCCTGCCCACTGCGCGCTCGTCACCCGGCGCCGGTAGCCGCCTGGCAGTGCGACGGGATTGGTCTCGCCGAGCTTGGCCTGTTCCATGCCATCGGCCGCATAGGCGATGGCTTGCGTCCACACCCGAGACCGCGCAAGCAACTCGTGGCTACCGTGAAAAAGCTCGAGATAGCCGGTTACCACGAGACTCAGGATCACGAGAGCGACCAGCACCTCGAGCAGGGTCAAGCCGCGACGCACTAGAAGACCACTCGCACCGACGGCTCGATGCGTCGGGTACCATCCCATAAGGTCATGGCGACGGCGCGCGGCGTGACCATGCTCGCGGGCCACGTATCGAGCCACTCGTCTCCGGTCGGCGCCAACACGCGCACATCCATTCGCGTCACACCGGGCAATCGAAACGCGACAACAGCCATCGGGGAGCGCCCAACCGGCGTCGCGACGAACATGAGTCCGCCAGCACCTGGCGTGATCGTTACGCGCCAGTCACAATCCGCGTCTAGCGGCGGCCCGCCGCCGGCGGCGACGAACGTCAGCGTGTCGCCGTCGAGCGTGAACGTGGTATCACCTTGTCGCTGAGGCGTGCGCGTATTCCGCAGCACATCGACGAGCAGCTCTCGCGTCACGCGCGATCTCTGCTCGACAGCCATGGCAGCGCCGAGTCGATCGCGCGCGCCGAGACTCACCTGCAGCGCACCGTACGCGATGAGCGCGACGAGACTCGTGAGCACGACCGCGACCAGTATTTCCAGCAGAGTAAAACCCTTTGGCCCCATCGCCCCTGGCGTTCGCCCCACGGCAGTAGCTCGATCGTGCGACGCTGGCGAACCTACCGCATGGATTTGAAGGACCTGCGCTACTCGATCGCCGTCGCCGACGAAGGGAGCTTCACCCGGGCAGCGGCGCGGCTCAACCTGGCGCAGCAGGCGCTCTCGAAGCAGATCGGCGATCTCGAGCGAGAGCTCCAGGTCCGGCTGTTCGACCGCATGCCCCGCGGCACGCGACTCACGCCGGCGGGCGCCGCATTCGTCGAGGCCGCTCGGGCGACGCTGGCACAGAGTCAGCGCGCGATGGCCCATGCGCGTACCACGAACCGACGGGAGTCGCAAGTGCTGCGCGTCGGCCTGACGCCTTCCTCCGTGCTCGCGGGCGATGCCGCCACGTCGTTCAGCTTCTTTCGCCGGCGCCAACCGCTCGTCGGGATCGAAGTCATGGAGAGCGCACCATTGGCGCTGATCGACGCGGTCCGAGAAGGCACGATCGATCTCGCCATCCTCTGTTCGCCCCCGGATGACTCCGGCGAGATGGCGGGGGAGTGTATCGCCGAACGGCCACTGGGTGCGGTGCTGCCGGCGCTGCACCCGCTCGCCGAGACCGACATGGTGCGCTTGCGCGATCTCGTCGATCTGCCATTGATCACATATGGTCGTGACGCTGATCCCGTTGGCTATGATGCGTTGGTGCAAGCGCTCGCCCGCCGCGGCCTCAAACCTCGCCTCGCGGATGTCCGCGCTGGCGGTCCGCCGGGCCTCATCGGTCCGTTGATCGCCGAGGGCGAAGCATGGGCACTCGCGACGGCCGATTACTCGTGGCCCTTGTATGAGCGCACACCGGGGCTCGTGTTCCGTGACTTCGCCGACTCGCCGATCTTCGAGCAACGGTGGATCCTGTGGCTCCACGACACGCCTTCGCATCTCGTGAGGCAATTCACCGAGATGTGGAAAACGCTGCACGGACAATGGAGCCACAGGGATCTGAGTTATACGATCTGATCGCGCGCTTCGTCCGCGTCGTGCGCGAGGTCTTTCAGCATCTCGATGAAGGTCTTCGGTTGACCTTTGAAGAGCCCATCCGTGATGAACGACTGCAGGGCCGCCATCGCCGCCCCTTCGGTTTCCGTGGGCCGCAGGATCGACACCGGGGGGAACCGGTTCGATAGGAAGAAGGTCGGCTCCGGCATGATGAGGTTGGGTTGGGTATCCTCATTCCCGTTGGGGATCAGCGGGAAGAAGAGCTGCGGGTTGCTGGGATCCGTGAGCGGCGCGAGCGGTGCCTGGAGTGCGTTGCCCGCTTTGTCATGCCACGTCTGGAAGTGCATCGTCTCCGTCGGCCCGATGGAGAGCAGGATACGGAGCGTTTCGTGGCTCTTCGCGCGCTGCGCGAGCTGCATGTAGAGGCTCGCACCGCCCACCTCGATGAACCCGAAGTGGAATCCGGCGGTATTGGCGATCGCCTGGATGTGTCCGGTCGGCGTGAGGTCGGCGTTCGTGCGAGGGATCGCGGTGAACTCGCCCGTCGCCAGGCTCTTCACCACGGGCGCAAATACGTGGTTGGGATTGAGATCCGGGTTGAAGTTGCGAGAACGAAGCCGCGTCCACCACGTCGTGTCGACGGTGAGCTTCATGAGGTTCGTGATGCGGCCGACACCGATCGCGCCTTCGGCCTTGCTGCCTTCCAGCGTGGCGAACTGCGACAAATCCTCCTGCGCCACCCCCTTGGACTTCAAATAAGCGTTGAGCCAGCGGTGATGGCTGAACTCGTCTTCGGTGTTGTCGTGGATGTACTGCGCCATGTCACCGTCGAGCTGGTTGAGCGCGTTCGTGTATGGGGCGTTGCCGCCGGCCAGCTTATGCCCGATGATCTGCTCCATCTCGGCGTCCTGAATGCCGCCCAGCTCCGTGTACTGCTGCCAGAGATCGGCCTCGATCTGCTCGAACGCGGAGAGGAACCTGAGTATCGCGGCGTCCCCGCGTGAGATGCTGCCACTCGACCGCTCGGCGCCGAGCGCCGGCAGCGCGGCGGTCAGCAGTGTTCCGCCAGCCACCGTCGCGGCGCCTGCCGCGAGCACGCCGGTCTTCAAGAATTCGCGTCGATTCTTTGTGTCCTGCGCATCCATGAAACTCATCTCCAGGAATTGGTGAGCTTCATGATCGCCGGTCGAACGCCACGAATTCCAACACATCGTCATAGGGGCGCACCACATCGGCGCGTTGTGACCACCGTGGGCCCCACCCGTCGTATAGTCGTGCACCATCTCAAAATCCGCTCGAAGCTGGCGTTGATGTTGCTGCTGCCACTGGGCGGTCTCGGGTTGCTGGTCGCCCTGGACGTCGCGCGCGCCAACGACGCGGCGCAGCGCGCGCGAACCCAGCGACAATTCGCCGATGTCGTGGTGCGCGTCGGCGAATTCGTCCACGCCGTGCAGGACGAGCGCACGGGGTCCGCAAACCCGAAGCTCGCTGCCGACCTGGCAGCCGAGCGCGCCAAGACGGACACCGAGTTGAGCTTGTTACGTTCGACGACGGCCTCGGTCGATACGACCCGTTACACGAAACAGATCCGCAGCGCGTTGGCCTATGCCTCGCGACAGGTCGATTGGCTGGCCGTCGTACGGAACGGCATCACGGCGCGCGACGAGACGCCGGTTCAGGTGCTCGACTCCTACGGCGATCTCGTCGGCTCGCATCTCGATGTGGACGGAGCGATGGGCAGCATGAGCGCTGACGTCGAGACCGCGCGACGGGCGTCGTCCTATCTCGCCCTGGCGCAGGCCAATGAGCAACTCGCGCTGTCCCAAGCCGCGAATGTCTTCGGACTCAGGGATCGTGCGGCGGCGGCACTGGCCGAGCAGCGCGCGTACGCCGAACAGTTCGCCCGTTCGGCGGACTCCGACGATGTCGAGGCCTACAAGGCGGCCGGAGACTCGTTGCCACTGGTTCGGGCGATCGAGGATACCCTGGCCGCCGACCTCCAACAACGGGCGACCGATGTCCGCCAGGCGGCGGTGCGATCGGAGACGGGGCTCGTGACCGGCTCGTCGCTGGTGTTGGTCATCGCGGTCATGCTCGCGGCCGGCCTCGGACGGGATGTCGTAGAGTCGCTGGGCTCCGTCACCCGGGCGGCTCGGCAAGTGGCCGATCGTGACCTCCGCGTGGACGTCGCGGAGGCACACGGGGATTTCGGCCAACTGGCCCTGGCGTTCCGCGAGATGATCGAGCACCTGCGGGCCATCATTCGCGAAGGCGAGCGCGCCTCGCGTCGCGTCGAGGAGCTCGCGGCCACGATCGCGTCGTCGAGCGAGCAACTGACGGCGTCTGGCGAAGAGGTCACGGGCGCCGTCGCCACCATTGCCGCGGCGGCAACGGAGCAGCTCGCGGGCATGCGGTCGATCGAGGGGGCGCTGGCCGATATGGAACGGCGCGCCGACGAGATCATGGCTGCGGCCTCCGGCGTGCTCGAGCTGGGTGACCAGATTGCGTCGACCGCCGACGAGAGTCGCGTCGGTCTGAGCCGCGCGCTGGCGTTACTGGTCGACATCGGTACGTTCGTCGACACGACGGCGGGGCAGGTCGATCAACTGGCGACGCGGTCCGAGGCCATCGAAGGCTTTGCCTCGACGATCACGCGTGTGGCAAAACAGAGCGCGTTGCTCGCGCTCAACGCGGCGATCGAGGCCGCGCGCGCTGGCGAGGCCGGTCGCGGGTTCGCCGTCGTCGCGGGCGAGATGCGACAACTTGCCGAAGACTCGGCGAAATCGGCATCGGAGATTACCGATCACGTGCGCGGCGTGCGCGACAGCATGCTGTCCGTCGTGTCCACGATGGAACAAGGGCGGGAGCGGGTGGTCGGCGTACAAGAAGTCTCCCGCGACGCCGAGCGAGCACTCGAACGCATCGGCACCTCGGTCGAACGAGTCCGCGTCGCCGCCCAGGGCGTCGCCCAGGCTGCCTCCGACAATCGCCGCGACGTGACCGGCGTCAACCGCGCCGTCGCCGCGGCTTCGGCCGCCGCGGCCGCCCACGCCTCCGGCGCCGAGCAGGTCGCGGCCTCGGCCCACGAGCAGACCGCCGTCACTCAAAACGTGTCGGCCACAGGCGCCGAGCTACTGGAAGCAGTCGCCGGCGTGCGTTCGGTCATCGCGGCATTTCGGACCTGACGCCCGCGCACTAGGTTGGGCCGCTATGGCGGCTCACCTCTTCCTGCTCCTCGCGCTGCTCCAGCAGCCCGACTCGACGTACCACGACCACATCGCCGCCGCACGCGCGAGCGCTCCGCCGGTCGCGCGCGAGCATTTGCTCCGTGCACTGGCCTTACTCCATGGCCATCCCGATGTGTTCTATCTGCTGGCGCGCAATGCCACGCTCATGGGGCAGCCCGAGGCGGCGGTCGGCTACTTGCGCACCATCGCCGCGATGGGCCTCGCGTACCGTGCCGATAGCGACTCGACGCTCGCACCATTGCGCAGCCGCGCGGACTTCCGGGCCGTGGTGGCGGCTATGGCCGCGAACAAGAGTCCGATCGGTCATGCCACAACGGTCTCGACGCTCGATGACCCCGATCTCCTCACGGAAGACGTGGCCTATGATCCGGCCGATCGGACGTTCTATCTGAGCTCGATTCACCGGAGAAAGATCGTCGCAATCTCCGCCGATGGCGGGCGGACGACGTTCGCGACAATGCCCTTGGCACCCATGGCGCTCGTTGTCGACGCAAAGCGTCGCACGTTATGGGTGTCTATTGCGGGCATGGCCCAAGCCGAGGGACACGAGCCGGCGGACACGGGGCGGAGCGGTGTCCTTCGCTATGACCTGACCACACGAAAGCTGATCGCGCACTACGACCTGCCGGTCGATGGCCCGCAACACGTCCTCGGCGACATGACGCTCGACGCCTCCGGCAACGCGATCGTATCCGACGGAGCCGGCGGCGGCGTGTACTCGATCGATCGCGAGCGAGGCGTGCTCTCCGCGTTGATCCCACCGGGCACCTTCGAGTCCCCGCAGAACCCGGCCGTCGCCCCGGATGGCCGGATTCTCGTGGCCGACTACGCCATGGGCGTCGCCACGATCGACCCGGCCACCCACGCGGTCTCGTGGATCGCGCACGCGGACACCGTCGCGTTGAACGGCATCGACGGGATGTATCTCGTCGGCCACGTCCTGTACGCGATCCAGAACGGCACAAACCCCGAGCGCGTGACCCGCTTCGTGCTCGACCCGGACCTCCGCCGGGTCGTTACCTGGTCGGTCCTCGAGCGCGCGACGAAGGGTCTCGGCGACCCCACGCACGGCGTGGTCGTTGGCGACCAGTTCTACTTCATCACCAATAGCGGCTGGGATCGATTCGCGGACGACGGCCATATCACAAATCGGACCGGGACGCCCGCGCGCCTGGAGAAAACGAAACTGGATGATCCGCCGCGGTGACCTTGCCGGTTCGGCGCGAGTGCAGCTCGGCCGCCAACACGCCGGCGGTCAGGATCGACAGCATGGTCAGGTACATCCACGTGAGGAGCACGACCACCGCGCCGATCGTGCCATAGGTCTTGTTGTAGTTACCGAAATGCTGCACGTACACCCGAAAAGCCAGCGTGACGACGATCCATGACACCGTGGCGACCACGGCGCCGATGAGTGCCTCGCGGCTGCTCAGCCGAAGGTTCGGCAGCACATAGTAGGCCGCCCATGCGAGCAGCGTGACGAACGCCGCGGTGATGGGGAACTGCAAGACGGTCCAGATCACGCGCGCGGTGGCGCCGAGTCCGACGAATCCCGCGATCGCGTCGACGACGTTCTCGCCATCCAGAAACACGATGGTCGCGATCGCGCCGACGACCCCCGCACCAATCACGAACGCGCTGGAGATGAGCATGCGCTTCCACCACGGTCGGGTCTCGGCGACCGCGAAGGCGTGATTCAAGGCGTCGCTGAGCGCCGAGAAGACGTTCGACCCGGCCCAGAGCGTCAGGATGGCGCCGGCTGACAACACCCCCGGCGCATTCTTGGCGAACACCACGTCGTTCACGACGCCCTGGATCAGCAAGTAAGCGTCGGGCGGTACAGACCGGGCGATCCCCTGCATGATGACGCTGACGGTCTGCTGTTTGTCGCCGACCAAGCTGATCACGGGCGCGGTGAACAGCAGCAGCGGGAACAGCGAGAAAAAGAAGTAGTACGCCGTCTGCGCCGCGAGACCGAGGACGTCGGTCGATAGAATATTGCGCCACACGCGGCCAAGGAGGCTCATATATTGAGTCGCATGGATGAGAGAATCGTGCCGCTCACCGAAGTGCTGCGGCTCAACACGCTCCTGTTCCGCAACTGTCTCGTCGAGATGACGGAGGAACAGTCCCGCCGTCGCCCGACGCCGACAACAAATCACGCCGCATTCATCGCGGCGCACGTCACGAACGCTCGTTTCTTCTTGCTCAAGACTTTGGGTGCCGGGCAGCCCAGTCCGTTGGCACTATATATGGGGTCTGCGCGCAGCCTGGATGACGTTCAGCAGTGGCCCACGCTCGCCGAGACGGAGGCGGCATGGACGCACGGCGGACGCGCGCTGCGGGACCGTCTCGATGCCATGACCGCCGCCGATCTCGATTGTCCGGCCACGCCGGGATTTCCGCGCGAAGGGACCTCTCGCCTCAGCACATTGTCATTCCTCGTGCAGCACGAGGCCTATCACATCGGCCAGCTGTCCCTGCTCAGAACGTATGTCGGCCTGCCGCCGATGAAATATCCGTCTTAAGTCCAGCGCCGAGCGAGCAGCGTTGCCAGGGGCTGCACCAGCGCCAACGGATCGGCGTCGGGCTCGATCGCGACCGACACATGCCCCCACGTGGTTGGGACGACCAGTTGGTAGAGCCGGCCGTAGCGGATCAACACGAACTTGAGCCCGCCCACATCGATGTTCCCCCGCTGAGTCACGAGCGTGAGCAACGTCGGATTGACGATCAGCTCCTCGTATCGGTCGGACTCCGCGCTCGACGCCCCGGCGCGATTGGGGCGACTCTTGGACACGAGCTCCCCGTGATTATACGTCGCGACATACCGGACGACGGGGGAGACAGCGAAAACGGCATCAATAAGTGCGTCCACAGCGCGTAATCTAATAGTGCGTTAAGTTCGGTCCATGCTAAAACCCTGGGCTGCACTCTTCGTGCTGACACTGGGCTGCTCGCCCCATGTCTACTCGATCTTCCAGGAGGGGCATCACCATTTCGCGTACAAGAGCCCACAGGTCACCGTCTGGGACGTCCGCGTGCCGCCGCGCACGTCGACCCGGATGCACGTGCACGACAAAGACTATCTCTTCGTCACGCTCGGCCAGGCGGCGGTGACGAGCATCCCACTCAAGGGCGCGCCGACGCAGCTCATACTGCAGGACGGCGAAGTCCGGTTCACCAAAGCGCCGCTAGTTCACGAGGCGCGCGATGACGGCAATCAGCCATTCCATAACATAACGATCGAGCTGGCGCAGCCCGCGACCAACGTCACACCGTGCGATTCACCGTGTGTCATGACGTCGGATCAATGGACCGTCTACTCCATTGGCCTCGCGCCGGGTGAACACGTGGACACGAAGTATGCGTTGATCGTCCCGCTCACGGCCGTCAATCTGACACGCCGACCCATGCAGCCGTTGCACCTTTTTCCGGGAATGGTCAACGATACACACAGCCCGCTGACCAACGGCGGCCCGGCGGACGCGCGATTCATCATGTTGGAGTACAAGTAAGCAGTGGCGTCGCGCGGTCCCGGCGCGGCCGTCGCGGCGAGCTTCCTCGGCTGGACACTCGACGCATTCGATTTCTTCCTCGTCGTCATCTCGGTGCCGGCGATCGCGGCCGAATTCCACCAGCCGATCAAGGCCGTCGCGCTCTCGCTGACGCTGACCTTGCTGTTCCGGCCACTCGGCGCGGCCATCTTCGGCCTCATGGCCGAGCGCTACGGACGCCGGCTGCCGCTCATGATCGACCTCGTGTTCTTCTCGATCATCGAGATCGCCACGGGCTTTGCGCCGACCTTCACCGCGTTCCTGGTACTGCGCGCCCTATTCGGCATTGGCATGGGCGGCGAGTGGGGCGTCGGTTCCGCCCTGGCGATGGAGAAGGCGCCATCCGCACGGCGAGGGATCGTGTCGGGACTCTTGCAAGAGGGTTACGCGACCGGATACTTGCTCGCGGCGGTGTGCTCCTTCTTCGTGCTCCCGAGATGGGGATGGCGCCCGATGTTCTACATCGGCGGCCTTCCGGCGCTCCTGGCGATCTTCGTTCGGTTCCGGGTCACTGAATCAGAGGTGTGGGAACGCACGCGTCACGCGAGCTGGCGGTCGTTGTTCGACGGGGTACTCTCGCAGTGGCGCCTGTTCCTGGGACTCGTGCTGCTCATGACAATGATGAACCTCGTCTCGCACGGCACGCAGGATCTCTATCCGACGTTCCTGCAGAAAGCCCGTGGCTTCTCGTCGGAGCGAACGGCAAGCGTGACCGCGTTCTCGATGATCGGTGCGCTTATTGGCGGCCTCTGGTTCGGGTCGCTCTCGGATCGGCTCGGACGGCGGAAGGCGATGGTCGGCGCGCTCATCGGCGCAATCCTTATGGTCCCACTGTGGATCTTCGCGCCGTCGTTCCTGGCCATCTTGGCGGGCGCCTTTCTCATGCAGTTCATGGTGCAGGGCGCCTGGGGCATCATCCCCGCGCACATCAACGAGCTGTCGCCCGACGGCGTGCGCGGGTTCATGCCAGGGTTCGGCTACCAGTGCGGCGCCGCTCTGGCCGGCTGGGTCCCGTGGGCACTCGCCAAGCTCGCCGAACGCACCGGATACCCGATCGCCATGGCGGGGGCCGCGGTTGTCATCTGCTCGATTGCGGCCCTCGTGGTCGCAACGGGTCGCGAGAAGCGTGGAGTGACGTTCGGTTAGTTGAACCTGGCATCTTTCAGCGGATCGAGGTTCACGTTCCCGCCGCTCAGCACGCAAACAACCTTCGCCCCTTTCGGCGCCTTGATGAGCCCGTGCCGCAACGCCGCAACGGGAGCAGCCGCGGCGCCTTCGATGACGAGCTTGCAGTGCGACATGACCCAGCGAACGGAGTCGAAGATGTCGCTATCGGGCAACGTCACGATGTCATCGACAAAGCGCCGTACCACGTCGAAGGTCTTCTCGCCGACCCGCTTGACCCGCAGACCGTCGATGATGCAGTCAACGCTCGGCAACGTCACAACGTGATCGGCCTGAACGCTGTTTTTCATCCCGGGCGCCCCGGACGACTCCACGCCAATCACGCGCACCTTGGGATTGCGCGCCTTGACGGCCATTGATACGCCGGAGATGAGCCCACCGCCGCCGATCGGCACGACGAGGACGTCGACGTCGGGCACGTCGTCCATGACCTCGAGGCCGAGCGTCCCTTGGCCGGCCATGAGATCATAGTCGTCGAACGGATGCACGTAGGTGTATCCGCACTCGGCGATGAGCTCCTTCGCGCGCTCGTTCGCCTCGTCCCAGATGCTCCCGTGCAGCACGACCTCGGCGCCGTAGGCTTTCGTTGCCGCGACTTTCGATGGCGTCGCGTTCGTCGCCATCGCGACGACCGCGCGAATCCCGTAGATCTTCGCTGCGAGCGCGACACCTTGCGCATGATTGCCAGCCGAGGAGCAGATGACGCCACGCTGACGCTCCTCGGGCGTGAGCTCGAGGAGCTTGTTCAGCGGCCCGCGAATCTTGTATGACCCGGTGCGCTGAAACATCTCGGCCTTGAGGTGCACGTCATAGCCTGTCTCATGACTGAGGAGACGCGACGTCAGGATCGGCGTGTGATGCGCGTGAGCGGAGACCCGGCGCCGCGCCTCGGCCCAGACCTCGGAGGTGAATGGAATGCGATCAGGCATGGGCTGAATTTAGCACACTCAAAGGGAAATAGGCCGAGACACCCCAATTCGGCTGATCGACGATCTGCGAGATCTTGAGATCGGCCGCCAAGCTGCACAGGATGTATGCATCTCTCGGATCGAGGCCGCGCTCCGCGCCCAACCATCCGATCAGCTCGCGCACGGCGTTCTTGGCATTCGTCATGAGATCCGGCCCAAGCGCGGTCGCGGCGTAATATCCGGCCCGATCCGACCGTGCCTGCAGGGATCCCGGCGGCGTGCGGAAGTGATAGCGCCACGGGTTCATGCCGCCCTGTTTTATCACCGAGAATCGCAGCGTGAACCGCATGGGACTCTCGATGCCGGTCACGCAGACTTCGCCGTCCCCTTGCGCCGCATGACAGTCGCCCGCCGAGAACAATCCGCCTCGGACGAAGACCGGCAGATACAACGTCGACCCGGCGGTCAGATGCCGGGTATCGATATTCCCCGCGCCCTTCGTGGGTGGAAGCACATCGTGCGGTCCGGGCTCGTCGGTCGCGACACCCATCGTGCCACAGAACGGCGCGATGGGAATGGTGATGTCGGATCTCAACGCGGTGTCGACGCCGTTCGTAAGGTCGAAGTGACGGATGTACGGTTCGGGAAAGTCCTCGGCGAGAAGACCGAGCCCGGGAATAAGTCCGGCCCATCCCCAGTCGAGCGTCGAGAGACTGAGGACGTCGACTTGGAGCGTGTCACCGGGCTCGGCGCCGCGTACGAAGATCGGTCCGGCCAGGGGGTAGAGACGGTTGAAGTCGAGCGTGGTGAATACCGATGCGGGTGACCCGGGTCGAATCTGTCCGTCCGTCACTTCATCTGTCTCGCAGTGCACGACGTCGCCGGAGTCGATTTCCACGACGGGTGGATTCGCTCGGTCCCACTTGTAATGCACTTTGTCCCGTTCGATGCGGTGCTCGGCCACAATCCCATCCCCCTCGTCATTGTATGGTTGACTTCGCGGTACTGACAGGACACCCATAGCCCGTGCTCCAACTTGCGCACGGAGAATTCTTAGGGCAGGGGGCGGTCATCCGACAGACCGACGATCTGTTGTTTTTCGAAACGTCGCACGCGGCGAACGTCCGGCTGCCCCGGCATGCGCACGATCATCCGTATTTTTGTTTCGTGATCAGCGGGTCCGTGATGGAGGTCTCGCGCGGCCACTCGCGATCGTGCCCCCCTGGTACCGTCGTGTTCAATCCCGCCGACACCGAGCACAGCGATGACATCGGCGGCCGCGGCTGTCGCTGCTTCGTCATCCAACTCGACCCCGCGTGGTCCTCGGCGCGATTCGAGGCCGAGCGGTGGCCCGACTGGGTGACGGTGTCGGGCGATGTGGCGTCGAGCCTCGCCGCCCGGCTGCGCCGCGAAGCACGGGTGTGGGAGCCGACATCGCCGATGGTTATCGAGGGGATCTTGCTGCTGTTGTCGGCCGAAGCCCTGCGCACGGATCGGCGACACGGCGAGCGCACGCGGCCCGACTGGGTGACGCGGGCCGCGCAGCGGCTCGATGCCGAGTTTCGCTCGCCGCCGAGCGTGCAGCAACTGGCGCTCGATGCGGGCGTGCACCCCGCGTACTTCGCGCGCTCGTTCCGATCGTTCCTCGGTTGCACGCCTGGAACGTACGCGCGACGACGGCGTTTGGCGTGGGCACGCGCGATGCTCACGGCCGGACGCCCGATGATCGAGGTTGCGCTGGAAGCCGGTTTCGCTGATCAGGCGCACTTCTCGCGCGAGTTCAAGCGGACCGAAGGCGTCACGCCGTCGGACTTCCGGCGTTCGCTGCCGCGTTAGCCCTGTTCAAGCGCTCGTCAATCCGTTCAAGCCGGGCGCCGCAAACGGACCTAGTGTGGCGCACATATGTCACTTCGCTCAATATTGGCGGCCGCCGTGCTCCCGGCGGTGGCCGCTCTGCCCGCGTTGGGCCAAAACGCCACGCGGCACGTCACGGGACACGTCGTCGACTCAGCGGATCACCGACCGGTCCCTGTCGCCCAGATA
>Ga0210398_10000166_pt1 | contig 82042 bp, 72 predicted proteins | sample IncBWC4OmetaG_FD_161047 | JGI IMG/M metagenome (GOLD analysis project Ga0210398, IMG submission 161047) | Forest soil microbial communities from Barre Woods Harvard Forest LTER site, Petersham, Massachusetts, United States - Inc-BW-C-4-O | ecosystem: Environmental > Terrestrial > Soil >... | reverse complement strand
CGCCATCGCATCGGCGATGGCCTCGAGATTTACGCCAATTGGGCGGAAACCCTCAACGACCCCTACGCTCACTACGACCTTGGAGCGGGCGGGCGGGCGGTGACGACCGATTGCCATGACGCGTCGGATGCGGCGGGCGACCAGCTCTCCGACCCGCACTGCTGGGCCGGCGGCCACCTGAAGGCATTTTCGACGGGCCTGGATAAACGGTTCTGAACCCCGGGGCGAAGAAACGTCAGACCCGACGGAGCGAAATGTATGCCGGGCCTTGTCTTCGGACGAGGCCCGCTTGTTTTGCTGGTCGCAGAAAATCCGACTTGCTGTATCGTTCTCCTTATTCCTGAGGAGAGAGCCCACCACCATGCGGATATCCATCCGGCTTTTTGCAGCGACGACGATCCTGTTTGCGGCCACGGCTGCTTTCGCGGCACCGCCCAACGCCTCCAAAGATCCACGCCTCGCCGGCGCCTACACCTTCGAGCGGGGCGGATGGACGTATGTCCACCTCGAAGGCTCACCGGAGCAGATTGGGTTTCAGCACGGCTACCTCCTCGGACCGCAGATTGCCGATGCGCTCCACGTCTTCAGGGTCGAAGACGAGCACAGCACGAAACGCGACTGGCAGTTCTTCCGCGACGCCTCACAGAAGATGTTTTGGCCGCACATCGATGCGGAATATCAGGCCGAGTTGAAGGGAATCGCGGAAGGAGCGCAGGCCCGTGGCATCAGGGTCGATGTGTGGGACATTGTTGCGCTGAACGGCACCATGGAACTGAGCGAATACTACGTTCCCTGGCTCGACAAAAAGCAGCACGCGCTGAATGCGCCCAGCATCCACGCTCCGGGCAACTGCAGCGCGTTCATTGCCACCGGCAGCTGGACGAAAAACGGCAAGATCGTCATCGCTCACAACAACTGGAGTTCCTACGCGGAAGGCTCGCGCTGGACCATAATGTTCGACATTCAGCCCACGCACGGTCATCGCATCCTGCAGGACGGCGTGCCGGGAATGATCACCAGCAACGACGACTTCGGCCTCAACGATGCCGGCATCATGATCACGGAAACCACCATCAGCCGCTTCGAAGGTTGGAACGAGAACGGCGTTCCGGAGTTTGTGCGCTCCCGCAAGGCTCTGCAGTACGCCAACTCCATCGACGACTACGCCGCAACGATGATCGCGGGCAACAATGGCGGATACGCGAATGACTGGCTCGTCGGCGACCGCAAGACGGGCGAGATTGCTTACCTCGAGCTCGGCCTCCAGCACACGCCCATCTGGCGGACGAAGGATGGGTACTACGTCAGCTCCAATTTCCCCCGCGATGCCTCTCTGATCAGAGACGAGACCGACGGGTGGAACGCGAACGATCTCTCCGCCTCGGCCAACGCGCGCCATGCACGCTGGGAGCAGGAGATGAAGGCGCACAAGGGCCAGATTGATGTCGAGATGGCGGAGAAGTTCCTCGGCGATCACGAGGACGTTTTCACCCACCAGCAAAACGCCGACCAGCGCACCCTCTGCGGCCACGTCGACGCGGCAAAAGAGGGCGTGCCGCAGTGGGACATGGGCCCATACAATCCTTTCGGTGCGGTGCAGGGGAAAGTCACCGACAGCGACCTTGCCGGGAAGATGACGATGGAGGCGCACGCCGGCCATCCCTGCGGCGAAGATTTTCTCGCGAAGCCATTTCTCGCGGCGCATCCGGAGTACGCGTGGCAGGCGCCGATCCTGCGTGACATGAAGTCGGGTCCGTGGACCGAATTCGCGTCCGGCGAGAAGGTCGGCCGCTGAGGCAGAATCGCCGGCTCTGCACGGGCTCGGACGCATCAACGGGGATGCGATGGGTTCGAGTCCGCTACTGAAACTGCCGGCTGAAGTCGCCGAAGTCAACTCCGGCAAGAAACTGCCGGGCTTCCGCCGTTAATTCCTCGTGGATGGCCGGGTCGGCGGTGTGAGGTCGTTCGATCCAAAAAAACAACGGCACGGCGCGTTTTCCCGGACTGTCAAAATCAGGCGGATCCGGCGTGAACCACATTGCCAGGTGGGAGGGCGAAATAATGGGGGATGCCCTGCACTCGAAAGGGCTGCAGAATACATTGCCGGCGATACTGTCGACGATCCCGTCGCTGTAGAACGCGGTATCAAACTCGACCGGTCGCCCCTGCGCGGTGACAAAGGTCCTGTCTCTGCGCAGCACCGGGTCCAGCCCGCGGGCCATCCAGCTGACGTGCATGTTATGCGACCGCGAAGGCAGCCAGGCACCGAGCGTTGCCTCGTCCGGCGACCTGCCGGTGTAGGCTCCGCTTTCGACCTCAATGCGGCCATTGACTGTCTCCTGCCAGGCGCGATTCAGCGTGTAGGAGCCGAGTTGCTTCGGCATGAGCGAATCCAGTTGCGCCCGAGTGATGATGCCTTCGCGCACTTTCGCAGCGAAGCTCCGGCGATGGGTGCGTAACGCATTGATCCCCGGAACCAGGAACAGGAGGACCGGAATGGCAAGGGCTGCGGCACGCCAGTAAAACAGCCGCCTTCCACTTGCGCTCAACTCGCCAGGCTCTCGGGACATGCCGGTGGATTCGCTGCGCAGCTCCTCTTCTCTCGAGACCACCCAGACAAACAGCAGCGACGCAATCAGGAACAGGCAGCCGCCCATGATGTAATCAGCCCATTTGGCAAAATGCTCCAGCTTCGGGTGCCCCAGACTCATGCGGTAATAGAGAACCAGAGCACAGAGCCGAATCAAATTGAACAGGTAGCCAAGGAACACACCGCCGCAAACATACGAGATCCAGCGGAAGATCGAAACCCTTTTGAGGTAACCGGTGACCAGGCCGATGTATCCCAACGTCAGCGCTCCGCGCACTCCATCGCAGCCTGGAGCGATGAACATTCCAAAATCCGGAGTGAACATCAGTCGCAGCAGTTCTTTGTTGCTGGGAGGAAACCCGATGGCCGCCGCAAAAGAACGCGCGATGTGGGCAGAAATGTTTTGCAAAGGCAGGTCGCCATGGATCAGCGCGAAATAGGGGATCGGCTGTGAGCAGAGGAGCAGCGCAAGAGGAAACCAGGCACGCCGCCAGACGCGGAATCCCCCAAACAAGAGTACGATCCCGCTGCCAAACAGGTAGAGCGCGACTTTGGGAGAGAGGAGATTGTAGTAAAACGGGCCCACAATTGCGGTCCAGGTGAATCCATGCCGGAATCCGCTCATGCACAGGGCCACGGCAGCGGGGACGAAGCCCCACCACGTCCCGCGGAGTTCCCAACCGGTTTGCCGCCAGACGCGCAGCGTCAGCAGGATACTGGCCGGTACGATCAGCATCCCGATCGATTTCAGGGGGTCGTCGGTCCAAATCTCCCACAGGGCGATCAGGATCGGAGACATGCCGAGGGCACCCAATGCGGCAAGAACCCCGATGCACCACCATATCGTGGTGTTTTGGCCAGCAGGACTCGGAGCATCAGCAGAATCCGCCACGACGGATGAGGGATCCTGCACACCGGCAGGGACGGATTGCAAAACGCTGCTTTTCATACCTCAAATGTGCAGGTGTGCCGAAATATTGTATCGGTCGATCTCTGCTGCTCACAATGGCTATTTGGGTGCTTGCTGCGCAGCTTTGGAGGAAGTTCCGGAATTGTCATTAGCGACCTGCGAACAAGGGAAATTTTTCTTTTGCGACGCGTATTCATGGGCGTTATCATGACCCCGTCTTCCGATCCTCGCCCTCGAAATTTGTCCTGCCCGCTGAAGGGCGACGCGTGAGATCGACCGAAATGCTCCGGGGGTTGCTACTTTGGGGGTTTGTTTGAACAGAGTCAGAACCATTCTTCCCGTCGCTCTGCTGCTGCTTGTCGCGTCGTTCCAGCTTCACGCTCAGAGCGGGTGTGACGACTCGCCGGAAAACCCAACCCTTGTCCTGGGTGCCATTGCGAGTGCGGCCGGTATCGGTTACGTGCAGATCCGCAGATTCGTTCGCATGCGCCGCCAGTCCAGGGACAAGTAAATCGCGAATTGGTTGAGTCCGGTGCCCCAGGGAGCTGTAGGTCGGATGCGGATTGATGGGATAGTCCTGAGCGTCGTCGGCCCCATCGTTGCGCTCGCGTCCATTGCGGGCTGCGGATCGGGGTCGGGTTCTCCGGTTTCGTCGACACCTCCCCCACCGAATTTTGCGTTCTCGGGCAAAGTGCTCGGAGGGCAACAGCCCATCAGCGGCGCAGAGGTGCAGATCTACATTGCCGGCTCCGGCGGCTATGGCGATGGGGCATCGCCGCTGGGTCCAGCCGCGTTCACCGATCAGAGCGGCAACTTCATCATCCAGGGAAATGTCACCTGCCCGTCGAGCAGCGGGTTGGCTTACATCACCGCTTCAGGCGGGAAAGCAGGCACGGGAACCGATAACGCCGCGATCGGTATGATGGCGGCGCTCGGTGCATGCGGCGGTCTGGGTTCGCTGGGTACGATCACGGTGAACGAAGTCACGACCGTAGCGGCGGTCTGGTCGCTGACGCCTTTCCTCGGGTACGACGGAGCTGTGGGAACCACCTCAGGGAATGCGCAGGGGCTCGTGAATGCCTTTGCGAACGCCAACAATCTGGTGCAGCTCTCCAGCGGCGCGGCACCGGGAGCATCGCCCCCGGCGAACGCCGACATCCCGACGACGAAGATCAATACGCTGGCGGATATCCTCTCGGCCTGCGTGGACTCGACCGCTTCGAGTCCGTGCAGCACGCTGTTTGCGGCTGCGACTCCGGTTGGCGGATCAGCGCCCTCCAACACTCTCGACGCCGCTCTGAATATTGCTCGCAATCCTGCTGCCGGTGTCGCAGCGCTTTACGCGCTGTCCAGTAGCGCTGCACCGTTTCAGCCATCGCTCACGGCAGCGCCTCCTGACTGGATGCTTGGCATCAGCTACAGCGGCGGTGGATTAAAGACTCCCGGTTCGATTGCCGTCGATACAACGGGCAATATATGGGTCGCCAATTACTTCGAATCGGTGACGGAGCTTTCCAATTCCGGGCAGGCAATTTCCCCCGCCGGCGGCTTCACTGGAGGCGACCTGGATGAGAGTTATGGCCTCGCCGTGAACAAAGATGGAAGCGTTTGGGTGACGGACGAACAGTCCTCCGGCGGTAACGGAACTATGACCGTGCTGAACTCGTCGGGTGGGGTAGTCTCCGGAACTGGCGGCTACTCCGGTGGCGGCGTTTATTTTCCCATCGCGGTCGCTGCCGATACCGATGGTAGTGTCTGGGTCGCCGACTACGGAGACTCGACAGCGTCGCGCTTTTCCCTGAGTGGGTCGGCTGATTCAGGCAGTGCTGGTTTTGGCTCAGCGCAGCTTGAGGGTCCGGTTGCTGTGGCAATCGATGGAAATCACAACGCCTGGTTCGCGAATCAGGCGGCGCAGCTCGGCTCGGTAACCTCTATCTCTTCCGACGGAAGCCAGGTGAACACGGTGGTCTGCGGTGGTGAGGCGCCTTCCGGGGTTGCAACCGATGCGATCGCGGTTTCCACGAATGGTGCGACGGGACACGTCTGGACGGCGAATTATTATTCGGATTCTGTGAGCGAATTAGCCTTGCTGGCCAACGGTTCGGTGACCGTCGTATCGACGGGATACACGGGAGGCGGCATCGAGCACCCCAACGGTATTGCTGTTGATGGAGCCGGGAATGTCTGGGTTACCAATTACCGCGGCGCGTCGATCACGGAATTGCAGGGAGCCAACGCGTCCTCGCCGGGCACTCCCGTTTCGCCCAGCACCGGCTTCGGATCGGACGCTTCGCTGATTGCACCCTTTGGCATTGCCATCGACGCCGGCGGCAACGTCTGGGTGTCGAATCAGGGATCGGGCACCGTCACGCAGTTCCTCGGCGCGGCGACGCCGGTGAAGACTCCCCTTCTCGGTCCGCCGCAGCTTCCTTAGGACTCCGGCGCGGCGCAGCGTACTCGCGATCGAGGATCGACATCAAAAGCTGCGTATGGTATTCGCCATCGCGGAAAACGGCTTCGCGCAAAATCCCTTCGCGACGAAACCCAAGGCTCGCGTAAACATGGTGCGCGCGCGTGTTGGTCTCGAAGACATCGAGCCACAGCCGATGCGCCTTAAGCTCACCGAATACGTAGTCAAGGATGGCGGCGAGCATAAGCCGCCCAACTCCGCAATTTGGTTTTGCCACGACGATCCTCTGCAGTCGAATGGACCGATGTGGCGCCGCGAGCCCGCGCAGAATGGCGAACCCGGCCATCTCTCCCGATTCCGATTCCGCAATCAGATAGCGACAATCCGTGCCCGCCATTTTTGTGCGATGCTCGTCTTCCGGCCAGTGGCCAACAAAGGTGTGGTATTCCGGAATCCGTTCCAGGTCCATGATCGACGGGATGTCTTCGATCCGTGCCGGTCTGAGCTGCATGCCTGCGATGATAGCGGTCCGCAGTGAAGGGTGCAGCGCCTCAGTGCCGGGCCTCGAGATACTTGTCGAAGGGGATTTCGAAGTAGAAGAGTTCATTGCCGGAAGAGTCCCGGAGCTCGCGCAGAATCAGTTTTCCACCGTGCAGCGGAGTGTCGCCCAGACCCTGCATGTCGTAAAAGAGAAAACCAGCGCGGGTGGTATGGGGTTCAACCGCCAGGGCAGCGTATTCGAAATGATCGAAATCGGCCTCAATCTTGTCGTCGGACGCGCTTCCTTTCGTGTGTACTTTGATGGGGCCAACGGGTATTGCGACTCCACGGCTGTCTCTGGGCTTCACCCGCCGTTCCACGTCTTCCGGTTCTGCCGCCGGCACTTTATCGCCGTTCGCACTCACGAAGAAGATGCGCGCATCGCGCAGAGAAACAGGTTGATTGCCGGTGTTGGTGACGATGATGCGTATCGGCATAAAACGGTACTTCAGATAATCCACCTGAAAGACCTTGCATTTTTCGGTCGTATCGAAGGGCTCGGCCGCGATCGCGACCTGTTCCTTGGTATGGAAATCGACTGCTGGGTACGCCGTCGCATCTTTGGCAGGGGGTGGGTCCGACTCCGACAGAGCGGCCGGAACGGTGGCGATGAGCACAAGGCAACACAATGGAAGACGTCGCAGCACAGCGCGGAGCGAACCGGGGCGCATGGTCACCATTATCATCTTGTCTTATGACCCTGGTAAGCCGAAATTGGTAAGCGAATGTTGATCCTGTACAGCTTCGCGCTAATGCTGTTGTTGGTGCTGGGCGCTCCGTGGTGGTTTTTTCGCATGGCCACCAGCGGTAAGTATCGCGAGGGTTTGACGGAGCGGCTGGGATTTTTGCCGCGGCGCATTCGCGAAAGATTGGATGGGAAACACGTTGTCTGGGTCCACGCAGTTTCCGTGGGGGAAGTGTTGGCGGCCAGCCGCCTGATCAATGAAATGGGATCGAGGCTGTCACAATCGTCCGGCCAGCGCGCCCAGGATGCCTGGCGTGTGATGATTTCGACGACGACCAGAACCGGCCAGGGTCTGGCCCGGGAGCGTTTCGGCGCCGATCGCGTGTTCTATTTCCCGCTGGACCTGGGCTGGGCCGTCCGGGCATGGCTGCGGGCTTTGCGTCCGGGATTGCTGGTTCTGGTGGAGACGGAGTTTTGGCCGCGCATGCTGGCGGAATGCTCCCGGGCGGCGATTCCGGTTGCGGTCGTGAACGCGCGCATCTCGGATCGGTCCTGGCCGCGCTATCGGCGATTTGCCTGGTTGTGGCGGCCCAGGCTGCGCGGGTTGGCGGCGGTTCTGGCCCAGACGGAACTGGACGCGGAGCGGCTGCGCGAACTGGGCGCGGCGAATGTGCGCGTGACGGGAAATCTCAAATACGACGTGCGCTCACCCGAATCGGCGATGGTTGCATCCTTACTGCGCGAAAATATCGCGCAGGGAGCACGCGTTCTGGTGTGCGGATCGACCCTGGCAGACGAAGAGGGATTGCTGCTGGATGCGCTGCCGCCAGGCACTGTAACTATTCTGGCCCCGCGCCGCCCGGAGCGATTTGCCGAGGTTGCGGAGATCCTGAAGAGGCGGGGCACACCCTGGGTGCGACGTTCGGAATGGGTCGAGACTCCGAAGCCGATCGCGGCCGGAACTGTCTTTCTGCTGGATTCGATCGGAGAATTGGGGTCGGTATACTCGCTGGCCGATGGAGCGTTTGTCGGCGGAAGCCTGGTGCCCGCAGGTGGGCACAATCCACTGGAGCCCGCACAGTTCAGCGTACCCGTGGTAATGGGACCGAGTTATGAGAATTTTCGCGGCATCGTGGAGAATCTTCGCGAGCACGACGCGATCCGAATCGTGCAGCCTGCCGAGTTGAAGGAGGCTCTTTCGACGATTTTGTCATCCACGACGGAATCGCGTGCCATGGGAGCACGCGCGAGAGAAGTGTTCGACCGTGAGGCCGGAGCAACGGAGCGGGCCGTGCGGGCGCTCATGGAGTTGGTAACGGCTCGGCTGTCGAACCCGGCCAGCCAGCGCCGAGCGCGTCCCGAGGCCAGAAGATGAGCCGCGCTCTGTCGCCCCTCGTCCCCCTCTATTCCGCCGCTACAAGCGCGAAGAATTTCGCCTATGAAAAGGGATGGGCGCGGCAGAAACGCCTGCAATGGCCGGTTGTGAGCATCGGCAATCTTTCCGTCGGTGGTTCGGGCAAGACCCCGTTGACCATCCGGCTCGCCCAGTTGCTGCGTGAGCGTGGAGTCGCCGTGGATGTTCTTTCACGCGGCTACGGGCGCCAGTCTGCTGCTGTGGAGCGGGTAGCTCTGGGAGGATCGGCGGAGCGGTTCGGCGACGAGCCTTTGCTCATTGCAGAAGCGGCGGGCGCTCCTGTATTCGTCGGAGCCAGCCGCTACCGAACCGGGTTGGTGGCAGAGTTTCAGCTCGTCGGACCCGGGCTTCATCTGCTCGACGACGGGTTTCAACATCGGCAGCTGGCTCGCGATGTCGACATCGTTGTGTTGCACAGCGACGACTTTCAGGGTCGGCCGCTGCCTGCCGGCCGTCTGCGCGAAGGGTTCTCGTCACTGTCACGGGCACAAATCATTACGATGCGGCAGGACGACCGGGAACTGGAGCCGGAACTGCGACGCCGCGGCTTCGTCCAGCCCGTGTGGTGGATGGAACGGAAGCTGGAGATTCCACCGATAGCGCGTGTGGTGGCCTTTTGCGGGATTGCGCGGGGAGACGAGTTCTTTTCCGGACTGCGATCGCGCGGAGCTAGCGTCGCAGCGATGCGAGCCTGGCGCGATCATCACCGCTATACGCACGACGATATTGCCGAGTTGGTCGAATTGCGCCGGCGGCATGATGCCGGAGCCTTTTTGACAACAGAAAAGGACATGATGCGCCTGCAGCCGGAGCAGCGGGCACTGCTCGAACATGCGGCGCCCCTGCATGCGGCCAGGCTCGTCGTACGCCTGCTGGATGAGCCGTCTGCGATCGAGCATCTGTTCGCTTTGCTGCCTGGGCACTGGCGAGAGCGGGCGGCCAAACCGCAACAGACACCATGAGAAAATAAAGGATTGCCAGAGATTCCAAAGCACCTGCGTCTGTTGGTCGTGCGTCTGGGCGCGATGGGCGACATCCTCCATTCCATGCCTGCGGTGACAGCTCTTCGCCAGGCGCATCCCGAGTGGACGATTGGCTGGGCAATTGAGCCGCAGTGGCGCGGGCTGTTCTGTGCCAACGAATCTGAGCCAGGGACACCGGGGATGCCCCTGGTGGATCGTCTGCACATGGTTCCAGCCAAACAGTGGGCGAAATCCCCTTTGAATCCGGCGACTCTGAGCGACATTCGCCGCGTACGCCGTGAGGTACGCGAGATGCGTTACGACATTGCCGTCGAAATGCAGGGAGCGGTGCGCGCAGCGATGGTGGCGCGCTGGGCGCGAACGGGCCGAGTGATCGGTGAGGCGGGGCCGCGCGAATTTGCAGCGAAATGGCTCTTCGATGAGAAGGTCGCGACGCACGGTGTTCATGTGATTGAGCAGTCTCGTGACGTGGCCAACGCGATCTTTGGTGAGAGCCTGCCTGTGCCATTGCCTCTGTTGCCGTGCGATCCGGCGGCTGAAGCGAAGGCGGCGCAGTTGCAGCAACCCTTTGTCCTGCTCAGTCCCGGGGCTGGATGGGGTGCGAAGCGCTGGCCCGCGGAACGCTATGGCGCCGTGGCGCGGCGGCTCGCGGAGGCCGGCTATGCGGTCGTGATCAATAGCGGGCCGGCGGAAGCGTACCTTGCGCAGCAGATTGTCGAGAGCAGCGGTGGTGAGCCGCACGTTCTCAATCCGGACATGGCAGAGCTGATTGCCGTCACGCGACGAGCCTCGCTCGCGATTGCCGGGGATACCGGTCCACTGCATCTGGCCTGCGCGCTGGGCAAGCCGGTCGTGGGCATTTATGGACCGACGGATCCGGCGCGCAACGGGCCCTTTCATTGTTCGAGCCGCGTGTTGCGCCATCCGGAAAGCGTGCGTGACCACTCTCGCCGCAGCGAACCGGAGGCAGGGTTGCTGACCATCACGCCGGAAGCAGTGACGGATGCGGCGCTCGAATTATTGCGGGAGGCGCGCTAAGTGGCGGGGAGCTGGAATCGCGTCGCAAGGCGGATTCGCGTGCCGCTGGGGTTTGTGTTTGCGGCGCTCTTCCTGTGGTTGGCAAAGCCAACGGTCCCGTTCCTTCTGCTGAGCCTCATGTTGGTCGTGCCCGGACTGTTATTGCGCGGCTACGCGTCCGGGTATGTGAAGAAGAACGCCGAACTGACGACGACAGGACCCTACGCGCATACACGCAATCCTCTCTATCTCGGATCGATCCTGATTGCATTCGGGTTCGCGCTGGCGGCACGCAGCCTGTGGATCGCGGCAATCCTCGTCATACTGTTTGCTGCCGTCTACATTCCAGTGATTCGATCGGAAGAGGACTATCTTCGCTCGGCGTTTCCTCAGTTCGACACGTATGCTGCATCGGTTCCACGGCTGATGCCACGGATGACAGCGGCCGGGGGACCTGCGTCTACCAAAGGGGTATTCTCCGCGGCACTCTACCGAAAGCATCGCGAATATAACGCATTGTCGGGGGCCGCGGGCATGTATGCTGCCCTCATCCTGAAGCTGATGCTGGTGAAGAAGTAAAGGAGTCGATTGCGAGGGCATCGCATTTTTGTTCGAACCGCTCAGGAGTCGCTGCTGCACGCCGCGAAGCTGCTGTTAGCCGCGGGAATCATCCTGCCCATCGCCGGAACACAGGGGCAGACCGCGCAAAGCGTGCCGACACTGATTCCACCGCGCGCGGGCTTTACTTTTCCCGCGAAGGAAACTCTGACATATACCGTAGACTGGCGCGTCTTTCCCGCGGGGACGACGGTGATGCATCTCGAGCAGCAGGGCGATGAAGAGCGCGTCACGGCAACGGGCGACACGCTGGGTGCGATCAATCTCATTTATCGCGTCAGCGATCGGTTTCAATCCTCGTTCAACCGGCGCACGGGGTGCTCGGCTGGCTTTGCAAAACAGCTGCAGGAAGGCCGGCGCCAGGTCAGTACCGATCTCAAGTTCGATTACGCGCAGGGCAAGGCATTACTCAACGAGAAAAACCTGGTGAAGGGAAACAGCAAGCATTCGGAGGCGCCGGTGGGTCCGTGCGTGACGGATCTGCTGTCCGCAATTTTCTATCCGGCATCGCTGACCCTGACTCCGGGCCAGGGCTTTCGCGTGCCTGTCGCCGACGCGATGCATACGGTTGCGGTGACGATGAAGGTGGAGGCACGGGAGACCGTTCGCACGCCGCTGGGGACGTATCAAACTGTGAGAGTGCAACCGACTGCGGACGCCGGGGTGGTGAAACAGCGGGGCAACATCTGGATCTGGTACACGGATGACGATCGGCACATTCCGGTCCAGATGCGCGCACGGTTGTTCTGGGGAACGATTACGTTCCGGCTGACAGCGCTCGATCAGAAATAGACGTACCGAAGCGAAGGCGGGGCGGGCGTGCTAGTGGATTCGAAAGCGCTCGCGCATCAGGCGCTGCAGCCGCGGCTTGTACAGGAGATCGAAGGCGAGCTCCTTGCCGGGAAACATGGCGAGCGCCGCCCGTCGCGTGTCGGCCACCATCTCTGAGGCCTCGTCGATGGTGAGCGACATATCCTGGCCGATCACCGACATCACCATATTGACCATGATTTGCAGGCGGCGCAGTTTGCGCTGCTCATCCTGAAGTTCCTGGGGAGTTTGCGGGACCGATTCCGGCGGGGAATCGAAGGCTGAATACTCGGGCTGGGACCCCATGCAATGCGGACCTCCGTTGCTGGATCGTACAACGATTGAGACTCGAAACGAAACGGAAAAGATGCGAGCAGATGGGGTGAAGAATGGCGGATTTGGGTCAGCGTTTGCCGCCAGGGCGGGTGATTTTCGCCGCCGGGATTTCGGAATGAACGCGAGACAGGAAAGCAGAGGCCTCTGACTCGACCATGCGCAGGCACTGGCGCGAGCCAAAGGCGCGGCCGAGATAACGGGGCGCCTGCTCGAGCCACCGACGCCGCGCTCTGGTGTCGTTACGGACTGGATCGAGAGACTCCCCGGCCATGCGCGCCATGCTGGGCATGGATCGCGCCACATCGTCCGCAACCGTCCATTCGAGAAGCGAGGTTGCCGGATCAGAGGTGGGATGTTCGGGCAGAGCAAGGGCGCCGCGTTCGAGAAAAATAAGTGCCTGGCGTTGCGGTGTGGCGGAGAGCAGATCCGGCTGCAGCCCGCGCCCGATCATCGCATCGATGCAGGGTTCGGGATCAGCGGCCAGCCCAACTGAAACTGGTAGCGTGCGGCGAATTTCGTTCTTGAGGATGCGCAGTGCTTCATCGAGATTCGCGACGACGAAGTCGACGAACCCCGCGCGGAGGCTCTCGCGGAGACGATCGGCGTCCGCATCGACATACAGCGAAACACCTCCGGCAACGCTGGACGCAACTACAACTGCCACCCCGCTGGCATCAAGCCTGCCATGCAACAGAAGCTTGCCACCCAGGGAATCCACAAAGCGCTCGCGAGCGATGCGGCTCAGGGAAAGGAACTGGTCGTGGATCCGGGTGAGTTCTGGCAGCAGCATGGCGCAACAGACATTCTGTCATGTCGACGCAAAACACGAGCCTCACTGATCAATGAGGCTCGTGGGTAAGCGCGGGTCCCATCTGCAAAAGCTTCACCAGGTCGAGTACGGCTGCCCGTCCGAGCCAAGCTCCTCCGACCCGCTGTGAACATCGTTGATCCCGGTCTCCGTCTGATCGAGGTCGGCGTAGGTGTCGTCGCTGGCCGTAACCCACGTTTCGCGGCTGTGCGTGAAAGGATCCTGCGGGATGACCTTGAGATATCCGTTCTGCACCAGATCGTCGAGCGACTGCGGCGCCTTGTTCTTGTCCATGGTGTAGGAGTCAATCGCGTCGCGCATGACATGCAGATCTTCTTTCAGCGCGGCTTCCTTCGCATTGCGGATGGAGGAAATGAAACTGGGGATGGCGACAGCGGCGAGCACGCCGATGATCAGCATGACGATCATCAGCTCGACAAGAGTGAAGCCACCTTCCGATTTCCGAATTGGAGTTTTTAGCCGCAATGCGTTACCAGTCCGAGTATTTTGTTCCATCCAGGGCCACGCCGTCCGATTTTGTGTACACGTCGAACACATTTTGCCCGCCCCAGGAAGTGCTGTCGGGATCGTCCTGCATCGATCGCAATCCCCAGTCGTCATTCCCGGTCATCGGATCGATGGGAATGTGGCGCAGAAACCGCACTTTCTTGCTTTGGACATCCACACCATCGACCAGCGTCTGCAGATCGGGGGGATAGTTCTGACTGTCCACCTTGGTTTGAAAAGCGTGTTTTTCCGCGGCATCTTTATAGGCGTCGATCGCACGGCGAATCTGCCACAAGTCATAGCGGAGCATGCGCTCCTTCTCGCGCTTCACCTGAAAACGCGCAATAGGGACTGCCGCGGATGCGAGGATGCCTAAAATGGCGACGGTGACGATGAGCTCGACCAGCGTCAAACCGGCTTCCCGTTTCTGCCTTCCTTCCGAGTTGTGCAACCTTAACTGCATAGCTTCATACCTTGAGCTGCCGCTCACTGGATGTGGACGACTGCCTGCGATCCCATGGCCGGCACAGGCCGCTGCTCGCTGTTGCGCACCACAGGCCTGGTAATGGCCACGGATGCGTCCCCAGGGGCTTTTGCCTGAAACGTCAGAATGCAAAGCGTGCCCGATCCGCTGACCCCTTTGGTGCCGGGCGGACGCGAAGCGGCTACGGCGGCATTGCCCTTTCCGTCATCGCGATGCACGAGAGCTACGGATTGCCCGTCTTTGCCAAGGACATTCGGATCCTGTGGGTCGTCCGAATCCACATTGAGCAGCACGAGCTTCGAGGCGTCGTACTGCACATTCATCGGCACACCAAAAACGTCGTTGCCGCCAGAAAGGTTCACAACCATCTTGAACGTTGAACCCACCTTCTGCGTGGACTGCTCCGGAGCCAGGGTCAAATTCACCGGCGCTGCCGGGTTCGCCTCCTGCTGCATATTCGTCATCGCCTGCTGGGCAGCTTGCGCAGCCGCCGGAGGAGGCGGCAGTGGCGGCTGACCGTTAACCGCCTGCGGTCCTTCGAAGGCCGGAGCCGCGGCACGGTTCACCGTCGGCGTGACGCGCGGAACGACCTGAGTCAGATTAACGGGACGGAGCTCGATGTTGTTAGTGGTACCGGTATCGATCTGCTGAATGTTGTCAGGATCGATCTCCTGACCGCGTACGACATGCGGAACGACCAGGAAAACAATCTCATCGTCGCTGACTTCCCTCTGCTGTGTGCTGAAGAAGTACTTGAGCAGCGGTAGTTCGCCGAGCCCGGGCGTGCCGCTGATCGTCCAGGTAGTTTGGTGCTGCACGATGCCGCCCAGCAGGTTCGGCTCGCCGTCCTTCAACCGAATTGTTTGATCGATCACACGCTGCGTGATGATCGGCTCCGTGATACCGCCGATGTTGGAGTTTCCGTTGGTGGCCGAAACCTCAATCTTGAACTTCATGCTGACGTCATGGTCGAAATGTACCGTCGGCTTCATGTCCATGTTGACACCGACGTCGATGTACTGAAACTGCGTATTAACGAGGGAGCTGACAATCGCCGTGGCTGCGCCGGTTTGATATGAACCGGTAGCGATCGGGATTCTTTCGCCGATCTTCAGCGACGCCTCCTGGCCGTCAGTAGCACGGATCTGCGGATTTTGAATGATGCGCGAGCGTGTGTCGGTCAGCAGCAGATCCACTGCCGCCTGGCCAATGGTGACCGCAAAGTTCGTGGAGTTCAGGTGCGCGAGATTATTCAGCGTAATGCTGCTGGTCGTCGTGGACGTTTCATTCGTGGTTGTGCTGCCGGTATTGGTGGTGCTGCTGTTGTTGTTGTTCAGGTTCGCGTTCGACGGCTGAAAGTTGATGCTCGCGGTTTGCGGAAGCTGGATGCCGATATTGCGCAGCAGGTCCCGGCTGACTTCGAGCACCGCCACGTCGATCACGACTTCCGGCTTGGCTTTATCCAGATCCTCGATCAGCTTGTGGGCCAGCAGCAGTTCGTCGGGGGTGGCACGCATCACGATCGCGTTCTCGCTCGCGACACCGTTGATGCGAGCGCCTTGCGAGAAAAGATTGCGCAACACCGTCTGGATCTCGGTGAAGTCGTTTTGCTGCGAGATATTGTGCAGATAGAACGTTTCCACAGCCTGCTCGTCGAGCTCGGTGTGCTTGCTGCGCGAGTTTTCGGCGACAAAGATGGTGTTCGAAGTGATCGGGCGCCAGAACGTATTCGAAACGGTCGCCACAATGCGCAGCGCGTCGTTCAGGGTGGTGTTGTTCAGGTCCACCTGAATCCGTTTCGAGCTGTAGGCGGGATCAAAGAGCACATTGATGCCGGCAGCCTTGCCCACAGCCTGATAGACGATGCGGCTGTCCTCCACCATATGGAGCGTGAGCGGCTCATTCGAGATCGGCTTGAGCTGGATGGGGGGCGCGAGTTCCAGCGCCTCGTCCGTAGTCCGCGGCGCGGTTTCCGGAGCCGGGGTCTGCGAATTCATCTTGTCGCGCGTGGCTTTGATGTCCTGGGAAGCCAGCTCATTGCTGGGGTCGATCTCAATCGCCCGCAGGAACTCCGTGAGCGCGGCGGTGTATTTCCCCTCGTCGCGCAGCCTTTCGCCCCGCTCCACATGCATGGCTGCGGCCGGGAAACGGGTGCGCTCCCAGGAGAGCTTGTAGCGCTCATCGGTCGGCTTCTTCTGGTAGGCCTGGTAATAGGCTTCGTAAGCGGCCTGGGTGTCGCCCTTCGCCTCGGCCGTTTGACCCTGCTTATACCAGTGCGCCGCCGACTGCGCGTGCGCTGCCGGGAGGGCCGCCAAAATCGTGGCAAGAAATGCCCAGATAACGATACTTCTCTTCATGCAGCTCCATTGAGGGGAGAGGAAATCGTACAGGCCGGAGCGGCTGATCCCTGCTTTCCCGGGAAGGATGTATGGCCCGTCGGGGCGGCCGCTTCGTGCCGGGAATAGTATCGCATCCCGATCGCATAGTGCGGTTTCAGCCCCGTAACAGGCCGGCGATTGTTCCCATGCGAGCAGGCCACGGTTTCACCGCGCGCCGCGCCGATATACGATGAGAAATTGCGACCCACGCTATGGTCCGACCCCCCAGCCATCTCGTCAAGCCAAATCCACCGAAGTCCCAACCGCGCGATCCGGTGGCGTCCGGTACCCGCGACGCGGCCCAGAACCGGTTGGCTTCCCACAACTACTTCCTGCTGGAGAAGTACGAGGCGGGCGTGGCTTTGCGGGGGACCGAGGTTAAGTCGATCCGCGAGGGCAAGGCCAATCTGAAGGACGCCTACGGCCTGATTAAGGATGGAGAGGCCTTCCTGCTGAATGCGCATATTGGAGCGTATTCCCATGGCAGCTACAACAATCATGACGCACTGCGCACACGAAAACTGCTGCTGCACCAGGAGGAAATTCGAAAGCTCACGGGAAAGACGCAGCAAAAGGGATTAACGCTCATCCCCACCCGGCTTTATTTTCGTAACGGCCGTGTTAAATGCGAATTGGCGGTCGCCCGCGGCAAGCAGGACTGGGACAAGCGTGAAACCGAGCGCCGCCGCGAGGCGGATAAGGAAGCTCGGGCCGCGATTGCCCGGAGCCGAAAAATGTAGAAGATTTTGAGGCGAACGCCCTCTTTACCACTGTCCCGGAGAGATCTGCAGAACCCGACGAAACCCTATGAATTCTAAACTTCTCTTTGCCCCTGTCTCCGACATTGAAACCGAACTCTTCGCAGTCTTTGCCATCGACGTGGCGCCCAAAGGCTCCGCGAAGGCCGAGATTCGCCTGCTGGCGGGGGACGAAGCTCCCAAACTGGCTGCCCAGGCCATCCTTGATGGGGGAGAGTTCAAAGCCGAATCCTGCGAGGTTCTCCTGCTCCACAACCCGGGGGGGCTGAAGGCAAAGCGCCTGTTAGTTGTTGGCCTCGGAAAAGCTGCGCACCTGACCCCGCACGAGGTCCGCAAAGGAGCCGGGACCGCCGTGCGTTTCGCCAAGCCGCGCGGCTTGCGGGAACTCGCCCTTGCCGTTCCTGTGGCCGAGGGCCTCGATCCGAAGCTGACCGTCCGCGCGCTGGCGGAGGGGGCGGTGATCGGCGATTTCGACTCCGACACCTACCGCTCCGACCGCAAGGACCGCAGCATGCAGACGATTCAGGTCGTCGCGTCCGACTCTTCTGACCGTGGGGCTGCGGAGGCTGGACTTCGCGAAGGCATGATCGTCGGCGAGTCACAGAACTTCGCCCGCGCCCTGGTCAACGAGCCCGGCAACCGCCTTACGCCGACCATCCTCGGCCAGCGAGCCGCGGAGATGTGCCGCGAGGTTGGGATCGAATGCAAAGTCCACAGCACCAACGAGATGCGCGACCTGAAGATGGGTGCTTTCCTCAGTGTGACGCAGGGCTCGGACGAGCCGCCAGCGCTCATCGTCATGATCTACGAGCCGGAAGGCGCGCCAGCCAGCCCGGTTCTCGGCCTGGTCGGGAAGGGAATCACCTTCGACACCGGCGGCATTTCCATCAAACCCTCCGACAACATGGAAAAGATGAAGTACGACATGGCGGGAGGCGCTGCCATGATCGGCGCGATGCGCGCGATTGCTCAGCTCCAGCCGCCGGTCAGGGTCATCGGCATTGTCTGCGCCGCGGAGAACATGCCCTCCGGCAAAGCGCAGAAGCCGGGCGACGTGCAGATCGCGATGCCCGCGCCCAACAAGCCTGGCAAGGCCATCGAAATCATCAATACCGATGCCGAAGGCCGGCTGGTCCTCGCCGACGGCATCACCTACGCCAAGCAACTTGGTGCGACCCACGTCATCGACGCCGCCACGCTCACCGGCGCCGTTGCCGTAGCACTGGGCCAGATCAACGCCGGCCTCTTCGCCAACGACGAGAGCAGTTATCAGCGGTTTAGCGAGGGACTGAAGACTTCCGGCGAGCGCTTCTGGCGGCTGCCTCTCGACGACGACTACCGCGACGTCATCAAGTCGAGCATCGCCGACATCAGGAACACCGGTGGCCGCTACGGCGGGGCGATCAACGCCGCCATGTTTCTGAAGGAGTTCGCCGAGGATACCCCCTGGATCCATTTGGACATCGCCGCTGTGGCCTGGGTGGACGAGGCAAAACCCTGGATGGCGTCGGGACCCACGGGGATCGCAGTCCGCAGCGTTGTTGAGTGGATACGGAACTTTGCCCAGTAAACGGCCGATATTCCGATTGAAATGGAGCGGGGACCTCGTCCCGCGCCTGGTCAGGAGTGCGCCGCAGCCGCCCTTCGCTCCGCTTCAGCCGATTTTGCCGAAGCCCTGGCTCGCGACACAAGGATCAGCCCAAAGCCGAACACGACCGAGCCCAGACTGGCCAGCTGTGCGTTCGTCATCCCCCAAAGAATGCGCGGATTAATGCGGATAAACTCCACCAGGAAGCGCGCGACGCCGCTCAGGATGAGATATTCACCGGTAATCTGCCCCATTGGCGCAGGGCGGTCGGGGCCGCCACGACGCCACAGAATCCAGGTAATGAGCAGGGCACCGAGCAGTTCATAGATCGGGGTGGGGTGCACCCGCTGGGTCGTTGGCACCAGCCCGTGAGGGAAGCTCATTCCCCACGGCAGACTGGTGGGAATTCCGTAGTCACCGTCGCCCGAAACGAGGCAGCCCAGGCGGCCGACGCCATAGCCAATCGCCGCGGCCGGTGAAGCCAGATCCAGCATCTGCAGCGGGCCGAGCTTGTAAACTCGGGCCTGCCACAACAGCGTCAAAATCCCGACAATGAGGCCGCCATACCAGGCGAATCCAGCGCGATCGAAGAGCAAATCGGCAGGATGCCGCATCAAAGCATGAGGCGTTTCGAGAACGTGCCAAAGCTTGGACCCGATGACACCGGCGACTGTCGAAACGGCGACGATGCTGATGGCATCGGCGTCGATTCCCCAGCGACGAAAATTGCGGTGGAGGATCCAGCAGGCGGCAACCGCAGCCAGCCAAAGCATGATGCCAAACGTGCCAATAGAGAACCGGCCAATATGAATAAACGGGTACATACGCGCGTCTGTTCAGTATAGCTTCCACAGGGGGCTTTGGAGTTAATCTGGGCTGTGAGCACGACAAGCATTCAGTTCGGTCTCGAGGTCCTGTTCAGCCGCGAGGCCATTCGTAACCGAGTCGCCGAAATCGGGCGGCAAATCGATCGGGACTACGCCGGCGAAAAAATAGTCCTCGTGGGCGTGCTGAAAGGGGCGGCGATTTTTCTGGCCGATCTGGCCCGCAGCATCTCGGTCGACAACACCTTCGACTTTGTCGCGGTTTCCAGCTACGGCAAGGGCGCCCGCACCAGCGGGGCGGTGAAGCTGATCAAGGATTTAGATCAGCCGATCGAAGGGAAAAACGTCATCATCGTCGAAGACATTCTCGATACCGGGCTGACGCTGAACTTTTTGCGCAGCCTGTTCGAGCAGCACCAGCCAAAAACCCTCCGCATCGCGGCACTACTTGACAAGCCTTCGCGGCGCGTGGAAAAAATCGATGCCGATTATGTGGGATTCACCATCCCCAATCAGTTTGTTATTGGGTATGGGATGGATTTCGCAGAGCGCTACCGGAACCTGCCGGACATCTGTCTGATGCCTCCGGATGCACCCGAATTATCGGCGGGCTGAAAGGAGTTTGCCCCCATGAGTACGCCAACGCACCTCATCGAAGAAGATGAGGAACAGGAAGTTGTGGGCTTTGACGCGGACGCATACGCGCAGCAGGCCCTCAGGTCGAAACAGCACCTGGCAGCAGTGATCGACCACACGCTGCTCAAACCGGAAGCCACTCAGGAACAGGTGATTCGTCTTTGCCGGGAAGCGGTGGAACACCGCTTTGCCTGCGCCATGGTGAATCCCATATGGGCGGCTCTGGCCTACTCGGAGCTGGTGGGCACGGGGATTCCCGTCGGTGTTGTCGTCGGCTTTCCACTGGGAGCCTCGCTGGGTACGACCAAACGGGAAGAGGCCGCGTTGCTGGTGAAGATCGGCGCCCACGACGTCGACATGGCGATCAACATTGGCCTGCTGAAGTCCGGCGAGAACCAGGCCGTCCAGCAGGAAATCGAAGGAGTCGTCGAAGTCGTCCATGAGGCTGGCGCCATCGTCAAGGTGATTCTCGAAACCTGCCTGCTCACTGTGGAAGAAAAGCTGCGGGCCTCGGAACTGGCCATCGCCGCGGGCGCGGACTTCCTCAAGACCAGCACGGGATTCTCGACCGGGGGCGTGACGCCCGAAGATGTTGCGCTGATGCGGGGCGTGGCCGGAGGGCGCTGCGGCGTGAAGGCCTCGGGCGGCATTCGCACCCTGGCCGATGCAAAGCGGATGCTCGAAGCCGGCGCATGCCGTATCGGAGCCAGCGCCAGTGTGGCAATTGTCAGCGAATTGAAAAACGCCTGAGATTCCGGCACAATCAGGCCTTGCTTTCGCCTTAGCGTCCGTTCGCGCGCCGCCGCCACAGGCACGGCGCAGACCCGCGCAAAACCCCGTATCATGGCATTCGTTCGACGCACGTGGCGCAGTGCGCCCACAGGAGAATCGTGAGCCAGGACCCGAAACAGGATCCAGCACAGAACCCGGCAGAGCATTCATGGGAAGGGGACTACCGGCCGGTTTCTCCGGAAGCCTCGTCACGGCCGGTCCAGGTCCAGGTCGATCCGCTGCAGACGGAATTTCTTGTCCGTCTGGCCGACACTCTGAACACCACGCTGGACCTGAAAACACTCCTCGAGCGGACGGCCTCGATGGTCCGCGCCGTCATCGACTACCGCATCTTCGCCATTCTGCTCTTTAACGACCGCACCCATGACCTGCGCATGCGCTTCCAGATCGGCCACAAGCCGGAGATTGAGCGAATGCGCATCCGCATGGGGCAGGGCATTGTCGGCGAGGTAGCCCAGAACCGCCAGGCGATACTGGTGAATGACGTCAGCACAGCCGGCAACTACATCAACGCCAACCCGGACGTGCGCTCCGAGCTGGCCGTCCCGCTGATCACCAAGAACCGCATGATCGGCGTCATCGATATTCAGTCGGAGCAGCCGAACTATTTCACGCAGGAGCACCTGCACCTGCTCACACTGACCGCTTCGCGGATCGCCGGTGCCATCGAGAACGCGCGCCTGTACACGCGCGTTGCGCGCCAGGCGCAGACCCTGCAGGTGCTGAACGAAATCAGCCGCGAAATTACCTCGATCCTCGATCCCGATGAGTTGTTGCAGCGGGTCGGCCAGCTTGTCCGCCGCATCATCGACTACCAGATGTTTTCCATATGGCTGGTCAACGAGCGCGAGCAGCTCCTCGAAAACCGCCTCTCCATTCGATCCGTTCACCGCTCCGAGAACAAGGAGAAGCAGGAGAAGCGGGAGGAGCCGAAGCGAACCCTCTGGGACTCATCGCCACCCGAACCCGCGCCCCTGGCCCCGCCCAGCGGCGTTCTGGGCGAATCCATCGAGAACGTTGGACCCATCGGAACCACCATTCCGCTCGATCGCGGTTTGGTCGGGGCCGCGATCCGCGAGAAGCGCGTGATTTTCGTGCCCGACGTCCGCAAGGATTCCCGCTACCACATGGTCAATCCGGAGACGCGTTCCGAAATGACCGTTCCGCTCATCTACAAGGGCACAGCCATCGGTGTGCTCGACGTCGAGCACACCCGCCTGCACTACTTCACCGAGGATCACGAGCGGGCGATGACCACACTGGCCGCGCAGATCGCCATTGCGGTGGAAAATGCCCAGCTCTACCAGCGAGTCACGCTGCAGGAACAGCGGCTCGAGCGCGACCTGGCCATGGCACGCGAGGTCCAGCTGCGGCTGCTGCCACCCGCGAAGCCGCAACACAAGCGGGCAGAATTTGCGGCCCGGTTCCTGCCGGCGCGCACCATCGGTGGCGACCTGTACGACTTTCTGCAATACGACGCGAATCGCAGCGCCATCGCGCTGGGCGATGTCAGCGGCAAAGCCGCTCCGGCGGCGCTCTACGCGGCGCTGGTGAGCGGCATCATGCGCTCGGTTGCGAACCAGCACCTGAGCCCGTCGCAGATGCTGAAGACCCTCAACGACGCGCTGCAGGAGCGCAAACTCGACTCGCAGTACGTGACCATGCTTTTTGGTGTCTGGAACGACGAGAATCTCACCGTGCAGGTTGCCAACGGCGGATCGGTGCAGCCGCTCTTCTGCCGCGGCGAAGAGATCGAGACGATTCGCGCGGAAGGCTTCCCGCTTGGCATGTTCCCGAATGCCACGTGGGAGGAGTTCAGCATCGCCACGCAGCCTGGAGACTCGCTGGTGTTTTTCAGCGATGGCATCGTCGATGCGCAAAACGCCGCCGGCGAGATGTTCGGCAATGATCGGCTGATCGCGACGGTAAAGAAGCATCAGCATAAATCGGCGTCGCGCCTGGCGGAGAGCATCCTCACCGACGTGGGCCGCTTCCAGGGTAAGCGCGATCGCTTCGACGATGAGACGGTGGTCGTCCTGCGGGTGATCTGAGTCACGAAATAGCCTCGCACCGCACTTGCCGCCGAAATTCCTCGCAGAGAAGGACATCCCGGGATGCCTCTTTCATCTGGTACTGAGAACTCCGGTTTTTCTTCACCCTCCGATACTTCCCGTTCAGCTCCGCCCCCACTCTGATATTCTCAAGGGTTTTCTTCCACTCTGTGTTCACACCTTGCGGAGCGGTCGAGGGAGTGCGGTATGCCGGAGCAGCGGGGACGCAAGTATCACCAGGAGCGCGTAGCGGAGACGCTGCGCGACGAAATTGGCGCGATGATCGAGGGCGAGCTCTCTGACCCGCGCATCAGCTTCGCCTATATCAGCCAGGTGGTGCTCAATCCTGGCGGAAAGTCAGCGCTGATCTACGTGGCGGTCGACGGCGGTGCGCAGGAGGAGTCCGATACGCTGGAGGGTTTGATGGCCGCGCGGGGTTACATCCGGGCGCAGCTGCTGGAACGCATGGGGGTCCGCTTTGTGCCGGAGCTGACCTTCCATATCGACCGGTCTGAGAAGATGAAGGCGCGGATTGACGAACTGCTGGGCCGGAAGCGGCGTACAGGGATCAAGACGCAGAGTGCTGAACAGAGCGGCTGAACATCGGTCGGGTGCAGGGAACTGAAGGCGAATCCGGGACCTTAATGGCAGCAGGGCACGACATTCCGTTGCAGCAGACTCCGAACGGTGGCGAACGAAGCAGCGGCACGCAAAGCCATCGAGAGGGATTGGACTCCGTCCTGGCCGTCCTGGAGCGCGGCCACCGCTTCGCGGTGTGTTCCCACGCGCGCCCGGATGGAGATGCAGTAGGCTCCATGCTGGCTTGCGGAGCGCTCCTCGATCAACTCGGGAAGCAGGCCGATCTGGTCTCTGCCGACCCGGTGCCACTGATCTACCGCGGATTACCCTGCGCGTCGACCATCCGGCAGGGTACGCGGCTCGAAGGCCACTACGACGCCGTCATTATGCTGGAGTGCGACGCCATCCAGCGCTCGCGGCTGGCAGGCCTCGAGGGCCGCTTCCTCGTCAACATCGATCATCACGCCACGGGCCGGGCGTTTGCCGATGTGAACTGGATCGACACCAGCGCCTGTGCCGTGGCGGAAATGGTTTACCGCCTCGCGACTGCCGCCGGCGCCGACCTGACGCCTCAGATGGCCGCATGCCTGTATGCCGGCGTGCTCACCGATACGGGATCGTTCTGTTATGAAGGAACCGATGCGCATGCTTTCGAACTGGCCCGCGAACTCGCCGACCACGGTGCGGATCCGGCCGGCATTGCGCGGGAAGTGTACTTCTCCAATCCGTTATCCAAGATGCTGCTGCTCGGCGCGGCGCTCACGAATCTGCGGCGCGAAGGCCGGCTCGCATGGTTGTGGGTGACCCGCGATGACATGGCGCGCACCCGAGCGGCGGAAGAAGACTGTGAAGGCATCGTGAATTATGCAATTGGGATTGGCGGTGTCGAAGCCGCGGTGCTGCTGCGCGAATTGCCCGATCGTCGCGTGCGGCTTTCTCTCCGCAGCAAAGGCCAGCTGGACGTGGCCCGCATCGCGGCGAGCTTCGGCGGCGGCGGCCATTTGCATGCCGGGGGCTGCACCCTGGAGGGACCACTGCGGGAAGCCACCAGCAGAATTCTCGAAACCATGCGGCGCGAGCTAATGACCATGGTTCCGGCCCGGTCTACGACTTCGGAAGAATCGAATCGGAATCTGTTAGGCTGACTCAATCGTGGTGCATGCATGCCTCAGGTATCTGTCCGGTCGTACGAGCCTCGCGGTACTGCGGAGTTGGCGCGAACGGTCGCGTAGCAGCTATCAGGATGAATGAACCACCCTCCCGAACGTGACCAGGATCTCAAAATATCCAGAGAAAGCTGAAATGAGGTCCCGCGACCACGACGCGAATTCCGCGGATTCGTCTGATCCCGGCGATGCGTCGGGAAATCGGGAGACTCTGCAATCCGGCAATGCCGTCGCCGCGAACGCGCGATCGCCTGGTCTGCTGATCCGCATCCGCTCTCGATTTCCGGCGATCAGTGAGATCGCGGAAGCTGCAACCCTGTTTTGCCTGACTGCCTTTTTCCTCTTCTACGGCTTAGTACCCATCTTTGGCGGCGACGGAATCGGTTTGGTGGGCGCCGACGAGCCTCGCTATGCCCAGGTCGCGCGCGAAATGCTGGCGCGCCACGATTACGTCACGCCGGTTCTGTGGGGGCATCCGTGGCTGGAGAAGCCGGCCCTCTACTACTGGCGCGCCATGTTCGCCTTTCGCGAATTTGGGGTGCACGACTGGTCGGCGCGTCTGCCATCGGCCAGCTTTGCCTTCATGCTGGTGGTGCTCATCTACCTGCATATCCGGCGCTTTCGCAATGGCGGCCAGCTCGACGCCGCTCTGATCACCGCTTCCTGTGCGGCGATCCTGAGCTTTGCCCGCGGCGCCTCCACAGACATGCAGCTGGCCGCTCCGTTCGCGATCGGCATGCTCGGCTGGTATGCGTGGTACGAGACCGACAGTAAGTTTTGGCTCTTCGATATTTACTTCTTTGTAGGCGCGGCCACTCTGGCCAAAGGTCCCGTTGCTCCGCTTATGGCGCTGGTGATTATCGGAATCTTTGCGGGTCTGCGCCGCGAGTGGTCGCTCTTCCGTCGCAGCCTTTGGTGGCCGGGTATTGTGCTTTATTTTGCGATGGTCCTGCCCTGGTTCATCGCGGTGCAGCGCCGCAATCCTACTTTCCTCAGAATCTTCTTTCTGGAACACAACATCGAGCGCTTCGCAACGAATCGATTCGAACACTACCACCCCTTCTGGTATTACGTGCCGGTTATGCTGCTGGGGCTGACACCGTGGGCGGTGATCGCAGTAACCGCATTTGTCGATGCGGTGGGCGGATCGATCAACGAATGGCGCGTGCGGCGTGCGAAGGTTCTGTATGTTGGGCACGGCCGCGCCGGAGACGCTTTTCCGGAGTTCCTCGTGCTGTGGGCCCTGGTGCCCATCGTCTTCTTTTCATTCTCTGAGTCGAAGCTGCCCGGATATATTCTGCCCGCCGTGCCTCCGCTCACGATCCTTGCGGGCGATTATCTGAATCGCATCCGCAACCGTGGCCTCAAGCCATGGCTGCTGGTTCTGCACGCGGTGCTGACGGGAATTCTGACCATGTTCGTACTGCTCATGCCGCTGCATCTGCACAATCCGGAGGCCATCCCGCCACGTGCAGCGATTGTCGCCGCCAGCATGGTGGGGGTGGCCGCAATCGTTTTCATCCTGATCACGGTTGCGCGTTTCGGACTGAAGCGGCTGCGCATTGCCACCATGACACCCATGGTCATCCTTCTCCTCTACATGTTCGGGATTGGTCCGGTATTCGGTATCGGTGCGCTGCCCAACACCAAGCACAACATCAATCTGCTGGATATGACGTATTCCACGCGTCCGCTGGCGCAGATTCTCGATCAGATCAACCCGGCGCCGGGTATCGTCGCGGTATGGCGTGTGCGCAGGGATGTACAGTACGGTCTTTCTTTCTATCGCAATCAACGCACTGTGAATTACGATGTTGGCATCACAGTGAGCGACCCGCCGCAGAGCGCCGGTTCAGGCCCGCACGGCGTGGTCATCGACGAAGTAAGAGAAGGATCGTCGGCCGAGCAGATGGGACTGCGCCGGCTCGTGGGCGACGATCTGGTCGCAATGAACGGCCAGCCCGTCCTGAACGCAGCGGATTTTAACGCGCTGGAGGCGGGATGGAAGCCAGGTATCAAGCTTGAATTCGAGGTGCTCGATCCCAGAATTCCAAACAAAGAGCCGCAGTTTGCTGGCGGCACCATGCAGGATGGCGTTCCGGACAGACAACATCTCCTGGTAATTCCGGAAATGTGCCTTGCCGAGGTTCCTTGCGCAAGTGAGTTTCACCGATTACTTGCGGGGAGGCGATATGAGCCGCTCTTTACCTACCCCGCCCAGAGCCTGGTCGTCTATGAAGTTATGGCTCGCGATTCAGGCAAAGCAGTCCGCAGCCGTTGAGCAGTTTGTTACAGTCAGGCCGGGAGTGAAACTCCCTGGCGCGTGGAAAAGCGCTGGGGCATTCGTGTATCGATGAGTTCCGCGCTCCAGTTCGAACTGTTGGACCTGCGCCACTTCTCGGCGGGCAGTTTGCGTCCGCTGCTTGAGGAGGAGAGTCACGTCTGGAGCGAACGGCTGCACTGGGACTATCGCGGTTCCGCGGAGCTGCTGCTGCAGTATCTGGATTCGCGGGTGCTGCCAGGCTACGTGGCCGTCGAAAATGGACATATTGTCGGCTATGTCTTCTGCGTTTACGAGGGGCACAAGGCCGTGGTCGGCGATGTATTTGCCATACCCACCAGAGATACCCACACGGTCATACCGGGCGAAGGCGCTGACGATTCCGGGGGATCGGCGGCCGAAGTGCGCAATGAATTGCTGATCCGCCTGCTGGAAATGCTGAAGAGCACGCCGGGCGTGACGCGCATCGAATCGCAACTGCTGTTGCATCCCCACGGTTCCCATCAGCGGATCTTCGAGGACGCCGGCTTCGAGGTTCACGAACGAATCTTCATGGAGTGGCCGCTGCAATCGGCGCTCGATCTGGCGCAGCACGACGGTTCGGCGCTGACGGCCGGAAGCGAGATTCGCCTCCCGGAAGGCATGGAACTGCGGCGCTGGGCCGAGTCCGACCTTGGCCCTGCGGCCCGGCTGATCGCGAGCTCGTATGAGGGCCACCTCGACAGCCACATCAATGAGCAGTACCGGACGGCCGCGGGCTCCCAGCGCTTCCTGCACAACATCGTCCGGTTTCCTGGCTGCGGATATTTTGATGTGGATGCCTCTCTCGCTCTGGTTGAACGCGGCAGTTCCGATCTGGCAGGGTTGCTGCTCTGCTCGCGGGTACGGGATGACGTCGGGCACGTTACGCAAATCTGCGTAGCGCCGCAATACCGCGGTCTGGGGCTGGGTCGCCTGCTGATGATCGAATGCGCGCGTGCCCTGGCCAAGCGACGCTTCAGCCTGTTGACCCTGACGGTCACAGCTTCCAACCGCAAAGCCGTATCACTCTACGAATGGCTCGGCTTCCGGGGGACGCATCGATTCGATGCCATGGTCTGGGACAACGGCGAGGAAGCCCGCGCCGGACGGTCCTGGAACTGATTCACCAAGAGCCTTGGGATGATTCCGCGTCAGGAGACCGCCGCCTCATTGGCGTGGTCCTCGGTCGCCACCAGAGAATGAAGGCCTGCGGCCTCGATGGTCGCTTCGACCATCGCTTTCATGCCCATGCAGGAATTCATCATCAGGTGGTAGAGCTTGCGGTCGTCCCACTCGCGCTGGTGGAAGCGGCGGATGTACTCCGCGCGCCGCCGATCGGTCGCCATGATCTCGCGTTCGGCCTCTTTGGTGTGTTCCGGAAATTGCTCTTCGAACCAGCGAATCTTCCGCGCCATCGAGGCGTAGACAAAAACGTGATACGCCCCCGGTGAACGGGCCAGCATGCAAGCCGCGCCTCGCCCCACCACGACGCAGCCGCCCTTCGCAGCCTGTTCCTGAACGTATCCTTTCACGAACTCGACCATGCGTCCGCTGTCGAACACCTTGGGATGCTCCGGGAGTTGTTCCAGCGACCCGAGCCAGAACGCCTTGCCAAAGCGGTAGAACCACGGATCAATGCGTTCGTCGCAGCGCTTCACCAGAGTCGGCTCGACACCCGCTTTACGCGCCACGTCTTCGATGATGCAGCTGTCGATCAGCTTCCACCCCAGACGTTCGGCGAGGTGATGGGCATATTCCGCGCCCTGGCTGCCGTATTCGCGCTCCACCGTGATGACCTGAATCATGGACTTACACCTTGCGTTCGAGCCGATAGTTCCACTTTTCGCCGGGCTCCGTCAAGGGACTTGCCGTCCCGGCACCTGCCCTCGATGGCCCGTGCGAATCCCGATTGCCATGGCGCTATTCCCTGAATTCCACCACCGTCGCACCTGCTCCGCCTTCATTCTGCCCCGGCTCTGTTACGGACGCGACCTGCGGATGTTGCAGCAGCCATGCGCGCAAAGTGCGCCGCAGCACGCCCATTCCGGTGCCGTGAATGATTCGGATGCGCGGCAGCCCCGCCAGGAACGCGCGGTCCAAAAATTTCTCGACGTCGTCTCGTGCCTCATCCGCGGTCTTGCCGATCACGTTGATCTCGCTCGACCCCATCTCCGGCTCAGCCACCTGGACCGTGATCCCACGCCTCCGGGCCGACTCAATGGGCGTCGGCTGGCGCCCCGACGAAACCACCTCGGCAATCTCGTCGCGCGCCACTCGCATCTTCATCGCACCCACAGCAACCTCGAAAGTCTTGTCGTCGATCTGCCGCTGTACGAGGGCTGTCTTGCCCAGCGTCCGCAGTCGAACCGTATCGCCTTCGGCTACATGGCGCACAATGTGCGGCTGCGCGTTCTGGTCGCCGCGATCGGCGCCCGTATGCTGGGCAACGACCGCGGTGTTGAAGCTCTCGGAAAACTCCCGCCGCAGCCGCGCGATCCGTTGCTCCGCCTGTTTCGACAGCTTCTGCTGCGCCGCGCGATCCTCAATCGCCTTCACGGTCTCCCGCATCTGAAATTCGAAGTTCTTCATCAGCGACGCCAGCTGGCCTTCGAGATCCTTCACCTTGGCGCGCCACTCCTTCATCCCCTCGGCATCCAAACGCGCCCGTTCCCTGGCCAGATCCTGTTCGAGCCGGCGAACGCGGCTTTGCTCCTTCTCCACCTGCGCCAGCTGCTCGTGCAGGCTGTCGAGGAATCGCGCAATGTCCTGCGTTTGCGTGTTCAGCTGTGCCCGCGCCGCCGCGACAATCTCCATGCTCAGCCCCAGCCGCTGCGCGATGTTGATCCCCGCCGACATGCCCGGCACTCCCTGCCGCAGCTCGTACGTGGGCGCCAGCGTCTTCTCGTCGAAGCCTACGGCCGCGTTCACTGCGCCTCGCGCATTCTCCGCGTAGACCTTCAGCGACGTCAGGTGCGTTGACACAATCGACCAAGCCCCCACCTTCAGAAAATGCTCTGCTACCGCGACTGCCAGCGCCGCACCCTCTTCCGGATCCGTCGACGACCCCAGCTCGTCGAGCAACACCAACGACCGCGATGTTGCCTGCGCGGCAATGCGATTCAGATTCGTGACGTGGGCGGAGAACGTCGACAGATCCTGTTCGATGGACTGCGCATCGCCAATGTCCGCCAGAAATGCATCGAACCCAGGCGTTACGCATTCATCCGCAGGAACCGGAACACCAGCCTGCGCCATCATGGCCAGCAATCCCGCAGTCTTCAGCGTCACCGTCTTGCCGCCGGTGTTCGGTCCGCTGATGATCAGCTGCCGGTCCACGCCTGCCAGCTCCAGGCTCACCGGCACAATCGCCTTCGACTCTGCGCGCAATCGCCGCTCCAGCAGCGGATGCCGCGCATTCTTCAGCCGAAATTTCGGTGACGCCTCATGGGCGAAGTTTGGCACGGCGCACGCATACTCCTGCGCGAAACGTGCCCTCGCCTGCAGCGTGTCCACCTGGGCCAGCACTTTTGCGCCTGTCAGAATCTGCCCGCTGAATTGCGCAATTTGCCGCGTCATATGCAGAAAGATGCGGCGAATCTCCGCCTGCTCTTCTTCGAGCAGCCGCACCAGATCGTTGTTTAGCTCGATGGTCTCCAGCGGCTCGACATAAACGGTCTGCCCGCTCGAACTCGCTCCGTGCACTACGCCCTGCACGCGCCGCTTCCATTCCGATTTCACGGGAATCACGAAGCGCTCTCCGCGAATCGTGATCAGCTCATCCTGCACGGTGCCGCCCTCGGAGAATCGCCGCAGCGCCGACCGCAGGCTCTCCTCAATCGCCCGTTGCTGCCGCTCCATCTCTCGCCGGATCCGCCGCAGTCCCGGCGAAGCGTCGTCGGCCAGCGTGCCATCGGGCAGGATCTTCTCCCGCAGCCCCTCGGTCAGCGGCCGCAAACTCGTGCCCAGCAGCTCGCGCGAAAGCTCTGTCAGCTCCGGCAGCTTGTCCTGCGTATTCTGCGGCGGCGTCCGCATCAGCTCCGTCCACGCCGTGATCTCCTCCGCCAGCGCGATCACCGCGCGCAGCTCTTCGGACTCGAGCGCCACGCCCTCGATCCGCGCTTTGGCGAGCAACTCGGTCGGATCGAAGAGTGCCCGCAGTTGCGGCATGATCCCCGCAGCCACCAACAGCCGCATCTCCGCGACCAACATCTGGGCGCGCCGCACCCACGCACGATCCATCGAAGGTACCAGCGCCCCGATCCACCCGCGTCCCACCGCTGACTGCGCGTACGCACCCAGGAACGCAACAAGCTTGTCCCACTCGAGTTGGAAGCTCGGCGCAATAGGCGAGGGAATTTCAGGCAATACGGGCATACTTTATTATCCTGCCCCGTGATCCCTCGCAGGCAGGATTGACACGGCCCTCCCCTCTCTGGTTTCCTCTACCCATGCTTCAGCCGCTCCAGATTCGCGCTGCCATCATCGCCATCGCGCGAATTACCATGCCCATCGAACCGGGAGCCGGCGGCTAGCTAGACCTCGCAACACGATCCACAACAGCCATCGCGCTCCCCGAGCCCGATGGCTTTTTCATTTGCACCTCGTTATCGTCGAAAGGGAACGACTCAGCATGCCCGTTACACTCGATACCATCCGCGCCGCCCGTGAACGCATCCGCGCCCACATCTATCTCTCGCCCGCCCCGCACTCGGCGGAACTCTCCGAGATGACCGGCCAGCAGGTCTTCCTCAAACTCGACAATCTGCAGCGCACCGGCGCCTTCAAGGAGAGAGGCGCGCTGAACAAGATCCTCACTCTCACTGACGACGAGCGCCGCCGCGGTGTCATCGCAGCCAGTGCCGGCAACCACGCTCAGGCCGTAGCTTTCCACGCCAGCCAGAATGGGATTCGCGCGCGCATTGTTATGCCGCTGATGACTCCGCTGGTCAAAGTTGCCGCCACCTCAAACTACGGTGCTGACGTCGTTCTCCATGGAGCGGACTATGACGAAGCCTGCGCTGAAGCGATCCGGCAAAGCACGGCCGACGGCCTCACCTTTCTCCACCCCTTCGACGACGACGAAGTGATCGCGGGGCAGGGAACCATCGGCCTCGAATTGCTGGAGCAGGTTCCGGACCTCGAAGCCGTCGTGGTCCCCATCGGTGGCGGCGGCCTCATCGGCGGAGTCTCCTGCGCCATCAAGGAGAGTAATCCGAAGATCCGCGTCGTCGGTGTCCAGACCGAACGTCTCCCCTCCATGCTGCAGGCCCGCGCCGCCGGTCATCCCGTCACGATCCCGGCTGAAGCCACCATCGCTGACGGTATCGCCGTGCGACGCGCAGGCGAACGCACCGTCCCTCTGGTCGCAAAATATGTCGATCAGCTAGTTACGGTCGATGAAGAGGAGATCGCCAGCGCCATCCTCGTCCTGCTCGAGCGCGAGAAGACCCTTGCCGAAGGCGCTGGGGCGGCTGCCCTTGCGGCCCTGCTGCAGAAGAAGACGAACCTTGACGGACAGCGCACGGCCGTTCTCGTCTGCGGCGGCAACATTGACGTCACCCTGCTGTCGAAGATCATCGAGCGCGGTCTGGTTAAAGACGGCCGCTGGATCCGCATCCGGATCCACCTGACCGATCGGCCTGGCTCGCTGCACCAACTCACCAAAATCATCGCTGACCTCCGCGCCAACATCGTCCAGACCGCTTACGATCGCGCCTACTACGGTGTAAACCTGGGCGATACCGTGATCGACTTCACCCTCGAAACCCGCGGAGCCAGCCATATCAAAGAAATCGGTGCAGCACTAACTGGGGCCGGCTACCGCCACGAACGAATCGAGTAGAGCGGAGTCCGCGGCCGACGGCAACGGCCGCTTCTCAGCCGCATCTGAACGCTGTACGCTGAAAGAGCAAATGGCTGACCAGCTCTACCTCAGTCTCTGGTATCCCAACTTCCGGCTCGAGGCTCTGCCTGCCGCGCTCGAGAAAGTCATGGAGCAGTTCGCCGCTGTCGGTGGCTCATCGCGCGTTGCCACCGCAACCGTCTACCCCATCTCCTGGAACGAATCTCCAAACTGGCAGCGCGTGTATCGCAACGAGACCGACGACGAGGAATCCAGCCCCCGCGCCGTCATCGCAGCTGCCATGGAGAACGCCCACGAAGACTATGCCTGGGAATTTGAGCTGATCTGGGAGCTGTGGGTTCCCGAGCAGGCACCGGGGCTGGACACTATGTGGCGTCATGAGCCGCGCGTCGTCCGCGTTGTCGGTTTCGGTCCGGAGTTTGATAGTGGCGCTTACGAAACCAATGGCCATATCCGCGTCGATTTCGGTCTTGACACGCCCTTCCTTTATGAGGACGTGGATCTGGACGAGGATGCTGTGGTCCGCGTGAAAGAAAATGTCGCGAGGCTGGTCGATTTCACCAACCGTGTGCAGAAGAATGCCGGCATCTCGACCCGGCTGCTGTGGTCAGAGTCGGGCGAAAGCCTGGCTCGCAAGTTGATCGAGCGCCTGCAGCAGGTGAACTGACGTCGCTTCCGGTGCGGTTTTTCGATCGGCTCGGCAGGGAGTGCTGCCGTTCTCAGTCGCCGCAAAATATTCCGCGGACAGTCGCCACCGAAAAGGCGCATACTACGTCTAAGACCAGCAGGGTTCCGTCTGCCCTACAGGAGGGTACGCTCATGCCCATCCCCAAAATTGGTTTCAATCTGTTGGTGTGCGCCAGCTTGGTCCTCGGCGGCAGCTGCCTTTACGCGCAAAGCACTACCGGCTCCGGCGATCCCGCGCAGCAAACCCCGGCGCCCGCCCCCCAGCAGACCCAGGATCAAGCGCCAGCCCAGGCTCCGACGCTCCAGCCGGCCCCCTCCGCCAGCCAAACCGCAGATAACTGCCCGGGCCCCGTCCTGCACCGAGCTCCGGACAAGGGCGGTGACATCTGTTCCTCCGGCGCCCCGCCGGCGAACGCGCCCACGCCCGATGGCAGCGACGACACCCAGACCGCCGGGAACAGCAAGCCTCTGACGGATCCCAACGTGAACCCCTTTAAGCAGGCTGAACCGGATAAGAACGGCATGATGCCTGGCGTCAAAGGCGGCAGCATCGACGATGTGAACGCCGTCGGCACCCGCAACATCGGCGCACGGGGCATGGGCAACTGGTACTCGACCGAGTCGGAAATCAAAATGGGCAAGCAGTACGCCGACGAAATCGAGAAGAGCACCAAGTTCATCAACGATCCGGTCGTCACCGAATATGTGAATCGCATCGGCCAGAACATCGTCAAGAACTCCGACTGCAAGGTTCCCTTCACGATCAAGGTGATCGACACCGACGAAATCAACGCCATGGCGCTGCCTGGCGGTTTCTTTTATGTGAATTCCGGTTTGATTCTGGCCGCCGATGAGGAAGCCGAACTGGCCGGGGTGATGGCCCACGAGACCGCGCATGTCTGCGCCCATCACGCGGCTCGCGAGATGACCCGGGCCAATTATGCTCAGATCGGCATGGTGCCGCTCATCATGTTGACCGGCTACAGCTGGACCGGCTACGGTATCTACGAAGCTACCCAGCTGCTGATCCCCATCACCTTCCTCGAGTTCTCGCGCGAATTTGAAGCCCAGGCCGACTATCTCGGTGTGCAGTATATGTACCGCGCCGGCTATGACCCGCAGGCCTTCGTCACCTTCTTCGAAAAGGTGGAGAACCTGGAAAAGCAGAAGCCAGGCGCAGTCGCCAAGGTCTTCGAGAACCATCCACAGACGCCGGATCGCATCCAGCACACCGAAGAGGAGATCGCAAAGATCCTGCCCCCGAAGGACGAGTACCTGGTCACAACTTCGGAGTTCAACGACGTCAAAGCGCGGTTGGCTCGCATCGAGAACAAGCGCCGCATCATCGACAACAAGAAGGGCAAACCGACCCTCCGCCGCGCCAGCACTTCGCCTGACAGCACCGATACGGGCAATGGCAGCGATCAGCCGACCCTGCATCGCCGCGATGACGGAAACGGCAGCGGAAGCGGCAGTGGAAGTGGAAGCGGCAGCAATTAAGTTCTTCTCACACGAAAACCCGCCGGGCTTCGTTTTCAAACGAAGCCCGTTTTGCTTTCCGCGTGTCATTTCTCCGCGTTGATACGCCGTCTCGTTACACATCTCCTTGTGTCCCTCTCCAGGGAGTGACAAAATGTGGTGAAACCCCGGCACGGGGGTGTGGGCCGAACGAAATCCGCCTATGAAGAAAATCCTGATGTGGACGGTGGTGATCGTCGGCGTCCTTTTCATCACCAAGTTCGCGAACGACGTGGCGCAGGACGTTCGCCCCCACGGCGCAACTTTCCGCATGACAAAACAGAGAGTCGTTACCTGCGGCAGCGGCGAAATCACCCTGGCCGGGCCCGAAGGACCAACAACCCTCCGCACCGACAACAGCTGGCCCGCCTGCAACACCTTCGAAGCCAACACCTATTACGACCTCTGGCTCGCTCGCGGCGGCACCACGGGCTTCATCACCATGGAGAAATCTCCCTGGTGGCGGACCGCCATGTAATGCCGGACCTGATACCGTTGCTCAGGACCGATCCATGACCAGCGGCTTGCAAAAAGGGCTGACCAGCTATGGCGATCCGGGCTTCTCTCTGTTTCTGAGAAAGATCCTGATCAAATCCATGGGCTATTCCGATCAGGCCCTCGACCGCCCCATCGTCGGCATTACGAATACCTTCAGCGACTTCAACCCCTGCCACGGCAACGTGCCCGCTTTGATCGACAGCGTCCAACGCGGCGTGATGCTCGCGGGCGCTTTGCCTATGGTTTTCCCGACCATCTCGCTCGGCGAGCCGTTCGTCCACCCCACCGCGATGTTCCTGCGCAACCTGATGGCGATGGACACCGAGGAGATGATCCGCGCGCAGCCCATGGATGCGGTGGTGGTCGTTGGGGGCTGCGACAAAACCCTGCCCGCCCAGGTCATGGCTGCCGCAAGCGTCAATCTCCCGACCGTCGTGCTGCCCGTAGGGCCCATGGTGGTCGGCCACCACCGCGGCGAAGTGGTGGGCGCCTGCACTGACTGCCGGCGTTTCTGGGCCGAGCATCGCGCGGGAGGGATCGACACCGGCGAAATGGATCAGATCAGCGGGCGCCTCGCGCCCTCCGCCGGCACGTGCGGCGTCATGGGCACAGCCAGCACTATGGCGTGCGTGATCGAAGCGCTGGGTTTGGCCCTGCCGATGAGCGCCTCCATTCCCGCCAATCAGGCCGACCGTCTGCGCCTCGGGGAAGCAACGGGCAAGCGAGCTGCGGAGATTGCCGTCAGCGGCGGCCCAAGACCATGCGACCTGATCACGGAAACCTCCGTGCGCAACGCCATGGTCGTCCTGCAGGCCACAGGAGGCTCAACCAACGGATTGATCCATCTCCTCGCCATTGCCGGTCGCGCCGGCATTTCCCTCGATTTGAAGACCTTCGACGATCTCGGCCGCCGCGTGCCTGTCCTGCTCAACATCAAGCCTTCCGGCGTGCATTACATGGAGGACTTCCACTACGCCGGCGGCCTGCCCGCTCTCCTGCGCCAGCTTGCGCCCCATCTCGATCTGCGCACCCCCGTCATTGGTGGAGGAACGCTGGCCGACGTGATTGCCTCACGCGAAGAGATTCCCGCACAGGAGGTGATTCGTCCCCTCGCATCGCCCTTGTCAGGCCAGGGAGCGATGGCCGTCCTCTACGGCAACCTCGCGCCGGATAGCGCCGTCATTAAACAGTCGGCAGCCTCTCCTCACCTGATGAAGCACACCGGCCGAGCCGTCGTTTTCGACTCGATCGAAGACCTCACCCGCCGGATCGATAGCCCTGACCTCGACGTGAGCGCCGAAGATGTGCTCGTACTGCGCAACGCCGGGCCCAAAGGCGCGCCCGGTATGCCCGAGGCAGGCTATCTCCCCATTCCGGTCAAGCTCGCCCGCCAGGGCGTCCGCGACATGGTGCGCATCTCCGACGCCCGGATGAGCGGCACCGCGTTTGGAACGGTCGTCCTTCATATCAGTCCGGAATCCGCGGTGGGCGGACCGCTTGCGATCGTCCGCACCGGCGACCGCATCTCGCTCGACGTTGAAGCTCGTGAGCTGAATCTGCTCGTCGATGCTGCCGAAATCGAATCCCGCCTGGCAGTCTGGAAAGCATCCCCGTCCAGGAGCGAGAAGCCACGGCGCGGCTACGCGAAGCTGTTCGAGGATTCCGTGCTGCAGGCTAACGAGGGCTGCGACTTCGATTTTTTGCGCGGCAATGCTGCTCCACCGACCTGATTCGGGACTGCGGAGGCGAACTTTCGCCAGCGTGGGGCTGCGACCTTCCTCCCATTGTGTTTGGCGTCGGAATCGGGGTAGGATGACCGGGAAATGCTCCCGGGAATCAGGCCGGTTTGCCGGCGGTTTTTTGGAGTGAACTGGTGATTCCCGGCCGGAGACAGCCATGAGCGGCAGGACTGGTGTGCTGATCGTCGATGACGATCCGACGCACCTGCGAATTTATGGATGGATTGTTGACCAGGCGGGCTATGAAGCGCTGCCCGCTCTGGTGACGGCGGACAGGATCGAATTTCCGCAGGGCAGAGTCGACGTGGTGATCATGGATTATCGGCTGACCGGGCAACTGACGGCCGTCGCTGCGGCAGAGAACATCAGGAAACGGTATCCGCTGGCGCCGATCGTTATTCTGTCCGACGTTTACGATTTGCCCGCCGATATCGCGCCCTACGCGCAGGCTTTCGTGAGGAAAGGCGAGCCGGCGAAGCTGGTGGCCACGCTGGCAGAGCTTGCCGCTCCGGCCACGGAGCCTGACACGGCTGCATAAGCGCCAACAACGGTTACAAATTCGGCGGAAGAACGTGGATCGGGCTTTTCGGAAACAACCTGCAGAACGACCCTGCGCATCCCGATCGTGCGGCGCGTAATGCGGCTAACCCGCGGCGGCTGATAATCTTACCAGGCGAATGCGATGGCGATCGGAACGCAACGGCTAAGGCGAGGGGAAGGGACGGTGTGGGGAGCGCGGCTCGCCTGGCTGCTCTTGTACGGGCTGGCCGCGATCGGCGCGTTTGCCGACGGAGCCGAAGCGCAGAAGCCCTCGCGGGACGATGTGGAGGCGGCCTACCTCTACAACTTCGGAAAATTTGTGCGCTGGCCGGAAAGTGCCGGTCATACCCCGATGCTGGTTTGCGTCCTCGGCCAGGACTCATTGGGGCAGACGATCAGCAAGCTGGTGGAGGGGGAACAAATCAACGGGCGGCCGCTGGTGGAACGCAATTTGAACCGGCCGGACGGAGTGGGAGACTGCTCGATTCTGTTTATCGGCTCGACGGAGCGCGCGCATGTAGTCGAGACCCTGACGGCCACCGAGGGGAAGCCGATTCTGACGGTCGGCGACGCGCCCGATTTTCTGGAGCAGGGCGGCATGATCGAGTTTGTGCAGGTAGAAGATCACGTACGCTTTTCCGTGAATCTGGACGAGTGTACGCGCCATCGCGTGGCGGTGAGCTCGGAATTGCTGAAGGTCGCGGTCACGATCAGAGGAAAACGTGAGACGGGAGGAGTGAAGTGACGGCTCGCTCCCGGTCTATCTCCGCCAAACTGATGTGGATGAACGTGGTGGTGAGCGCTACGGTGCTGGTGCTCGCGACGATCGCGTATTTTTCTTACGATTTGATTTCGTTCCGACAGAACCTGATCCGTAACCTGAGAACAGCGGCGCAGATTGTTGGAACTAACAGCGTTTCTGCACTCCTTTTTGACGATCAGCAAAGCGCTGCCACCACCCTGGAGGCGTTGCGCAACTCGCCGGACGTGCTGGCTGCCACGCTGGTGACGAATGACGGCTCAACCTTCGCCGAGTATCGGCGCTCGCCGAATGTGCCGGCACCGCCCGTCCGCGCGATGGCAGATGGGAGTATCGATGAGGACTGGGTGGACGGGAGCCACGTCCTGCTCGCGCATCGAATCGTCTTCCAGGGCAAGCCTGCGGGCACGGTCTACATCGCCGCCCAACTGAATGAGACCGGCCAGCGAGCGCGACAGTATCTGGCGATTGCCTGCGGCGTGCTGCTGATCTGCATGGCGGCAGGGCTGTTGATCAGCGCGACAGCGCGAAGGCTGGTGGCGCGGCCGATGGTGGAGCTGGCGGAGACGGCACGGCGTGTTTCGCGCGAGCGCGATTACTCGGTGCGCGCGGCGCCCCATCCGGACAAGGATGAAATCACGGTCCTGGTCGAGGCCTTCAACGAGATGCTGGTGCAGATCCAGGAGCGCGATACCGCGCTGAACCGGGGGCGTGAGCAGTTGGAGGCGCGCGTGCAGGAGCGCACGGCGGCGCTGCGCGCGGCAAATCGGGAGCTGGAGGCCTTTTCCTACACGGTGGCGCACGATCTGCGTGGCCCGCTCGATGCCGTACAGGGAATGGTCTACATCCTGGGCGGGCTCGACCGGGAGAAGCGCGAAGGGGATCGAAAGGAGATTCTGGAGCATTTGCGGCAGGCCACGCGCAACATGGCTTCGCTGATCGACGACCTGCTGAATTTGTCCAGGGCGAGTACCACGGCGGTGAAGATGAACCGTGTCGATCTGACAGCAATCGTGACGCGGATCGCGGAGGACCTGCAACGGGCTGAGCCGGATCGCCGGGTTGAGTTCATGATCGCGCAGCTGCCGGCGATCGAGGCGGATGAAGGACTGATCCGGGTCGCGCTCGATAATCTGCTCCGCAACGCATGGAAATACACGTCGCGTCATGAGTCAGCCTGTATCGAATTCGGGGCGATCAGCCGCCGGGGTGAAACGTTGTATTACGTGCGGGACGATGGTGCTGGATTCGATCCGAAGCTGGGCGACCAGCTGTTCCAGCCGTTCCATCGTCTGCACAGCCGCAGCCAATTTCCGGGGACGGGAATCGGACTGGCAACGGTGCAGAGGATCCTGGCGCGGCACCGCGGGCGCATCTGGGCGGAGGGCGCAGTCGAGAAGGGGGCGACCTTCTGGTTCACGCTGAAGAGTGAGGCGGAGACCGCCGCGGCCTGAAGCGGAAGTGGTGCGGCCACGCCGAGGAAGGCAACCCCCGGACGATCCGCAGGAGAATCCGTCGGAGGTTCGGGGATAGGACCGGGAATCTGAGAATTCTCTAATCTTCGTGTGCCGTTTTGGGGCATCCGGGCGCATGCAGGAAGTGCGCGATGCCTAAGCTGACGGACAACAAGGGATCTGCGAATGTGGCCGCCGCGGTCGCAGCGGATCCAAATCCTTCGCCGCCCGCGAGTGCTGCGGGGACTGCGGCAATCCAGGCGACAGGGGGCACGCAGGCGCTGGCCGTGCGCGACGGCAGCGCAGAAGAAGCACTGCCCAAAGAAGAAGAGAGGGATACGCGGCTCGATCACCTCGCCATGCAGTTGGATGTGCTGGTGAAGGTGCATTCCTTTCGGGTGCAGGACCTGCTCTCGATGGAAAAGGGCACGGTGGTCGAGACCGAGCACGAGCACGCTCAGGACGTGCCGCTGCGCTGCGGAGGCGCGCTTCTGATGTGGTCGGAGTTCGAAGTTCTGGACCAGCAACTGGCGGTTAGGGTGACGAGGCTGGCCTAGCAGGAACAAGTGAGGAGAGGCGGAACGGGCTGTGGAGATTGCGCGATTGGCTGAAGAACCGCGGGTGAGAGGAAAGAAAAGCATGGGAATGGTCCTGAGTCCGGTCTTCGATGGGACAACACCGATGCCCCGCTACAGCTGGACAATGCGAATGGGGTTGTGGCTGCGGCGGCTGATGAGCCTGCCGACGGCTGGCGAAATGCCGATTCGTCTGGAGGGCCGGCTGAATCTGGGTCCGAAGAAATCGCTGGTGCTGGTGAACTGCCGCGGCAAGAGCGTGCTGCTGGCCCTGGGCAGCGAAGTGATCACGCCGATCATGGAAGTTCCGGCACATCGGCGGCGGAAAAGGGAGCCCGCACAGTGAACCTGCTGTTGCTGGCTGCCGTCCGCGTGCAGAATCAACTGCCAGGCCTGGATCTGTCGGGGCACATCGGCAACAACAATTCGATTCCCTGGACCATTGTCTTTTCCCTGACATTGTTGACACTGTTGCCGGCCATCGTGCTGTCCATGACGCCGATGGTGCGGCTACTGGTGGTCTTTCACTTTCTGCGCCAGGCACTGGGGACGCAGACGGCGCCCTCGAACCAGGTGTTGATGGGCCTGGGACTGATGATGACCTGGTTTCTGATGCAGCCGGTTCTGGTGCAGGTGGATCAGCAGGCGGTAGAGCCGTTTCGCGCCGGGCAGATCTCGGGCTGGGACGCGATTGACCGGGGGGCGGGCCCGCCAAAGGCCTTCATGCTGCGCTACGCACGGGAGAAGGACCTGGCCCTGTTTGTCTCGGCGTCGATGACCGCGCGTCCGCGAACGCCGGACGACCTGCCGATGCGCGTCGTGGTGCCTGCCTACATCCTGAGCGAGCTGAAGGCCGGCTTCGAAATTGGTGCGGTTCTGTTTCTCCCCTTTCTGCTCGTGGACATGGTGGTGGCTTCGATCACAACATCGATCGGGATGTTTCAGCTGCCGCCGGTGGTGATCTCGACGCCGCTCAAGATTCTGCTGTTCGTGATGGTCGACGGTTGGAATCTGCTCGCGGGCTCGCTTCTGAAGAGCTTTTGAGCTGGGCGGATGATGGCGGGTGGCGGGCGGATGAGATGAAATGCACAGCGGTTGCGGGGTGAGTCAGAGAGGGAGGGACACGATGGGACCGGATGAGGCGGCGGAGCTGATGCGGCATTTGCTGCGCGAGGCGCTGATCCTGGGCGCGCCTGTGTTGTTGGCGGCGTGCGTGACCAGCTTTCTGATCAGCCTGCTGCAAACCCTCACCTCACTGCAGGACCAGACGATCTCGACGGTGCCGCGGCTGCTGGTCGTGGTGGGGCTGCTGATGGCGGCGCTGCCCTGGTTTCTGGGGCGGCTCATGACCTACACCATCGGGCTGTTTTCAGACTTCCATCGTTTTTTGGGGCTGGGATGACACCGGACTGGGAAAACACGCTGGAGGCCATGACGCTGGTGCTGGTGCGCATCAGTGGACTGATGGTCTTTGCGCCGGTGTTTTCCTCCGAGGCGATTCCCGCGCGTGTGAAGGCGGCGTTTGTGCTGTCCGTGTCGTTTCTCGTGGCTCCGGTGGTGGCGGTATTTCCCGGAGCGCATGTAGAGCTGCGAATCATGGCGGTGCTGGGCGAGCTGAGCGTGGGGCTGGTCTTCGGCCTGACGCTGTCGTTGTTGTTTGAGGCCCTGGAGTTTGCCGGGCAGGTGCTCGGGTTCCAGTTCAGTTTTTCGCTGGTCAATCTGATGGATCCCAATGCGCCGGTGCAGATCCCTTTGATGGGGCAGCTTTTCGGATTGCTGGGAACGCTCACGGTTTTGGGAGCGGGACTGCATCGGACGATGCTGGCGTCTCTGCTGCGCACCTTTGCGACGGCGCCGGTGGGGACGGTGACGCTCGACCCGCGAGCCGGGTGGACGCTGGTAACGATGGCATCGGGCATCTTCGCCGCCGCGCTGCAACTGTCTGCACCGGTGATGACGGCAACGCTGCTGGCCGAGATGGCGGTGGCGCTGGCGGGAAAGCTCTCGCCACAATTGCCCGTGATGGCCCTGACGGTGCCGTTGAAGACGCTGCTGGGCTACGGGGTGCTGATCGGATCGCTGGCCCTGTGGCCGCACTGGATTGAGGCGCGCTTCGCATCGCTGCTCGATGCCGCCGGACGGCTGCTGGCGCACGCGGCGGGGACGGCATAACCATGCCAGGGGATCGCACCGAACAGGCGACACCACGGCAACGGCAGAAAGCCTCCGAGCGAGGCGACCGCGCGCGCAGCCGCGATCTGATGGCGGGCGCGTCGATGTTGGCCGGCGTCTACGTTCTGGGCGCAATAGCCGGGAAATGGGTGACGGGATGGGCCGGGGCGTATCGGGCGCTTCTGGCTCTTGGCCAGCCGGCGGCATGGGATCGTGCGTCGGCCGCGCAGACGGCGCTGGCCATGCGCGGCATCCTGCTGAAGGTTCTCGAGCCGATGGGAGTCGTCTTTCTCGCGTCTCTCGCAGCCGCCGTGGCCGCCGGTATTGCACAGGGCGGGGGTTGGGCTCTGAACTTCGAAGCGCTGTCGCCGAAGCCGGAGCGGCTCAATCCCGCGGAGAACGTGAAGAACGTCTTCTCGCTGCGCGGCATGGTGCGTCTGGGCAAGTCGATGGTGCCGGTGGTGGTGCTGGGGTTCTTCGCCGTGCATGCCATCGAGGCGCAGACCGAGATTTCCCCCCTGAGCACCGAGCAGTATCCCGATGTCTTTGCCGAGATCTACAACCTGCTCGTCGAGGGTGCGTGGATCTTCCTCGCCTGGGCGGGGGTCGATTACCTGATGGAATGGCGCAGCCGCGAAGGCCGGCTGCGCATGTCGAAGCAGGATCTCCGCGATGAGTTTCGGGAGATGGAGGGAAGCCCACAGATCAAGGCGCGCATTCGCGGGTTGCGCCGCCAGATGCGGCGGCGGCAGATGAAGGCGGATATTTCCCGCGCGTCGGTGGTAGTGACCAACCCCACCCACTATGCGGTGGCTCTCAGTTTCGATTTCGAGACCATGGACCCGCCGCGAGTGCTGGCCAAGGGACGCGACCTGCTGGCGGCGCAGATTCGCGAGGAAGCGCAGTGGGCCGGAGTACCGATTGTCGAGAATCCCCCGCTGGCACGCTCGCTTTATCGGCAGGTGGAGCCAGGGCAGGCGATTCCCTACGAACTCTATGCGGCGGTGGCAGCGATTCTCGCCTGGCTCTACCGGCGGGAGGTGGAGGAACGGGTACGGCGCGAGCGGGCCCAGGCCGTCGCGCGAAGCGGGAAGAGTCTGGGTGCGGCGGCCAAGACGCAGGCATGAGGGCGGGAACGGTGAGAGCAAAACGATGAAGAGGAGGGCGATCGGATGAGTGCGGGAGCAATGACGCTGGGTTCAGCCGGACCGGGCAGTTCTGTAAAAGCGCTGCGCAACCTCGTGCTGCCGGTGGCGGCGATCAGTGTGCTGTTCGTGATGATCATTCCGGTGCCGGCCTTCGTCATGGACATGTTGCTGGCCTGCTCGATGGCGGCCTCGATCCTGGTGTTTCTGTCGGCGGTGCAACTGAGAAGAGCGGTGGACTTCTCGGTGTTTCCCACGCTGCTCCTGTTGCTGACCCTCTTTCGACTGTCGCTGAACATCGCTTCGAGCCGGCGCATTTTGCTGCACGGGAATGAAGGAACATCGGCAGCCGGCAAAGTGATTGAGGCCTTCGGGCAGTTTGTCGTGGGCGGGAACTACGTGGTCGGCTTTGTGCTCTTTCTGGCCCTGATTGCGATTCAGTTTCTGGTGGTCAGCCACGGCGCGGTGCGCACCGCCGAGGTGACGGCGCGCTTCACCCTCGACGCGCTGCCAGGCAAGCAGATGGCTATCGACGCCGACATGAACGCCGGCCTGATCGACGAGGCGACGGCGCGTAAACGGCGGCAGGCGATCGCCCAGGAGGCGGAGTTTTATGGAGCGATGGACGGCGCCGCCCGATTCAATCAGCGCGACTCGCTGGCGACGATTCTGATCACCGCCATCAACATTGTTGCCGGCTTGCTCATCGGGACGCTGCAACAGGGAATTGACCTGGGGGAAGCGGTGCGGACCTACACCATTCTGACCGTGGGCGACGGCCTGGTGACGATGATCCCCTCGCTGCTGGTATCGGTCGCCGGTGGCATGGTGCTGACCCGTGCCTCCTCGGCCGGACAGCTGACGACAGAACTGGGTGCGCAGTTGCTCGGCAAGGGTACGACGCTCTATGTCGCGAGCGGCGTGCTGGGAACCCTGTGCCTGATTCCGGGCCTGCCCAAGCTGGCGTTTCTGCTGCCAGCCGTGGTGCTGGGCTACGCGGGAACGCGGGTAGCGAAACGCGAGCCTCCGGCGACCGAGGCCGAAGCGGCGAAGAAGACGGCGGAGAAGCCGGAGAATCTGGCGGCGACGCTGCGGCTCGACGAACTGAGCCTGGAAATCGGATTCCAGCTGATTCCGCTGGTCGATGAGAAACAGGGAGGGCAGATGCTGGGGCGTGTGAAGACCCTGCGACGTCATCTGGCCCAGGAACTCGGCTTCCTCATTCCTCCGGTGCACATTTCGGACAACCTGCGGCTGAAAGCGCGGGAATACGTCGTCTCGCTGCGCGGCATCGAGATAGGGCGCTGGCAGACGGAGGGCAATTGCCTGCTGGCGGTGTCGACCGAGGCGCAGCCCCGTCCGCTGCCGGGGAAAGAGACGCACGAACCGGCATGGGGTGCTCCGGCGCGCTGGATTCAGCCGGCCGTCGAGGAGGAGGCGCTGGCGGCGGGCTATTCCGTGGTGGATCAGGGGACGCTGATCGGGACGCACCTCGGGGAGCTGATTCGCAGGCACGCGTATGAGCTGCTGGGGAGAGCGGAGACCAAGCGGCTGCTCGATTCTCTCTCCGACAGCCATCCGAAGCTGGTGGAGGAACTGGTGCCGAAGATTCTCTCTCTCGGCGAGGTCGAGCGCGTGCTGCAGCAGCTCCTGCGCGAACGGGTCTCGATTCGCGATCTGGGAGCGATTCTCGAAGCGCTGGTGGAGATGGCGCCGCAGAACCGCGGTCTGCCTGCGATGGTGGAGGCCGCGCGCCAGGCACTGGGCCGGCGGCTGACACAGCCGCTGGTCGAAGCGGACGGGACGCTGCGGGTAATCGCCCTGGAGCCGGCGCTGGAAGAGGAGTTAATGGGGCTGGTCTCGCCGGATCCGTCGGTTCGCCAGCTGACCAGCGGCGGGAACACCCCTGTTTTGAGGCGCATCACCGATTCTTTGAAAACTCTCATGGGGTCGGCCTCGGCGACGGCCCAGCCCGTGCTCCTCTGTGCCAGTCCTGCCCGGTATCACCTGCGGCGGTGGCTCGAACCGGTGTTGCCCCGGCTCACGGTGATTGCGCCGGTGGAGATTCCGGCCGAGGTGCCGGTGCGGGCGGTGGGGATCGTGCGGCAGGGTCCATAGAAGCAGGCAAGCAGGAAGCGATCAGGAAGCAGGGAAGGAAGCAATGGAATATGCAGGCCAGGCAGCGGGGCCGTGGGGACGAGTGGAGCGGTCCAGGAGGGCGAGGGGAGAGAGCGGCGACGGGCAAGATGCGCCGCCCGCCTGTGACCCACGGGTCGAGGAAGAGCGGGAGCGGATGATGCTCGAGCACATGCCCGCGGTGCGCTGGATGGCCTGCTGTGTCTGGCGTGCGCCGCATGGGCCGACGGAGGGAAGCAGAAGCCGCCGCAACAGGTGAGTACGCCGCCGGATGTGGCGTTGAACCAGTACATCACGCGGGTCCGCGCCGAGAAAGCAGCCGAGATCCTGACACCCGGGTCGATCTGGTCGGCCAACGGCCGTCTGACGAATCTGGTCAGCGATGTAAAGGCGGTACGCGCGCATGATCCGATCGCCGTCGTGGTGTCGGAGAGTCTGGCGGCGTCGACCGACGGGACGGTGAAAAACCAGCGGGCCTCCGCCGCGGCTTCGTCGGTGTCGGCGCTACTGGGTAAGCTTTCGGCCAGCAATGCGCTGAACAATCTGCTGAACCAGAACTCGTCGTCGTCGCTGAACGCTCAGGGGCAGAGTGCGACGAACTCCAGCATCACGACCACGCTGGGCGGCGAAGTGGTGGATGTGCTGCCGAATGGCATGCTGGTCATCCAGGTGGTGCGGCAGCTGACCTTCAGTCAGCAGACCCAGTTGATCCGGCTGCGGGGGTTGGTGCGGCCGGAGGATGTCAACGCGCAGAACCAGGTGATGTCGACGGCGATCACCGACATGGAGCTCGAGGTCCAGGGCAAAGGAATCGTGAACGATGTGACCTATCGGCAGAATCCAGTGGTGCGGTTTTTGGAAAAGCTGATGGTCTTCTGACCTGACGCAGACAGGGCGGGCGGGGGGGAGCGAGAACGTGGCGCGAATGAAGCGGGTGCGGCGAACAGGGGCAGTCCTGCTGGGGATGTGCCTGGCGGCTGCGGCCATTGCCGAAGATACCGGCAGGATGAAACTGGCGCGAGTGAAGGATGTGGCGTCGGTGGAGGGTGTCCGGGACAACCAGCTGGTGGGCTACGGCATTGTGGTGGGGCTGCACGGCACCGGGGACAGCTCGCAAACGGTGTTTCCGCTGCAGACACTCGAGTCGGCGCTGGAGAGGATGGGCGTCAGCCTGCAGGGTAACGCTATGGCGTCGATGATGCAGACCCGGAATATGGCGGCGGTGTTTCTGTCCGGGACCCTGCCGCCGTTCGCGCGGCCCGGCAATAAGGTCGACGTTACGGTGTCGTCGGCCGGTGATGCGCGCAGTCTCGAGGGCGGGGTCTTGCTGCTGGCGCCCATGTATGGACCCGATGGACAGATCTACGCTCAGGCGCAGGGGCCGATGGTGCTGGGCGGATACGCAGTGACGGCGAACGGAAGCAGCAAGTCGGTCAATTATCCGACGACGGCGCGGATTCCGTCGGGGGCGATCGTGGAGCGAGGCGTGCCGCTCGATCTGGCACAGCTGCGGACGGTTTCGCTGTTGTTGAACGACGAAGATTTTCGAACCGCGGAGATTGTGTCGACTGCGGTCAACCGTGAGCTGGGCCGCACGGCAGCGCGTGCGGTGGACAGCCGACGGATCGTGATCGAGCCGGCGACCCACGAGGACATTCCGGCGCTACTGGCCCGCGTGGAAGAGGTCGAGGTGGAGGTCTTCCCGCGGGCGAAGGTCGTGGTGAACGAGCGCACCGGAACGGTGGTGATCGGCGGCAACGTACGGCTGCAGCCGGTGACGATTCTGCATGGCGGTCTGGTGGTGAACATTGTGAGCCACTTTGAAGTTTCGCAGCCGAATGCACTGGGCCAGGGGACCACGCAGATGGTGCAGCAGACGACGGTGCAGGCGCAGGACAAGCCCGCGAATCGAATCGAACTCAAAGAGGGCGCGACCGTGGATGATCTGGTTGAAAACCTGCAGCAGATCGGAGCAACGGCGCGGGACATCGTATCGATTCTGCAGGCGATGAAAGCAGCAGGCGCTTTGGAAGCCGAGCTGGAGGTGCTGTGATCCCACCGTTGACAGCAGCGATGGCAGGAGCAGGAGACACGGCCGACACGCCCGACCCCAGGCTTAAGCCGGCGGCGCATGAATTCGAGGCGTGCCTGATGAAGGAATTCCTCGAACCTCTGCAGAAAGATCCTCTTTTCAGCGAGGACGGGACCGGCGACGGGGAGGGCGGCGCTGGCGCGCTGATGAGCTTCGGGGCGGAAGCGCTGGCGAGAGCGATCTCCGAGCGCGGCGGATTCGGGATCGCGTCGAAGATCATCGGCCATTTCGGCGCGACTCAGGGACGAGCGGGTACAAGCGGGAAATTCTGAGAGGTTTCTCAGAACGGGAAGAAAAACATGCATAAAGAGATATTCACGGCTGCCGATAAACTGAAGGAAGGAGACCAGGCATGAACGTTAACAACAACCTCCAGGGATTGCAGCAGCTGTTTTCGAGCCAGGAAGTCAGCCAGCCGGCTGGCAACGCGGGAGCGTCGGGTGCGCCCGCGGCCCAGTCGGGAACAGACCAGGCAACGCTGAGCGCGGCCGCGAGTGTTGCCGCTGCGGCCGCGCCGGATTCGGACGTGCGGATGGAGAAAGTGGCTTCGATCCAGCAGGCGCTAACCAGCGGCACCTATAACATCCCGGCGTCGGAAGTCGCTGGAAAGATGATCGATCACATGCTGGGGAAGTAAGAAGATCCCGCGAGGCATTACGGATTGCTGGGCGAGTAAGACCGGGTGTCCGCGAGCTAATGGAATTCGAGAGGCTGCGGAGGCGAGTCTGAGCTGCGGGACGGCGACGGGCTTGGAACCGCTGAGTCCCTGGGGGGCGAGGAGTAAGAATGGTTGGTCAGACAGGGGTGGTGGAGTTGCTGGGGGCGGGAATCCATGCGCTAACCCACGCCGACGCGATCGAGCTGAAGGAACTGGCGGAAGCGGCAAGGGCCGCGAACGCACCGATGACGCCGGAAGAGCGGAGGCTGGCACGGGAGCGGCTGCGCACGCTGGGACATCTGATTACGCTGACGCGGCGCAATCTGCGGTTGCTGCGCGGGAGTGGCTGGGGGGACTACGGGCCATCCAGGGGATGAAGCAGTAGAAGGACCTCGCGCGAGGCACGCGATCTGCGCGAGCTGAAACGGACTATCTCGATGGCTACGATTGGCACGGCTTTCAACATAGCGACGGGAGCGCTGGATGCGGATCAGGCGGCGCTGAACATCGTCGCCAACAATACGGCCAACGTGAACACGCCGGGCTACACCCTGGAAACTCCCACCTGGCAGCAATACGATTCGGCGTCGCTGGGCGGCGCCAACTTCGGAATGGGTGTGGATATGACAGGTCCCCAGTCGCAACGGGACCGGGTACTGGAGCAGGCGATGCAGCAGCAGACGCAGACGGAGAGCGGCTCGGCAGCGCGGCTGACGGCTCTGGACCAGATGCAGGCGCTCTTCACAGGTGCAACCAGCGCAGGGACGGACACCAGCGCCGACAGCGGAATCGGCAGCGATTTGTCGAATTTTTTCGACTCACTTTCTTCGCTCGAGGCCAGCCCCGGCGATATGGCGGTGCGGCAGAGTGTGCTGGGCGCGGCCGAAACGCTGGCGTCGGACTTCAACAGCGCGGCATCGCAGCTGGAGAACCAGCAGCAGTCTCTGGACGAGCAGGCCACGAGCGTAGTGGGACAGGCCAACACCCTGCTACAGAGCATTGCGCAGCTCAACGTGCAGATCGAGTCGACCAGCCCTGATGCGGACGCGGGGACACTGGAGGACCAGCGCCAGCAGGATCTGACGGACCTGTCGCAGCTGATCGGAATCCGCACGGTCACGACGGAGGACAACGGACTGACAGTGACGACGACGGGCGGCGCGTTGCTGGTTTCCGAGGGGCAGGCCTATCAGATGACCAGCGGAGAAGACGACGGCGTGACCCACTTCTTCGATTCCCTGGGTGACGATATTACGTCGGGTCTCACAGCGGGCGGAGGAGAGCTGGGCGGGATTCTCACGGCGCGCGACCAGGATATTCCGCAGGTGGAGAGTTCGCTGGATGAGCTGGCGTACTCGGTGGCCACGCAGGTGAACACGTTGAACGCGTACGGCTCGGATCTGAACGGCAACCCAGGGGCCGCAATTTTCAGTTTGCCGGATACAGCGACGGCGGCAGACCCCACGGGATCGGCGGCGGGAATTTCGGTGTTGATGACGGATCCGTCGCACATTGCGGCGGCAGCCTCGGGTACAGGCTCTTCCGATAACACGAATGCGGTCGCGATGGCGAACCTCGGGAACTCGGGGATCGTGGACGGGGTTTCGCCGACGTCGTACTTTTCGGACATGGTGACGAGTCTGGGCACCCTGACCTCGCAGGTATCGACCGAGAACACGGCACAGCAGGCAGCACTTACGCAGCTGCAGGATCAGATCGGGTCGGTCTCGGGGGTAAATCTGAACGATGAGGCAGCGGACCTGGAGACGCTGGAACAGTCGTATCAGGCAGCGTCGAAACTATTCACGACGCTCGACCAGGTGATGCTGTCGGCGCTGAACCTGGGGGTTGACACAAGCTACTCATCGTAACCATCAGGAGCAGGAGGCGAACGGAATTGCGAATCCGGGCGCTATACGGAGGAAGGGCCGAGAAGCCGAGTTACAGTGACACGGGCGTGGAGAGTTGAGAGATGAGAGTCAATCCGTTGTACATGAACGATCTGGTGAATTCGCTCGACACGACATCGTCGACCGAGCAGCAGCTGACGGAGGAGCTGGCCAGCGGCTCGCGGGTGAATCAGCTAAGCGACAATCCAGTGGCGGTTGGGCAAAATATACTGCTGAGCGCCCAGATTGGGAGCGATGACACATTCTCGCAGACGGCGGCGTCGGCGCAGAGCATGCTGCAGGTCGGGGATTCGGCGTTGAGCACGGTAGTGAGCCAACTGACGTCGGCGATTTCGCTGGCGACAGAGGCCAGCAACGGAACCTTGAACGCGAGTGACATGGAGTCGATCAGCAACCAGTTATCGGGCATACGGGATGAGGTGTTATCGCTGGCGAATACGACTTACCTTGGCCAGTATCTGTTCTCAGGGAGTGAGGGCACCACGCAGCCCTACACGCTCGACACAAGCTCCTCAACGTCTGTGGCGACCTACCAGGGGGACAACGACGTGAGCTATCTTGAGACACCGAATGGACAGAAAATTCAGTTGAATTTTCCAGGAAGCCAGATTTTTTCCGCCAGCGGGAGCAATGTGCTGGGAACGCTGAATTCGCTGATTGCCGATTTTTCTTCCGGAACAGCGTCGCCGACGGCGGAGGCCGACACGGAGGCGCTTGACACGGCCTTAAGTTATGTGTCGCAGCAGCGGGTTCTGCTGGATAACTCGCTTTCGCGGTTGAGTTCGGCCGAGAGCTACACGCAGAGTGAGTCGACGCAGCTGATGGCGGCGCAGACAACGCTGCTGCAGGCCAATGTGGGACAGGTAGCAACCCAGCTAAGCACAGCGGAGACGCAGCAGGCTGCTCTCAGTCAGGTAATTGCGACGCTGGGCAAGCAAAGCCTGTTCAACGACCTGTGAGAAAGATGGGAGAGGCGGCCCTGGAGGGCCGCCTCCGCGCTACTCGACCGTCAGGTCCTGGCTGAGTGGTGTATTCTCTGACGAGTCTCCGACAAAGATGACGAATTTTCCAGGATCAACCTGCCAGCCATTCTTCTCCTCGCTCCAGTAAGCGAGAGAGCGGCGGTTGAGCGCGATGCTGACGTGATGGGTGTCGCCCGGACCGAGGCGGACTTTCTCGAATCCTTTTAGTTCTTTCAAAGGGCGTTTGACTTTGGCGGAAGGGTCGCCAACGTAGAGCTGCGCGACGGTGGCGCCTTCGCGCTGGCCGGTGTTGGTGACGTCGAAGGAAACGGTGACGTTGCCGTCGTCGGTGGCCTGCTCGGGTGAAATTTTTAGGTTCGAGAAGGAAAACGTGGTGTACGAAAGGCCGAATCCGAAGGGGAAGAGCGGCTTCTTGTCGTAGGTAGTGTAGTAGCGGTAGCCGACGAAGACACCTTCCTTGTACGCCACATGGGGCGTCTGGCCTTTCGGGACGGGCGCGGCGTAGTAGTTGTCGTGAACAGGATTTTCATCCCAGGAGCGCTCGAAGCTGACGGGGAGATGGCCTTCGGGCGATTGATGACCGATGAGAATCTGCGCCAGCGCGCGGCCACCTTCCTGGCCCGGATACCAGTTATGGAGAAGCGCGGGAACGCCATCCAGCCATCGATGCATGTCGACATTGCCGCCGGCCGTGATCGTGACGATGGTGTGAGGATTCAGACTGGATACGGCCTGGATCAGCTGGTCCTGGCCGAAAGGTAGTTCGTAGGAGCGATCGAAGCCTTCGCTCTCGGTGGAGGGGTCGAAGCCGACGGCTACGACGGCGGCATCGGCGATCGCAGCGATCTTCTTTGCTTCAGGACTGACAAGTTCCTCGACGCCGCTGACGCCGAGGCCGATGCGCGGATAAGCCGCGTCGGGCCAGTAATCGAGTTCGATGTTGGCAGGGGTTCCAGAGGTGAGTGGGAGTTCGACGTAGCGAGGCGCCTGGCCTTCACGGGAAGGCTGATCAAGGACGGCCTTGCCATTGACGATCAGCTTGTACGCGTCGGAACCGCCCGCGCCGACGAGGAAGAGATAGCCTTCGGTCTTCGTCGGCATGTACCGCATGGTAAAGCGAGTGCTGTGGTGTTGCCTTGCAGGTGGCGTCCACTCTTCGGATCGATACAACGCGATGCGTCGAGCAGAGGAGACCGTGGGTGTGCCGGAAAAGTTAGGGTTGTCGAACGACTCGATTTTCACCTGACTTCCGGTCCAGGGGTTGTCTGGTGTCTTTCCGGAAGGATCGTAGAACTCAGTTCGCTGCATCAGCTCCGTCGCGGACGGTAATCCGGCTGCATAGAGAACCTTGACTTTCCCGGCAAGCGTGTTAGACAGTCCAGTCATGATGCTGATGGGCGCGAAAGCGTCGGTGTGCGAGCTGCCTCCAGCACCGGGCACGGCCGGCCATGCATCCGGACCGAGGACGGCGAGCGTGTGAATCTTCCCGGGGTCGAGCGGAAGCAGGTTGCCGTCGTTTTTCAGCAGCGTGATGCTCTCGAGCGCCTCCTGCAGAGCAACGGTGCGGCCTTCCTGGCTGAAGCTCGGCAGGCCAGCGTCTAACTGATCGCGGTCGAGGAAGCCGAATCGGATCGAGGTTCGGAAGATCCGGCGGAGCTTCTCGTCGATGGTCGCTTCCGTGACCTGCCCGCTCTTGATGGCGGGAAGCAGGGTTTCTGGATTCATGAATTTGCCGGAAGGCATTTCGAGATCAAGACCGTTGTTCGCGGCGCCGACGGCGGAATACGTCGCATCCCAGTCCGACATGAGGATGCCGTCGAATTTCCAGTCGCCCTTCAGGATGTTGAGATTCAGGTGCGAGTTTTGGGTGGCGTGCGTGCCATTGAGCAGATTGTAGGAATCCATTACGGCGCCGACATGGCCTTCCTTCACCGCCGCTTCGAAAGCGGGCAGATAGATTTCGCGCAGCGTACGCTCATCCAGGTCGGAACTGACGTTATGACGGTCGTACTCCTCGTTATTGGCGGCGAAGTGTTTCACAGTAGCGATCACACCCTCGCTCTGCACGCCGCGGATATAGGCTGAGGCCGTTTGGCCGGAGAGATACGGGTCTTCGCCCAGATATTCGAAATTGCGGCCGCACATGGGGGCGCGATAGATGTTGACGCCGGGACCAAGCAGGAAATTGACGCCGCGTGCGCGGGCGTCCTTGCCAATGGACTCGCCCATTTGATTCGCGAGCTTTGGATCCCAGGCTGCGGCGAGGGCGATGCCACCCGCGTAGGCGGTGTCGGGTCCCCAGGTCCGTACGCCTTCGGGGCCATCGCTCATTTTCAAACTAGGGAAGCCAGCCGACGGCTCAGCGCGGATGAACATGCTGTCGAGGCCGCCGATCAGCTCGAGCTTTTGCTGAAGCGTGAGCTTCCCGATCATCGCATCGACCCGCTGCTCGATCGCCGTACTGTCAGGAACCGGGCCCTGTGCCTGAAGCTGGGCAGGCAGGAGGGAAAGAACACAACAAAGAAGGGGTACTGCGATGTGAAACGTTTGATTACGCACGTTGTGACTCCCAAAACCCGCCCACCAGACTCGCAGAGCAGCCTCTTTTTGTAAAGGTAAGAATGCGGGCGACGGAGTTACTTATTTGGGGAGCGTGTAGGTCCGTAGTAACATAAGGAAATTTTCCCGGCCTGCGTTTTGTCCAGGCAGGAGCGTCATTGGGGCAGGAAACCATCGTCGGCGCACCCGTGCTACGCAAAGAAGGCGTGGCCAAAGTGTGCGGGCGCGCCCGTTATATCGACGACTGGACTATGCCGGGTATGCTGCACGGCGCGACCGTTCGCAGCAGTATTGCTCGTGGGCGAATTCAGGCAATTGAGTTCGGCTCGGACATTCCCTGGAACGAATTTGTAATCGTCACGGCGACGGACATTCCGGGCGCGAACGAGATTGCGCTGATCAACCATGATTGGCCGTGCCTGGCCGCGGAGTGGGTGAATCATCCCGAAGAGCCGATCGTGCTGCTTGCTCATCCAGACCGTCACATGCTCCCCAAAGCCGTGGCGGCGGTGCGGGTGACGTATGAGGAATGGCCCGCGGTGTTCTCGATCGAAGAAAGCGAGCACCGTGATCCGGTGGTGTGGGGCGAGGACAACGTCTTCAAGTCGTTTCTGATGGAGAAGGGCGATGTGGATGCGGTGTGGGCGCAGGCCGACCGCGTCGTGGAGGGCGAGTACACGACGGGCGCGCAGGAGCACCTGTATATCGAGAACAACGGCGCTATCGCGGTGTATTCGCCGGAGGATGGACTGACGGTTTGGGGATCGTTGCAGTGTCCTTTCTACGTGCACAAGTCACTGGTGAAGGCGACGGGCCTGCCGGAGCAGAAGGTCCGCGTTGTGCAGGTGGAGACGGGTGGCGCGTTTGGCGGCAAGGAAGATTATCCGTCGATGATTGGGGCGCACGCGGCGCTGCTGGCGATGAAGTCAGGCAAGCCGGTGAAGATCGTTTACGACCGCGCCGAGGATATGGCGGCGACCACCAAGCGACATCCCTCGCGTGTTCGCCACAGAACGGCGGTTACCAGCGACGGGAAGCTGCTGGGCGCAGAGATTGAGATTGCGCTCGATGGCGGTGCATATTCCACCCTCTCGTCGACCGTGCTTTCGCGAGCGACGATTCACGCAGGCGGTCCTTATTTCTGGCCGAACATACGGGTTCGGTCGAAGGCTTTCGCGACGAATTGTCCGCCCTATGGCGCGTTTCGGGGGTTCGGCGCGCCGCAAAGTCTGTTCGCTATCGAAAGGCACATGGATCACATTGCCGAGGAGCTGGGAATTGCGCCGGATGAACTGCGGCGCAGAAATCTTCTGAAGCCAGGGCAGACCACCACGACCGGCCAGATGATTGAGGAAGACATCGATCTCGGACTTCTTCTGGAGCGTGCGTTGAAGGAGTCGGACTACTACGCGAAGCGCGAGCGATTTGAGCGTGAGAACGCAGGCCCGGCGATGAAGAGGAAGGGCATTGGGTTGGCTGCATTTCTGCACGGGTCGGGATTCACGGGCTCGGGGGAGCGCTATCTGAATTCTCTGGCCGCAATGGACCTGACGACGGAGGGAAAGGCGCGCGTTTTGGTGTCGAGCACCGAGTTTGGACAAGGGACGAACACAATCCTTTGCCAGATTGCTGCCGAGACGCTGCGGATCGACTACGACGCGGTGGAGATGGGGCCGCCGGATACCAGTGTGGTACCGAACACGGGGCCGACCGTGGCTTCGCGCACCTCCATGGTGGTGGGAAAGCTGGTGCACTCCGCAGCGTTGAGGCTGAAAATGACACTGGCTGCGACGGGACTGTTACGAGAGGGCTACACGACGGAGGAGTTTGTAACAGCCGCACGCACCTACGTGGCGCGGCACGGCGCGCTGCGCTCGGAGAGCCGCTATGAGCCGCCCCCAGGCGTGCACTGGGACGATCAGCAGTATCGCGGCGAGGCATATGCGGCTTATTCGTGGGCTGTGTATGTCGCTGAAGTCACGGTGGACCTGGCAACCTGCTGCGTGGCTGTCGATGATTTTGTCGCGGCACAGGAAGTAGGGCGCGTGCTGAACCCCGTGCTGGCGGCGGGCCAGATTGAGGGTGGTGTGGCGCAGGGGATCGGCTGGGCGCTGTATGAAAAGGTGATGTGGAACCGCGGGCGGATGCAGAACAATCAGATGACGAACTACATCATTCCGACATCGCAGGATATTCCGCCGATTCGCGTTTTCTTTGAGGAGCGGCCCTTCGGCCATGGAGCGTATGGTGCGAAGGGCATCGGTGAGCTGCCGATGGATGGCCCGGCGCCTGCGATTTTGAATGCGATTGCGCACGCCACCGGGAAACAGTTCGACAGCGTGCCGCTGTTGCCGGAAGAGATTTTTCGGGAGATGCTGGTGCGCGAGCCGGAGCGGGAGGTCGTAACTCTATGAACCTCTATTCGCTACGCGTCAACGGACAAATATATAAGGTTGAGACGCACGCGATGGCGCGGCTGCTGGATGTGCTGCGCTGCGCACTGGAGCTGACGGGAACCAAAGAAGGCTGCGGCGAAGGGGAGTGCGGCGCCTGCAGCGTGCTGATGAATGGAGAACTGGTGAACAGCTGTCTGATTCCGGTTGCGCAGACGGATGGCGCGGAGATTGAGACCGTGGAAGGGCTGGCACCAAATGGGCCTCTGCATGCCGTACAGAAAGCATTTCTTGAATGCGGAGGGGCGCAGTGTGGCATGTGCACGCCCGGGATGCTGATGGCTTCGGCGCATTTGCTGAGGAAGAATGCAAACCCTGATCTGGCGGCGATTCGCGAAGGTCTGAACGGGAATTTGTGCCGGTGTACCGGCTACATGAGGATCTTCGAGGCGGTCGAGCGCGCGGTGAGTGGAGGTCGTGGGTGAGAGCGCATCCCGCCGAGTACGAAATGGTTTCGCCCGGGAATCTCGCGGCCGTGTTGCAGCTGATGGACAGGGAGCCAGGACAGTGGCTACCTGTTGCCGGAGCAACAGAAGTGATGGTGATGTTCAGCGCAGGGAAATTGACCGCGCGACGGCTGGTGAACCTGTGGGGGATCGAGGAGCTGCGGGAGATTCACGAAGACGCGCAGTCGCTGACCCTGGGCGGCGGGTGCACTTTTAGTCAGATTCGCGCGTGCGGGGCGGTGCAACAGCATTTCCCTCTGCTGGCGCTGGCGGCTTCATGGACGGGTGGTATTGCGAATCAGAATCGGGCAACGATTGCGGGGAACCTGGCCAACGCATCGCCGGCAGCGGATTCGCCTCCGGCGCTGCTGGCCTATGATGCCGAACTGGAGCTGGTTTCAGCGCGGGGAGCACGACGCATTGCTTATCGTGATTTTCATCTCGGGTACAAGCGAACTGCACTTACGTCAGGTGAGTTGATCCGGTCCCTTGTCCTGAAAAAGCACTTCGACAATTACTTTTCTTATGGACGAAAAACCGGGGCCCGGAACGCGCAGGCGATTTCCAAGGTTTGCATCGCGGGGGTTGGGCGCCTGAGTGGCGGAATCGTCAAGGATGTACGGATTGGCCTCGGTGCGGTGGCCCCTGTTCCGTTGCGATTGAGCGGCGTCGAGGCCCTGGTTCGCGGTCATAGGATCACAGACGAAAAGATCGTTGAGGCGCGGAGGGTGCTCGACGGCGCGATTGCGCCGATCGACGACATTCGGTCTGTGGCGGCGTATCGAAGATTTGTTGCAGGCAACCTGCTCGAGGAGTTCCTGCGCGGGCTGGCAGCGTCGGGCGAAGATTTGAGTCCGACGTTGGCGCGATGGAACGCGTTACCAGAGATGGAAGCCGAAGAGGAGATATTGCCGTGCTGTGGATCGCAGCGCTGGGCGCAGGAGTTGATACGGCTGCGGCCATTTGGAACGGCTTCGGAGTTGTTTGAGGCATCGGATCGCGTGTGGGGTGATCTCGGGCGCGAGGACTGGGAAGAAGCTTTCCGCAGCCATCCGAGGATCGGCGAGCCCAAGGCGCCAACGACGGCCACGATGCAGTCGGCAACCTGGTCACGCCAGGAGCAGGACGGGATCCATGCCGAGGATGCTGCAGTGCTGGCGGAACTGGCAAGACGCAACGATGAGTATGAGACGCGCTTTGGGCGCGTGTTCCTGGTGTGCGCGACAGGAAAATCGGCGACAGAGATGCTCGAGCTTCTCAGGCGGCGTCTTGGCAATGATGTGGAGACGGAACTGCGCGAGGCGGTGGAACAACAACGGCAGATTACCCAACTGCGGCTGAGAAAGTGGCTGGGCGCATGAGCGGCATTTCGACGCACGTTCTGGATTTGATGCTGGGACGGCCGGCAGTCGGGATCACGGTTCGGCTCGAACGGAGAGATCAGGGCGTCTGGCAGAGGCTTGCCGAGCAGCAGACCGATGCCGACGGCAGAATTAAGGATGCGCTGCCGCCGGGTCAACCTCTCGAAAGCGGCTGCTATCGGCTCGGGTTCGAGACCGGAACCTGGTTTCGCGGGCAGGGAAGCAACTGCTTTTATCCCTACATTGAAATTCAGTTTGAGGTCGCCGATCCGTCGCAGCATTATCACGTTCCGCTCCTGATAACGCCGTTTAGCTATTCCACCTACAGAGGCAGCTGACGAACGATGATCACGCTGGGGGAGAACCGGTACGGCAAGTCGCGTGTGCGCCTGATGAAGGTGGAGCGCGATGGCGCGCGCCACAAGGTTCATGAATGGAATGTGGAAGTTTGGCTCAAAGGCAATTTTCAGAGCTGTTTTGAAGACGGCGATAATAGCCGCATCCTGCCCACCGACACGATCAAGAACACGGTCTATTTTCTGGCGCGCCAATCGAATGCGACGACGCCCGAGGCATTCGCCATCGAGCTCGTTACATATTTGATCGAAAGCAATCCGCAAGTCAGCGAAGCCAGAGCAGGCATCGAGGCGCTGCCGTGGGCGCATCTGTTTGCGGGGGACCAGATGCACGAAACGGCTTTTGTGCAGATGGGCCACGCTTATGACACTGTGACGGTTACGTATTTGCGCGGTCGCTCTGCCGTGGTAGTTTCGGGTTTCAGCCGTCTGGCGCTCCTCAAGACAGCGAAATCGGCGTTTACGGGGTACATCAAAGACAAGCTGACCACACTGAAGGAAACGCACGATCGGTTGCTGGGAACGCTGGCGTCTGGCGAGTGGAAATACGACGATACCGTTATCGATTATAAAGCGGCGCGCCCCCGTATTTTCGATGCGCTGCTGAATGCCTTCGCTGAGCACGATAGTTTGTCGGTCCAGCAGACCCTGTATGCGATGGGCAAGGCGGCGCTGGAAGCCGAACCGGGCATCTCGGAAATTTTGTTATCGATGCCGAACAAGCACTGCAATCTGGTGGACCTCTCGCCCTTCGGCGCCGACAATCCGAACCAGATCTTTGTGCCGACGGATGAGCCGCACGGTTCGATCGAAGCGACGGTCAGGAGAACAGATTGACGATCGCATCGACTCGGGAGTCGTCGCGTGCGGTGATCGCCAGCGAGCGTGCCGCCGAGGTAATGCGCCGGTGCCTTGTGCTGGCGCAATGCACAGAAACGCCGGGCCAGATCCTGAGGACGTTCTTGTCAGCAGCGATGGACGAGGTTCATCGAACCATGCGACGCTGGGTGGAAGCTGCGGGAATGTCGTTCGCCGTGGATCGGGCGGGGAATCTTCGCGCCGTTTATCCTGCGCAGCACGACCACGACGCGCCGCGACTCCTCATAGGGTCGCATCTCGACACGGTGCCAAATGCGGGCGCCTACGACGGTGTCCTGGGTGTGTTGGTGGGCCTGGCACTGGTAGAAGCGAGCGTGGAAGCCCGGTATCCGTTCACGATTGAGGTGATCGGGTTTTCGGATGAAGAGGGGACGCGCTTCGGAGTGCCGTTTCTGGGCAGCCGTTCTGTTGTTGCCGAACTCGAGGGCAGTTTGCTGGAGTGTCTCGACAGCGATGGTTTTTCCATCGCACAGGCATTACGGAAGTATGCGACCGAACAACGCGAGACAATCGAGCCCACGCTGTCGGATCGTGCGGCGGCCTATCTTGAGTTTCATATCGAGCAGGGCCCGGTCCTCGAGAACAGGAACCTGGCGCTTGGAATTGTCGAGGGTTTAGCTGGCCAAAGCCGCTGTACCGTGGAGTTCCGCGGCGTTGCCGGACACGCAGGTACTAACCCGATGCAACTGCGCCGGGATGCTCTGGCCGGTGCGGCGGAGTGGATAACAGGAGTGGAGACAATCGCGCGGTCTACTGAAAATGCGGTCGCTACGGTGGGACAGATTTCCGCGGTGCCTGGAGGCGTGAATGTAATCCCCGGTGTGGTACGCTGCAGCCTCGATGTACGGCACGCGCAGGATTCGGTGCGCGCCGCTCTGGTTCGAGCCATCTTCGATGACGCGCATGCAATAGCGACGCGTCGCGGACTGTTCGTCGAGGCAGCGCAATATCACGAGCATCCTGCGGTGCGGTTGGATGAGGGTTTGGTCGCCCTGGCGGAGCACGCAGCGGGGAACGCTGGGTATCCAACGATCCGGATGACCAGCGGGGCGGGTCACGATGCGATGGTGATTGCGCCGCATGTGCCGTCGGCGATGGTCTTTTTGCGCAATCCTGGAGGAATCAGCCACCATCCGGACGAAAGCGTCGGCGAAGAGGATGTAAGGGCGACCATTCACATGGGGCTTTGTTGGCTGGATGAATTCTCGGCCCACGTCAGCAAGCGAGAGGAAGGAAAGAGTGCATAATGGGATCCCCAATCTGGGGAACACGCGCAGTGTGCGGCGGCCGAGCTATCTGCTGCAGACGCCGGACACCTTTATCCGTACGCAGATTCCCGGAACCGCGCGAGCGAGCGTCATCGTCCATGTCTCTCCGGCCATGGGAGCCCGGTTCACGCTGTATACGGTGGAGTTTGAGTCCGGTGGAGTGCTGGGTGCGGCCGCCGGACAGCGATTCCTGTATGTGTTGGAAGGAGCTGTTGGAGTCGATGCGGGCGCACACAAGCACGCGATTGGCAAGGATGGATTCGCGTATATCCCGCAAGGCATTGAGCAGCGCGTGTCGGCCGTCGAGAAGGCGCGCGCGGTGGTGATCGAGCAGCCGTATCGGGCGGTGAACGGAATTGCGGCACCCGAACTGGTGGTGGGTCGCGAGACGGAGATTGCGTCCCAGATGCTGATGGGAGACGCAGGCCTCCAGGTGCGCTCGCTGCTGCCGGATACGATGGCGTTCGATTTTGCCGTGAATACGATGACGTACCAGCCGGGTGCAGCGCTCGGCATGGTTGAGATTCATGTGATGGAGCATGGACTGTTGATGCTCGAGGGCGGCGGCATTTACAGACTCGACGACGACTGGCATCCGGTCACGGCGGGCGATTTCATTTGGATGGCCCCGTATTGTCCGCAGTGGTTTGGCGCGCTGGGCAAGGGTGCGGCCAAATACCTTATCTATAAGGACTGGAACCGGCACCCGCTGAGGTGAAGATGAAGATTGAAGTGGATGCCGAGTGTTTGGCTGTGGAAATCGACGCGCTGGCGTCGATCACGGACGCCGAGCCGCCCGCAGTGACGCGCGTGGTGTTCACGGAGCAGGACCTGCGCGCGCGCGCTTGGCTGAAGAAACGGTGCGGAGAGGCGGGCCTCGCGACCCGCGAAGATGCGGTTGGCAACACCTTCATTCGATGGGAGGGTTTGCGACCAGACTTGCCTGCGGTGGCCACGGGATCGCACATCGACGCAATTCCGAACGCTGGCAAGTTCGACGGAGTTGTGGGCGTGTTGGGGGGACTCGAGGCGATTCGTGCCCTGCAACGAAGCGGATTCAGGCCGGAGCGGTCGATTGAGCTGATTCAGTTCACCGCAGAAGAGCCGACGCGGTTCGGTGTGGGCTGTATTGGCAGCAGGCTGTTGGCGGGCGTGTTGGATGGGGACGCCGATGAACGTCTGCGCGAGACTGACGGCCAGACCTTGCGAGAGGCTCGGACGAGCGCGGGGTTTGCGGGCCAGCTGGCGTCCGTGCGCCTTCCGGCAGGGCAGTATGCGGCCTTTGTGGAGCTGCATATCGAGCAGGGCCCAATTCTGGAGCGAGAAGGGCTTCCCATCGGTATCGTGACGAATATTGTCGGCCCGGCGAGCTTCTTTATCACCGTCCAGGGACAGGGAGGACACGCCGGCGGCGTGCTCATGCCGGACCGGCACGATGCGCTGTGCGCGGCGGCGGAGCTGATGATGAACATCGAGGTGCTCGCGAAGGCATCGGGTTCGACAGACACCGTGGCGACCGTGGGCATCTGTGAGGTTCACCCCGGTGCGATCAACAGCATTCCCAGCCGCGTGAGGCTGGGCGTCGATCTGCGCGACACCGATGGAAAACGGCGCGATCGCGTACTGCACGAGATTCAGTTGGCAGCGGAACAGATCGCGCATCAACGACAGGTACAAATTACGACGCAGATGCTCAACGCTGATGAACCGGCTGTGTCTTCACCCGTGGTGCTCGCCGCGATCGCACGCGCGTGCCAGGAAGAGGGCTTGCAGTCCCGTAGGATTGTGGCACGTGCCTATCACGATTCCTCGTTCATGGCACGGATTGCGCCGATGGCGATGATCTTCATTCCGTGCAGGAATGGAGTGAGTCATCGGCCCGACGAGTATGCTTCGAGCGATCATATCGCCGGCGGAGTGAGGGTCCTGGCACGGACCCTGGCCGAGTTATCGCAGGCCGCCGAGTAACACGAGAGGCTACGTTTCTTCGCTGGCCAGCAACTCACCGAGGGTCGCAGCAAAATGTAACAGACGGCGATCGTCATCGCGTGCCGCTATGAGCTGCACGCCGCATTCCGGAGAAGGAAGGACGACGGCGGGATTTCCGCCGAGGCTGGCGGGCGTGGTCAGGCGGAGGATGCGAGCGCGCGATTCGCTGTGGTCAGCGCCGGCAAAGAGGCGACTGGTAGGAGAAATCGGCGCAAGAAGAAAATCAAATTGCCGAAAAAGCTCTTCATGGTGGCGTCGAAAGTCAACATGACGCTGGCGCAGCTCCTGAATAGCATTTTCCGTGAACGATGCACCCCACTCAAGACGAGTCGCGATGACCGGGTCGAATTCCTGGAAGAACCCGGCATGGATCTTCGCAGCTTCGTGGGCCTGCAGTGGTGCGTAGATGTCCCAGGCTTCCGACCAGAAGGCTGGGTTGAAGGGCTCGAGTTCCACTGAGGTGCGCTGCAGACGAGCCTGCCAGATATTCATCGCTTGACGTACTTCAGGTTCACACGTTTCGAGCAGCGGGCCGGTCAGCACCCCCACGCGCGGAGCTGAAGTCGCATCAGTCCTGTCAGGCAGATCGAAGAGCGCGTTTGCGAGCAGCGGCAGGTCGCGAAGATCGCGACACAGCCAGCCGATCGTGTCGAACGACGGTGCCAGATGGTAGCCGCCGCTCCAGTCGCCCACCCCAAGGGAGGCGCGGTAGCCCGCCAGTCCGCAGAGCGCGGCCGGTGCGCGCACGGAGCCGCCCGTGTCCGTACCGATGGCGGCCACGGCGGAACCCTCCTGGACAGACGCTGCAGCGCCACTCGACGAACCGCCGGTGAGGAGCGCGGCATTGGCAGGTTGAAGGCAATCTCCGTAGTCGCGGTTTTCGCCGGTGATGCCGTAAGCCAGCTGATGGAGGTGGGTTTTGCCGGTGATGACGGCGCCAGCCTGGCGAAGGCGCATTGCAACCCAGGAGTCAGCCCCTGCGCCCGGTTTAGAGACCGCGTAAAATTTCGAGCCGCTACTTGTCGGAAAACCGGTTAAGTCGAAACAATCTTTCAGGGAGATCGGCAGTCCGAATAATGAAAGCGACCCGTTTCCATCCGCGACGCGGCCGACTTGCTGCTTCGCCTCGGAAAGGGCCCAGTCTGGATTGCGAGCGATATAGGTGTTGTGGCTGGCGTTGCCGTTGGCACGGGCCAGGAATCGTTGGAGTTGCTCAACGGGATCGGTTTCTTCAGATTTGAAGGCTGCTAGGAGTGCGGTGACTGGTGAAGGTCCCGGCGGCATGGAGCCATTGTAGGGGCATCGACAAGAAAAGCGGTCAGAAGCCGCCCTTCTCGTCGAGTGGGGCGTCCTTCAAAAATTCAGGTGCAGAGACATCTGAATCTGGCGTGGACTACCGATCGTGTGCTTTACAACTCCGAGGCCGGTTGGGCAGCTGTAGAACGTGTTCGCCGGCGCGGTATTGGTCTGACATTGCTGGGGTGTGGGGGCCACTTCACTATACGAGCTGGCGGTATCAGGCGCATTGTTGTAGGCCGCGTTCTGGGTCACGTTGTTGGTGGGGATGTCGAAGCTCGTTGTATTGGTCAAATTGTAGACATCGAACGTATACCGGATCGCGTATCTATCGCGGAACTGCACCGTCTTCACTAGTGAGGCATCGGCCCGTTTCTGATAGGGCTGGCGGAAGATGTTGCGTTGTCCGGAGGTGAAGCCGGTCTCAAAGTTATCTCCCTGAGGCACGCCGTCGGTGCCAGGAGAAACAAGAGGCAGAGTGAAGCACGACGCCTTCAGAGCTGCGCCTGCGCCGGTGGTGGTATTGAAAAATGCCCCCGATTTTCCCGTGATGGCAGTCCTGGCGCTGCAGCCAGGAGCCAGGGGGACAATGGGATTTGTAATCCCGTCGAAGGTGCTGTAGTAGAGGCTCCCTACCGCACCGGAGAAGTCGATGATGCTGTAAGGTTGACCGCTCTGGATGATGGCGACACCGTTGAGAGACCAGTCATTCAAAACTTTCCCCGACAAAGCATGCTCAGCGGCCACCTTAGGCAAAACGAATCCGTAGGTAAAGTTGAGTACGTGGGTGCGATCGAAGTCGGCCGAGCCGTACCCACTGCGAAGGTTATTGGGGTTATTGCCATTATAAAAGAGGCCGAGAGCGCTCTGCTCGTCGGTGGCGTGGGAGTATGTATAGGAAATACCGGTCTGAAAACCGTGACTGAGCCGCTTTTCAACGTGTGATTGCAGCGCATTGTAGGTAGAGATGCCGGCCGCCGTATAGGACTCGGATTCAGAAGAGTAACCGATGTAGGGAACGCGCAGGTCGACGTTGCCTCCTTCATAATTTTGCTGCATGTAGCCGTACGCGCAATTCGGATCGTTGTTCACGCAAATCGGGAAGAAAGTCGCCGGGTTATAGACGGTATAGCCATACGTAAAGTTCTGGGTGGCTGCGCCGCCAGGGTGCGTAGGGCTGCTCTGAGTCGCGATCTGGGCCTGGTTGAAGGGCAATGGGATCACCTGGTGACGTCCGAGATTGCCCACATAGCCGATGTCCACCATCAGGTCGTTCCTCGGCTGCCATTCAATATCCAGCGTGTAGTTAATAGAATAGGGGAGCTTGTTAGTGCGGTTGTAAGTCCCAAGGGTAAACGGCTGGGCACCATTGATAATGGAAGCGGCATCGGGAAGGTAATTGATAAGCTCAGCCGCACTGGGGTTGGTGGGCGCCTGCGAGCGTGCCGGACCCCATGGCTGAGCGAGATTATAAGGTAGCGTGTCACCGTCGACTGGGTTATAGGCGCTGAGCCCGCAGACGGGAATGTAGTAGTTGTAAAGAAAGCTTGTGTTCCCATAAGGGGACGCGGTATAGGGGCAACTCTGTGCCGTGACAAAGGGAGGAGTCTGACTAACCCCAAACGGGCCACCCGCGACTTCTCCAGCGGCATAACCCGGTGAGAAGTAAGTATAGAGTTCGCCGCGGTCGTAGTAGAAGCCGGAACCGGCACGAACAACCACTTTATCCTGCAAATGCGGAGGCTGCCAGGCCAGACCGAGCCGCGGGCCGAGACCCCACTGGCGACCGGTCAGGGTGGTGTTGCTGACACCTTTGGTTCCATTGACATTGTTGCCGGCGATGATGAGCCCCGGGCTGGCAATTGTGTCAGACCCGGCATCGTAGCTGTAGCTGGACGGATTAAAGTTATAGATGCGCCCGTATTTTTCAGTGAGCCCGCCATTCCAGTCATAGCGAACGCCGCCTGTAATGCTGAGCGTCGGATGGACTTGCCACTTGTCCTGGAGATACAGTCCTGTCTGGTTAGCACGGTAGTACCGGCTGGCATCTCCCTGCAGGAAGTCAGTGGCGACGAAGCCATCGGTCGAGTAGGGACTTACCCAGTTCATTGCATAGGTGGAGAAGTCGGGTGTTGCAATAGCCCCCTTACCCGTGCGCAGGTCCCGAACATCGAGTTGCGTGAACCACCAGTTTCCACCGAAGTTAATGGAGTGGGAGCCCTTGGTCCAGATGGCATAGGCGGAAGGTTCAATGCGGTTCTGAAAGACGCCGGTGAAGGCGCCCTGGTTCGCCGCGCTGGGTCCGATGTTCAGCATCTGCTGGGGTAGCCCAAGATTGGAGCCATAGGAACCCAGGGTGTCAACGATGGTGATTCCTGGGAAATAGGAGCCGAAGGCGGAGCTCATGGCTGCAGCGGGAGATCCGGCTTGACCTGGCGCCCACGGCTGATCATTGGTCGCATAGGCCTTTTCTCTCAGCACACCGAAGATCTCAGTGACGCTGAAATTCGGTCGAAGCGTCTGGATATTGGTGACGGTCGCGACCTGTGAGCCGGCATCGAGATGTTCTGTGAAGCCAGGCACACTCGATGTGCCGAAGGGAGAGCTATTGGGATCGTGTTGATAGTAGTACTTCAGACTGACCAGATCATTCTCTGAAGCCTGCCAGTCAATATCGCCGACGGCTTGATCGGCGATGAAGTACGACGTACCGGTTTCGAAGGCGTTGGCCGGGGAAAGTGGATCAGGGATATGACCGTTGTCGTCGGGAATGAGCCACTGGCCGTTGGGGAGTTTCGCCTGAAACAGCGCAAGGCCGACGGGATTGGCAGCCCAGTCGGAGGGACCGACGGTAAAACCGTTCGATGCGTCCGTGGCGCCCCAGTTATTGTCCACAATCTGAGCCAGGCCGGCGGGCGTGCGATTGGTGTCGCTCAAGCCCGGCGGCACGGCAATCAACGTGTCTCCTGTTTCCTGATCGGAGATATGCAGGTGCTGGTAACCGAGGAAGTAAAAGAGCTTGTCCTTGATCAGCGGACCGGCGATGGTACCGCCGGCAATATAACGGTGCAGCTCCGGATTGCGGTCCGCAGTCGGGATGCCGGAATTGTTCTTGAAGAAGAAAGGTGCCGCATTGATCCAGTTCGTTCCGCGGTGCCCGTAGAGGCTGCCGTGCATGGCGTTGCTGCCGGAACTGGTGCTCATGTCGATATTCGCGCCACTGGCGGAACCCTGTTGCGCGTCATACATGGATGAATTGACGCGAACCTCCTGAAGCATCTCCGGTGCAGGGGTAGGCAGGGAATTGCCGATGGAGAGGTAGACGGAAGAAGCGCTGGGCTCAACGCCGGCACTGGTTGTGCCACTGCTCGCAGCGCCACCAGTGTTATTGACAACGCGCGCGGATTCGACCTGACTGGTGCTCTTGCCGTTGAAGAGATTGCTGGCGTCGACACCGTTCATCAAAAAGGCATTCGAGGTGTCGCGCTGTCCATTCGCCCAGATCGGTTGGTTGCCAAGTCCGCTGTTGGCTCCTGTACCGCCGGGAAGCTCGGCATTGACGCCTGGCGAGAGAATGGCAAGGCCAGTAAAGCTGCCGGTAGCGAGAGGTACTTCATCGATCTGGGTTTTGTCCAGAACGTATCCGTTGGTGGTATCGACGGTATTCAACAGAGGCGAGGCCTCGACCGTGACGGATTCGCTGACCTGACCTACCTTGAGCAGGGCGCTGACGGTCGCAGTTCGGTCCGCGTGCACGAGGATACCGGGGAATTTTTGCGTCTCATATCCTGAACTGGCGACGGTAATGGTGTAGGTCTCGATGGGCAGATTGACCAGGGTGTAGATACCCTCCCCATTTGACCTGGTGGTGCGCGCGAGACCCGTCTGCTCCCCCACCGCGGTAATTGTGGCGCCGGCTACCGCAGCTCCGGAGGCGTCCGTAACCTGACCCGTAATGCCACCAAGCGTCTCCTGCGCACCGATTGCTGGTGAGACAAAGCAGGACAGTAAGAACACCCAAAGTGCGAATACAGAGCGCCTGGACATAGAAAGCTGCCTCCTCAAAAGTCTGGGAAAAAGTCCTGGCCGCTCCGAAAATGCGGGGGCGGCGGCTGCGTTGTGCAGTCTTCAATTCAAGAATTGGCGGTGACTAAGAGCGGCTGCGAGAACTGAGGGAGCCGAGTCGACAGGGACTTTCAGCAGAGCATAGCCTGGGCCGGGGTTCGGCCAAAGCAAAAAATGAAAGGAAGATTGGCAAAAGTGATGTCCGGGATAAATATCCCTTATAAGCGGTCGGGTTGTGCGGTTCGCGGCTTCACGGCCAGCGCGTTGAAACCAGATGCGGCGATTTTTCCCCGGACGATCGCTGACGGTTTACGATTACCCGCATGCGATTCGGAATAGCCCTCATGTGTGCGGCGATACTGAGCGCCGCGTTTCCTGGAACCGCAACCCAGCGGCTTCCACTGGCAGCGCAGCGCAGTTCACCACAGGATCTGGAAATTTCCGGCGATGTCCCGGGAATACCCCAGGGAGAAAAGCGATTCCTGCACTACGCCGATCTAAGCGCACTGGCGCAGGTGACATTCACGGTGCGCGATGACGCGAATTTTTCCGGACCCGTGAAGCTGAGCGGCATTTCTCTCGATGCGGTGCTGGCAGCACTGGGAATGAACGGTGGCAAGCAACTGATCGCTGCCAGCGCCGATGACGGGTACGAGGCCCATTACAGCGCGGAGTATCGGGCTGCGCATCATCCTTTCCTTGTGCTGCACATTGACGGAAAGGAACCGGCGCAATGGCCGAAAGGACCGGACGGCGAGAATTACGGACCGTATCTGATTTCTCATGCGGCATTCACGCCGGCATTTCACGTTCTCACTCAAAAAGAGGAGGCGCAGATTCCGTACGGCGTGACGGGAATGCGATTTTTCGACGAAGCGGCGGCGCTCGGGACCCTGCGGCCCCCAGGTGCCCCTTCCGCGGCGTCGCCCGCAATGCAGGGGTACCGGATCGCCCAGCAAAACTGTCTGCGCTGTCATCGCAGCGGAGCCATTGGCGGGACCAAGTCGCCCTTCGGATGGCCGCAAATGGCCCTGATCGCCCAGGGGAATCCAGCGGCATTCGGGAAATATGTGGTGCGGCCTAATGCGGTGAATCCTGAGGCCAACATGCCCCCGAATCCGGAGTACGACGCGGCGACTGTTGCGGCGCTCACCGCTTATTTCCGCAGCTTCGCCCCGACAGAGACGAAATGACCCTGCGACTCTGGGACACCGCTGATCGCGGCGCCTGAACGGGGGCCGGGAAGGTTTAAGCCCGGTGTTGCATTCCCCGGTAAAATAAGGATGTGACGGAAGAATTGACGATAAAGGCCCCCGCAGACGCGGAGGCGCGGCCCAAAGTGGGGTTTGTCTCGCTGGGGTGCCCGAAGAATCTGGTCGACAGCGAAGTAATGATGGGGCTGCTGGATCGCGCCGGGGCCCGAATGACTGCGACCGCCGAAGACGCTGACATTCTGGTCGTGAACACCTGCTCGTTTATCGATAAGGCGAAGCAGGAGTCGGTGGATGCCATCCTGGAGATGGCGCGGCTGAAGACTGCCGGATCGGCGCAACGGCTGATCGTGGCCGGATGCCTGGTGGAGCGCTACCGGGACGAGATTCAGAAGAACATTCCGGAAGTGGATGCGGTGGTCGGAACGGGTGAGTTGGAGAAGATTCTGGCTGCAGCCGGGCTCGACGCATCCAAACCTGAGCCGGCTCCGGTTTCACCATTCAAGATTCTTTGCAGCAACGATCGCGCCGATATTCGTCCTGGCCGCGAATCCCTTGCCGGTACGCACAAAACTCAACGTGCAACAGCCCGTTCCCGTGCGGAAGGGGATCGACGCGAGGAGCAGGGGCGGTTTTCGCGTGCGACGTGGGACGGTGCGGGTGCGCAGCTGCCGCAATATCTCTATGACCACACCACGCCGCGGCTGCGGACGACAAAGTCTGCATCGGCGTACATCAAAATCGCGGAAGGTTGCGACCATCCCTGCAGCTTCTGCGTGATTCCGAATCTGCGCGGAAAGTTCCGGTCGCGTCGCTTTGAATCCGTTGTGTCGGAAGCCGAGGCACTGGTCGTCGAAGGCGTGCGCGAGATTACGCTGATCGGCCAGGATACGACATGTTATGGCGAGGATCTCGGGCTCAAGGGAGGCCTGGCCCAGCTGCTGGATCGCCTGGCGCAAATTGACGGGTTGATTTGGCTGCGCTTCCTCTACGCTTATCCCAACCGGATTACCGGCAAGCTGCTGGAGACGATAGCGAAGCTCGACAACATCTGTAAGTACCTCGACGTGCCGCTGCAACATGCGTCGGCGCCGGTGCTGAAGACGATGAAACGCGGGGGCGGGGCGGAGATTTTTCTGAAAATGCTCACGAAAGTACGTACCGCGGTGCCTAACATTGCGCTGCGAACCTCATTCATCGTCGGATTTCCGGGGGAGACGGACGCGGATTTCGAGGCCTTGTGCGATTTCGTCGTCGAAGCGCGGTTTGACTGGCTCGGTGTCTTTGCCTACTCCGACGAAGAAGGGTCGAAGGCCTTCGATCTGGGTGCGAAGGTCCCGAGGCGGGTGATCGAGCAGCGCCGCCAGGCTTTGATGAAGCTCCAAAAGGGAATTAGCCGTCAAACCATGCGAGCGCGTGTTGGCCAGATGGTCGATGTTCTGGTAGAAGGCGAGTCCGAAGAAACGCCGCTGCTGTGGGAAGGGCGCACCCAGTTCCATGCGCCGGAGATTGACGGAACAGTGTACCTGAACGATTTTGGACCGCTGGAAACGCTGACGCCAGGACAATTTTATCGCTGTGAAGTGACCGAGGCCCATGACTACGATCTGGTTGCACGCGTGCTCAGCGAATCTGGGCACGCCTCTGAGCCGGTCGAGGCCCGGGAACCGATCAGTGTGGGAGCTGAGGTATGAGTCTGAAAGGCAAAATTCTACGGTGCCCAACCTGCCGCACCGTGGTCACGGCGCAGGACGAGAACCTTCCCTTCTGCAGCGACCGTTGCCGCCTGATCGATCTCGGCAAGTGGGCCAGCGGGGCATACCGCATCTCGTCGCCGATTCTTGATCCCGAGGTTCTGGAGGGGCTCGGCGGCGATCCGCCGCATGGAGAGCATGACGAAAAGGACTGAGCTGCCCCCACCGGGGGTGCGGGTTCACGAGGGAGGAGTTGCCGCGGCGCCCACGGCGAGAACCAGTTGGGCGTGGGTAGTCGCTACCTTTTTCGGCATCGGGAGGCTCAAACCTGGCCCTGGGACATGGGCGTCGCTCGCCGCTGCCGCGATCTGGTATATAGGGCTGGACGCAGCGCATCTCACGGACTGGGCCGCGCGCTTGATAGCGTTATCCGCGGCGCTCATCGTTGCCCTGATCGGAATTTCCGCAGGAACGATCGTCGAACGGGAAAGCGGGCGAACCGATCCGGGTTTTGTCGTAATCGACGAGGTCGTGGGGCAGTGGGTGACGCTGGCGTTTGCGCCTGTCGACCCAGGGCATGCGCTGGTGGGTTTCGTGTTGTTCCGGTTCTTCGATATCGTGAAGCCGTGGCCGGTGCGCGAGATGGAGCGATTCCCGGGCGGCTCTGGGATCATGCTGGACGACGTGGCTGCGGGAATCTATGGATTGCTGGTCATGCTGTTCCTGCGAATATGGTGGTAAGGGCGGAGTAGTCAGGCCACGCAGGCGAGTGAAGTGGCCGTCAGGAAGCTGTTAGCGGGTCAACGAACGCAATGGTGCGAATTCTCAAGTCGGAACCGAGCATGGCCCCAAGGATTGACCTGGTCTCTCCATCTGCGGCATTGCCGGGCGGGGACGTCGAGGTGCGGGGCATCAACCTCGGCGCAGTTGCGATGTCCCAAAACGATGCGAATCGCATCGGAGGCGGGGAATGGCGGCGCCCCATCGCGATGCTCGGAGAATTAGCGGCTCCCGTGCTTCTGAGCCGCGGAGCCCGGTTGACGCTGCGCGTTCCTGAGGAAGCGGAATCCGGACGGCTCCGCATCCTGCAAAACGGCGCGCAAAGCAATGCCGTAGAAGTGCGCGTAGCGAGCCTGATCGCTACGGGCATACACGCGGTAGCAAATTCGGTGATGGACCACTCTGGCAACATCTACGCTACATTCTCCGGACAGCGCGGTCAGGAGACGCCTGTCTCGGTGTTTCGCATCGAGCGGGACGGCGAAATGCGGCCCTTTGTCCGCGGCATTATGAATGCCACCGGCCTGGCGGTCGATTACGAGGAGAATCTCTACGTTTCCTCGCGCCACGAGGGCAAGGTGTATCGCGTGGCCAGGAACGGAGCGGCCTCGGTCTACGCAGAAGGCATGGGAGTGGCCACCGGACTCGCGTTCGACGCGGATCAGAATCTCTACGTCGGTGATCGGAGCGGGACCATTTTTAAGATTGCGCCGGATCGGCAGATTTTCGTTTTTGCGACACTGGAGCCGAGCGTAGCCGCGTATCACCTGGCGTTTGGCCCGGATGGAACGCTGTACGTTACCGGCCCAACCACGTCGAGCTACGACGCAGTTTACGCCATCAATCGTGATGGCGACATCGGCGTACTGCACCGCGGCCTGGGACGGCCGCAGGGCGTAGCCGTGGACATTGCCGGCAATGTTTACGTGGCGGCGTCTTTGCGCGGGCGCCGCGGAGTCGCGGTCATCACACCGCTGGGCGAGGCATCACTGGCGGTTTCCGGGCCGGGAATCGTAGGCTTCAGTTTTGTGCCGGGCGGAGGCGCGCTGCTGGCGACCAGCACATCCATTTATCATTTGGCGCTGGGCGTTGAAGGATGGCGACTGCTCTGATAGCTCCGCCGCCGATGGATTGATTCAAGTGGGGAATCCTGGAGATCGATGAACGCGGAGATTATTGCGGTCGGGTCGGAGATGCTCACGCCATACCGCCAGGACACCAACTCTCTTTGGATCACGGAAAAACTGAATGAGCTGGGCGTCGCGGTGGACTTCAAGACGATCGCCGGCGACAAGCTCAGGCAGCTGGCGGATGCGGTCCGCCATGCGCTGGGGCGCGTTGACATCGTTGTGGTCTCCGGAGGCCTCGGCCCGACGGAAGACGATCTGACCCGCGAGGCCGTAGGCGAGGCGCTGGGTGTCAATGTGAAACGCGATCCGGATCTGATTGCGCATCTCTATGCACGAGCCGCGTCGCGACGGATGACGATCACGCGCAACAATGAGAAGCAGGCGGACGTCATCGACGGCGCGATCATCCTGCCGAACAAGCTGGGCTCGGCGCCGGGACAGTGGCTGGACACGATCGTCGGCAGGCATCGGAAACTGGCGATGTTACTCCCGGGACCGCCGCATGAGCTGAAGGCCATGTTCGAAGAAGAGTGCTTGCCGCGGCTGAAGGAGATTGTGCCGAAGCGGCACATTGCCACGCGCGTGCTCAAGGCAGCGATGATCGGGGAGTCGGCGGCCGACGCCAGGATCGCTCCGATTTACACGCAATATAAGGACGTCGAGACGACAATCCTCGCCCACATGGGGGACATCGAGCTGCGTTTGTCGTGCGGCAAGCCCATCGCGGATTTGGCGCAACAGCGCGTGGACGAACTGGCAGGGAAGCTGGAAGAGGAACTCGACGACTTCATTTATTCGTCGCAGGGCGAATCCCTGGAGCAAATCGTTCTCTACCATCTGGAAATGCGGGCCGCAACCCTGGCTGTAGCGGAGAGCTGCACCGGCGGCATGGTGGCCGAGCGCCTGACCAGTGTCAGTGGCAGTTCGCGATCCTTTGTCGGCGGCGCGGTCGTTTACAGCAATCGGCTGAAGACGGAGCTGGCCGGCGTGGATCCACATCTGATAGCGAAACACGGCGCCGTGAGCCAGGAAGTGGCTGTGGCGCTGGCGGAAGGAATTCGCGAGCGATGCGGATCAACCCTCGGCCTGGGGGTCACGGGCATTGCCGGCCCCGGCGGCGGCACGGAAGAGAAGCCCGTGGGACTGGTCTATGTCGCGGTCAGCGATGCGGATGGCACGGACTGGGTCGAGAAGCGCTTTCCGGGTGACCGCGGCAGCATCCGCTTCTTCTCCAGCCACCAGGGGCTGGATATGGTCCGGCGACGCCTGATGTAGGCCTTCTCGCTGAACCAGCGCAGACTCATCTTCGTAAAAATATTTTGCTAACCCTCTTGCGGTTCGTCCAGTCCTATGTGTTACAGTGAGTAACACTATGACGAGTAACACTCCATCCGGACACGATCCCGCCGAGCTGGGAGAGCTGGAACGCGGCATCCTGGCCATTACCTGGCGTTTGGGCAAAGTCACCGCGGAGCAGGTCCGCGAGGAACTCGATCGGCCGCTGAAAGACTCCACGATCCGCACTGTGCTGCGCCGACTCGAAGAGAAGGGATACCTGGCGCACTCGGTGGACAACCGGACCTTTATCTATCGGCCGGCAGAGTCGCAGCAGAAGGTGGCGGCGCGCGCCGTACAGCGCATCGTGGATTGGTTCTGCGAAGGGTCAGTGGAGGAGTTGCTGGTGGGCCTGTTGGATTCAAAAGTGGTCAGCCGCGCGGAGCTGGAGCGGTTAACCAAGCGGGTTGCAGCCGCCAAAAAGCAGGAGGGAGGCAAAGCATGACGGCCATCATGATCGAAGCGGCCCTGAGGGCGTTGGTATTTGCAGCTGCGGTGGGGACTGGGCTCCGTTTGCTGCGCGTCAACAATGTGCCTGCGCGGAAGGCCGTCTGGAGCATCGTCCTGCTGGCATCGGTGGCCATGCCATTCCTGATGCGCTGGCCCGTTGCCACGGGATGGGGGCGCGTGGGATGGACGGTCCCTGTTCAGATGAAAGGGTTCGCCGAACCTCAACCAGCGCTACAAGCAGCACCTGCGCCTCTGGCGCCGATTCTCGCGGCGACCGAGGACAAGGATTCCGGATCCGCAGAGACGGCGGTCGCACCGAGCCCGATTGCGATTTCTGCTGCTGAAGACGATGCGCCAGCCGTGGTGCCTGATGCGCCCGACGGTGCTCGGAGTCGCTGGGCGCTCCTGTCTGCGGGGCGCATTCTCACATGGACCTATCTGGTGATTGCAGGCGCGCTGCTGTTCCGTCTGTTCTGGGGACTGGGAGCAGCGCTGCGGCTCTGGATGACTGCCGACCTGGTTTCGCCGCTGGTTGCGCCAGAGCCCAACGTGCGCTCCAGCAAAAAGATTCAGTCTCCAGTGACGATCGGATCGGGCATCGTGCTGCCTGCGAACTACACCGAATGGGACATGAAGAAGCTGCGCACTGTACTGGCGCACGAACGCTCCCATGTGCGGCAGCTGGATTTCTACTTGCAGCTTCTGGCCGGGCTTTACACGGCAATGTTCTGGTTCAGCCCTCTGGGATGGTGGTTGCGCCGGATCCTGGCCTCGTTAGGCGAAGCCATCGGTGACCGGGCAGGCATCGACGTTGCGGCCAGCCGCTCCAGATACGCCGAGATCCTGCTTGAGTTCGCAGCCATGCCGCGCCAGGCCCTGCCCGGAGTCGCGATGGCTCGCCCCGGCAATCTCTCCCATCGCATCGAACGGCTGCTCAATGAACATCTGTTCCGGAGCGCCTTCGCGGAGGGTCGTCGCCGGGCTGCAATTTCACTTCTCCTGATTCCAGTGGCACTGTTCGCCGCGACTGCGATGATCCACGTTCCTCGTGCCGGAGCGCAGACGGCTCCGCCTGCGCCCTCGACCGCCCCTGCTCCGGCAGCAGCACCGGCGCCACAGGCCCCAGCTTCGCCGGCCGCATCGCCGGATGCACCACCAAACCAGGTTGCGCCTGCGCCCGTGCCTCTTCCTGCCGCGCCGAACTCGGCGGTCGCGCCCGTCGTGCCTGCCATGGCTCCGCCCGTGGGTGTGGGTCCTGCGGCGCCGGTCCCCCCAATTAACGACTCTGCTACGACCACCGTGGTCTCCGACGACGATCAAACGACGTACGGTTACGCCTTCCGCTTCTCCGACAATGGCGATTCGTACGCGATTGTCGACAGTGGCCCGGGAAAGAACGTGACGTTCTCCGGCGACTGGAACTGGGACCGTCGGGGAGAGATTGACGCGGCGCGCAAAGTCGCTAAAGGGCCGTTCCTGTGGTTTACACATGAGGGCAAGTCGTACATCGTCACCGATCCGGCCATCGTGGCGAAGATTCGCGCGATGTACAAACCGATGGAGGCTCTCGGGCGCCAGCAACAGTTGCTGGGGCAGCAACAAGGTGCGCTCGGCAAGCAGCAGCAGGATCTGGAACGCGCGCAGGAGGAAGCTGGCGTGGTCAGGATGCCGGACCTTTCCAAAGAAATGGCCGAGCTGAACGACGCCGTGGCCAGGGCGAGTGAAGATCGCAACAAGTGGGACACCAAAGAGCTCGCCGAAGCCGAAGCGAAGCTGAAGGCTGCTCAGGACCAGATGCTGACGCCGGAAAAAGTGGCGGAGCTACAGGCACAGCTGGCCGCGGCGCAAGCCGAATGGAACTCAGAGAGAATGGCGGAAATGCAGGCGAAGCTCGGTGAACTGCAGGCCCGCCTGGGTCAGCTGCAGGGAGAAGCCGGCGCGCGGCAGGGTGAATTCGGCGAGAAGATAGGAGCGCTGGGCGCGCAGCAAGGCAGGCTGGGTGCTGAGGAGGGTCGTCTGGGCGCCGAGGAGGGCAAGTTCGCGAGGCAAACCGATCAGCAAGTGCGCGGCATCATCGACGAATGTCTGCGCGACGGCAAGGCCACGCAGGTCCCGAATGTGCAGTGAGTTTCCTGGACCAGGAAGTGGCGGTTCGCACCTTACGCGGAGCAGCCCGCGAAGGACCTCCCTCCTATGCAATCCCCAATGGCTTTCTCGACTGCTGTACTCGTCCAGGTTCCCGCAAGTTCGGCGGTGCCTGGATGGTCACTTCTAACTGGTAGACTCGTAAGCGAAATGCCCCTGACGATCTGCCTGATCGCTGCCCTTGGAGCGTATCTTCTTGGGTCAATTCCCTTCGGATATCTTCTGGTCCGGTTCTTCCGCAAGGAAGACATTCGCCAGAAGGGCAGCGGCAACATCGGCGCCACGAATGTCATGCGCTCAGGATCGAAAGGCCTGGGCGCTGTCACCTTTCTTCTCGATGTTCTCAAGGGATATGGCGCAGTTCTGCTGTGCCGCGTCTGGGCTGTGCATGCGGGTCTGGCGCCCGATGTGCGCGCCAATGCGACTGCTGTCGCGGCGCTGTTCGTTGTTCTTGGACACCTCTACCCCGTGTGGCTCCGCTTCCGGGGAGGGAAGGGAGTCGCGACCGCCTTCGGCGTCTTCCTCGCCATGGCTTTGTGGCCCGCATTGGCGGGGCTGGGCATTTTTGTGGTGGTGTTTGCTCTTTCGAAGTATGTTTCCCTGGGATCGATCGTATCGGCCGCGGCGTTCCCCGTGCTGGCCATGGTAATGCCCCATGATCCGCGCACTCCTCTGGAGACAGCGGTGTTGTTTATCGTCCCGCTCATCGTAATTCTGAAACATCACCAGAACATCGCGCGACTGATCAGCGGAACCGAATACCGCTTCGGCAAGTCCGGCCCAACCAGGACAGGGACCACCGCCGCATGAGCCGGATTGCAGTCATGGGCAGCGGCGCATGGGGAACCGCCCTTGCCATCAGTTTGACGCGGCGGGGCGGCCATCACGTCGCGCTGTGGTCCTACGCCACAGACGTTGCAGCGGCAATGCGTGATCGGCGGGAGAATGTACAGTTTCTGCCCGGGTTTCAGATTCCTCAACCCGTTCTCATCTTTGAAAAGGCCGCCGAAGCACTGGACGGCGCTGAAATTGTCGTCAGCGTGACGCCTTCGCAGTTCGTGCGGTCGACCTACGAGCAATTTGCGCCTCATCTGAAAGCGGGACAGCTGCTGGTTAGTGCCACCAAGGGCATCGAGGACGAGACTTGTCTGCGCATGACCGAGGTGATCGGCGAAGTTCTTGCCGGGCGGGGGATGGAATTGCCCTGTGGCGTTCTGAGCGGACCGTCCTTCGCTCAGGAGGTTGCGGCCGGCGCTCCCACGGCCATTACGATTGCCTCGGCCGATGCAAAGCTGGCAGCGCGGGTGCAAACGGAATTCTCCAGCAGCACGTTGCGGCTTTACAGAAACGACGATGTGATCGGCGTGGAGCTGGGCGGCTCTCTGAAGAACGTAATCGCGATCGCGGCCGGTATCGTGGCCGGTCTGGGGCTGGGGTTCAACAGCAATGCCGCCTTGATTACACGCGGCATAGCGGAGATCACGCGGCTTGCAGTCGCCTGCGGCGGCCGCCGGGAAACGCTGGCTGGCCTTTCCGGCATTGGCGATCTGGTGCTGACCTGTACAGGATCCCTTTCGAGGAATCGAACGGTGGGCATGGGTCTGGGGCAGGGGCGAAAAATCGACGAAATCCTGGCGGGACTCGAAGGCAGAGTGGCGGAGGGGGTGCGCACCACCTCCGCGGCGCTGGGTCTGGCCAGGAAGCATCACGTGGAAATGCCGATTGCCGAGCAGATGGAAGCCATTCTGACCCGTGGCAAGCCGCCGGAGAGCGCGATTGAGGAGCTGATGCTGCGCCCGGGACGCGATGAGTAGCGCGCTCGCAGTCATCGCTGTGTTACTTAGGCCCCATTCCAATCAACCATTACAGTCGTAAGGCGTTGTTGACCCGCTCAGAGCGGCTTTTACCACCTTCGGGTGAAGGAAAAAAAGCCCTTACCTCCGTAAACTGATCAGGAAAGGCTCGGCATGCAAAAAGTTTCCGCTCGCTCGGCCCGGCAGAGTTCGTCACCGGGGACGCGAATCCGCTGGCGTGTGTTTGCGCGCTTCCTGGCACTTTTCGCAGGCGCGACGTCGGTCACTGTCCTGGCAATGCTGCTCGCGCAACGCACCTTGCGCCCGGTGCTGGCCGGCTGGGCGGTGGTGCTCATCGAACTCTGCGGCAGCGCTGCGGCGGCGCTGCTGCTGACCCTGTGGTTCGAGGGCCGCATTCAACGTCTCGTTCAGGCCCTGGAGTCTGGAGTTACCGACCAGGCGCATGAGGTTGCCGAATTCTCCGACGATCTCTTCGCTGACCTGATCCCGACGTGGCAGCACGCTCTGAAGGCGATGCGCGAGCGAAGCTACGAGAAAAACGAAGAAGCCCGCATGCACTACGAAACACTGAAAGACCTGATGCGTATGTTCGCGAAAGCAGTCGACGAGCGGACCGCCTATCTGCGCGGCCACTCCGAGCGCGTGGCGGCCTATGCTGCGGCCATCGCGTGGAAGCTGGGCCTCGACGAAGAGCAGGTGGAACGGGTCCGTCTGGCAGCCCTGCTGCACGACATCGGTTGCCTGGGAGTCGAGGACTATCTGGTGATGAAGACCACGCCCCTGACCCCCGAAGAATTCGAAATCGTGAAAGCACATACGGTGAAAGGCGCGGCGATTCTTCGTCCCATCACCATGCTGCAGGATCTGGTGCCTGGCGTTGAGCTCCACCACGAGTCGCTGGATGGGATGGGATATCCCTACGGCCTCGAGGGCGAGCAGATCCCGCTGATGGCCCGAATCGTCGCCGTGGCGGATTCTTTTGACGCGATGACGACGCCCCGGCCCTATCAGTCGGCCATGAACGCCGACTACGTGCTCGACATCCTGGCGCGCCTTTCCGGCACCCGCTACGACGCTTCTGTTGTCAGCGCGCTCGGCGAGTTGGTGAATACCGGAGCGCTTGAAATTAAGAATGTGCGGACTCCGGTTTCGTTCCGCATGAGAAAACCCGTTCCTGAGCTGGTCTGAGCTGGGGCAGACCCTACTACGCGTCGCACACTTCGCTAAACTCGAAGCAGCTGCGATGAGGGCGCAGTTCTCATGATTCAGACGTTGTTTGGCAGCCTGAAAGACGAGCAGGAACCGGAAAAGAAAAGTATTTTCGAACGCATGCGGCAGGCCGTCACGCGGACGCGGGACAGCCTGGGGGAACGGATTGACGGCGTCCTCGCATTAACCCGGACCGTCGATGAGTCCGCGCTCGAAGAACTGGAGATGAGCCTGATCGCGTCCGATATCGGCGTGACCACCTCGGCGGAAATCGCCGGTAACCTGCGCGAACGCGCCAAGCGGCAGCAGATTCGCGATGGAGCGGAGCTGAAAGACCTGCTGAAGGAGCAGCTGAAGTCGATTCTCGATGAGAATGCGCGGCCTGCATCCGTTGTTGCGACAGCGCCAGAAGTAATCATGATGGTCGGCGTGAACGGGACTGGGAAGACGACCACCAGTGGCAAGCTGGCGGCGTTCCACCGCGCACAGGGAAAGACGGCCCTCCTCTGCGCCGCGGATACCTTTCGCGCCGCGGCCATCGAACAGCTTGAGGTTTGGGCCGAACGCAGTGGCGTTGAAATGGTGAAAACCAAACAGGAGGGCGACCCTTCTGCGGTCCTCTTTGACGCGCTGCAGGCAGCAAAAACACGGCACACCGACGTGGTGATTGTGGACACCGCGGGGCGTCTGCACACAAAAACCGGTCTCATGGCTGAACTGGACAAGATGCGGCGCACGGCCCAGAGGATCATTGCCGACGCGCCCCACGAAGTGTTGCTGGTGCTGGATGCGACCACGGGACAGAACGGCCTGCAGCAGGCGCGGCAGTTCACGGAGTCGGCTGGCGTGACCGGAATTGTGCTGACCAAGCTGGACGGAACGGCCAAGGGCGGCATCGCTGTGGCGATCGCCCGCGAGATGAAGTTGCCGGTCCGATTTGTGGGAGTGGGCGAGGCGCTCGAAGATCTGCTGCCATTCGACAGCGGGGCGTTTGTGAATTCGTTACTGGAGAGTTGAGCGAAGCCCGTCTTCGCGATTTGAAAGGATTTCGTGACCAGGGAGATTGATCGTCTGCACGCGGACGAAGGCTGGATGCAGCGAGCGCTGGAGCTGGCGGAGCACTCTGTTGGCCTGGCGTCACCCAATCCCGCGGTGGGATGTGTGCTGGTAAAAGACGGTTTGATCGTTGGAGTCGGTCGGCACGAATACGACAAGAAGGACCATGCGGAAATCGTCGCCTTGAAGAATGCCGGTGGAGCGGCGCGCGGTGCAACCGCCTATGTGACGCTCGAACCCTGTTGTCATACCGGGCGCACCGGACCCTGCACGAATGCTTTGATTGATGGCGGAGTGGCGCGCGTAGTGGTGGCGACGACCGATCCGAATCCGGTCGTTCGCGGCAAAGGCATCGAGCAGCTTGAGACAGCCGGGATTGCCGTGACATGTGGCGTGATGCAATCGCAGGCGCGCAAGCTGAATGATGGCTTTGCGAAGCACATCCAGACCGGCTTGCCCTTCATCACGCTGAAGGCAGGCTTGTCGTTGGATGGACGAATCGCCCCTGCCCCCGGCAGTGCGCCGCGTGGAGCTCCCGTTTTTCTGACCGGCGAAAAGGCCCGGGCTCAGGTGCAGGAGATGCGCCACAGCGCCGATGCCGTCATCACCGGTGTCAACACCGTGCTGCAG
>Ga0210398_10000164_pt1 | contig 82246 bp, 79 predicted proteins | sample IncBWC4OmetaG_FD_161047 | JGI IMG/M metagenome (GOLD analysis project Ga0210398, IMG submission 161047) | Forest soil microbial communities from Barre Woods Harvard Forest LTER site, Petersham, Massachusetts, United States - Inc-BW-C-4-O | ecosystem: Environmental > Terrestrial > Soil >... | reverse complement strand
CCCATAATACGATTTGCGCCCGCCTGATGGATTTACTTCGCGCCAAGGGCATGGGCGACGTAACTGTCTTGATTGGCGGCATCATTCCTGAGGCGGATATCGCCGATCTCAAGAAGGCCGGAATTGCGGAGATTTTTCTTCCCGGAACCACTACCCAAGCCATTGTAGACTTCATACGACAGCGCGTCTCGGCGACGCCTCCCGGCGATTGACGCAGTTCGCGCTCGGAAACAAAGTAGCCACATCAAGAGGAACATCGAGTGAAGGAATCGGTTATCGAGACACACCTGGATCGAAAGGCCGCGGCGTTCCAGCAGAACAGCCGCGCGATGGTCGATCGCCTCATACAGATCAAGAACGAAGAGGAAAGGATTCGCCAGGGTGGCGGAACGAAATCCATCGAAGGACAGCACAAGAAAAATCGTCTCACGGCCCGTGAGCGCGTGGCCAAGCTGATCGATCTCAAGACCGAATTCTTCGAGTTAAGCATCTACGCAGCCCACGAGATGTACCAGGAGTGGGGCGGAGCACCCGCGGCCGGCACGATCACCGGGCTCGGCCGCGTCGAGGGCCGGCTTGTCATGATCATCGCCAACGACGCCACGGTAAAGGCCGGTGCGTTCTTCCCTATGACCGCGAAGAAGGTCATTCGCGCGCAGAATATCGCCATCGAGAATCGCATTCCTACAATTTACTTGGTGGACTCGGGCGGAGTTTTCTTGCCTTTGCAAGAAGATGTTTTTCCAGACACTGACGATTTCGGCCGCGTCTTCCGCAACAACGCCGTCATGAGTGCGCTGGGCATCCCTCAAATCGCTGCGATCATGGGTCTTTGCGTCGCTGGAGGCGCGTATCTGCCGGTCATGTGCGATCACATTCTGATAACGGAAGGCAGCGGACTTTTCCTCGCGGGGCCGGCCTTGGTGCAAACGGCCATCGGCCAGAAAACTTCGCTCGAAGATCTCGGCGGAGCCAAGATGCACGCGCAGACCAGCGGCACCGTTGATTTCCGCGAACCAGACGACGACGCGTGCATTCATCGCATTCGCGCGCTGGTGGACAAAATGGGCCACCCGCGCGGTGCGCCGTTCGATCACAAGCCATCCAGGCCCCCCGTTTATCCTGCGGAGGACATCTATGGCATTGTCGCCGGTGATTCGTCGAAGCAGTACGATATGCGCGAAGTGATCGCGCGGATCGTAGACGGCAGCGAATTCGAGGAATATCGCGCCGAGCGCGGACAAACGGTTCTCTGCGGTTATGCACGTATCGGTGGCTGGGCGGTCGGAATCGTCGCCAATCAGAAAAAAAGCGTCAATGTGACCGTCCCCGGCACGGGCGACAAACGCATCGAATTTGGTGGCGTGATTTACACCGAGTCGGCTGACAAAGCCGCTCGATTCATTCTCGACTGCAACCAGAACCTCGTACCGCTCATTTTCCTTCACGACGTAAACGGCTTTATGGTCGGCAAGGAAGCCGAATGGAGCGGAATCATCCGCGCCGGCGCGAAAATGGTCAACGCCGTCGCCAATAGCGTGGTGCCGAAGATCGTCGTCATCTGCGGCGGCACTTTCGGCGCGGGCCACTACGCCATGTGCGGCAAGGCTTACGACCCGCGATTCATCTTCGCCTGGCCGTTGGCGCGCTACGCCGTGATGAGCGGCGAATCCGCCGCCGGTACGCTTGTCGAGCTGAGGATTAAGCAGCTTGAGCGCGAAGGAAAAAAGCTCACCGAAAAGGACAAGAAGGAATTGTACGAGTCAATCCGCTCCACCTACGAGCGCCAGACTGACGCGCGCTACGCCGCCGCGCGCCTCTGGGTGGACGCCATCATTGACCCGGCGCGCACGCGCGAGGCTTTGATCGAATCCCTGGAATCTGCAGCCCTGAATCCTCACGTCGCCGACTTCAAGACGGGAGTGCTCCAAACCTGATGGCAGACACTGTCACGATCGTCGAATGCCCGCGCGACGCGTGGCAAGGGTTACCACAAAATATTCCCACCGAGGAGAAGGTCAAGTATCTTACTCGCCTCGTCTCCCTCGGCTTCAGCCACATTGACGCTGTTAGCTTCGTTTCGCCCAAGCATGTACCACAAATGGCGGACAGCGAAGCTGTGATGCAGCGGTTGAATCTAGTCAAACTCCCGAATGGCGAGACGCCGGAAATCATCGGTATCGTTGTTAACGAACAAGGCCTCGAGCGCGCGCTTGCGACCCCTGGCGTAACCACGATCGGCTATCCATACTCCATTTCGGCTTACTTTCGACGCGCCAACGCGAATATGTCGAAACTTGAATCGCGCAACCTGGTCGGAACCATCCAGCGCCAGGCGAAAGCCGCCGGTCGAAAGCTGGTTGTCTACATTTCGATGGCGTTTGGCAATCCCTACGACGAGCCTTGGGGAATCGAAATCGTCGAAGACGCGCTCGTCTGGCTCAAGGACCTCGGCGTGCGCACCGTATCGCTTGCGGACACGGTCGGCACCGCGTCTCCCGAAGATGTAGCGCACCTCTATCGGGCCGTGAAGGACTGTATTGCCGGCCTGGAGATCGGTGTGCACTTGCACAGCCGCCCCGACGGCGCCGCTGCGAAAGTGCTTGCCGCGTACGAATCCGGCTGCAGGCGATTCGACGGCGCGCTCACCGGTCTTGGCGGCTGCCCATTTGCCGGCGATCATCTCGTCGGTAACATTCCCACCGAGACCGTGCTGACCACGCTCGCCGCTCGCGGCGCCTCGACCGGCATTGACTCTAAGTCACTCGCCATTGCCTGCGCCATCACCGGCGAACTACGGGAAAAGTACACGCACCAACCCAAGGCCGCTAAGCCTAATTAGGTTGCGGATGCCTTTGATTTTTCTCCGCATCGGTGTTTATCTGTTGCTGCACGAGACCTCAAATCATGGGCTACCCAACGCTAACGTATCAATGCGAAGACGGAATCGCGACCATCGCGCTCACCGTGCCGGAAAAGCGCAATGCCATTTCCGCGCAGATGGTCGTGGATCTCTTGGGTGTATTCCAACACGCGGATGAAGGACCCGCGCGTGTGGTCATCATCACGGGTTCCGGAAAAGCATTCTGCGCCGGCATGGACCTGGATGAGCTGCAAGTCGTCGCGAAGCAATCGCAGCAGAAAAACCTCGAGGACGCGCGGCGAATATCGAAGATGTTTTATCGCCTGTATAGCTTTCCCAAACCCGTCATTGCCGCCGTGAACGGAGCAGCGGTTGCGGGTGGCTGCGGAATCGCTACGCTCGCGGATTTCACGCTCGCGGTCCCCGAAGCCAGATTCGGCTACACGGAGGTGAGACTTGGATTCATGCCCGCGCTCGTCGCCATCTTCCTGCGCCATCAGATCGCCGATCGCCACGCACGCGACCTGCTTCTGACCGGGAGAATCATTGACGCAGCCGAGGCTTACCGCATGGGCCTCGTCACAGAAATCGTTCCGGCCGAGAAATTGATGGATCGTGCCCGCGAGCTCGCAGCCGCCTTGCTGGCGGTGAGTCCCACGGCCGTAGCGCGCACCAAGAAATTCATGCTTGGCTTTGAAGACTCCGCGATCCGCGCCGAGCTGGAAGCCGCGATTGAGGCCAATTCCGACATTCGCTCGACGCCTGATTTTCGCGAAGGCATCTCAGCGTTCCTTGAAAAACGCCCACCGAAATGGGGCAAACCATAGCGCCATGAAAGACTTCGCCGACGCCGCGGTACGAGTGCGCTACGCCGAGACGGACCAGATGGGCGTGGTCTATCACGGCAATTATTTCACTTGGTTTGAAGTCGGCCGCGTCGAACTTTGCCGCCATCTCGGTTTCGAGTACAGACAAATGGAGAGCGAGGACGACACCATGATCGTGGTCGCCGAAGCGTCCTGCCGGTACAAGCGCCCGGCTCGATTCGACGACATTCTCGTCGTGCGTACGCGCGTGACGCGTTACGACAGGCGCACGTTGCGATTTGCCTACGAAGTCTTGCGCCAGCCGTCCGACGAATTGCTCGCGATCGGCGAAACGACCCACGTGATTTGCGATCATCAGGGCCGCCCGAAATCGCTGCCGGAAAAATATCGCAAGTATTTCTCACCCAGCCACCCAGAAGGTTCCGCACGCCCGGGCGGTAACCCCATTCCTGTCGCGAAGGGTCCCCGATGAGCACGCCCGATCCTGCCAAAATCGAACGCTTCCGCGAAATACTCCGTCAGGAATGGACCGATGAGCAGACCGTCGCGGCCTGGCGCAAGTGGCACCGACAACTCTCCGCGTTGTCTCGCGCGGCTACGGAGGCTGTTCTCGAAACCGCGCAGCTTCGTCCGGGAATGCGCGTCCTCGATCTGGCGAGCGGTGTGGGCGATCCCGCCCTTTCGATCGCCAAGGCCGTCGGACCATTCGGCCGCGTCACCGCAACCGATCTCGGCCCCGGAATGATCGCTTACGCGGAAGAGCTCGCGAAATCGGAAGGCCTGGGAAACATCGAATTTCGCGTTGCGGACGTTGAAGCGCTTCCCTTCCCGGATCGCTCTTTCGACGTCGCCACTTGCCGCTTCGGCGTCATGTTTTTTCCCGACCAGGTGAAGGCTTTCCGCGAGTGCCGCAGAGTTCTGAAACCCGGCGGCCGGGTCGCGTTCGTTGTATGGGGCAAACGCGAGCAGCCGTTTCTCACCACGACCATCGGCATATTGCTGAAGTATGTTGAGGCTCCGCCGCCTGATCCGGATGCGCCGCACGCCTTCATGTTTGGCGAGCGCGGACTCCTCGAAAGCCGCCTTAAAGCCGTTGGTTTCGCCGACGTCCGCGAAGAAGTGCGCACCGTGACTGGCCGATGGGACGGATCGCCGGAGGATTACTGGCAGCAGTTTAGGGAAGTCGCCGCACCGTTTCGCCAGATGATCGCAAAACTCACGCCGGAAACGCGAGCCAAAGCCGAGGCCGAGATTTTTTCGGCACTCCGAAAGTTTTCCGACGGCAAAGTCTTGACGATGCCGCTAGAAATCGTTATCGGCACCGGTGTTCAAACGTGACGCGCATTGCGGTGTGCGGAATCTTCCGATGTCGGAGCACCACGTGACGAGAATCACGCCAAGGGCGATGCGAGCATTTTGTCTCGTCGCGATCGGCCTGGGGAAGGCTTTTGGCGCCGTCGAAGGTCTCTACGGCCCATCGGCGCATTGCGAGACGCTCGAGGCCGCCGCGGCCAAAGCCGATGGCTTTGCGCCCTCGCAAGTGACCGGTGAGGCGCGCAAACTCAAGGCTAAGCAGATGGATCAATTTTGGGATTCAGCGAAGGGACTTGGCCCTGCGTCCATACCGTGTCTGCAACAGATGCTTGGAAATGAGCGAAGGGACCCGGGCTTCCTTTTTGACGCTTCGTCCCTTTGGCTCCCTCTGAACAGGTCACCGGCATCGCTTGAAGCCGTCTCGGCCGCGGTTGCGAGTCTTATGATTCTCGACATGATCAATCCTAACGACCTTTACAAGGACCTCCGCTCTCACGGAGCATTCCTCGAAGATCGAAAAGATGAAAACAGTTCTCATTGACGGCAACAGCCTGACGCTGGAGGGCCTCTACCGCGTCGTCTTCCATGGCGCGACTGCGGAAATTCCGCTGGCGGCGCGTGAGAGCATGAAGGCCTCGCGAGCCGTGATCGAACGCCTGGTCGAGGCCGACACGGTGGTGTACGGCGTAAACACGGGCTTCGGCAAGATGGCCTCGACGCGCATCTCCCGCGACGAAATCCGCCAGCTCCAACTCAACCTCGTGCGCAGCCACGCGTGCGGCGTGGGAGCGCCGCTCAGCGAAAACGCTACGCGCGCGATGCTGGCGCTACGCGCGAATGCCATTGTCAAAGGCTTCTCCGGCGTCCGGCCCATCGTCGCGGAAACGCTCGTCGCGATGCTGAACCGCGGCGTGCATCCGGTGATTCCATCGCAAGGTTCGGTGGGAGCGTCGGGCGATCTCGCGCCGCTCGCGCATCTGGCGCAGGTCGCGATTGGCGAGGGTCGCGCGATCTTGCGGGGCCGCACGATGACTGGCGCGGAAGCCATGCGCGCTGCGGACCTTGCGCCGCTCACGCTCGACGCCAAAGAAGGGCTCGCACTCCTGAACGGCACCCAAGCGATGCTCGCTCTCGCCGCCCTCGCGTTGCGCGAGGCGGAAATTGCCGCAGACACCGCCGACGTCGCGGCGGCGCTTTCGCTGGATGCGTTACGCGGCAGCCCTGCAGCGTTTGATGCCCGCATCGCCGGACTACGGCCGCACCCGGGTCATGCGATCACCGCGCGTAACATCGAACGAATGAACCGCGGAAGCGAAATACGCGAATCGCATCGATCGCCGGAAAAGGATCCCCGCGTGCAGGATCCCTACAGCCTGCGGTGCGCTCCGCAGGTTCATGGAGCCGTGCGCGACGCGCTGGCTCAGATACGCGCAACACTTGCGATTGAACTCAACAGCGCGACGGACAATCCGCTCGTCTTCGTAAATTCCAAGGACGGCGCTGGCGAAGTGATCAGCGGCGGGAATTTCCACGGGCAGCCGCTGGCGATGGCCGCCGATCAAATGGCCGTCGCGCTCGCGACGCTCGGCGGAATCTCGGAGCGGCGCATCGAGCAGATGACCAATCCGCAAACCAGCCAGTTGCCCGCCTTTCTGGTTCGGCACGCGGGACTGAATTCCGGATTCATGATTCTCCAAGTCACGGCCGCGTCGCTCGCGAGCGAATTGAAGCCGCTCGCCGCTCCGCACTCGGTGGATTCGATTCCTACGTCTGCGAACCAGGAAGATTACGTCTCGATGGGGATGGGCGGCGCGCGGCGCCTTGAACCGATGCTCGCGAATTTGCAAAACATTCTGGCGATCGAATTGCTCGCGGCCTGCCAGGGAATTGACCTGCTGTCGCCGCTGCGACCGGGACCCGAAACGCGGAAAGCGTATGACATCGTACGGGCGCTTTCGCCAGCCGTGGACACAGACCGTTCACTCGCACCGGATATCGAAGTCGTCGCCGGCGAAGTGGCGAAAGGCTCGTTCACCGCGATTCTCAGGTAGCGCTATCTATTTCGCCAGCGCCTTCTGAAGAAATTTACCGAAGCGATGGCCGGCGATGTAACTGAATGGTTTCACGCCGAGCGAGTAGTGCCCGCACGCAAGAGACATCCCGTCGAAAGGCACGCGCTCGGCGCGGAGCTTGGCAAGAAGCGCCTCGGTATATTCAGGCCGAAACGTGGGGTCGTAGCGCGCAGTGATAAGGAGAAGTCTTTTCCTGGCTTCCGTCAATCGCGTGATGTACGGGAACGGGCTGATCGGCGACCAGAAGCGCCTCAAGTCATCATGCGAGATTCCTGCGGCGGCAATCGGCTCCCACACGGTTTTCGTTGTGAGGCCTGTGGCGACCACGTCGCCAAAATACGTCGAGGCATGCAAGAACGCGGCCGCCTTGACCGCCGGCTCGTGGCACATGGTGATAAATCCGATCGCGGAGCCGACGCTCGTGCCCAGAATTCCAAGCGGACCGTAGCCCTCCCGCTCGAGCCAGCGGAGGGTGCGGCGAAGGTCGAGCACTGCCTGGCGGCCCGCCTGCATCGTCAGGCCGATGTTCGGGCCAATCAGGTGATCCGCGCGCGGATGATCGGGAATCGAGCGGCGGTCGTGATACGGCAGGCTCATTTTCACCGCCGTGAGGCCGAGCTTGTTCAACCAGAGGCAGACATTCTGCTGCTCCTCCCAGCGAGCGTTCCATTGCGCGAGCACGACGACCGCCGGTCCCTTTTTGCATGCAGGGAACAACTGAGCGTGAACGCGATTATTCGCGGCCCAGGGCGATGCAATCGCACTGGTAAACGTGAGCACCTTGTCCGCGAGCACGTAGTCGTCCGCTGGTGCAACGAAATACCAATCGTCGCTATGGGCGATCGCATCTGCAATGTAGCGGTCGAGGAAGCTGCGGGGACTTGCATCGGCTGGGTCGCCGCCGATGTGTTCCACGCCCCACGCGAATGGAAGCGTGCGACGCTTCGGCTCCTGGTCGAAGCGCATCTGCTCGTAGCGGCGTACTCTTTTTTCGTACCAGGATGGCATTGGGCGAGCAATTAAATATACCTTACGGTACAAGGGCTCGAAACCCGCCGTATTCGTTCGAATCAGCCCACTGCTGACCCTGCTCGAGGCCGAACCGCGCACCGGGTCGGATGAAGCGATACACGGAGATATCCGCGAGATCTCCTGCAAGTCCAGGGATGGCAAATCAAAGCCCTCGCAGGGCTCGCCGTTTGCGGACCGGTTATGGCGCACACGGAAGTGATCCACATTCTCGGCTAGCGCGCGAGCCCGCCGCCTGGCCTTGTCCTAGTGTCCGGACTCAAGCATTGTGGAAGCACCAGGGTAGGTGTACATTCGCGGCCGGCTGCGGACTCCAAACGCAGTTTTTGGCTTCAGAGGCATCAAGGAGGATCAACATGGGATTTCTAGCATGGATTGTTGTTGGGTTGATCGCAGGCTGGCTCGCGGGCCAGGTCATGAAGGGCGGCGGATACGGGATCTTGGTGGACATCATTCTCGGCATTCTCGGCGGGCTTCTGGGAGGCTGGGTCTTCGGACTCTTGGGAATTTGGCCTGGCGGCGGCATGATCGGTTCCATCATCGTGGCATTTGTTGGCGCGGTGATTTTGGTCGCCATTACTCGCCTGCTGAAAAGAGCCTGACGCAGACTTTTGCCAAACTATGGATCGCGTTGTTATCGGCATCCGCTGCTCTGGCAGCGCGATTCTTTCCCACCTGACAATCTTGGTCTGGCGCAAGAACCGAACGTTCCAACGCCGAAGCGGACGTAGACGCAACGAACGCCGAGAAAAGCGTGACACTCAGAACCCTATCCCTCGCTGCGCGAAGGAAATGACACGCCGCGACTCGCTAGGAGGCGTTCGCTGAAAGCATGGGAGGTCGGCGATTCAAGTGCGGCGAACTCGATGAGCGCTTCGAGCGCGAATCGCTCGAAGCCGTAGCCAGCGGCTCGAAACACGCTTCCATGCTCCACCCACACGACGAACAGTGTACCAACCAGGAAAATCCGATGAAGACGCGAAACGAACCTTCCTAGTGCCGGCTGTCGCGCCACTCCGAGCCTCGACAGCATCGAAGACTGGAACCGCAAGTGCGCAGCCTCGTCCTGCAGGATTCGCACGCTGATTGCGTGCAGAAGCGGCGACGCTGTCGCGCGGCCGAGAGCGCGGTAATACGGCACCGCGATGATCTCCGCGGTCACCAGCACCCGTAGCGACAGCTCCAACCCCGCCAGAACGCGCAGGCGACGAAAGACGGAGTCCACCCAGTGGGACGAAAGCGCGGGGACTCCCTGCCCCCGCATGAAGCGAAGCAGATGCGCACTGTGGCCCTGCTCCTCCTTGATGAAGAGCGCAAGTGCGTCCGAAAAACACGGATCGCCCACGGCGCAGGCATGAGCCCGGCCGCGATCAAGCAGCCGGCGCCCCTTTGAACCCTCGCCCAGCTGAAACTGTTGGATCGAGTGCTGAATCGCGTTGCGCTCCGCGCCCGACAGTACGTACGGGTCGTCCCAAGGCATTTCCTGAGGGTCCAAGCGGTTGGCCAAGAAGTAGGAGCACCAGCTTTTTGACACCGATGCGCTGGCTTCATTCGGTAAGGACATTGGTGAGCCTCCTGAATATACTTTGCATTATAGAGTACTTTGCGTCAAGAAAAAAGAAGAGATATCGAAGCCGATGCCTCCGCTACGCGAAGCATGGGTAGCCAGCCAAACTACTCCCGGAAAGCGTTAGCGGTTCGGGCACGACTACTCGGCGGCAACGGCATGGGCGCGGGGCGATGTGGCAAACTTCACCTGTGGCTCCCTCTGCGCTGATCGGCGTTTTTGCGGCTCTTTTCGGGTTGATTATCGGGAGCTTCCTGAACGTCTGCATCGTGCGCGTACCGGAGCGGAAGTCCATCGTGATGCCGGCGTCGGCCTGCCCGAAATGCGGTGCGGCGATTCGTCCGTGGGACAACATACCGGTGGTGAGCTGGCTATTGCTCAACGGAAAGTGCCGCTCGTGCACGACGAAAATCTCAGCGATGTATCCGATCGTCGAGTTGCTGACGGCGGTGCTTTTCTGGGCCTGCTACTACGCGTTTGGGCTGACGACGGAGGCGCTGAAGTGGGTGATTTTTTCGTCCCTGATGATCGTGCTGGTGTTCACGGACATGCGCGAGCGAATCCTGCCGGACGTGGTGAACTATTCTGGGTTTGCGGCAGGACTGCTGCTCAGCCTGATCACGAAGCCTTCGGACGGGACGTCCCTGTGGCTCGCGAATCGCATGTTCGACTTCCCTCCCCCGCCGCCGGTGCTTTCGCTGGCGGATGCGCTCGTGGGCGCGGCATTCGGAGGCGGGCTGCTGTGGCTGGTAGCGGAGTTATATTTCCGGCTGCGCGGACGCGAAGGGATGGGCTTCGGCGACGTGAAGATGATGATGATGGCTGGGGCATTTCTGGGTTTGAAGAGAACGCTGCTCACAATCCTAGTGGGCTCCGTGCTGGGAAGCGTGCTTGGGCTGGCGTTCATGCTGGCACGGCAGAAGGAATCAGACTACGAACTGCCGTTCGGAAGTTTTCTGGGCATGGCAGCGGTGTTGGTGATGTTTTTCGGTACGCCGGTGGTGAATTGGTACCTGTCGCTGATGATGGTGCGATGAAGGGCGCACAAATGCGATTTCGACGAACAGAGGCCGGGCGATGACCCTGCCGCCGGTCGTTCATCCAACTGTTTCGCCGATCGGGCTGACGGATGCGGTCGTGATGCTGATGCTGCTGCTCGGGGCGCTTCTCGCGCTAGTGCTCGTGGTGCGAAAATTCGTCCACAGGGAAGCCGTGGCATCGCAGAGCGATTGGCAGAATCCGAAACCCAACTCGGAGAACGCGTCGGTATTCATGGCCGCGTCCATGCAGGGCGTGATCGAAAAGCTCCGCACGCAGGAAAAGGAGCTGGCGCGGCTGCACGTCATGGCGCAGGAGCGCGCGCAGGAATCGGAACGCATGACGGAAGAAGTGACGCGGAATATGCCCACCGGGCTGCTGCTGGTGAGCGCGACGGGGGCGATCAGCTCGTCGAATCCAGCGGCGGAAGAGGCGCTGGGGCTGCGGCCGATGCGCTATCGGTCATACAAGGAAATTCTGGGCGGCGATTCAGGGCTCTCGCAGATGCTGACGGCGTGCCTACGGGACGGCAAGACATTCCAACGCGGTGAAGTGGAGCATTTGACGACCGAAGGAGAAGTTCGGCGCCTGGGCGTGACGATTTCGCCGATCTACCGGCACGCCCGGATGACCGTTCGGCGGCAAGTGTCGGACCCGCCAAGAATGCCGGAAATGAAGGTGAGCGGCGCCCTGTGCTTGATGAGCGACCTCACCGAGCTGACCGCGCTGCAGAAACAGATTCGATGGAAGGAAAATCTTGCCGCGTTGGGCGAAATGTCAGCGGGCATCGCGCATGAATTCAAGAATTCACTCGCGACGATTTCCGGATACGCGCAGATGATTCGCAGTGAGTCCAAGCCGGGCGACACGCGCGATTCCGCCGAAAAGATATTGGACCAGACGCGGGCGCTCACGCACGTGGTGACGGAGTTTCTGAAGTTCGCGAAACCACTGGAGATCTGCTACGAGACTGTGGCGATGGCTCCGCTGGTCGAGCGCCTGGCTGGGGAACTGCAAGAATCCCTGCCGGGTTGTGAGTTCGCTCACAAGGGAACGTTCCTCGAGTTGCCTGGCGATGAGGCGCTGCTGCGTCAAGCGTTGTTGAATCTGGCTAGAAACGGGGCCGAGTCCGCCAGTGCAGGCGGAAAGTCGCCCCGCGTGACGATTTCGGGAACGCTTGAAGAACTGGGAGGACGGAAATGGCAGCGCATCTGCGTGGCGGACAATGGGCCGGGCATTCCGGAACATGACCTTCAGAAGATATTTCTACCGTTTTATACGACAAAGTCCGAGGGCACGGGGCTGGGCCTTGCCGTGGTGCAGAAAGTGGCACTACAGCACGGCGGCAGCATCGAAGCGCACAACCTTTCCCACGGTGGCGCCGAATTCCTACTCTGGTTACCTTTGCGGCAGGAGAATGCGCCGTCCCTATTCCCCTCACAGGCCACACGCATCTAAACTAGTACTGGACGCGGATGTCAGCGCGTTCCGGGAGGCGTAGCCGTGCGCACAATCTTACCGTGGGCCGCAGCAGCGGCGATTCTCGCGATTCCGGCAAGCGGATGGCCCCAGTCGGCTGATCCCAAGCCTGCGCAGGAAACTCAGTCGCAGGCCTCCTCGCAATCGAGCGCGACGCCCTCGGGCGGTACCTCAAATACGACCACAATGGCGCCGGCTGCGCCGCAGCAGGACTCTTTAGCCGAGGCGGCGCGGAAGGCGCGCGAGGCAAAGAAAGACGGGGGCAAGCCCGCAAAAGTGTTCACGAACGACAATATCCCGGCTACTGGCGGGATTTCGACGGTTGGAACGGCTGCGCCCGCCAAGGATGGCGACGCGAATCCGACCGACGCCACGGCAGCCCCTGCGAACGACGAAAAAGCATGGCGAGACAAATTTGCGGGGTTGCGCACGAAGCTGGCTCGAGATCAGGACGACCTCAGCGTGATGCAGCGGGAGCTGGGCGTCCTCGACTTGCAGAACTACAGCGATCCCGTAAAGGCGATGCAGCAGGAATTGACGCGCGACGATATCAACAAAAAGACTGCCAGCATTGACGCGAAAAAGGAGCAAATCAAAGCTGATCAGCAAGCCATCGATGACGCCGAAGACGCTCTCCGCAAGGCTGGCGGCGATTCAGGCTGGGCGCGCTAGCGCTTTCAAGCCATGGAGCCCGTCCTACTGGTCGAGGATAAAGCCGAGCTGCGCGCCATGCTGCGCAAAGCCCTCGAACGTGCGGGCTACACGGTCGAAGAAGCCCCTGATGGAAGCACCGCGATTGATAAGGTGCGCTCGCGGCGCTATTTGATGGTCCTCACCGATCTGAAACTTCCCGGCAACTCCGGAATTGACGTCCTGCGCGAAGCGCGCCGTGTCGAACCGACCTTGCCGGTGATCATCATGACGGCATATGGCTCGGTTGAGGAAGCCGTGACCGCGATGAAGGAAGGCGCGTTCGACTTCATCCAGAAACCTGTGGACCTCGATCACCTAATGCTGTTGCTTGAGCGCGCTGAAAAGCAGCAGGAATTGCTGCGGGAGAATTTGCTGCTGCGTGAGGAATACGCCGCGCGGTACGGATTTCCGCGGATTGTCGGCGAGCATCCGACGATGAAGGACGCCAGCAACATGACGCAGCGCGTGGCCGCGACCGATTCAACTGTCTTGCTGCTCGGCGAGAGCGGCACGGGCAAAGAGCTTTTCGCGCGCGCCGTCCATCATTTGAGCCCGAGGGCCGAGCAGCCGTTTGTGGCGCTGAATTGCGCAGCGATTCCGGAGGGGCTGTTCGAAAACGAGCTCTTTGGGCACGAGCGCGGGGCGTACACAGGCGCGGGCGCACGGAAAATGGGCAAGCTGGAACTCGCTCATCGCGGAACGCTGTTTCTCGACGAAATCGGCGAGCTGCCGCTGGCGATTCAGACCAAGCTGCTGCGCGTTCTCGAAGAGCGGCGATTCGAGCGCGTCGGCGGAACGCAAGAAATCGAAGTCAACGTGCGAATCGTGACGGCAACGAACAAGGATTTGCGCGCAGCGGTTGCGGACAAAACGTTTCGCGAGGACCTCTACTTCCGCATCGCGGCTGTCCCGATCACGATCCCGTCGCTGCGCGATCGCGGGGAAGACGTGCTGCTCCTAGCCGAACATTTCCTCGAGCGATTCAAACGGGAATTTCGTAAGCCGGCGTTGAAATTGACCGCTGACGCGCACGCGCGCCTGCGCACGTATCCTTGGCCCGGAAACGTCCGCGAATTGCAGAATGCCATCGAGCGGGCCGCGATTCTCGCGAACGGCTCGGAGATTGACTCCGAGGCGCTGCAATTGCCCGCCGCGAAGCCTACATCGGAGGAAATGCCTGACGGCATGCTCGAAGAGCGGTTTCTGTGGGAGGGGCCGCTCGAAGAAGTGTCGCAGCGTGCAGTCGCGCATGTAGAGAGATTCAAGATTCAGAACGCGCTGCGCGAATCGAAGTGGAATAAAACGCGCGCGGCCGAAAAGCTTGGCGTATCTTACAAAACTCTGCTTACCAAGATCCGCGGACTAGGCCTCGAGAATTAGTTCACTTCCAGAATTCCAAGCTGCAGACGATCGTTGGCGCACCAGTGCGTCAAGCGAGCAATTGAACGAAGATCTCGTTGGAAACGGTCAGGCGGTCGGGGGCGATGCGAAGGCGTGGGCCGTCCACTTCGAGGAAGCCGTTCGACCGCAGCTGGTCAATGCGCTCTCGCAACGTGGCAAGCCGGTCGCTGAGATAAACTTCGTAGTCGCGCTCGATTCTTGCGAAATCTATGCCTTCCAGCCGACGCAGGCCGAGGTAGAACTCCTCCTGAAGCGCCTGCGGCGGCACAACGGTCTCCATCTGCTCGCGTACCGAGGTGCCGCGCTCGATCAGCGTCACATAGCGGGCAGGCTCGTGGACGTTGGCCCAGCGCGTAAGGCCGTCAAACGAATGGGCACCTGCGCCGAGGCCGAGATAAGGCTCGCGGCGCCAGTACTTCAAGTTGTGCTGTGAGTGGCGGCCCGGCAAACCCCAGTTCGAGATCTCGTAGTGCTCGTAGCCGGCGGTTGCGAAACGCTCTGCGGCATAGTCGTAGAAGTCGGCCATAGCATCGTCGTCCGGAATATCGGCCGCGCCGTAGCGGCCGCCGCCCGCGAGTACTTCCTTGCCGAGGCGACTGTTTTCGTCCACTTCGAGCATATAGACCGAGACATGTTCGGGTAGGATGCGGAGGAGCTGGCCGACCGAGGCTTCCCATGATTCGCGCGTCTGGTGGGCAAGGCCAGCGATCAGGTCCATGCTGATATTGCCGAACCCGGCGGCGCGGAGGAAATCGGCGGCGCGATAAATGTCTTCGCGGCGATGCAGGCGGCCCGCAGCTTGCAGTTCGTGATCGTGGAAGGATTGCGCGCCGAGGCTGATGCGATTGAAGCCTGCCGCGAGCCACGCAGACGCCTTCTGCGGCGTGATTGTTTCCGGATCGGCTTCGAGGGTTACTTCGGTGAGCTCCGCGCCGCTTGCATGGCGAAGAGTGTCGAGAATCCGCGCGAGTAGCGCCGGATCGAGGAGGCTGGGCGTGCCTCCCCCGAGGTACACGGTGTCCACGGTTGGCCCAGCAGCAAGATCAGAGGTTGCGATCTCGCCACAGATGGCGTTGGCGTAAGGCTCGTAGCGTTCGCGCGAGACCACGCCGGTGTGGAAATTGCAGTATGTGCAGCGCGTCTGGCAGAAAGGCACCTGGATGTAAACGCCCAGAGTCATTGGGAACTTCGAATTTAGCACACGATGCCGCAACACCGCGCAGGCTATGCGATTTACGCATCGGCTCGTGAATCCGCGCTACTGCGATTGCATCTGATACCATGGGCGCGGAGAGAAATCATTGGCCATGGATACAGCGCTGATCGAAGCGCATCGCGCGGCTGGGGCACGGCTGGGGGAGTACTCCGGCGTCGCGTTGCCAGAGGCATTCTCTCAGCTCGAGCGCGAGTGCGGCGCAGCGCGGGAAAGCGTCGTGATATTCGACACAAACTGGCATGCGTTTATTGAGCTGACGGGACGCGACCGCGTGAAATACCTGCACGCGATTTCATCGAACAACATTCAGGTGCTGGAGACCGGGCACGGGACGCTGGCGCTGCTGCTGAATCCGCAGGGGCGCATACAGGCCGAGATCGAAGTGTACGCCCTGCCGGAAAAGCTACTCGTCCTGACGCACGCCTCCGCGCGAGAACAAACCGTAGCGCTGTTCAGGAAATACGTGATCGGATCACAGGTGCAGATCGAAGACTTAACCGATCAAATGGGAAGCTTTTCAGTCGAAGGCCCGCGTGCAGCGGTGATTATCGAGCAGGCTTGCGGCGTAAAACTGGAAGATATGGCTGAAATGTCCATTCGAGATGTGACAATCGAAGACATTCCGTGCCGGATGGTTCGGCTTTCTCATTTTGGCGAACTAGGAGGAGAGGTCATCGCTGGGCGGGATTGTCTCCCTTCGCTCTGGGGAAAGCTGCTGGCGGGCGTTCGCGCGCACGGCGGCGAACCCATTGGGATGGGAACGCTAAACGCCCTGCGTCTCGAAGCCGGCGTGCCCTGGTTCCCTGCTGATTTCAACGACGGTATGATTCCCCACGAAGCCGCGCTCGAAAACACCCATATCAGCTTTAACAAGGGCTGCTACACGGGACAAGAGATCGTCGAACGCGTGCGCACGCGCGGGCACGTGAATCGGAAGCGCGTTGGTCTGAAGTTTTCGACGGTTGCGCCGCCGCCTCCGGGCACGAAGATTCGTGCGGGCGGCGTGGAAATCGGATTTGTGACGAGCTCCGCATTCTCTCCGGCAGCAGCGCCCGCGATCGGAATGGGCTACGTGCGGCGCGAACAATTTGAGCCGGGAAGCGTCGTAGAGTTCGAAGGCGGGACGGCCGAGGTCAGAGGAAATCGTTAGAGGCCAGCCAGGCCCGGAACGCCTCGAACGCGCTCCGGGTGTGACGTCACTGCTACTTGTTTGGCGTTTGCGCTGCTTGGGCTCGGGCCGCCATCTGTGCTTGACGTTGACGCGTTAAGTGCGGGACTACGCCGACCAGCCGCTCGAGCAGCATCAGTTGGCCGCGGTGGTGCATTTCGTGCTCTTTCGCGGCCAGCAGCATGTCGAAGCGCGTTCTTGTTGCCGGAGAACCGCCGGGCGGCATGGTCAAAACCTCCGCAAGGAACGAGTCCGGCAGCACCTCGACAAACGAAGCAAAGCGTTCGCCCTGCGTTTTCAGGAGGGCGACAATCTCGGCCTTGTTTCGAACCTTGGCTTCTTCAGCGCCGATTCTCTGCATCAATTCGGGGAAATTCAGCTTCGTCATATCGGTAACCTTATCGCCATGAACCGCGAACGCGAATTCAGGTCCAAAGCCAATGTGAACCAGGGTTTGCGCGATGGTCCTGGTATCAGGCGTGGCCTTGAAGTCGTACTTGCTCTCTGGAATGTCTTCCGCAACCTGAATCGTATTCTTGCGGACCGTGCGAAATGCGGTAGCCAGTTCTTTCCCGCCATAGTGATTCATTTTCGTTTTTCTCCCTAGAAATCTTGCCGCTTTGTGGATTGATTCGCCCTGCCCTACCAGAAAGACGCGCCCCATGTAGCGCGCCTCTTGCGAAGCGTTAACTCTTGGTGAAGTTCATCGAGCGGAGGAAACTGCCTCGGTCGGCATCGATTTTCTTCTGCAGCTGAAAAACGGCGTAAAGAAGCGCTTCGGGGCGCGGCGGGCAGCCGGGCACGTACACGTCAATCGGGATCACCTGATTTACGCCCTGCACGATCGCGTAATTATTGAAGACGCCGCCGGAGGTGGCGCAAGCGCCCATGGAAATCGCCCACTTGGGTTCCGGCATCTGCGCGTACAGCTGCTTGATAATCGGCGCCATTTTCTGCGAGACGCGGCCGGCGATGATCATCAAGTCGGACTGGCGAGGCGATCCGCGGAAAACTTCAGCGCCGAATCGCGAAATATCGTAGCGCGAGGCGGCCATGGACATCATCTCGATAGCGCAGCAAGCGAGACCAAAAGACATCGGCCAGATCGAGCTGCGACGTGCCCAGTTGACGACCTTGTCGAGCGTGGCGAAGAGAATGCCTTCGTCCTTCAGGAAATTTTCATCCTGGCCCGGCGTTTCGAGCGTGACACCCTTCGCGAGTTCGACGGACATAGTGAACGGCAGCTCCTGAACATTGCATCTTACAACTTCATTTTGCACCCTCGCGACGAGGTTTGCAATGGAACAGACGTGAGCGACTAGGCGGTCCGAGAACCGCGGAGCAGTGGATACGGCGGTCATCACCCCGGTACATTCAGAGCGAAGGCGGGACCGGCCCGCATAGGTTGAATGAGGCTGATCGGTCCCGCTCTCGCGTTCACTAGCGAACCGAAATCCAGCTCGCTACTGCGGGCTTTGATCGGTGCCCTGAGGTGCAATCGTCAGCGCTAGATTCTTGCCGTCCTGAGTTGTTTGATATTGCACAGTTGCGCTCGTCCCCGTGCTGACCTTGCCTTGCACCTGGGTTTTTTCGTCGAGCACGAACTGCATCGTATTGCCACCGCTTACTTCCAGCGAGAACGACTTGTGGTCACTCCCGATTGCAGCAACCTTTCCCGACACGCTTTTCGCATCTGTTGACTGCTGATTGGACTCGGATTGTGCGGAAGCAGGATACGCTCCCATTGACGTGCCCAACACCATCAAGACCGCGAAAGAAGCGTAAGCAAGGAATTTCCGCTTCATAGAGATACCTCCGTCGAGTTTGGGCAGGCCTTGAATCGTTTGCAGTTGACGGGCCAGTGGCGCAGTGAATTCCCTATACGCGGGAAACGACAGCTTGCGGTAAGCAGGACATACGGTTAGGAAAACTGCACATCGGAGCGATTGGTTGACTGCAGAGTAATTTCTGTCCTGCACGAGAAGATATTTCTCTGCGGAGGCGGTCGGGCCGCCTAACCGACACCAGCGCTCTTATCTGAGCTATTGCCGATGCCAGGCGTGAGAGAAAGTCGGGTCGACCGGGGGATGACAGTTAAGGACGGGCATGAGATCCATCATTTGGATACCCTGCGCCATTGCGCTCGCTTTGGCTCTCGGGATGGTCGCGCAATCCGCGCGACGATCGCGCGGCGAAAAGCATGGCCCCCGGGTCACGGGTGTCGGCGGGTTTTTCTTCAAGGCGCAGCATCGAGCGAAGTTCGCGGATTGGTATCGCGTGCATTTCGGCATCGCGGTCGAGCCAGCGGCTAAGGGAGAAAACACGCCCCAGTTTCACCCGTTTGAGTGGCGAGAGAAGAACCATCCTGACCGGAACGGCCTGACTCTGTTATCCATTTTCCCCGTGGACGCAGAATATTTCGCGCCGAGCAGCGCGGCTTTCATGACGAACTTCCGCGTTGCGAACCTCGACCGCGTCCTGGCGCAGCTCCGGCAAGTAGGCGCGAAGGTGGATGACAAAATCGACGACGGGTCCAACGGCCGATTTAGCTGGGCGATGGATCCCGAGGGGAATCGCATCGAACTGTGGGAACCGCAAGGTGAGTGACGCGACCGAGCGATTCCGCGACGCGCCGACGCGCTTCCGGCGCTAGCGAACTTCGACGGTGACGGTAGCGGACTTTGTATGCCCGGCTGCGTCCATCGCGGTGAGCGTGTAGGTGGTGGTCTTTTTCGGCGCGACGCTGACGCAGCGCTCAAATGCGGGCCAGACGGCGTTCGATTGCGGTTCAAGCGTCACTGATTTTGCGTTCGATACGCTGTAGCACAACATCGTGGAATCGCCGCGCTTGATCCCCCCGGGGTACGGGAAAAACTTCAGAATGTCGAAGCGGTCGCCGCCCATCATTTGAAACACTCTTTGATCCTGCTCTCGCTTTGCCGCAGCCGTCTGCTCCTGGACCAGGCGGTCGCCATGCCATCGCGTGTAGAACACCCCGGCGAGGTACACAACAGCCAATCCGAAGACGGTGAGAGTGGCAAGGACGTAGATGCTCATCCCCTTGCGGGGCGGAGGTCTAAGATTGGGATCGTCGAACACGAAAGACTCCTACGGATTTTGAGGTTGGGGCTGCGACGATGCCGGAGGAACAATCGTTCCCCCAAAACCGGTCGCCCCGCCAGCGGGACCGGGGATCCCAATCCCTAGCGGGCTTCCGGGCTGTCCGCCCACTCCAGATAGCGCTTGTTGGGCCGCCCGCGCCTGGTCCTCCAGGGGATTCCAAATGAATTCCCAGTCTTTGTATTTCTTTCCGAAATTGTAAACCTTGATTGAGGGCGCGTCGGATTTCGTTCCGCCTCCGACGCCGGTCAAGAAAGCGCCGAGCACGGGACCATCCACCGGGCCGGTCGGTTTCAGAAGCGACAGCGGGTTGACGGGCTGTCCGGACGATGCGGATTGCTCAGACGCGGGAGTCTGTGGGCCTCCCGCGGAATTGTCGGGACTCGAGCCGGACGGCGCCTGCCCCGAAGCATTCCCGCCAGGCGGGGTGGGCTGCGCGCTCTGATTATTCGAGCCGCTCGCTCCAAAGCCAGAGGACATGCTTGAAACCGGGGTGCCGATGGAACCGGGTACCGGCGTCGTGGGTATCGTGCCGCCGTTCAGGTCCATTAGCGCCATCTGCTGCAGCGTGGCGTAGCGTACGCTGCCAATGATTTGACCCGAAGCGTTGACGTAGATCAGGCGCCAGGCCCCTTCCTCGCTGCTGTTCGTGGGATCCTTGTAGGCTGCGTAGCGCAGGAAATGGAGTTCAGGCAGGCCTTCCTTGAGGTCGTCGAGCGATTGCGGATAGTGGCCCGTCTTGCGGTAGAAGAGCCGGATAGCGCGAGCGTATTGATTGCCGCGCCAAATCATTTCGTCCTCGCGCACGCGGCGCCCCTGCGTATAGAGGTTTTCCAGGGCCACCTGTGAACCGATGACCATCATCAGGACCAGGAACATCACCATCAGGTAGGCGTAACCGGATTCGCCAGATCTACGTGGGGAGTGACGAACTTCTTCACGTGCTTCCTGAGTCCGGGGCGACGAGATGAAAGGCCCACAGATCATGGGTTGCCTGCTCCTGGGTCCGGAATCTGGACAAGTGGAACCGTCGCATGGCGGCCCGTGGAGATTTCCTCGACATCGGCAGATTCGTTGCCGATGTGAACGAGACGGAACGTGTTCAGGAATTTATCGCCTTCAGCAACCACCAGAACGTCATCGCCGCTGGTGAAGAACGCAACGCGCTTTCCCGATTTCGGCTGCGAGGCATAGCCGAAAAATTCCGCCGGAATCTGCAGCGGAGGGGGTGGCGGAGGCAGCCTTGGTCCGACGAAGGGCCGCACGTTCGCCGCAGCCTCGCCCACGGCCGACTTGGGAGGCGGAGGCGCCCCAGCAACGAAAATGTTTCTGTGCGACCCCGAATATTCAAGCTTGCGAAGCCTTTCGAGCTGATCGAGCCGCAGACTCGGCTCCTGCACGTCGAGCGGCTCGAATTTCGTGTCGGCGGCAAGCACGCCCGGCAAGCCTGGCACCGAGGTCCTGAAGACGTACACATACGCTACGAAGGCGAGCAGGACCGCCAGCCCCGCGAGAACGTAGATTTGCGTGCGTTGTGACATCGCTCAGGTCCTGAAGTACGTGTGCAGATCAAGATCCAGCCGGATTCCGCCCGTGGATACCGAGGTCAGATGCAAGCTATCCAAAAGATAAAAGTTCTTCGAACGTTCCAGGCCATTGATGAATTGAATGACCGCGGGATAGTCGGCGTCCACGTCCGTAGTGATCTGGATTTCCGTGACGCCGCGATTCTTGAGCTGCCTTTGCTTGAACGTATAGCCGGAGATTTTGACGCCCGACTTCGTGGCGATCTCCCCGAGGTCGGATTCGATCCTCGAATAGCCCGTCGGAGAATCCAGAAACGACTGCTGATAGAATGCATCGCAATCTTTTCCAACTTGCGGCAGAGAGGCGCGGATTTTGTCTCCGCGGTCAACATCGGCCTTTAGTTTCTTAGCCTGGAGCGCCAGGAGATCACGCTGGCCGCGCAAGGACAGCGGTTCCTGGTAGGAGGCGCGCCACAGGAATCCCGCCAGCGCAAGATCGGCCGCCAGAACGAGAGCTAGGACAACTCCCACGGACACCTTCCAAGCCTGCCATTTGATTCGAATGGTCATATCGTCGAGTACCACACCGTCAGATTCAGCACGATTTTATCGGGCGCTGTCGGTTGGTCTGAGCGGTGCTCGCTTGTGATCACCATTCCCGAAAACATTTTCGATTTCTCGATCGCCTGCAGGAATTGGATCTTGCCTTCATCGTTCGTAGCGCCGACTTCCAGCGTCACTTCGGCGCGGCCGTCCACGAGCCGAGGAGAGATGGCGACGACGCGCACGCCGGGAGGAAGGGTATCCTCGAGATCCATGAAGATCTTTGTCCAGGGAAAGCTGCGCTCGTCAATCAGGGAATTCAGGAAAGCGGAGCGGTCAAGAACCTGCTGGGCCTCCGGGGTGCGGAAGTCGGCCGCCAATTCACGCTGCCGCTGCTGATTCGTTCGGATCGAAGCTTCCCATCGAGCCATGTCGGCATGCAACTCGCGATTGGCGCGCCAGGAACTGAAAGCAGCCAAAGAGAGAACCGCAAGCGCCAGCACGCCAAGCGTGCCAAGCAGCGCGGAATAGGCGACGAACGGCCGATTGTTGGCTTGCGGCGCGGTAGCGAGATTGAGTTGAAGTTTCATCGGTCGGTAGTCGGAATATTCCGGCGCTCAGGCCTTTCCGTTCATCATCCAGCCTGCTAGGGCGTCGAGGCCGTGGTTGACCAGGTCTTTCGCCGAAGCCTCGAGACCCAGCACGCCTTCAGCTTCCGCGATTGGGCCAGCGTTCACTGTCAACTCTTCTGCGAGGGCGCCGCCGAACATCGCTTCCCTATCGCCAAAACCAGTGAGCCTCGCGCGGTCAATCGTGGAACCCCAGGTATCCTGATAGTAAGCGACTGCCGGAAAAACCTCGTCGAGCATCGCCTGCGGCTCCAGCAGCTTCGCTTCTGCCGCCATTTCGCTCGAGCGATAGACGCACAGATTCGAGCCGTGCGTGATGACCGTAGTCAGCATTTTGCCGCAGAGACGAACGAGCAGCGTGGACCCGCGTTCCTCAAGAAGCGGCAACGTGGCCAGCGTCGAACCCAGCACCACTCCGGCGTGGGCGCCGAGAGACTCGACAATCTGCTCGTACTCACGGACGATTTGCTGTCTCGCCACTGCTATGACGACTTCCAGATTTCCTTCGCGGCCGTCCTGCCGGTTCCAGGAAACGACGGTCTCATCGACGTCGAAGGGCACGCTTTTCTTCAGTCTCCAGCGCAGCAGCGGCAAAGCGTCCTCGGCCCGTCGCGGCAGATTATCGAAAGGCAAGATGAAAACGCGTACAGCGAGATCGGGAACCAGCAGCGCGATGGGCGCGCCCCGATCTGGCATTCGCGTGAACACGCGACGAAGAGCCGACCGAACCGCCTCCGGCTGCGTGATGTTGGTTTCAACTGTCGAAGGCATTACCGCGCCCAACGGCAGTGATTCGACCGCGACGCCTTCGAGATGCCCGCGGCGCTTGCCCCAGCGGGCCGCCGCTACGTGCCCGCCCGCAATCTCGACGACCAGCAACGGATGCGGCATCGCGTGCAGCCAGCGGTCAATGCGCCCCACTAGTCCTACACGGTAAAACTGGTTCGCGACGCCACCTGTAGAAGTCAAGCTAGTCAAGGAACGTCACCTTATTGATTTCGCGAAGCGTTGTAAGCCCGGCGCGGACTTTGCGCAATCCCGAGTCGCGGAGGAACGTCATGCCCACTTCCTTCGCGGCGCGCTTGATTTCCGAGGTCGGGCGGCGGTCAATGATCATTTCGCGGATGTGGTCGGAAAGGTCGAGAAGCTCGGTGATGGCGGTGCGGCCCCGGTATCCGCTGCCCGAGCAGTCCAGGCAACCGGTTCCTTCGGAGAATTGGAACCCGCCCCACTCAGTCGCATCGAGACCCGATTCCCTCAAAACAGAGTCGTCGTACGACACCTTTTTCTTGCAACTTTCGCAAACCACGCGAACCAGGCGCTGCGCCATGATGCAATTGAGTGCCGAGACGAAGTTATAAGGCTCGACGCCCATGTTAATAAATCGGCCGATCACGTCCGTCACGTTATTGGCGTGAACGGTGGTGAAGACGAGGTGACCTGTGAGTGCCGAATTGATGGCGATCTGCGCGGTTTCCTGGTCGCGAATTTCACCGACCATGATCTTGTCCGGATCGTGCCGCAAAATCGAGCGCAGACCGCGAGCGAACGTCAGACCTTTTTTCTCGTTCACGGGAATCTGGGTGATGCCTCGGACCTGGTATTCGACCGGGTCTTCGATGGTGATGATCTTGTCCTCGTCGTTCTTGATCTCGTTTATGGCGGCGTAAAGGGTGGTAGTTTTTCCCGATCCCGTGGGGCCGGTAACCAGGACCATCCCATACGGCTCGTGAATGTAGCGGCGGAACCGTGTGACTTCCTCATGGTCGAAGCCAACCACATCGAGCGTCAAGTTGCGGAACTTTTCGCTGAGGCTCTCCTTGTCGAGGACGCGGAGAACCGCATCCTCGCCGTGGACTGACGGCATGATGGACACGCGGAAATCCACGAACCGGCCCTTGTAGCGAACGCGAAAGCGCCCGTCTTGTGGGACGCGCCGCTCGGCGATATCGAGCTCGCTCATCACTTTGATGCGCGACAGTATCGTGGCGTGGTGTTCCTTGGCGAGCGGCTGCATCGCGAATTGCAATGCTCCGTCAATGCGGTACTTCACGACCACTTCGGAATTCCGCGTCTCGATATGAATGTCACTCGCGCGCCGTTCGAGCGCCGTGAAGATGACGGTGTCCACAAGACGAACCACGGGACTCACGCCCGTGTCGCGCGTGAGTTTCTCGCCCGAAATGTTTTCTTCGCTGTCTTCTTCCTCGCTAACGACTTGAATCGTGAATCCCTCGGTGGCCTGGTCGAGCACGCGCTGCGACTGCTCGGTGCGCTTCAGCAAATCTCCGATTTGCGACGCGGTCGCTACCTTGATCTGCAGGCGCTTACCGAGGAGAAGCGCTAACTCGTCCGTTTGCTGCAACTGGCTGGGGTCCACCACGGCCACAACGAGCGTCGAATCGTGCGCCGCCAGCGGCACGAAGTTGTAGCGAAACATCAATTCAGCCGGGATACTGCGAAAAAGGTCGGGGTCAATCCGCTGCTCCGCCAGATCGACAAAGGGGCAGCGGTAGCGCTCGGCCTGGCGGCGGGCCTGGTCCCGCTCCGATGCCTGGTTCGGCGCATCGCCGCCAGCCGGATTGTTGATGGGTGTAGCCATCGAGTCCTATCCTCCTAGCGATCCTATCTGGAGGGAAAACATGGGCAGATACAGCGAGATCAAAATGAAGCCTATCACAACGGCCATAACGACCAAAATGCCGATGGGTATCCACGAGAGCGTGCGCTGCAGGCGCGTATCCACTTCCTCCTCGTAGAACTCCGCCACGCTGGTAAGCATCGCCGCGAGAGCGCCCGACGCCTCGCCGACCTCTATCATCTCGAGCGCCATGCCGGGAACTAGTTTGGTTTCCGCGAGGCTCGAATGCAGCGTCTGCCCTTCTTTCACGCGCTCGGATGCCTGCTCAACCGACGCTGCAATCAGCCGGGTACCTATTGCCGCCGCTGATGTGCGCAGCGCCGGCACGAGCGGGGTGCCGCCGGCCAGCAGCGTCGAGAGCGTTCGCACGAATTGGGCGATCTGCGCCTTAATCCAGATATCCCCGAAGACGGGAATACGCGGTTTGAACCGGTCGATCGCGATCGCGCCTCGATCGGAGCGAGTCCAAAGAAACAGCGCGGCGGATCCGACCACGAGCGCGATGACCAGAAATATAAAGTAATTGCGCAGTGGCAAGGCAATCGAAAGCAGGATTCTGGTGCTGGTAGGCAAGGGCACGTTCAACTCCTGATAGAGGCCCGCGAACTGTGGCAGGGCATAAGTGGCCAGGTACGTGACGACGATAATGGCCACAGCGACCAGGACGGCGGGATAGATCAGCGCCGTAATCAGTCGGCTGCGAAAACCGGTGGTGACGCGCAGGTAGGAGATGTACTGATCCAGAACCCCGGTAAGGTTGCCGCTGCGCTCACCGGCCGCGATCACCGTGACGTATACAGGGGAGAATGAACCTTGGGCCGCCATTGCCTCCGACAGCAGGGCGCCAGCTCGCACGCGCTGCCTGACGTCCTCCAGGATCGGCCTGAGGCGGGCAGCCCCAGCGCGGTCCGCGAGCAGGTCGAGCGCCCTCAGGATGGGCAAGCCTGCCCGAACGAGCGTATTAAATTGTTGATTGAAGATCAGGAAATCGGCCGGGCGTATCTTGCGATCGCGGCTGGCCCGGCCAAACTGCGCCAAAAGATCGAACTGATTGCGGACGGAAAAAACGTAGAAGCCCCGCTCGGCGAGCCTCCGCCTGGCTTCATCCTCGGACTGCGCCGTCTCAACCTGCTGAAAAATTCGGCCCGAGGCATCCCCGACTTTGCATACGAAATCAGCCATTTTGTGTATAGACGCGCCCCTCTTAAAGGAGCGATGCGCGCAAAGTTTAGCATACCCTTTTCGGACTGAGGCTGAAGCCGGGAAAACAGCCCATCAATAGGATGTGACAACCGTCAAAAGGGTGTGCTGCACCGGGCTAGGCTGAAGATGGGCGGCCGGGACAGCAGCTATGATAAAGTCGCGCCTTGAATTCCTAATTCGGTCACCCGAACCTGCGCGAACCCATGGAACCCATCTCGCATTTCTTCTATTCCGACCGGTTGAAACTACAATTCTGGGACTACGGCCAGGATGGAAAACCAGCACTCGTGCTAGTCCATGGCGGCCTGGATCACGCGCGCAATTGGGACTGGGTGGCGCGTGCGCTGCGCGAACATTACCACGTATACGCGCTCGATCTCCGAGGCCACGGGAACAGCGCGTGGGCGCCCGGAGCAATGTACAGCCTCGTCGAGCACGTTCTCGATCTATCGGCTCTGCTCGACATCATCAATGAGTTCCCAATCCGCCTGATCGGCCATTCGCTCGGCGGCATGATCGTATTAAATTATTCAGGGGTGTTCCCGGAACGCGTACTCAAAGCCGTCTCGATTGAAGGCCTGGGCGTCCCGGAAAAGAGCAAAGTACACGGGCCCGCGTCCGAACAGATGCGGTACTGGATCGAATCCGTCCGTAAAGTCGAAAAACGCCAGACTAAAACGTATCCCAACTTGGGCGCGGCCGTCGCGCGGATGAAGGAAGCCAACCCACATCTTTCGGACGAAGTGGCGCGCCACCTGACGCTGCACGGCACGAATTGGGACGCCGACGGATCCCTGGTGTGGAAGTTCGACAATTACGCCCGTGTGTTTCCGCCTTACGGGCACCGGGTCGAGGACTGTGTCGAGCTCTACAGTCGAATCACCTGCCCGGCACTGTTCTTCTGGGGCTTGGAGAGCTTTTTCCCGGTGCCGGAAACTGACCCGCGGAAGCAAGCCATTCGCAATGCCCGGCTAATCACAGTGCCAAACGCTGGGCACTGGGTGCACCACGATCAACGGGATGTGTTTCTGCGGGAGACGGCAGCGTTTCTAAAGGATTGACCGGCGAGATTCCGTCAGCGGATCTGGTTCGCGAGGGATTCTTCGTCGACGATCGCCACTCCCGGTGGCGGCTGGAAGTGAAATTTCACCTCCGGGATGGCCACGTTTTCCTCCCAATTGCCAAACCGAAATTCCGTTTCTACATGGCTCGGTTCGCGAATCAGCACGCGAACCAGCTGTGAATCCGGATCGGTTTCAAACAGCACCTGGAACGACGGGTCGGTGCCCGAAGCGCCGCGCGGCAAGCACAGCAAGACCGAATTGGCAGGCGGCACCGCCTGTTCCGCAAGCTGGCTTCCCTTCTCCGCGTCGGCGCCAACCAACTGAATCGAGCGGCAAAGTTTGGAGAGATCGGCCTTGCCGGTGAGAAGTGCAAGCGGCGTCCTCCAATCCGAGCTTTCTTTCATCTTGGCGCGGCTCGCGGTGTGATCCGCGGGAACGTAGAACCAGACGTTTGTACCGTCCACGATGAAGAGCTTCTGTTCCGGCGATTCGTACTCCCAGCGCATGCGGCCCGGACGCGAGAAGTAAACGGTTCCTGATTCGGACGATGCGCCGCCATTGCCGTCCGTATACCGCTCAAAGAAAGAGGCCCGCAGAGTGCGCGCGTGCTGATAGCGCGCTTCCAGAGCATCGCGAACGGCATTCCCATCCCGCTCGGAAATAGAAGATCCAGCAAGCAGGATAGCGAGAATGGCCGCGAGCATGTGGAAAGTCTAGCACGGACATCAAGCGACTTGATCATCCGCGAAGATCGAGAAGCGTATGAGAACAGAGCAAAATGAGGGGGAGAAGAATGAGCCCAAGCTACTGAAGCACTTGAGTCGCGGGGATCGCCGAGCAGCTTCCCTGACCGATGCCGATGGCCGCTCCGGTAAAGTTAAACCGTATCACACCAGTCTGGTCCGCGCAGAACGCGCGCTGACCGGTAATGCCGGCGTCTAAGGGTGTCCCATTGGCTTCGAATCCTGTTTTAATAACGCCGACAGGAGAATTTCCTGCGGTCACGAACGTATACCCGCTCTTGGTTCCAGTGGTCAGGACCGCGTCAAGCAAGCAGGCCTGGGCTGCGGTCGCGATGCAGACTCCCGCGCCGGTGCCGAGGTTGGCCAGCGCAGCCGGATAGCCGGTGCCATAAGAAGAATAATACTGAGTATTCGTGGAAGCGATTGTCCTCAACGAGCCCACAGCTGAAGACTCGTTGGCCGCCATGCGGGCGCGCAGCAGGTTCGGAATCGCGATGGCCGCGATGATTAGGATGATCGCCACAACAATCAGAAGCTCGATCAGCGAAAAGCCCTTTTCGCCCTTGGCCGATATCGTCGAATATCCCTGTTCCTGGATCTTGTCCTGTGTCCCGGTCTCCGTATTTGTGATGGCCGCGCTCATTTTAGTCTGCGATTCCTTATCCCCTGAAACTTCACCGATCCCGCTTTGATTCTGTCGTTACCATCTCGCTGAAAAAAAAGGGAGGAAGCTCGGCTTCCTCCCCCTTTTTGGCTACGAGCCAGAACTACTGCAACACGGTCGGGACGGCGGAGCAGGCTGCTGCTGCCACTGTCATCACTGCACCGGTCGTGCTAAGGCGAATCACACCGCTCTGATCCGAGCAGAATGAACGCTGACCGCTAACTCCGATGTTCCCAGGGTTCGCGCTTGTCTCAAACCCGTTAAGAACAACGCCCACCACGTTGTTTCCTGCGTTCGCGAAGTTATAGCCGCTCTTCGAACCAAGGGTGAGGACTGGGTCGATCAAGCAAGCCTGAGCCGCAGTCGCCACGCACGCGCCTGCGGGGCTGCCGAGATTAGCCAGCGCAACAGCATAGCCGATACCGTAAGTGCTGTAATACTGGGTATCCGTGGTCGTAATCGTACGCACCGAACCCACGGCCGAGGATTCATTGGCCGAGATGCGGGCGCGAAGCAAGTTCGGAATTGCAATGGCCGCGATGATCAAAATGATCGCCACGACGATCAGCAATTCGATAAGTGAAAAACCCTTCTGTTTCTTATTCATTGTGTCTCCTAGGAGCATTGCTCCGAATCTCTATTTGTACTCCCTGGCGGGGTACGCACACATACATTGCAAGGAAGATGCCAGCCGGGCGACCCAGGTTTACTCTCGCGACACAATGGAATTATACCTCTCATTTTCAATGACATGCAGCTGCACTTCGTCGAGCTTTGCGCAATGGTCATACCCTGGATACGGCACGGAGCCGTTGAGGATGACATTTATTGCTTATGGGGAATGACCAAAACGGCTGAATCTGGCGTTTCGCGCCCGGTGAGCTGGATGATCGGCGTCCCGAGGGACGCACGCGCTTAGACGCCATACTTCTTCGCATAGTGGCGGAAGGAGCGGTAGGACATCTTCAGGAGTGTTGCTGCCTGCGTTCGGACGCCCCCGGAGCGCTCCAAAGCAGCCAACAGATACGAGCGCTCCAGCCCTTGAATATGCTCTTCCAGGCTGAGGCCCTCTTGCGGAAGACAGGGGTGATTCCCGTTGTGATTTCCGTTGGAAACCGAATCCTGAAAATGTTTCTGGATTCGCTCGGGCAGAGCATCCACGGAGATCCGGCTGCCGCTTTCCAGCGCCACGGCGCGTTCGATCGTGTTCTCGAGTTCGCGGACATTACCGGGCCAATCGTACACTTCCAGCCGGCGCATCGCTTCGGGCTCGATGCCGTCAATCTTCTTCGTCATCGATTTCGTGAAGCGCCCAAGAAATTCGCGGGCCAGCAGTGGAATATCGTCCCGGCGCTCTCGGAGCGGCGGCAAGTGAATCGGGATAACGCTCAGCCGATAATACAAGTCCTCGCGGAATCGCTCCTCGGCGATTTCCTTCGCGAGATCCTTGTTCGTTGCGGCGATAATCCGGACATCGACATCGGACTCTTCCGTGCTGCCGATCGCGCGGACTTTGGCTTCCTGCAGCACGCGATACAGCTTCACCTGCATCGTCACGCTCATGTTTCCGATCTCGTCCATGAAGAGCGTGCCGCCATGCGCCGCATGGAATAATCCCGGGCGGTTTTCGTTTGCGCCCGTGAACGCGCCTTTGACGTAACCAAACAGCTCGGATTCAAGGAGGGTCTCGGGAAACGCCCCGCAGTTGATGGTGATGAAAGGGTTCTTCGCACGAGCGCTGTTTTCGTGAATAGCGCGTGCTACCAGTTCTTTTCCGGTGCCGCTCTCGCCCGTGATCAATACGCGACTCGGCTGCGGAGCTATATTTTGGATCAGCTCGAAAATAGCACGCATATTAGGGCTGGTCCCGATCATGTGGTCGAGTCCGGTCAACCGGCGAAGCTCGCGCCGCAGATAACCCGCTTCCTTCCTTAGGGCAAGGCTCTCAGCCACCTGTTGAACCGCGGGGCGCAGCTCGTCGAGCAACCGGTCGCCCTTGATGACGTAGCGATCCGCGCCGAAGTTAACCGCGGAAATCGCAGTATCAATGGTAGGCACGCCGGTGATCAGGATGAAAGTGCTCGAGGGCGATACTTCCTTGGAATAACGTAGGAGCTCTACACCGTCCATATCGGGCATGCAAATGTCGGAAACAACAATGTCAAAAATTCGCGAAGCCAGTAGACGCTTGGCCGCTTCGCCGTTCGTCGCCACTTCCACCTTATGACCTTCCTTGCGGAAGCTGATCTCGAGCAGCTCGCAGATGGATCGCTCGTCATCAACGATTAGCAGGTGGGCCATGGGCGACCTATGCCTTTCCTACCAACGGCGCGGCTGAGCGCGACGCGTTTTTCTCGATACGCGGAGCCGTTCGAACTGCAGCGCGGGTGGATCGCGGAATTTCGACGACGAATTCCGTGCCGAGACCCCGTTCCGTCTCGACGCGAATCTGCCCTTTGTGCGCCTGGAGAATCTGGTACACGATGGCGAGCCCCAGCCCCGTGCCGCCGACAAATCCCGATTGAAAAGGCTCAAATATCCGGGCCGCGGAGCGAGGATCGAAACCAGTACCGGTATCGCGGATGGAAATACGCACTGATTCGGCAACAGTCTCCAGACTCACAGTGAGCACGCCGCCCTCCGGCATTGCGCGCAACGCATTATTGCAAAGATTCCAAAACACTTGCTTCATCGCGTCGCGGTCCACGTGGGCACGAATCTTTCCGCCCGAAAAGTTGCGCTGAACGCGAACCTTGCCTGAAGCGCCGGCGTGTCGTTCGATCAGAAGCAGCGTTTCTTCGATTAGCGCCACGATATCGAGATCCGCGAACGCGTAGGACTTCTCGCGGGAATAGTCCAGAAACTCGGTAATGATCTGATTCAAGCGCTGCGATTCCCGGCTGACGATCTGGACCAGCTTCTTGTCATCGTCCTCGAGCGGCGCGAGACGCGCCAGTTCCTTTAATGCTCCGGTCATCGCCGTAAGCGGCTGCCGAATCTCATGGGCGATAGCCGCCGAAAGCCGGCCGAGAGCGGCCATGCGCTCCTTGTTGAACACTTCCCGTTCCAGGCGCTTCAGCTCCGTCAGGTCCTGAAAGTTAAACACGAAACCTCCGGCTTCGTTCTGACCGGTACGCAACGGAGAGATCGACAGCCCTAGAAAGCGTGTGTTTCCTGCGGCCGTCCGGAATTCGATCTCCTTGCGCAAAGCGAGCGGAGTTCCCTGCTCGTCGCTCTCCACCGGCCAAAAACCCGGAAATACATCCGCCACGTTTTCGCCGCGAAGCAAGGCAAATCCTTGCCCCGTAATTTCAGCTCCGGCGCGGTTGACCAGCAAAATGCGGCCGTCGAGATCGGTCGTCAACAACCCACCGCGCATGGATTCGATAATGTCCCGGTTGAAGGCCTGGAGATCCTTCAGTTCTTCGCTTTTCTCTTCGAGCTCGACGCCCTTCTTGCGGATGGTCTGTGCAAGGAGGCTCCCGAGGTACGCCACCGCGAAAAACGCAAAAAAATTGCTTCCCAACCAGGACTGAAGTTCCCGAGGCCCCGGCATCGTAGTGGCCGTCCGCGGAATAATGGCGTAGTAAGTCAGCTCGACCACGCATCCCAGTAATGCGAAACTTGCGCCGGCTACGAGAAACGCGCCGCGCCGCGAAAACAAGATGCTTCCCATCAAGATCGCCAGAAGATATAACGAGATGAAATAACTATCCTGCGCGCCGCTGGAATAGACGACGGCTGTGATCATCGCGAGATCGATAGCCGTCTGAACGGCGGCGTGCCATTTGAATCCCGGAAGGTTGCGTTGGGAGACCACGAAGACCGTCGCAAGCAGATACCAGATGGCGCCGAGCACGAACAGCGTTGCCATCGGAAAAGAAGCGGTGGTCCACTGGCGAACTGCGACGAACACTACCAGAAGAAAAGTGATAATGAGAAAGCGAACGCGGCTCAGCAAGGGCAGCCATTCGCTCACACTAGGCGTGAATTCCATTTCAGATTCGCTGATATTTTCTGCTGCCGGCTCGATCCCCGGCACCCGGGGCGGACTCGCATCCACCACCTCTGCCACCACGGGACCGAGACGCGGTGGGTTTAGTGACCGGACAGTTTGCCGATCAACGAGAACAGCGGCAGGTACATCGAAATGACCACCCCGCCGACGACCACGCCCAAAAAGACAATCATGATGGGCTCGATCGCCGTCAACATGTCTTTCACGGCCGAGTCCACTTCGTCCTCGTAGAAATCGGCGATTTTCGAAAGCATCGCGTCCATCGCGCCGGTCTGTTCGCCGACACCAATCATCTGCGTCACCATGCCCGGGAAGACGTCGGTTTCCTTCAGCGGCTCAACCAGGGAGCGCCCAGCCTCGACCGCTTTGCGCGTCATGGAAATGGCTCGTTCGATGACGGCATTGCCCGAAGTGCGGGCCGTTATGTCCAAGCCTTCGAGAATAGGCACGCCGCTGGAAATCAGCGTACCGAGAGTCCGAGTGAAACGCGCGACTGCGATTTTCCGCAGAACGATTCCGACCACGGGAGCCTTCAACAGTAGCTTGTCGATGGTCATTCGGCCCAATGGCGTCTTTTGCCAGAACTTGACCGCTACGCCGGCGCCGACAAGAAACACGAGAATCAGGAATCCGTAAACACTTCCCACGAAATTGCTCATCGCAATAACCACGCGGGTGGGGAGTGGCAAGTCCGCGCCCAAGCCGTTAAACAACGTGGTGAAAATCGGGACGACCTTCCAGAGAAGAAGGACGATGACGCCGCCTGCGATGGTCAACACGGCCACGGGATAAATCATGGCGGACCTCACGGCGCGCTTCAGTTTAACGTTTTTCTCGATGTACAGCGAAAGCCGCTGGAGAATGGTGTCCAGAATACCGCCCGTCTCGCCGGCCTCCACCATGTTGTAGTAGAGGGGGTCAAAGACCTTCTCATGCTGCTTCATGGACGTCGAAAGAGTGGCGCCACCCTCGACGGAAGCCCGCACGTTGTTGAGAATCTTTTGAAACGTTTTGTTATCCTGCTGTCCCGCCAAAATTTCGAGGCACTGGACGAGAGGCAGACCGGCGTCAATCATCACGGAGAACTGGCGCGTAAAGATCGCGAGCTCCTTTTGATCCACACCAGCGCCGAACGTGGGGAAGTTAAACTCCTTCCCCTTCTCAGAGAGCTTGCTGACGTTGATATTCTCCCGCCGGAGCATGGCCTGGACCGCGGCCTTGCTCTCGGCTTCGCGCTCGCCCGCAACGGTGGTGCCCGTGCGGTTGACTCCCCGATATGTAAATACCGGCATGACTGTTACCTCCCTATTCGACTAGCGCCGCACTGGGACCCGGCCGCCGGCTGGCGGCGAAATCACCCCTCGGTTAATTAAATCCTGTAATTCATCCTGATTCGAGGATCTCGCGAGGGCGGTTTCCATAGTGATTAACTTCTGGGAAAAGGCATTCGCGAGGCTCTGGTTGAAAGTCTGCATTCCGGTCTGCCCCGTTCCCGTTTGCATCGCGGAATAAATCTGGTGAATTTTATCTTCGCGGATCAGGTTGCGAATCGCGGCGGTGGGGATCAGGACTTCCATCACCATTGCGCGGCCGCGACCGTCAGGCCTGGGCAAGAGCGACTGGCAAAGAATTCCTTCCAGTACCATGGAAAGCTGGGCGCGAACCTGAGGCTGCTGGTGCGCCGGGAACACGTCCACGATACGATTGATCGTCGATACCGCCGAATTCGTGTGCAGCGTGGCAAAGGTCAAGTGGCCCGTTTCAGCGATGCGAAGCGCAGATTCGATCGTTTCCAGGTCGCGCATTTCACCGATGAGCACAACGTCGGGGTCCTCGCGCAGCGCGGCGCGGAGAGAATTGGCGAACGAATGGGTATCCGAGTGCACCTCGCGCTGATTGACCAGGCACTTCTTATGGTTGTGAAGAAACTCGATCGGGTCCTCGATCGTGATCATGTGCTCTTCGCGCTCGTTATTGATCTTGTCGAGCATGGCAGCTAGCGTCGTGGACTTGCCCGAGCCGGTAGGCCCGGTGACTAGCACGAGCCCGCGCGGCTTGTCGCACAGCCCGCGCACGACCGCCGGAAGACCCAGAGCATCGAAACTCTTGATTTCCCAGGGAATGGTGCGGAAAACAGCCGCCACAGCGCCGCGCTGGTGGAAAATATTGCCGCGGAAACGTGCCAGGCTCTTCAAACCAAATGAGAAGTCCAGCTCGAGATTTTCCTCGAGACGGTGCTTCTGAACGTCGGTTAGCACACTGTAGGCCAGCGCCTTGGTGTCTGCCGCGGTCAGCGGCGGCATATCGAGCGGGCGCAGTTTGCCGTGGACGCGCACGCGCGGCGCACTGTTGGTGGAAAGGTGCAAGTCGCTACCTGACATCTCCAGCATTTTCTTCAGAAGCTCGCTCAGTGTAATCCCAGGCATTTTCTTCTCCTCTTACAGTACGGTTTCGCGCAACACTTCTTCCATGGTCGTCTGCCCGGCCGCCACCTTCTGGAGACCGCTGCGCCGCAGCGTAATCATTCCCTGTTCCAAGGCTTTCTTCTTGATCTCTAATGCCGAAGCGCCAACCAATATCAGCTCGCGAAGCTCGTCGTTAATCTCCATTACTTCGTAAAGTCCGACGCGGCCCTTGTAGCCGGTGTTGTTGCAGGTCGCGCATCCCTTGCCGTGCTGCACGATCGTTTTCGCTGCTTCGTCCGCCGAATACCCTGCCTCGATGAGCGCCGGTGCCTGAATCTGGAGCGGCTCTTTGCATTGCACGCAAATGCGGCGAACCAACCGCTGAGCGCAAATCAGGTTTACCGAGGTCGCCACGAGAAACGGCTCGATACCCATATTCATTAATCGGCTGATGGTCGAGGGAGCATCATTCGTGTGCAGCGTAGAAAGCACCATGTGGCCAGTGAGGGCCGCCTTAACTGCGATTTCCGCCGTCTCAAAGTCTCGAATTTCGCCCACCAGGATGATGTTCGGGTCTTGCCGCAAGAAAGCGCGGAGCGCGGACGCAAAGTTCAGCCCGATCTGTTCCTTCATCTGGACCTGGTTAATGCCGGGAAGCTGGAATTCGACCGGGTCCTCAGCGGTCATGATGTTCGTCTCGGGCGTGTTCAGTCGTGCGACGGAGGAATAGAGCGTGTTGGTCTTGCCGGAGCCAGTCGGGCCGGTGACCAGCACCATGCCGTAGGGCTTCAGAATCTGCCGCTCGAATTTCGCCAGCGCCTCAGGCTCGAATCCGAGCTTCGTCATGTCGAGGCGTAGGTTTTCCTTGTCGAGCAAACGGAGCACTATTTTTTCGCCGAACAGCGTCGGAACGGTCGAAACGCGGAAGTCCAGCTCTTTCTTCTTTCCGTCCTTCAAATACTTGATCATGATGCGGCCGTCTTGCGGGAGCCGTTTTTCGCTGATGTCCAGCTTCGACATGATCTTCATGCGGCTGGTCATCGCGTCTTTCAGCTTCAGCGGCGGGGCCATCACGTTCTGCAGAATTCCGTCAATCCGGAACCGGACGCGAAACTCCTTCTCGTAAGGCTCCACGTGAATGTCGCTCGCGCCTCGCTTGACCGCGTCTGTCAGGATCAGGTTACACAGCTTGATGATGGGCGCCTCTTCGGCCGCCTTCGACAGGCTGGCCAAGTCCATCTCTGTCTCTTCAGCGGCCAGTTCGAGTGCGTCCGTTTCGTCGCCCGTCAGGTCCTTCATCACCTTGTCGAGCTCTTCAACGCTCTCGACTTCGCCGTAGAACTTGTGGATCGCTTCGCTGATCGCGGTCTCGGACGCGACCACGGGCTCGACGTTGAACCCCGTCATGAACTTGATGTCGTCCATCGCGAACACGTTCGTCGGGTCCGTCATCGCGATCGTCAGGGTTGAGCCCACGCGAGATAGCGGCACAATCTGGTAGCGCACGGCAGTTTCCTGCGGTACGAGCTTGATCACCGCCGGATCCACTTCGTAGAATTTCAGGTTGATGGACGGAACGCCGTACTGCCTCGAGAGAACCGCGGTGATATCGTCATCGCTCACCAGACCCAGCTTCACCAGGCAAGTTCCGAGTCGTCCACCATTCTTTTTCTGGTAGTCGAGCGCCTGCTTCAGCTGATCTGCAGAGATCAGGCTGTCTTTGACGAGTATTTCACCGAGTCGAGAAGACATGGTTGTGGCGTCCGGGGTACTAGAACCGCCGGAATTGGCAGAGTAGCATGCGCCTCTGTAGAAATTGGAAACCCGCTGCGGCGTTCGTAGTGAATCTGCTAACATCCGACACGTGGCACGAAAACCTGTACCTTCGTACAGGCTATTTTTTGCTGCTGTACGAACGTACAGGCTGCCCAAAAATGGCATCGGCCGCGCGCGAGTTCTTATTAGCCGTCACTGAAATGAATCGAGCGATGCGCGCGGGCCTCCGAGACTTGCGCCGCGGCACCCTTGAATATCCGGTTTTACGATCGAGACGCTCTGCAGCCGGCGTTTAAGCTCTGGCCTCGAGCATCGGGGTTCTGCTACGATGACCACAGGGCGGTTAGCTCAGCGGTTAGAGCGTCCGGTTTACACCCGGAAGGTCCGCGGTTCAAATCCGTGATCGCCCACCAGTTGGTGCAAATACCGCGGGGACGTAGTTCAGTTGGTTAGAACGCTGCCCTGTCACGGCAGAGGTCGCGAGTTCGAGTCTCGTCGTCCCCGCCATAATTTTCTAGCAGTTACGGAAGCTGACAACTTTCCGCGTTGAACACAACCCCTACCAGGCCAGCCCCCGCATAGCCGAGGTGACGGCCTTCGGGATATTCGGTAGAACCGTCTGCGGCTTGATGTAATGCTTTTCCGCAACTTCCTTCGTATTGCCAAGCGCCTTCGCCGTTGTCTCGCTGGATTCGGAGTTCAGGCGCACCTCGGTTCCGTGGAACCGACGCAACGCATAAAAACCATGCCACTCTGGCAGGCTTTCGTCGCGCTTGAAAGCGTGACCGTTGTGTTCGGCGAACTCCGCCTCATGGCAAACCGCGCAGCGATTCAACGCCATTCGGATTGATCGCTTCGAAGGGTTGTCGAGGATGACGGGCTTGCCGTTGCTCGCGGCCAGGATGAAGCCTGAGATAGGCGAACCCTGCGACCGCCAAAGCGTTAGCAGGATTGTCCGCAGTTCGGGTATTACTGTGACGAAGCGGACGCTGTGATCTGTCTTGGTGTCGCCGATAACGCCGCGCCACACCGCACGCTTGACTGTAATATGTTCGTGCGTTCTGTCCCACTCATCCCAACGAAGGCCCAACATTTCCGGTCGTCGCGTGCCGGAGTAGGCCATCAACGTCACGGCCGCGCGCTCCAGAGGCTTTTGCTTTAGAGCGGCAAGACAACCTTGCACTTCTTCAAACGTAGCCGCGACCGTTCCCGTTGGTTCCGTCACCGATTCGGGCATCAGCGCCAGACGCGCGGGATTGTCCGTTGCGCTCTTTCCTGGAAAGTGGCCCTCGCCCAGCGCGTCGGTAAACACGCCACGGAGAATAGAGCGGACCTTGCCGACTGTTTCCGTATTCAACGAATACATCGTTGCGATGTCATCGAGAAGATTCGATACGATCCCAACGATGAAATTGCGCAACGCCCGTGGCCGAATCCCCGCAGGCGCCCCGTTCGCTTGTCCTACCCGCAAGGAGGCGCTGGAACATCACCGTCGTGGGCTGTTAGCGTCAACCTGGCAGCGGTTATGGTGAGTTTAGTTCCCGGGATGTTTTTTCATCTCAGCTTGGTGTATCTATGTATTGAAGCGATTGTTTTGTATTTCCCGACTTTCATCTTGGCCCGAATTATCTTGATGGTTAGGTTGCCACCGAAACTCCAGTGAGCGCCGCCGAGCGACCTTACAATCACAAGGAGATGAACACGACACCACGCTTAGAAGCCGTCGGATTCTCGGACATGTGAAGTTGCACTTCACTTGCCCGTTTAGCGCGTTACAAATTCGTCGCGATTCGGTAGAGCCAGGTGGTGAACTTCGCGCTCGGGGTGAACTGTTTCCGCGCCCCGTAGCGTGGGACGCGTTCGTAGATGAACCGCCCACAGTTGTTCAGGGCGGGAAAGGCGTTGTTAGTCCCCGGGAGGTTGAGCGTGCCGAATTATGACCCCGAAACATATTGGTCCCGAGTTGCCGAGGAGATTCAGAAAAGAGGAGAGAACTACGTAGCGGGCGACGACAATCCATACTACCGCTACAAGAGACGCAAGTTCCTGAAGAATTTTCTCGACACCATCGATTTTCGATCGAAAACCGTGCTGGAACTCGGTTTCGGTCCAGGCGGCAACCTCAAGCACATTGCGACGCGCCATGTACCAGGGAAAATTTACGGGGCTGACATCTCGCCAAAGATGATCGAAGTCGCGACCAAGAACCTGAGCATGCACGACGCCGACCTGGTCAAGATTGATGGCGCCAGCCTTCCCTATCCGGATCATACCGTTGATATCAGCTTCACCGTCACCGTGCTGCAGCACAACCTCGATGAAAAGACATTTAGATGTTTGGTCAAGGAACTGGCAAGGGTGACGAAGAGGACGGTCGTCGTCATGGAGGACGTTCGCAAGAATCAAATGAACACGGCCGATTGGATTGGACGTCCCGTTGACACCTATCGGTCGGCGTTTGCGGAGTGCGGCTACAAATTGTCGAGCGTGAGGTTTCTGAATACGAAAATCAGCCGGTCATGGTACGAGTTTGTTCACAGACGCTTCGTTTCAAGGCGACATCACGAAGGTGACCCGATCAGTCTCAGGGTGAAGTACCTCATCGGGCTGCCGATTCCAATCACCAGCCGTCTGGACGACATATTTGTCGAGGAAGCGAGTCTGGCAAAGATGACGTTCGAGCGCACATAACTGGTTTGCGTGCTTGGCCCGTTCCCGAGATTTGTCGGGCAATGCATCTCCGCGTCAAGCGCGAACCCCGTCGTCAGCAAGTAAACTACGCTCGATTCGGTGGCTAAATCCTGATTCGTCCGACGCTCGGAGATGTGAAGTAGCCCTTCACTTGGACGGTTTCCGCGCTAATCACTCCTTGGATGGTTCCCAAAGCTCGATCTGATTGCCATCTGGATCTTGAAGCCATGCAAATTCCCCGTAAGGATATTCGGCGGTCTTTTCGATTGCCACGCCCTTGCTCTTAAGATGGCTGAGGACTTCTCCCATGTTCTTCACTAGATAATTAATCTTACCCGTGCGTGGCTTATCCTTGATGTCTTGATCCGTGGGCATAATCGCCCACGCTATCGTTCTCTTGATCTCCGGATTTTCAAGATCCCTATATTCGAACGACGTATAAATTGAACTGCACTCAGTATCTTCGCCCTCAGGAACTATTCCGAGGCAATCGCGATACCAAGTAGCCAATCTCTTTGTATCGTTCGAAAAGAGAAAAGCACCGCCAATTCCGTTGATCATAAGTTCCTCCCTTAAGCAGTGGCTCGTTTATGGTCCTTTGTTTCGATCATCCCAGACTTTCGGCCCCCAGAGTTCGAACTCCTCATCCTTGCCGGTTTCCGAACCGGCAGGCATAGGTCCAATTCGAAATGCGACCAATCCGTCGCGCTTTCTTTGTCTAAGAAAATCTCGAGTGCTGGTGCATGCTCGGGCTCGTAAGCGCTATTGATGAGCCAATCTCTGTAAAGGTAGTCCCAAGCCGTAGCAACCTTATGGATATCGCCGGAAACCTTTATGACGGCGTATCGCATGGCTGGCAGTTTCAATTTCGACATTCCTTCCATGCAATCGAAGGGAAACGACGACGCAAGACAGACCTCATATCGATAAAGATGTTTCGGGGTCACGTGTGGATCGTCCACCGTCATTCCGAAAAGAATTCCTTGCGAAAAAATATCCTGGGATTTGGCCCATTCGATCACTGTCTTGAGGGCGGCAAGTACTCGGTCCAGTTCGAAGGCATTCGTAACCCGAATATAGGCGACTTGCCTTTCGGGAATGTCGATCAATCTCACCGGAAAAGCAGCTCTCTTTTCTTCCGCGCTCATCGGGAGACCATATACCTCTTTCGGGAAGAGTTCTTTGCAAATCTTGCTCTTTTTGATCTGGCCGCATTTTCGAAACCGATTTGGCGAGGTATCGTAGCCGGATCGGAAGGCACGTGAAAACGTGGCCGATGACGAAAACCCGCAATCGAAGGCAATATCGGTCAGGCTTTGGTCGGAATAACGAAGAAGACGAGCGGCCTTTTCAAGACGAAGCCGATTCGTAAAGTTATTTAGGGTTTCGCCAGAAACAGCTCTAAAAATCCGATGGAAGTGAAATTCCGAGAAGCAAGCAACATTAGCAAGCTCAGCCAGCTTCACCGGGCGATCCAGATTCCTGCGAAGGTAGTCAATGACCCGATCGATTCTTTGGGCATATTCGCTGTTGGGCTTGGTCTTTGCGCTTGGAACGGATTCTAGTGACATTGTGTCGTAGATATACCCCAATTGGCCCTATGCGGTCAGCATCCAAAAGTCTCACTGCTTTTCGTCGTCAAGCGTCTCGGAAGGCTTGGAAGCGAAGTCCGGGCGCAGAGCCCAAAAGCCGGATCGTTTATGGGCGAATCGGTTCAAACCGAGGTGTTTGGATTCCATTGCCTTCGAGGGGTAAGCCTTTCGCCGCTGGCCGACCAGCCAAGTCCTGCATGTTTAGCGACAGCAGCAACGGTGCCCAGCCCCTAGACAGGAGATTTCTGATCGGATTTTTCAGACTTTTTCGCTCGGGATAAGCCTCCACAACAAAATAAACAACGCTGAAGTGTTCGCATACGTTCGCCCTCGCTCCGCGATTCATTCTGAAGGATTTACAGGAACATACAAGGGCGGCTGCGTTACTCGACAATTCGCATGGACGCTCGATACGTATACGCAGCCAAGCATCGCTCTCTCTTCTTGCGTTTCTTGCCGTGCGCAAGAAAACAAAAGGAATCGAGTTTGGCCGGGAAGAATATGGTGTCGCCTGATCTCCTCCTGGTTCAAAGGTGTGGCGACGCTTTCGCGGCTTGAGCTCTTTCAACGCCAGCGCCGATTTCTCGAAGCAGAGCCTACCTGCTTCCGTAAGGTGTGAAGCACGTCTCGTGCGGGTCAGAGGCGTCATACCTACACGTTCTTCAAGATTCTTGATTTTGCTTCTGATGTTAGATTTTGGCAGCTTTAGGGATTTTGCTGCTGCCGTCCGGCTTTTCAACTCAACAGGCTTAACAATGCATTCGATCGCATGGAGGTGGAGCATCTTGCTTTAAGGAAGATTGTCGAAAAAGAGGTAGAGCGAAGCAATGCGACCGTTCCGGGCGACGATAAAATCGGTTCCCGCGTAAGCTGGTGGTTTGCCAGGAGTGCCAGATACCCATCGAACCCGTCCGGCATCACCTAATTCCTCGGGAGGGAAGAGGGGCTGATATTCGAAATCTGGATGTGTTGCTTTTGTCACACCAGCAATACGATCAATCTCGTCTCGGCCCCGAAATATACCGCCTTTTGGGTCATAGAATACTGCATCTTCGTGAAAGATCTCGTCGATTGCAGCGCGACGACGCATGGGGTCATTTTCGCCAAATACCTCGCTCAGATTACGAACCAGCAAGGTCGATATGCTGTTGGACATCGTGTTCTCCGTTTCAGATCGTAAGCCGCGAGCCACCGACCTTGGCCAATTTCATGACTTTTGTGGTCGCCACATTAGCGTTCTTTAACAGTCGAGTTTGGTTTTGCGGATTCTGACTAATCGACGATAACCGATTCCGGAGCCGCAGGTCGAAATCTTCAACCCACAACCCGACCCACAATTTGACTGGTCTTGTATGACTCGCGCTGCGTTTGGCGGCCCCCGCGTGTCTTGTAAGTTGTTGTAAAACCATTTCACCGAGCGCTGTCGCGGCAGAGGTCGCGAGTTCGAGTATCCTCGCCCCAGCCGTTCTTGCCCGTGTCTCAGGCCGCTCACGCGAATTGCGCTGGATCTCCGTTCTAGAAGGCGACGAGTTCTCCTCGCGCCGCCGCTCCGTCACGCACACTCTGTCCCCATGTCTTATAATGTTGCCACGGATCTGAGTTCGGGAGGTTTCAGGATATGGACGGAGCAATAGCCACGGTTCTTGCAGAGTACGAAAAGCGCGGCGCCGAAGAACACAAGCTCCAGTTAAAGGGCAGTAGGGACGAGTGGATGGAACGCCGCGACGAATTCCTAATCGCCGTCGGCCCAGCGACAGGCCAACTCCTTAATATTTTGGCCAAGAGCGTGAAAGCTAAGACCATCCTCGAGCTGGGAACCTCCTACGGCTACTCAACGGTCTGGCTGGCAGAAGCGGCGCGCGCGACCGGCGGAAAACTGGTCACGCTGGACAAGGCCGCGTACAAGCACGACTACGCTCGCGCCATGCTTGCGAAGGCTGGCCTTTCCGCGCATGTTGATTTCCGTCTGGGCGACGCAAGAGAGACGCTCAAATCGCTCGCGGGCCCGTTCGACTTCGTGCTCGTGGATCTCTGGAAAGATCTCTATATCGAATGCCTCGACCTCTTCTATCCAAAACTTTCGCCCGGAGCCTTCATCGCCGCGGACAACATGATTCTGCCCGAGAATTACCGCGAAGACGCGCTGAAATATCGCAAGCATGTGCGGTCGAGACCGAAGATTGATTCGGTGCTGCTACCGGTGGGAAGCGGTGTCGAACTGAGCCGCTATGCAGATCCGCTAAACGCCTGAGATTTTCCCGAACTACGACCTTGCCAGCATGCGCGTTTCGGCCTGGCGCATCGCGGCGTAAATCTGATCGAAGCTTTCGATCGCAAAAAGCAGATGGTGGATGCGATCCACCCTCACCGGCGTCGCCAATACCTCATCGAGACTAAAATCGCGCACCTCGCAGCCGCCTTCGATCACGTTGGTACACTCGTTCTGGGAGCTGATCACGCCGCTGCCGTACACCTTTACCGTGCCGCCTTCGCGAATCAGGCCGAATTCCACCGTGTACCAGAACAATCGCCCCAGCCGCTCGAGCGTTTCCTTATCCTTGATCCGCGCGCAGACGCTCCCGTAGTGTTGCAGAAAATCGGCGAACACAGGGTGGGCGTGCATCGGCACGTGCCCAAACACGTCGTGGAAAATATCGGGTTCCGGCGTGTAGCCGAGCGATTCGCGGCTGCGCAGCCAGGTCGTCGTCGGAAACATGCGCGCGTCGAGCATTTCGAAAAACGCGTCGCTTGGCAGGAAACCGCTCACCGGCGTCGTGCGCCATCCGGTTCGCGGCTTCAAGCGCGCAGAAATCGCGGCCAGATTCGGAATCCGGTCGTCTTCCAGCCCGATAATTTTGTAGCCATCCAGATACGCGCGGCATGCGTACGCCTCGATTTGCGGGCGCCGGCGGCTCACGAGTTCCGCCCAAACGGAGTGCTGCTCGGCGGTGTAATCCTGATACCGCTGCTCGGCAAGGAATGGTGTTGCAGCCACAAGAGCCATTAGAGATTCAACTCCCCATATCGCTCGGCTGCGGCGGCCTCTGCTTCGGGCGACGAGCGCGCGGAAATGTCTCCTGGCGAATTCGCCCAGCGCCCCGGAATCGCAAGGCCGCAGCTCGGGCAACAACCGTCCACAAGATGATTCTCCTCGACATCGTGCCACGACCGCCGAATCACCACCGCCTTGCACGATGGGCATGACGTGTGCGCTCCGTCACTATAGATGTTGCCTTCGTAGACGTAATGCAGCCCGACATCGAGCGCCGTCCGGCGGGCAGCGTGAAGCGTCTCCGGCGGCGTCTTCGGCTTATCGCGCAATTTGAAATCGGGATGGAACGCGGTAAAGTGCAGCGGGACATCTGGCCCCAGATTCTCGAGAATCCATTCGGCTAGCGCCCGCGTCTCGGGGGGAGCGTCGTTGAGAGTCGGAATCATAAGATTCGTAATCTCAAACCAGACATTCGTTTCGTTCTTCAGCCACTGGAGTGTTTCGAGAACGGGCTGAAGATGTGTCAGCGTGGTGCGCCCGTAAAAAGTCTCGGTAAATGCCTTGAGGTCTATGTTCGCCGCGTCAATGTGGTCATAGATGTCGTGGAATGCTTCGCGCGCGATGTAGCCATTCGACACCATCACTGTTTTGATGCCAGATTCCTTCGCTGCGTGACAGATGTCTACGACGTATTCGCCCCAAATCGTCGGCTCATTGTACGTGAACGCGATCGTAGGGCAGCCGTTGCGGATCGCGAGCGTCACCACATCTTCCGGCGGCACGTAGGACGACCGCACCTGGTCCGCGCGCGATTTCGAGATGTCCCAGTTCTGACAGAAGAAGCAGCCCATGTTGCATCCAGCCGTGCCCATCGAAAACACGCGCGTACCGGGCAAAAAATGGTTCAGCGGTTTTTTTTCGATGGGATCAATCTGCAACGCGGCGGGATGCGCGTACCCAAGGCTGTAAAGCTTGCCACCCTCGTTCGCACGAATGAAACAGAACCCAGCCTGCCCCTCGCCAATATGGCAGTGCCGCGGGCAAAGGTAACAGTGCACCTTGCCGCCCGCCTCGGGCGCCCACCATCGCGCTTCGTGAGGATTGGAAGTCTCGCCGCGTGTTTTGAGATCTTGCATGAGGATTTCCGCTACAAGGAATTATACGCCCGTTCGGAATAACGCGGTCTGCCCGCCGAATTGTGGGTTCCTAGGGGCCCGGCATGCCGTGCTCGGCAAAGATGCTTGGCGCGGCGCTGCCAATTCGGCCCTGGCTGGCCCATTGAAATACGGCCGCAGAGTTGCGCAATAGCTATCGCAAAGAAGAAACCAGAATGGTTGATCTCAAGGTTCGAAAGATCGGCAACTCCCTGGGGGTGGTTCTGCCGAAGGAGACCGTCAGCCGCCTGGGGGCGCAGGAAGGTGATCGCCTGTTCCTGATTGAAGGACCGAACCGCGCATATCAGCTAACGCCCCACGATCCCACCTTCGTGAAGACGATGAAAAAAGCCGAAGACATCCGCAGCCGCTACCGCAACACCCCGCACGCGCTCTTCAAGCGAGTGAACCGCTGCGGGTCAACGAGCGTGAGGTCTCCGGGCTCCATGCGTATCTTCAGGCTCTCGAAGGTGGTCCCATGGGCCTACGTGATCCAGGCCTCCGTGAATCCGCTCTAGCTCGCCTCGGAAAACGCCACACCTACGATCAGAAGATAGAGACCTTGAAGTCGGCGAACCTGACGGGCTGTAGCCGCGAGCAGTCGGCCGTACAAGCAACTTATTCCAACTATCCATTCTTACCTGTATTTCGGCTCGCTCGCGCCTGAGACATGATGGCAGGTGAGACGTTCGGACCCTGGCTTTCGAGCCACAAACGGGAGGACTAGAATGGCGAGATACGGGAAGGCCGCTGGGAAAAGCGTCAAGAGCGCTCTACATCGCGAAAAAAGAGGAACCCTGCGTTCCGGCAAGGGAGGAAAAGGCGGCAAGGTGACAAATCGGAAGCAAGCCATTGCGATCGGCCTCTCCGAAGCACGGAAGAAGGGCGCGAAGGTTCCGAGGAAGGAATCCTAGTCCCGATGCCGGCGCCTTACCGGGCGTCGAGACAATGCGCGAGGTTCGTGGTTTTCTTTTGGAAGGAGACCTTGGTCAACTCGATTCCTAGGCAAATTGCGGAAGGCCGCAGCGTGAGCCCGCAGAGAATGCTGGGCCGATAGGATTCGAGTCGCACTTCAGGTGACTCATTACCACCAGCAGCAGCGGTCCCGACCCAAGCAGGAGTCCGCTGATGCGGATCTGAACCGATCCAGAATCCCGATAACGCCCCATTGCTTGTGCCCGCGCTGCCAAGGGTCCTCCCCGCTTCGGAACCGGCGAACGGCTCTAGGATCGTTCCACAGGAACGTGGTTGTGCCAGCGGCAAACGCTCGTCCATTGAGCGCGTGTGGTTTCAGCAAACATACCGGTCCAACGCCTTCTCCATGGTTCTCCCGGACCCCGCTGTGCAATCTGTACCTTATTTGACTCTCAGCAAAGTCGGCGGGCGCCTCGCCCGATGCCAGCATGAAATGACCGAGACGAGATTGGCCGCGACAAGGATGAGCCCAGCGATGAGACAAAACATTCGCACGTCTGCGCCTTAGCACTTCACCAAACAAGAGTCACATATCACCCGTCACGAATTGCTTCTCCCTGATCACGGTTTCCTGATCGCCAGACTTGCGATTAGAATCATCCGTAACCCTTTTGAATCGAACGCCGCGACGATTTCCAATCGACACAAATCGGGCCCCTCGGCTGGCCCGTGATTCCCTTCCCTCGAACCTATCCCCACGCCCCTCGCGGAATCCGCGCGCTTCAGTGCTATAAACATGGAGAGGAGATTCCGCCATGAGTGCTAGCAATCCGGGCGACCGCCGCGAATCGCAGCCGTTGAGACCGACGACCAAGGTGTTGACGCAGGGCTTCGACCCAACTCTGTCCGTTGGTTCGGCGCGACCAGCCGTGTTTCGAAGCTCGACCTACGTGTTTCCGACGCCCGAGGCGGCCGAGCGTGCATTCGACATTTCCTCGGGCCGCGCGCAGATCTCCGAAGGCGAGACGACCGACCTGATCTACTCGCGCTTCAATCACCCGAACGCGCAAATCCTCGAGGATCAGATCGTGAATCTCGAAGCGGACGCGACCGCCGCGCTGGCATTCAATTCCGGCATGGCCGCGATCATGACCTCGCTGCTCACCTTCCTGCATCCGGGGCAATCCGTCGTTTACACGATTCCGATCTATGGCGGCACGCAGCACTTCATTCAGGATCATCTTTCGAAGTGGGGCATCACCGGAATTCCGATTATCGGTGGGCGCGGCGATTTACTCGCGAGCGCCATTGGGTCTGCGGCCAACCTTGGAGCGGTGCTGCTCGAGACCCCCGCCAATCCCACGCTGATGATGACGGACATTCGAGAAGTTTGCACGGTTGTCGCCGCTCTAAGAATCGCGAAGGGCGAGACGCGACCGCTAGTGATGGTTGATAACACCCTCCTTGGCCCCGCATTCCAACACCCACTTTCGCTCGGGGCCGATCTGGTAGTTTATTCCGGGACGAAATATCTTTCCGGATTCAGCGACATGCTCGCCGGCATCGTGTTAGCCAAGGACCGCAAACTCATTCGAAAGGTTGGTCCGACGCGTGGGCTATTCGGCACCATCCTTCAGCCGGATGAGTGCTGGATGTTGTCGGGCCGCTTGCCGACTGTAGGCCTGCGAATGACTCGCGCCAGTAAGAACGCGCAACGGATCGCCGAACATCTCGCGGAGCATCCCAAAACGAAGCGCGTCTACTATCCGACCCTGTTCACAGACCGCGAGCAGAAGCGAATCTATAGCGCGCAGTGCGATTATCCGGGCGCAATGTTTTCGCTGGAACTGAAGGGCGGCAAAGCCGCCGCATTCGATTTCCTACGACACCTGCAAATCGCCATGAACGCCGTGTCGCTCGGCGGCGTGGAAACGCTCGCATGCCATCCGAAAACCACCACGCATTCTGGTTTCACGGAAGAGGAATTCGCGCAGGCCGGTGTCACGAACGGCCTTGTGCGCGTGTCCGTGGGCATCGAACACTGGCGGGATCTATTGAGCGATTTCGAGCAGGCCCTGGACGCGATCTGAGCCGTGAGCGGGACGCTTGAGTTCACGCTGCTGATCGCGGCCGGATCTTTCCTGGCGGGTTTGCTGGGATCGCTCACGGGACTGGGCGGCGGCGTAATCATTGTGCCGCTGCTGACGCTTTTGTTTGGCGTGGATATTCGCTATGCGATCGGCGCGTCCCTGGTATCCGTGATCGCGACGTCCTCCGGCGCCGCCGCCGCATATCTGAAGGAAGGTTATTCCAATATTCGCGTCGGAATGTTTCTCGAAGTCGCCACCACGGTGGGCGCGCTTTGCGGGGCATTCCTTGCGACCCTCATTCCCACTGCGGCAATCGCCGTCATTTTCGGCATCGTTCTACTGTATTCCGCGTGGACGTCCATCAAACCGGAAATCGACTTGCCGATTCACGAAACGGGAGATCGGTTCGCGCGGCTGCTTCGATTGGACGGCACCTATCCAACACCAGAAGGCATCCGCGCGTACCACGTTCGCGGGGTTCCACTCGGATTTGGACTGATGTACGTGGCGGGCGCGCTTTCAGGATTGTTGGGTATCGGCTCGGGTGCGGTGAAAGTGCTGGCGATGGATCGAGCGATGAGAATACCGTTCAAGGTCTCGACGACCACCAGCAATTTCATGATCGGCGTCACGGCCGCAGCCAGCGCCGGGATTTATCTCCATCGCGGATATATTGACCCCGGACTTGCGATGCCCGTGATGCTGGGCGTCCTGCTCGGCGCGCTGCTGGGCGCACGAATTCTGCCGGAAGCCAAGGTGCGCACATTGCGAATCGTCTTCGGCGTGGCCATCGCTGGGGTCGCGGTCCAGATGATCGTCCAAGGCATGAACGGAAAACTTTAGCCATGTCCGAATCCCACGGTTTGAGCGAGAAGCGTTTCGAGAATTTGATCGGCACGCTTCTGCGCACGGGAGTTGTTCTTGCTGCGACGGTGGTCGCAATCGGAGGCGTCCTGTATTTGATCAAATATGGCGCGACCAAACCGGACTACCGTATCTTTCGCGGCGAGCAAAGCGATCTACGGTCCGTCGGTGCGATTTTCGAAGACGCCCTGGCCTGGCATTCGCGCGGCTTGATACAAGTCGGATTGCTGATCTTGATTGCGACGCCGATCGCGCGCGTGGGATTCTCCGTGATCGCCTATGTTGCCGAAAGAGACTGGCTCTACACCGCCATCACGCTGATGGTTCTCGGGATTCTGCTCTATAGCCTGACCAGTACGTGAAACATGAAATCGCTCAAGCGCGGAGTGAAATATGGCTGCAAGAATTGAAGTCGAAAAGCTTGGCCCTGAGGAGTTTCGCGTTCGAGTGATCGAAGGAAAGAGCGAGACCTTGCACGTCGTCACGATGAAGACGTCGGAATACGAGCGCATCTCAGGCAAGAAGGTCGCGCCGGCCGAGCTGGTGCACCGCGCGTTTGAATTCTTGCTCGCGCGGGAAAGAAAAGAACAGATCCTTCAGCGATTTGATTTGACGATCATCGGCCAATATTTCACCGAATTCGAGCAGGCCATGAAACGCAGCCTCAAGGCGCTGTAGCCTTACCCGCCACTCTGCGCGCCGCGGACGAAAAAGACCTGGAACTTTTGCACCCGCTGGGCGGAATCCTACCTATAGGCACGATTCCATATGACAAGCAGGAGGAAATACACGTGCTAGCTCACTCGAAAGCAGCGCTGATTGCTCTGGCTCTGTTGATCGGTGGTTCCCCTGTTTTCGCTCAAGGTGACCCGCCAGGCATGTCTCCCGATCGTCACGGCGCCCAGGACGGGATCGGCCATCGAGGCGACATGCGGCGGGGCGGCCACGGGAGGGGCATGCAGCAGGGAATGAGAGGCCGCGAATTTGGTCTCGGGCACTTGTTGAGCGACCCGGCTGTGCGTGAAAAACTTGGCGTGAGCGCCGAGCAGGCCGCAAAGATTCGCCAGCAGGAATCCGACTTCCGGAAGACGGAGATTCGCGGCCGCGCCGACCTTGAAGTGAAGCAGCTTGACTTGCGGGATCTGCTCACCGCCGACAAGCCGGACCGGGCCGCGATTGACGCGAAATTGCAAGAAATCAGCACTTCGCGATTGGCGTTTCAGAAGTCCGCTATCGACTTCCGACTCAATTCGCGGGATGCACTGACGCCTACCCAGCGCGAAGGGCTTCACCAAATCATGCGTGACCGACATCGGTCCGGGGGTGGCCCCGGACCTCACGGGCCCCGCGGGATGGGACCCGGCGGACCGAGTGGACCTGGTTCACAGGCGATGCCCCAGGGCCAAGCTCCGCCGAACCAGTAAGCGAGAATATTCGGCCGGCGGCGGCCGAGGGAATTCGGAGCCGGCCTTCGTTTGTGCCCAAGGGCAGACTTGTCCTCAGTCGTCCAGGTAGAATGAAATCAATGAAAGCTTCCGAGATTCGCATCAGAACCGCCGACGGTAGATGTGTCAAAAGGCGATTCCGCGGAGGATGGCTCGCACTTTTGTGTCCGCTACTCCTGATTCCCTTCCTCGCATTAGCAAAGCCGCAGCAGGAGCAGGCCAAGCCCGATATCACGAGCGTCGTCAAAGTGGTGAATGTGCTTGCCACCGTACGGAACAAGAAAGGCGAAATCGTTCGCAGCCTGACCAAGGATGATTTCACCCTGGATGAAGACGACCATCCGCAAACGATCAAATACTTCATTCAGGAAAATGATCTTCCCCTGACAGTCGGACTGCTCGTGGACACGAGCCTCAGCCAGAGGCATGTACTCAGCGCGGAGCGCACAGCAAGCTACAGTTTTCTCGACCACGTACTGCATGAGGACAAGGACAGAGCATTTGTAATTCACTTCGATCGCGAAGTGGAGATGCTGCAGGATCTGACGACTTCGCACAAGAAACTCGAGGCGTCACTCGAACTGCTCGAGACGCCGGACGACGGAGGCAATTCGGGAAGTTACGGGCACGGGTCTCGCGGTGGGGGTGGCGCCGGAACTCTGCTTTACGACGCCGTGTACCTGGCGTCAAACGAGGTGATGAAAAAGCAGCAGGGCCACAAGGCGCTCATCATCCTTTCCGACGGCGTGGATCGAGGCAGCAAGGAATCGCTTGAAAGCTCGATCGAGGCTGCTCAACGCAGCGACACTCTGGTCTACTCCATTCTTTTTGCCGACCACGACGAACACGGCGGTGGAGGCGGTTACGGAGGTCCCCGCATCGGCATGGGGGGAGGCGGACCCATGGGCGGTGGTGGGCCGGTCGGTGGCGGCGGCGGCCACCGGAGATACCCGCAGGAGGATCGCCCGGACGGCAAGAAGATTCTCTCGCAGATTTCCCGCGAAACAGGCGCTCGCATGTTTGAAGTTTCAAAGAAACTGCCGATCGAGAAAGTGTACGAGCAAATAGAAGAGGAGCTGCGCAATCAGTACAGCATCGGCTATACACCCGAGGGGATGGATGCTGCGCTCGGGTATCACAAACTTCACCTGACCACCAAACAGACCGACCTCGTGGTGCAAGCCAGAGACGGCTTCTACGCGGACCGCTAGCCAGCACGACCGGTAGAGTTGAGTGCCCATCGGGGCCACTATGCCGCAGTCTGTCTGGTGCAACGACGATGGCGCGGGCGGCACCGGGTTTGGCGGCCTTGATTACCTCGACTTAAACCACATGTTTACAGTCACATCCTCAGGAAAACCGCGGGGCGAACAAACCCCGATAGATCGGAAGTACCTGGCCTAAGGTACCGGTGAGCCATTTCCACAGCGGATGCCAGAAGCTACCTTGTGGGTGGGGAATCTAGCGCCAAACGGGGCAGTGGCGGAAGCCCGGCGCAATCTCTCACCATGACACTGACACCAGGCAGAACGTCCAACCTCCGGCTCCGAACGAAACTCGTGCTTTCGTTTGTGTTGATTATCGCCACGCTCAGCTCCGCCACGCTGCTTGCCGTCCGCCACGTCGCGAAAAAACACTTGCAACAGGAAATCGTGGCCGAGGCGCAGACCTCGACCCTGACGTTCATGGCCATGATTCATGAACATCAGCACGCGCTGGACCGCAAGGCGGATCTGCTTGCCACCCTGGCAAACTTGACCGGCTGGGATGAAGATACCTTTCAGCAGTCAACCGACGACCCATTCGAGACGGACGGCAGCGACCTGGTGGTTCTGGCGGACGGCAACCACCAGATCACGACGCTGCACACTACGAATCCGCGATTCACGACTGCGATTGCGCAGGAACTCCTTCTTAGCTCGCTGGCAAGAAAGAGCACGTCCGACTGGTGGTACGCGGGCGGCGCTCTTTATCAAGTCGCGATGCAGCCGGTCCACCGCCTGCCATCCCCGGATAACACGCAGCTGGGCACCGTCGTAGTGGGCCGCGAGATTGACTACTCCGCCGTTCACAATCTCGATCGAACTCGTTCCGCTGATCTCGCATTCACTTACAACGGAGTTGTGGTGACCAGCACGATGGGTCCGCTCGACGAACGCGATCTGAGTCAGCAAGCGCGTACTTTACAGTCATCGGGGCCAGTCCAGCTCGCGGACAAGCGATTTTATGCCATCTCCGTGGGACTAACCGATGGCGATGGGCCGTCTGCGCGATTGATCGCGTTGAAATCCTATGCTCGCGCCGAGGAGTTCCTGAGCGAGTTGAATCATCTCCTGGTCGGTCTGGCCGTGTTGGCGCTGGTGATCGGGACGTATCTCGCGCTCTTCATTTCGGATACATTTACACGACCACTCGCGAGCCTGGACAAAGGAGTTCAGGCATTGCAACGCGGCGACTACGCGTTCCCGCTCGAGGCCAGGGGCGGAGACGAGGTAGCGCACGTCACCAGAGCCTTCGACCAGATGAGGGGGACGCTCCAGAAAAACGAAGCGCAGAAGCGCCAGCTCGAGGAAGAGCTGAGGCAGTCCCAGAAGATGGAAGCGCTGGGCCGGCTGGCTGGCGGCGTCGCGCACGATTTCAATAACTTGCTCACGGTCATCAAGGGCCACTCCGAGCTCATCATCGAGCGGCTTCCTTCACAAGATCCCCTGCTCGGTAGCGGCCAGCAGATTCGGAAGGCAGCGGACCGTGCCGCATCGCTTACACGCCAGATGCTCGCGTTCAGCCGGCGGCAGGCACTGGAACCGACTGTCTTCGACATGAACTCGCTCGTTGCAGACATGTACAAACTGCTGAAACGACTCATCCACGAGGACATCGAATTTACATTCCGGGCCGGCGAATCGCTCGGCCGGATTAAGGCGGACACGGGCCAGATCGAGCAAGTTCTCTTGAATTTGTCCGTGAACGCTTCCGACGCCATGCCGCGTGGCGGAAAACTGGTAATTGAAACGAAAAACATTCAGGTAGACCCGCAAATGGCCAAATCTCTTCCGACAGTCGAGCCCGGCTCTTACGTGATGTTGGCGGTCACTGATACGGGCCTCGGTATGACCCCGGAGACAAAGGCACGCATTTTCGAGCCGTTCTTCACGACGAAGGAACAAGGAAAAGGCACGGGGCTCGGTCTAGCGACTGTCTACGGCGTCGTGAAGCAGAGCGGCGGATTCATCTGGGTGGATACCACGATAGGCGAAGGAAGCCGCTTCGAAGTTTATCTACCGCGTGTGGAACAAGACATTACCCCGTATCAGACGGAGGAACTGGGGCCGGTGCGAGCTCGCGCGGCGGGAACAGTTCTCCTCGCAGAAGACGAAGAGGCAGTGCGTTCGCTTGCCTTCGAATTTCTGACGGCGGCCGGGTATCGCGTGTTCGTTGCCAGTGACGGCGTAAAGGCGCTGGAGATAGCAGGATCTCTCGCCGAGCCGATCCATGTACTGGTCACCGACGTCGTAATGCCGCAGATGCGCGGGCCGGAGCTGGCGAAGCGCCTCAAAAACCTTCGCCCCGATCTCAAGGTCGTGTTCATGTCTGGATACCTCGAGCAAAATGAGGGCGGCGAGGACTTTACGGGAAGCGCTGCATTTCTACAGAAGCCGTTTTCGAAGGACGTTCTCGTGCGTCAGGTTGGCGCGGCTCTTCAGGGCGAAGCATCCACGGTTTCCGCCCTTCACATTGCTTAGAAGCCGAATTCTCCGCCAAGGAGTACGTCGCAGTTCTAATGCACGGTGATATCGACCGTTGCAGTGGTCCGCCCGAACGCGTTCGTAGCGTAGAGCGTGTAGGTGGCGGACTGCAGGGGCGTGACGACCACGCTGGTACCGCGCGTGGCGCCGATATCGGGCGAAACGATCAGATACGACGCGCCCGTGGCAACCCAGCTCAGCGTGACCGGAGTGCCCGCGGAAACGGACTGCGAGCTGGCCGTGAAGCTGGAGATGCTCGGCGCGGCGCCCGTAGGTAGAGTCGCAGAGGTGTAGATCGAATTCATTTCCACGACATCGAAATCCTGATTGGTGACGCTGCCGAGATTGTGCAGATCGTCATTGCTCCAGCGAGCGTCCGGCGCACCGCTGATAAACATGTTCGATCCGTTGTCGGCCATGATCAAGCCGTACTTCTTCATTGCGTTCAGGATGATTTGATTCGTGGCGGAAAACCCGGAAATATCGAAATTTGCCTTCAGGCGCAGCCGCATGCCCATCGGCGCGGCGTCGGCATTCGTGGAAGTAGCGGCCCAGTGCGAGGCCGGTGGCGTGAATGCGGCGCGGCTGAAATCCAGTGTAAATCGCAGCGCATGGTTGATCACGCCGGCGGCAACTTCGTCGTAGCGCGCGAGGCCAGGAAAAATCGGCAGGCCGGCTGCGTCGGCCGAAGTCCACGTATAGGGCCGTTGCTCGTCGGCAGTCAAGTCCCAGACGGCGGCGGAGCCTGCGTTCCACGCCGAGCCACTTGGAGACGCGTTGTACAACTCGTAGAGCCAGCAATTCGAGTTGTCGAGAATGAGGACGTGCTGATCGCCGCTCGGATTGGGATCTCCCTCAATCGGAGCGTTGAGCGGAATGGGCATCGGTCCGGGATCGCTTTCGTCGCCGAACTCGGTGAAGTTGATCGTGACGGGACCCTGCGTCGAGTCAACAACCTCATACGGGATGCCGATGATGGAGCCGTCAAACTCGCCAGAACCGAAATCAGGATGCAAGCCGACATTGCTGCCGATAAAATTGATGAGCGCGGCTGAATTCGGATCTACCGGTGCGTTCGAGATGTCCTGATTCCAAAGATTGTCCGAAGGGAACGGCAGGAAACCGCCGAGGCTGCCCTCCAGCCCCGTCTGCATCGCGCTGCATGCGAGAGCTGGTGGAGGCGGCGGATTGCCTCCACCAGACGTCACTTGCAGATTGATGGCGATTGAGGCGCTGCTGCCGGGATCTGGATTGACGACCGTGATCGCAAACGTACCTACCGTGGCGGCAGTGCCGGTGGCCTGCAGCCGCGTCGAGGTCGAGAAAGTCGTGTCCAGCGGCGCGCCCGCAAGCATCACCTGCGCTGCGTTCACGAAGTTGCTGCCGGTAACCGCGATCGAAAAAGCGCCTTGCGGCAAAGACATCGGCGAAATTGCGGTGAGTACTGGCGTCGGATTCCAAAGCGTGACGGCGCTCTGTCCGGCTGCGCCTGAGTCGGCCTTGCTGACCGCTTGCACCGTAACCGTGTTCGGATTCGGCAATGTTGCCGGCGCTGCGTAAACACCCGACTCGGTGATCGTTCCGGTCGAGGCGGTGCCCCCTGTGACGCCGTTGACTTGCCAGGTGACGGAATTGTTCGACGTGCCCGTGACCAAGGCAGTGAAAGGCTGCGCGAGACCCGCGCGGACCGCGATTGGATTCGGCGAAACCACGACCATCACTTGAGCCGGTGGTGGAGGCGGTGGTGGAGCGCCCGGCTCCCCGGGATGGCCCGAAGATGACCCAGCCACACCCGCACAGTTGGCCTGGAATAGCGCACAACCGAGCACAAGAAATAGGTGGAATCGTCGCATGATGGGCCCGCTTGTGTAGAGGAGAACTATCGCGCAGCGCACCGCCGCAAACTACTGTACGGAAGTACAGAATCAGGCCGGGCTGGCCCGGTCGGCCGTTACAGGACTCGCGCATAACGGAAGACGAAGACTATTGATTTAGCAGCGGGATGCTCGATGCTGCAGGAGGCAGCGGAAACGATTTGAGATACGTGTAGATATCCGTCAGATCCTGATCGGAGACGACTTTGGCGGTGTAAGGCGGCATCTGGCCGGTCGGCGCGCGAACGTAACGCAGGACCGCAGCGAGCGTAATCGCGGGAGGGCCAATGCGCGGCCCGGTGCCGGCGCCCGCACCCTGCCGACCGTGACATTCGAAACAGCCGTATGCGGTGAAGAGTTTCTTGCCGTTTTCGGCGTTGCCGGTAAGCGTTTCGCTGGCCGACGGCGGCGGAGCCACGGATTTCAGGAAAGCGTAGATATCGCTGAGCTGCTGATCGGAGACCGCTCCAGCGCCGAACGGCGGCATTTTCCCCGTCGGTTGGCGAACGTAGCTGATGAGCGCCGGAAGCTCGAAAGGCGGAGGCGAGATTTGAATGCCCATGGCCGTTCCCTGCCCCTGCCCGCCGTGGCACGCCACGCAGCCGGCGCTGGCAAAAGCGCGCTTGCCGTTGGCGACACTGGCGGCCGAGGCATCGCCGGATTTTGCAGCGGGCTCCTGCGCCGCAACGCGCGGGCAGGAAATCGGCAGCGCCAAGAAAAGTGCAAACACCATCCGATAGCGCACAGGTCTCTCCTTAACGCGGCTGCGTCAGCACGTCAACCAGCGCGGGGTCGCCGCCTTTGACGACTGCGATCGCGCGGCGAATCGCCGGCGCAAGATCTTTCGGATCGATGATGGGGCCTTCCGCATACAGGCCCATGCCCTGCGCGAGCTTTGAATAGTCAATCGGCGGATCCACGAGCACGCTGCCGATGCTGGCGTTGGTGATGCCGCGATTGTGCCGGTCGGCCATGATTTGTACTTGCATCAGCTCCTGATGGTACGCGCGGTTATTGTGCATGATGATCAGCAGAGGAATGCGGTGGTGCGCCGCCGTCCAGAGCACACCGGGCGCGAACATGAGGTCGCCATCGTTCTGGATGCTGACCGTGACGCGGCCGTGTTTGCGGTTCGCAAGCGCCGCGCCCACGGAAGCCGGAGCGCCATATCCCACGCCATAGCCTCCCTCGGCGCCAATATAGTGATAATGCTTGTTGAAATCCCACAGGCGCAGCGGCCAGCGGCTGACGAACTGGCAATTCGAGACGAGCGACCAGTCCTCGTCCTTGATCTGCGCCCAAATTTCCGAGGACATGCGAGCGGTGCTGATCGGGCTGGCGTCCCAGCCTGATGCGGCGGCTTCACGCCCTGCCTGCATCGCCTGCTGATGCGCGGAGGCGTGCTTTGTGCCGCGATCTGCGAACGTGTGCTTGCGGTCATCCGTGATCTGGCGCTTCACCGCTTCGATGAGCGACGGCAGAGTGGCTTCAGCGTCCGCGGCGATCGCAATATCAACCGGCGCGTATCGCTGGAAGTCCTGATAATTGCTCTTCATGTACAGGTCGTTGGCGGTAATGCTCACGAGCTTCGTCCCAGGCTTCGTAGCCGGTCGTACAACCGGATGCAGCTGCCCGCCCACTGAGTTCACGGTGCTCCAGAAATCCGTGAGCTCGAGTCCGGCGATGACATCGGCATTCGCGATGGCCGCGCCTCCCCGCTCCGTGTGATTTAGCGGATGGCGCGTCGGGAAGTTCATCCGTCCATTGCGATCAACGACCGGTGCCTGAAGCGCTTCAGCCAACTCGATCAATCCCGCGAGTCCGGCGGGAGTTCGCGCAACACGATCGGTGACCAGCACGGGATTCTCAGCGGCGACCAGAAGCCGCGCGACTTCCGCTACGGCTCCGGAATCTCCGACCGGCGGCGACGTCATCGTGAGCTTCGGCACATTCAAATTCGCGCCGACAGAAACCGCGGATTCCTGCAACTCGTGGTCCGCCACCAGCGCGACGGGCATCATCGGGGGGGTAGTGGCGATCTTGTAGGCACGCACAGCCGATTCCGAGAATCCCTGAAGCGACACGGGGCGATCGTCCCACTTCACGTAATCGCGGATCATCGCCGCGGGATCCTGCGCGCTGTGCGTCCAATCCACTTGCCCGAAGCGCTCAGCAGTGTCACCAAAATTTCCGAGAATGATGTAGACAGGCACGCGATCGCAGAACGCGTCATAGATCGCCATCGAGGCGTGCTGCAATCCGACTGTGCCGTGAACGCAGACGAGCAGAGGCTTGCCTTCGATCTTCGCGTAGCCGTGACCCATGGCGACCGAGGACTCTTCGTGGCAGCAGGTTATGAATTCGGGGGCGCGGTTGCCGCCGTAGTTGATCAGCGATTCGTGGAGACTGCGGAAACTGTTGCCGGGATTCGCGCAGAGATACTCGAAATTCAGAGTCTTGAGAACGTCCACCATGAAATCGGAGCCGGGGCGATCTACCGTTACCACTTCAACGCTTGGCGTCGCATCCGGCTGCGCCCTCAAAAGCGGCGGAGCCCCGGCGGTGCGAGGCGATTCCGGCGGAGCGGCGTTCGCTGCGGCCGGATGGACCACCCATGCGGCGGTGCCCGCTGCGGCTACCCTCAGAAAATCGCGGCGATTCACCCGACCCTTTTTCGACTTTCGCACAGCGGCACCTCCTGATCTACGCCGGAGAGATTACTCCGATATGGGATTTTGCGCACCACTCACTTCGAAGGTCGCAATCCCTGGCGCCGGTCGGCAACCCAACCCAAGAAGCGTTCCAGCCGGGCGCGCTCGCGCCACAGGAGAGCAAAGAACTGCCCCGCGCTCAAGTTGGCAGCTTGGTGACCGAAAAATGTTTCCATGCGCCATTGTATGTAGGGCGATTTCCACGGAGTTAGGCGATGGCCCTTGGAGATGATCCAGTAGTAGCGCAGGGCGTTCAGCATCGAGTCACGCCAAACGCCGGACCCAGAGGCGCTCGGTCGCGGGCTTGCCGAGATGGATGCGCACGGAGCCGTGGCCCGCGACCGTGAGCGACATCGTCTCGTCATATTCGCGCTCGAGTACACGGACGCGCGCCGTCGGACGCAGCTGGCGCTGCTCGAGGAATTCGAGGAATGCGGGATCCTTCTCGTATACGCGCAGGATTTCGTACGTGTGGCCGACCTCTGTCTCGGAAAGTTTTACCGCGCCGTGTTTGCGGCGAAGCCGAGACATCCCGCCGAAAAGCGGCACGCCGTGCGGGCAGCGACTATCGCGGCCAAAACGCGCGAGAAGCAACCGCGCGACCTCGGGAGAGATACCGTGCTCGAGGCGTTCTGCCTCTTCATGCGCGCGCGACCATTCCAGGCCAATAATTTCGGTCAGGAGCTTTTCGGCGAGACGGTGGCGCAGCACCAGATGCTGGGCCGCTCCCTTGCCCTTGGCGGAGAGTTCGATGCGTCCCCCGCGACGAACGTGGAGATACCCGGCGCGAGTCATTCGCTTCAGCGCAGCAGTGACGGCGGGAGGAGTGACGCTGAGGTCTTCGGCCAGCCGCGCGCTGATCGGGACTTGTTCTTCCTGAACAATCTCCCAGATCGCTTTCAGGTAGTCCTCCTGCGAGACGCTGGTTTGTTCGCGGCGCATGTGATTTGGCGCAGCAAGTCTACAACAACGGGCGCATTTCGTGACGCAGCGAACGCGGATTGGGATGCCGCGCTGAAGACCGCGGCGCTACATTCAAGTTCTTTTCAGTCGTTTCACGGAATCGTCAACACGACTTTGCCGAACTGCTCGCGGTTTTCAAGGCGCCTGTGAGCATCGGCAGCGCGATCGAGTGGCATGACGATGTCAATCACCGGCCTCAGCAATCCGCGCTTGAAAAGCTCGAGGAGGGAATAAAGCTCCGACTTGCTCCCCATGAACGAACCCAGAATCGAGAGCTGCCGCGCGAAGAGGTAGCCAATATTCAACTTTCCCTCGAAGCCGGTGGTCGCTCCGCAAGTAACCAGGCGGCCGCCGGGCTTGAGACTGAACACGCTCTGCTCCCAAGTGGACCGTCCGACGTGCTCGAAGACGACGTCCACGCCGCGCCCTCCCGTCAAACGCTTCACCTCGCGCGCGAATTCTCCTGTATGCAGAAGGGTTTCGTCGGCGCCAAGCTGCCTCGCTTTCGTAAGCTTCGCCTGGGATCCGGCCGTCGCGATTATGCGTGCGCCGGTCACCTTCGCGATCTGAATCGCGGCGCTGCCAACGCCGCTGCCTGCGGCGATCACCAGCACTTCTTCGGACGGCCGAAGCTGCGCGCGTGTAAACAGCATGTGCCACGCTGTGAGAAAAACGAGCGGGATTGCGGCAGCTTCCTCGAACGTGAGATTGCCTGGAATCGGGATCACGTTGACCGAGGGCGATCGCACGAACTCCGCGTAACCGCCCGGTATCGTAGACCCGAAGAGTGCGTACTCTTTGCAGAAACTGTCGCGGCCGGCGACGCAATGCTCACACTGTCCGCAGGATACTCCCGGCGCTAACAAGACTCGGTCGCCCACCCGGACGTGGGACACGCTTTCTCCAATTTTCGCGACTTCGCCCGAGATATCGCTGCCTGGAATATGTGGCAGTGGGACGTTTCTGCCGGGAAGCCCTTTGCGAATCCATAAATCGAGGTGATTGAGTGCGCACGCCCGGACGCGAACCAGCACGTCGCGCGCGCCTATAGGCGGCTCGGGCACATCGGTGTAACCCAGGACTTCGGGGCCGCCGTGCTCCCGGAGAATCATTGCCTTCATGGGAAGCTCTCGCTCGATTGAAACGCGGGATAAATTAGCATCGCGCCCTCGCCGTGTCCAGCCGGCCAGAATTCACCCGAGGGACGAAGGGATCGCGGGGTCAGGGTTGAGGAAGCCACAAGCGGCAAAACCGTTACCACAGAGGCCGCGGAGGACCCGGAGAAAAACCGCGAAAGCCAGCGACGACGACGCGCTTACTTCAGGCTCTCGATGAATTCGAGGCGGTTGCCCCAGGGATCTTCGGCGTAGAACCGCCGCGATTCCAACGGAGCGTCATCGTCAATGACGGTCGCTCCGTGTTTGTGAAGTAAATCCCGAAGACCGTCGAGGTCGTCGACCGCAAAAGCGGGGTGGGCTTTCTTGGCCGGGCGAAAATCCCGCTCGACGCCGATGTGAAGCTGCTGGCCGCCACACTGGAACCAACAGCCGCCGCGTGCGCGGAGCACCGCAGGTTTCTCGAGTTCCTTCAGGCCAAGAACCTCGCCGTAAAATTGCCGCGCAGCCGCTTCGCATCCCTCGGGAGCCGCAATTTGGATGTGGTCCAGTCGAATCGCGCGAACTACGGTTCGGGCCGCGCTTTGGGCCGTTTGATCTTTCAAAACGTATTCCGCATGCCCATGCTCAGAGGCCATAAAGAGCTCGCGCGGGCTCAGCTTTGGCTACTTTGACGGGCTCCGTGTACCGTCTGATGTCTCCGCCGCCCAACCGGAGAATGTCTCGATGAATTCGGTCTGTGCCACCGCGCGATCCGGTAAAACCAACTTCCTTCAGCAGGCCGTGGATCGTCCCACAATACGATTCTGCGAACAACTCCGACAATTTCGCCGATGCGGCGTCTGAAAGTTTGTCTTCCTGGGCCATCTTGAAGTCATGGTCCCACATTCCACCGGTCGATTTCAAACGGAACTCCCTGTTCGCGACAATGAATTGACAGCGTGCGCAGGGCAAAGTACGCTCGACAAAAGAGCATGGACCTATTCGAAGAGATCGTGCGGATGCGACGGGCGGGCGAGCGCGGTGCGCTTGCGACAATCGTCCACACCAATGGCTCCATTCCGAGCTATGAAAGCTCGCGCATGCTGGTGCACGAGGACGGCTCGATCGCCGGAACGATCGGCGGCGGCTGCGTGGAAGCGGACGTGTGGGCGGCGGCAAAAGAAGTGATGCAGGTCGAGCAGCCCCGAAAGATGACATTCAACCTGAACCACGAAGCAGAATACGACGCCGGATTGATTTGCGGCGGCACGCTGGAAGTTTTCGTCGAGCCGATTCTGCCGCATCCGACGCTCTACATTTTCGGCGGCGGGCATGTGTCGTCGGCTGTCGCGCGGGTAGCCAGCAGCGCCGGATTCGCGATTGGAATCGCGGACGACCGTGGCGCGTTTGCGAATGCCGAACGGTTTCCCATGGCCGGTGAGATTTACACGACGTACGAAGACGCGTACGAGAAGATCAAACCGAACGCGTCCAGCTACCTGCTGATCGTGACGCGCGGCCACAAGGACGACATGCGCGTGCTCGCGTGGGCCGTGCGAACCGCGGCGCGATACGTCGGCATGATAGGGAGCAAACGCAAAGTGATTTCGGTTTACAAGGCTCTCGAACGCGAGGGCTATTCCGCCGAAGAGTTCGAACGAGTGCACGCACCCGTGGGCCTCGATATCGGCGCGCTCTCGCCCGAGGAAATCGCCGTCAGCATCGCGGCGGAACTGATCGCCGTGCGCCGCAACGCGCAGAATCTACCGCATAAATCCGTCAAACTCGCACACGCAGCAGCCCTCCCCCACGATTGATTCCGAGATGAACCCCGCCGCGGCCGACCGCACCAGACCGCTTGCAGCGGTCATACTCTCGGGCGGCGAATCCCGGCGCATGGGCGCTCCCAAGGCGCTGATTCAATATCGGGGAAAGACCTTCGTCGAGCATTTGTTCGAAGTGACGCGACACCAACGAGTGGGCTTCACCCGAATCGTCCTGGGCGCGCATGCGAATGAGATCCAAGGGAAACTGACCGGTCACGCCGCCGAGATCGTAGTGAATGCGGATTGGGCGAACGGACCGCTCTCTTCGATTCAGGCCGCGATGCGAAGCCTGCCCGAGAGCGCAACGGAGGGGATGATTCTCTGCCCCGTGGATCACCCCATCGTTTCCGAGAAGTTGATCGCGAAACTTATCGAAGAATTCGATTCGAGCGGGAAATCGATCGCGTTGCCCACCTATCATGGACGGCGCGGGCATCCCGCAATTTTCCGCGCGAGCCTATATCGGGAATTGGTGGAGGCTTCGCTCAAAGTTGGCGCGAGGCAAGTCGTCTGGGCGCACGCAAAGGATGTCAGCGAAGTTACGACCGAAGAAGAAGGTGTGGTCCTCAATATCAACGATCCCGCGACACTCGAGCGGGCGCTGAGCCGGCTGGGCGCGCGCTAGAACCTCCCATTCCCAGATGCTTCAGAGTTTTCGAGTGAGCGCGGCCACCACGTCCGTGCAAAGCTGCGCAGCATGAAACGACGCGGGCGGAAGTCCACCGAGTGCATCCGATATTTGTTCGGGGGTAATGCCGCGCGCTTCCGCGGGCGTTTTCCCGCTCAAGAGGTCCGTTAGCACCGAACTCGAAGCGATTGCCGCAACGCAACCCTGGGTCCTGAAACGCGCGGCCACGATCCGACCGCCGTCGAGCCGAACCGCAAGGCGCAGAATGTCGCCGCAGACAGGATTCGTCCCTTCGACCGTCGCAGTTGCGTCCGGAAGATCGCCCGGGTTATGAGGACTTCGGAAATGCTTGAGGACGGCTTCGTTGAACATCATCGACAGTATAAGGCAGAGTGGCTAACACTCAAGGGGCGCAGCGGCATCGGTAATGCGCCAGATTGCTCACTTTCTTGCGGCCCTTGACCTTTCGCTTTTCCTCTGAATGTGATTGACACAAAGAGGCTTACGGAGATACCTTTGAACTCCTAGCCCATGTTCCTCGTCAGGCGCGGGGGGCATCGTTTAATTCGCCTACATATCTTTTCAGGAGAGACTACAGATGCGACGACTCGGATACTTTTTCACCCTTGCGATGGCCATCGCGCTGGTTGCGACCTCCGGCTTCGCGCAGGATGGGAAGCTGAAGATCAAGGTCACGCCGAAACAGGCGTACGTGTTCGTGGATGGAAACGCCATCCGCGAAGGAAACCAGTCCATCCCCCTCAGCCCGGGCAAACACACTGTGGTCGTGGTCAACTACGGCTACAAAATCTCGACGCAGGACGTCACCATCGAAGCGGGCAAGTCCACGCCGCTCGAAGTGAAACTCGACTCCTACGGCGGCACCGTCAGCGGCCCATTTGGCGACGTGGAACTGAAAGGCGATGAGCGCGCCGCGGTTCTTTCCAACGGCACGACGCCCGGATATTTCGTCGGGCACGTGGACGAAATGAACTTCGACTGGATCTGGCATCAAAACCTGCTGCTGCCGCCGGGCACGCATCACCTCACTGTGACGCATCACGGCAAGGATGTTTGGTCCGGCGACGTAACGGTGGTCGCGAACAAGAAGGTGATCGTTGACCTCGCCAAGGGTACGCAGAAGACTGTTGAGTGGACGCGCGGTGAGAAACTCAAGGACGTGCCACGATTCAAAGTTGGCATCGCGAGCGCGCAGATCGCTGTAGCGCCGGTGGCGGGAAGCTTCAGCTCCTCGACCGCGAACATCAACTGCGGGCAGTCCTCGACTCTAACCTGGCAGACGACCGAAACCGTGGACGCCAACATCAGCGGCATCGGCACAGTGCAGCCGAGCGGCAGCCAATCGGTCTCGCCGCACGCAACGACCACGTATGACTTCACGTCCGCGGGCCCCGGTGGAACGATCAAGGGCTCGAGCACGGTGAACGTCAACACGAAGGTCGACGCTAGCCTGTCAGCTAACCCATCTGAAGTTCACTACCGCAAGATCGGCGACAAGGTCATCACCCAGGATTCCTCGACGGTGACCTGGACGACCTCGAATGCTGACAGCGTGACCGTGGATGGTCAGAAGGTAGAGATGAATGGCAACGAAACCGTGAAGGCCGAGCCGGCGGATTCATCGCAGGTTCCCGACGGTGGACAGCCACGCACGATTGACGAGACGAAAAACTTCACCCTGAACGCGACGAACGTCTGCGGCGGATCGGCGACGCAAACTGCGGGAATGCACATCACCGGTTCGATCGAGCCGATTCCCGCCGTCACGCTGCAAAGCGTCTTCTATCCCACAGACTATCCCGACAAGAAGCATCCGCAGATCGGACTTGTCCGCAGCCAGCAACTCGCTCTCGCGACCCTGGCCGGCGGGTTCAAGAAGTATCTCGAATACGATCCGGATGCGAAGTTGTCGGTTGAAGCCCATGCGGATGATCGCGGCTCAAAGCCCTTTAACCAGGACTTGAGCGAGCGTCGCGTCGAGCGGATCAAACAGTACCTCGTTGACCAGGGCATCTCGGCGGACAAAGTTGAGACCGCAGCCTATGGCAAGGAGCAGCCGCTCGCCAAGGACGCCGTCAGCACACTCGAAAGCACGAACCCGAATGCCCCGCCGAAGGCGCGGCTCCGAGACAAGCGTGCCGATTGGCTGGCGTACAACCGTCGCGCGGATATCGTGCTTCTGCCCTCCGGCAAGAAGTCGGCGCAGTTCTTCCCGCACAATGCCGACGACTCGAAGCTGATCTGGCAGGTGCCGAAGCCGCCGCTCGCGAAGATCCAAGCGGATCAGTAGCGGATAAGGAAACGAAGCAACACGCCGGGGAGCGGAAGCCCTCCGGCGTGTTTTTGTTTTTGACCGCCTCGAGAGACGTAACTTCCGGGAGTGGACGCCATGCTTACCGTAGTCGCAGCGCTCATCGAACACGAAGGCAAGCTGCTCGTGTGCCAGCGGCGGCGCGACTCCAGATTCGAGTTCCTGTGGGAATTCCCCGGCGGCAAGCGCGAAGAGAGCGAGACGCTGGAGGCGGCTCTTGCGCGCGAGCTACAAGAAGAACTGGGCGTCAAGGCGACCGTTGGCCCGGAAGTTCACCGCCTGCGCCATCAATATGCATTGACCGGTGTCCCGTTCGAATTAGTTTTCTTCGCCGCCAGCGCCCCGCCGGGCGAGGTAAGGAATCTGGAGTTCGAACGGATCGAGTGGCGCGAACCGAATTCACTGCCGGAGTTGAATTTCCTGGAAGCTGACCGCGATCTGATTAACAAACTGGCGAGCGGTGAAATTCGAGTTCCGCGGATGGGCTAGGACTTCTTCGCGCCGAAAATCTTGCGGACAATCATCGTGACTGGATCGTAGAACTCGTCGACGACGCGCTCCTTGAGCGGAATGATCGCGTTGTCGGTGATGTGGATTTCCTCGGGGCAAACTTCGGTGCAGCACTTGGTGATATTGCAGAAACCGATGCCGAGCTCTTCTTTCAGCATTCGCGTGCGATCCAGTGCATCGAGCGGATGCATTTCAAGCCCCGCCACTCGGACAAAGAAGCGCGGCCCGCCGAACTGTTCCTTCTTGTCATGATCGCGCAGGACGTGGCAGACGTTCTGGCACAGAAAACACTCAATGCACTTGCGGAACTCCTGCACGCGGTCCACGTCGGGCTGAAACATTTTCCATTCGACACCTGGGCGTGGCTGGAAAGGCGAAATCTTCTTGTTAACCTTGTAGTTCCACGAGACATCGGTGACCAGGTCCTTGATCACTGGAAACGCCTTCATCGGAAATACCGTTACGGGCTGATCGGTCGGCAAGGAATCCATGCGCGTCTTGCACATCAGGCGGGGTCTTCCGTTTACTTCGGCCGAGCATGAGCCACATTTCGCAGCCTTGCAGTTCCAGCGAACCGCCAGGTCCGGCGACTGGTGCGCCTGAATCGAGTGAATGGCGTCGAGCACGACCATGCCTTCGGTCACGGAAACTTGATAGTCCACCGCCTGCCCGCCTTCGCGGTCGCCCCGGAACACTCGCATGGTTACGTCTGCCATCAGGAGCCTCCGCCCTTCCCTACTGATCTTCCGCCAAAACTTGCGCCAATTCGGCCGGCATATCGCCGCGCGGCACTTCGAACCAAGTCATCGCGCCGCCTTTTTTTGCGATCGCGAGATTCTTCTTGCCCCATGCATCTTCCGTCTTCGGAAAATCGAGACGGCTGTGTGCGCCACGGCTTTCCGTGCGCGCCAGCGCCGCGTGCGTGCACGCCTCGGAAACCGTGAGCATGCACTGCAAGTCACGCGACAAATGCCAGCCCGGATTGAACAGACGCGATCCCTCGACGCGCAGCCTCTTCGTGCGCTCCTTGAGTTTCTCAAGTTCCGCTAGCGCCTCGCGGAGATCTGCGTCCGTCCGGAAGATTCCAACCAGGCGCTGCATCAAGTCCTGCAAATCGTGATGAATCGTGTAGGGGTTTTCACCCTCGGTGCGGTCGAATGGCGCGAGCGCCTGTCGTTCGGCTTCGTCAATCTGCGCGCTTTCGAGCGACGCCACCGCTGGCGTCTTTTTCGCGTGCTCCGCGGCGGCCAGTCCAGCGCGCCGGCCGAAAACGAGCAAATCCGAAAGCGAGTTACCGCCCAACCGATTCGCGCCGTGGAGCCCACCCGCCGCTTCGCCCGCGGCAAAAAGCCCCGGCACGGACGACTGCCCCGTTTCCGGGTCCACTCGGATTCCACCCATCACGTAATGGCAGGTCGGCCCCACTTCCATCGGCCCCTTCGTGATGTCCACGTCCGCCAGTTCCTTGAACTGGTGATACATGCTGGGCAGCTTCCGCTTTACGTATTCGGCGTCCTTGTGCGAAATATCCAGAAACGCGCCGCCGTGGGGAGTCCCGCGCCCCTCCTTCACTTCCGTGTAGATCGAGCGCGCTACCACGTCGCGCGTGGAGAGCTCCATGCGCTTCGGATCGTACTTCTCCATGAAGCGTTCGCCATTCTTATTGCGGAGAATGCCGCCCTCGCCTCGCACGGCTTCGGTAACCAGAATTCCCTGCACTCCCGGCGGCCATACCATTCCCGTCGGATGAAATTGCACGAATTCCATGTCAAGCAGCTCCGCTCCCGCCTCGTACGCGAGCGCCATTCCGTCGCCGGTGCACTCCCAGGAATTCGAAGTCACCTTCCAGGACTTCCCGATGCCGCCCGTGGCGATCACGACTGATTTCGCCTTGAACGTGACGAAGCGGCCCGACTCGCGCCAGTATCCGAACGCGCCGCAAACTCGATTGCTTTCCATCAGCAACTTGGTGATCGTGCACTCCATGAAGACGTCGAAGCCCAATTGCACGCCGCGATCCTGCAGCGTGCGAATCATCTCAAGCCCGGTGCGGTCGCCGACGTGGCAGAGCCGCTTGAACGTGTGGCCGCCGAATGCGCGCTGTAGAATGTCGCCGCTCTCGGTGCGATCGAATAGCGCGCCCCATTGCTCGAGCTCGCGCACGCGATCCGGAGCTTCCTGCGCGTGAAGTTTCGCCATCCGCCAGTTGTTCAGGAGTTTTCCGCCGCGCATCGTGTCGCGAAAATGCGTGCGCCAGCTGTCCGCCTTGTCCACGTTGGCCATCGCGGCAGCGAGACCTCCCTCGGCCATCACGGTGTGCGCCTTGCCCAGCAGCGATTTGCACACCACGCCGACTTTAGCGCCTTGCGCCAACGCTTCGATGGCGGCTCGGAGGCCAGCGCCGCCTGCGCCGATGATCAATACATCGTGGTCGTGGGTTTCGTACTTGGAGTTCGCGGTCACAGCAGTCGGATGTCCTTCAGCGCGCCGGTAGCGACGAGGCGGATGTAGAGGTCGGTCAGGCCTACGGAGATCATGCTCACCCAGGCCCAGAACATGTGGTGTTCATTCAGCTTCGTAACGCCCCGCCACGCTGAATGGCGCGGCCCGCCGAGCGCCGAGCAGGAAAAGCAGTCGAGCTTGCCGCCGATCAGATGTCGCCAGGAGTGGCACGAAAACGTGTAGACCGTCAGCAGGACAATGTTGACGAACATAACCACCGTGCCGACGCCAATGCCAAACTTGCCGCCGAAATCGAACGCGACGATTGCGTCATACCAGAGGAACGCGATGAAAATTACCGCGATGTAGAAAAAGTAGCGGTGCACATTTTGCAGGATGAATGGAAACGCCGTTTCGCCGCGATACTTGCGTCCGCCGCCTTCGCTCACCGCGCACGCAGGCGGGTCCAGCAGGAAGCCGCGATAAATTGCCTTGCGATAGTAATAGCAGGAAGCGCGGAAGCCCAGCGGTCCCACGAGAATCAGAATTGCCGGCGAGAACGGCCACCAATGATGCTGCGGATCAATCAGCGGCGAATAGAAAGGCGAGAGATACGGAAGCCCCAGCTGATAGCACTCGTAGAATTGCCCTTCGAAGGCACGCCATGTGGTGTAAATGCCGAAGGCGCTTATGACGATAATGAACGGCAGATTTTCGATCCACCATGCATCGCGCCTTTGCGTAGTGCCGAAACGAGTCAGACCCTTTACAGTCGAGGAATCCGCCACTCTGTTGTACACCCCCCAAACACAAATAGAATATTCGAGAAAACTGTTTTTGCAAATAACAATCGCGCAGCTTCTCGGCAACGAAGGCTAGCTGAATTTGAACGGGATGGCCGTCGCAGCCGATACACTCGCGGTTTATAGCTTCGCGAGAGAAGAGAAGATGCCCCGTCGCCCCTGGCCCAAGGGACAGGTGCGGCCCGCGATACACAGGTTGACAGCTTGCTTGACCGCTTGATTCAGCCCCGATAACGTAACCATATTGCTATCGACGCGACTGGAGATTCCCGATGAAAACCTACCGCTCGGTCGGGTGGGTCCTGCTGCCTATCGTACTGCTAGGCTTCGGGCCGGCACCGGCTGCACTCGCACAGTCGGCATCCGCGCCACCTGCGCAGACTCCGGCACAAACGCAGTCACAATCGCAACCTTCGTCCCAGACGTCTTCGGAGCCGGCGGCGCCAACAGGCTCCGGGAACCAGCCACAATCGCTCGCTGACGCCGCACGCCAGGCAAAGGCCGAAAAAGACAAACCAAAAGCCAAGAAGGTCTATACCGAGGATAATCTGTCTAGCATCCACGGAACGATTTCCGTGGTGGGTGATGGATCTTCCGGCGGCGCTTCCGGCAATGGCAATTCAAGTGAGGGCGCCAACCGAGGTGCTCCCTCCTCCGGCAACAACAGCGAAGCATATTGGCGCTCGAGGGCGCGCGCGATCAAGGACCAGATTGCCGCAACCGATCAGCAGATCGCTGACGTGAAGGCGGAAATTGCCAAGGCGGGGCCGACTTCTTTCGATCCTTCGTCTGGACTTTCGCAGGGCGTAATCATCATCCACGACCGAAATGCGGAAGTGAAACAGCTCGAGGATAGAAAGAGCAGCCTCGAACGACAGTTGGACGACCTCGCCGACGAAGCGCGCAAAGCCGGCGCGGATTCGGGCTGGGCACGCTGACAGATTAGTCCCGGTGCACGGTATTCGGAGAAAAACCCGGGTGGCAAACAGCGATGTATTCCGCGCCTTCCGGCGTTGAATACTGCACCCACTCGCCGCGATGCGCGATCACAGCCTGGCCCGGCCGCACGTCCATACTTCCGCCCTTGTGCGTTACCCGCAGCGCGCCCTTCAGGACGACCGTGTATTCATCGAACTCCGGCGTCTGCCCCGCCTCCAACCACCCCGCGGGACTTCGCATGTGCGCGACGCTCAGGGTCTCGGTCTTCGAGTTCACGCGCCCGACAAATTCTTCAATGATCTTCGGTTTCGTGCCCGCGGCTTCAATGCGTGCCGGTTTTTCGATCAAGGTTGGCATCATTTCTCCCGGACCTGCGTTGTTTCGATCAACGTCCCGTCTGCGATCCTGATCGGTTTTGTGCGGAGGAAGTAGAGAAAATTTGTCTTCTGACAGCGCAAGCCGAGATCCTCGCAGGCAATGTAAAGAATATCGCATTTCACTAGAATGCGACGTTTCTTACGAACATTTCGAGGTAAGAAATCGCGCGTGTCCCGTGGGATGTCGCCAAAGATCTCGAGCAGGACAACTTTCGCTGGACTTCTCTTCCTATGCAAACGCGTCAACACTTCACCGCGTTGGTCGCTTCGCCCCTTGTGGAGCGCGGACGACGCGAATCATTGCCTTTCGCCACGACCGAACGAAGTTCGGGGCGCGTCATTGGCACGACTCAATTGATGAACATCGCTTTCAATCATCGCCGGGTTGAAGTCGGATCAACTTCGATTATGCCGACGTTCGACGGCTACGCAGACCAGCGCGCGCGAATCACGCGTTGACTAAGAGATCGAATATCCGCCGTCAACCACGAGCGAGGCACCGGTCATGAAGTCCGACGCCCGCGATGCCAGGAAAATCGCGGTCCCCGCCAATTCCTCCGTCTCGCCCCAGCGGCCCGCGGGTGTCCGCTTGATCGCCTCCTGATAGAACGGCGTCAATTTGAACTGCGCGGTCAGGTCCGAATGGAAATAGCCGGGGACGATCACGTTCACTTGAATATTCGACGGCGCCAATTCGATGGCTGTGGATCTCGTCAGTTGTATCAAAGCGCCCTTCGAAGCGCTGTACGATGCGGCCACGGGATTCCCGAACAAGCCGTAGATGCTGGCAATGTTGATGATCTTCCCGGTTTTCCGCTTCGCCATGGAAATCCCGGCCGCCTGAGACAGCAGGAAGCACGCGGTCAGATTGATCTCGATCACGCGATTCCAGTCTTCGAGAGACACCTCGAGCGACGGCTTGATTAATCCGATCCCGGCGTTGTTGACCAGAATGCCGATGGGGCCAAGCTCCTTCTCCACACGGGCAATGGCTGGCGCGATCTGTGCCGCGTCCGTAATGTCGGCCTGGATCGCGATCGACCGCGCGCCCGCGGCCTGAAGCTCTGCGAGAACTTTCTTGTTTTTCTCCTCCTTGCGCCCGAGGATCGCCACCGACGCCCCTGCTTGCGCGAAGCCGAGCGCGATGCTGCGACCGATGCCGCCATTTCCGCCGGTGACGAGGGAGACGCGGCCTGTGAGATCAAAGGGATTCATCGCTGTCATCAAATCGCTCCGTGGTTTTGTGGGAACTAAACGAGACTACGTCCGCCATCGACCACGATCACCTGCCCCGTTACAAATTCGGCGGTTGCAAGATAAGCGGCGGCCGAGGCGATGTCGTCGCCCGTGCCCGTGCGATGCAGCGGCACGCGGCGGACATATTCTTCGTCCGGCGGATCGCCCGGGAATTGAATCGTGCCGGGCGCGATCGCGTTCACCAGAATCTCGGGCGCGAGCGCCCGCGCCAGGCACCGCGTCAGCATGATGGACCCGGCTTTCGAGACGCAGTAGTGCGTGTAACCCGGCCACGCAAGCAGGCCGCCGAGCGAAGCTAGGTTGATGATTCGCCCGCGGCCGTGACGCCTCATGATCGGCGCCGCAGTCTGCGCGCAAAGGAACTGCGACTTCAAGTTGGCGTTCATGACGTCGTCCCACTGCTCATCGCTGAGCGCCTCGAATTTCACGGGAAAGAACGCTCCGGCGTTGTTGACCAGGATGTCCAGTCGGCCGAATTCCTTCTCGACGGCCGCAAAAAGTGTGGCAACCTCCGCGCGCCGCGAGACATCCGCTTGAATCGCAACGGACTTAGCACCGAGGGACTGAATCTCGCGCACGACCGACTCAGCTTCAGGCTTCGACGTCCGGTAGTTCAGGGCGACCGAGGCGCCGTCTGCAACCAAACGCAGCGCGATGCTCCGCCCGATGCGCTTTGCCGCGCCGGTCACGAGCGCGACCTGACCTTCGAGCGGTTTCTGAAGCACCGAAAACTCCTCTTAAATGCAGACGGACACATTAGCATTAGCCGGGCTCGCCGGACACCCGGCATTTTTCCGGCGCGATTGCTTGACGGCGCCCCCTCGGCCATAATGCGCCGGTTCAGTACCGCTGTTCGGCGGGAGACACATTGACCAACCTAGAAGCAACGAGACCGGCGCGAGACATCCCGCCGCCGGAGCCCGACCTCACACCGTCCGAGATCGTCCGCCGTGCCGAAGCGATGCGCCCGACGTTGCGCGAACGCCAGAATGCTTGCGAGGCGGCGGGACAGGTTTCTGAAGATACGAACGATCAGTTCATCAAGGCCGGCTTCTATCGAATCCTTCAGCCGCGATGCTTCGGCGGCTACGAATTCGACCTACCGACTTTTCTCAAAGTGATGATCGCGGTTTCGCGCGGCTGCTCGGACAGCGGCTGGGTGCTGGCGCTGACGGCGGGCCACGCATTTCTGATGGCATCGTTTCCGGAGGCTGGCCAGCGCGAGGCCTTTGGCGACCGCGGTGAGTTCCGCGCTCCCAGCGTCGCCATGCCGGGAGGTTTCGCTCTTCCGGCCGACGGCGGCTATCGCGTCAAGGGCGCATGGGACTACACATCGGGTTGCGATCTGGCCACCCACTTTATCGGCGCATGCATCATCCAGAATCCCGACGCACGATCGCCGGGTGCCGGCGCCTTCGTCCTGTTCGACCGCGACCAATATCGAATCGTGGACAATTGGCACGTCATCGGCATGCAGGGCACATGCTCGCGCCGCGTGGTAGTCGAGGAGATGTTTGTGCCGGCGCACCGTGCGCTGGTGGTGTACGACGGGAAGGCTCAGTACATCCATCCGCGCCCGGGAAGCCTGCTCCACGCAAATCCCCTGTATCGCGGCAGAATCACTTCCCTGTTGGTCTCTGAAGTCGGAGCCGTCGCCGTCGGGATCGGCCAGGGGGCCCTGGACATCTATGAGGAAGTCCTGCGGACCAAGAAGGCCAGCTTCCCGCCGTTCCAAGACCGCGCCCATGAAGCCGAGTTCCAGCGCCATTTCGGCGAGGCTCAGTCGCTGGTGGACACGGCCGAGGCGGCGCTGCTGCAGATGGCGTCGGACTATACCGTGCGCGCGCGTCGGGATGCCGAAGAGGGAGTTCCCTTCACCGATGAGGATGACCGAAGATTTCTGCAGATCGAGCAACAGTGCGTGCGGCTCTGCTGGGAGGCGGTAGATCTGATGCTCCGGACCAGCGGAACCTCCGCTGCGGCCAAGACATCGCCCTTAGGGCGATACTTTCGCAATCTGGCAGTGATTCGAACCCACATCACGCTGCAGCATCACCACACGGCGGGAAATGCCGGGCGCTTGCACTTTGGATTGCCGGCGCTCAGCCGACTGTAGGGAAAGCCCACAGCCGCCGATTGCGCCTGAAGGCTGCGGCAGCGGGTTCCTTTCCGGTAATGCGTCAGGCGGGAGCTAGCAGGGCAGGCGCGAGGAGCGCAGGCAGGGCTAAAGGACGCCGACAGGAATCCATGGAAAGATTGCGAGTACTCCGCTTAGACCTATCAGAACGCGATACCGGCCTTTGCCCGCTATGGCCGCCACAATCGAATAGGAGAATAGGAAGATAGCAACATTGCTCACTGGATCTCGAACTCTCCAAGACTCACGAGTGAAATGGAACCGGAGCCAAATTACCCAGCCCCACCACAACACAGAATTGACAGTGCTAGCCAACAGCCCGGACAAAAAAAGTGGCGCGCCATTTGGGATGTTGAAATCCAGCTTGACGGGCCCAGGCCCACCACGCAAATCCCAAGGACACGGGCGGAGCTGCCAGCGCAGCTAGATAAAGAGAGCCAAAAGCCAATCTTGCCAGACCATTTTTCCAGATCTCCCATGCCATTGTCCCTAATTGTGACCCTTCCATGGGAAGAGCCTAGTGTGCCGGTCACCGAATCGGTACTGGAAGTGGACAGTGTAGTCACGCCGTAATGTTAATCGTGAGGCATCTACGGCTATCCCGGTATCGGAAACTGACCCACTGCCAAGGCTGCTGGTAGCTGGACACGCGAAACTGGGTTGCCCTATGCTTCGTAATCGGTTTGACTGAGACTTGGCGAGGAGGTGAGCCGTGCCCAATCAAATTGTGTGGTGCGACATTCCGGTGGCCGATCTCGATCGCGCGATCCGCTTTTATTCTGCACTCATCGGCCAGGCAGTAAGAAAACAGGAATATTCTGGCTTTGCCATTGGACTGTTGCCCGGCGGGGGGCCTGACTCCAGCGGCTGCTTGTACATCCCCGAGAACAACGACAACAGGCCCGGCGCGTCCGGTCCGCTCGTCTATATGAATTGCTCTGGCCGGCTCGACGACGCAATCGCGAAGGTCGAATCGCACGGCGGCAAAGTGGTCCAGGCGAAACATCAGATTGGGGACCACGGCTTTCGCGCCGTCATTCTCGATAGCGAAGGCAACCGCATCGCGCTGCATTCGATGTGAGAGAGACGGATAGCCAGAGACGCGGTTACGGTGGATGATGCGATGCGGGTGTTCGCGAAGTGTGCTTCTCTATGAAGCGACTGGGCTCTTTTCGTGTGCTTCGGCAAGAATCGCAGCGATGGTCGAGCGGTCGCGCCCTTCGGTTTTCGAGAGGTAGAGCGCCTGGTCGGCGAAGTGAAGCAGCTGTTCAGCCGTGGTGCCGTGGCCCGGAAACGCGGAAATGCCGATGGAAAAGGTGATTTTCCCCAAGACTCGGCCCGCGTGATTTACCGTCAATTGCTTCAGTTCCTCACGCAAAAGTTCCGCGCGCTTGTAGCCGTCGTCGCTCGACGCGCCGGCCAGAATCAGAGCAAATTCCTCTCCTCCAAAACGGCAGGCTACGTCCTGGCCGCGAGTCCGTTGGCTCAGAAAGTCGCCCAGCACTCGCAGCAGGGTGTCTCCTGCTTGATGGCCGAAAGTGTCGTTGAAGCGTTTAAAGTGGTCGATATCCATCATAATCAGCGATACGCACTGGTCGCTGCGGACTGCGCGCCGCAATTCCCGCTCCAGGGATTCTTCCATGTATCGGCGGTTAAACAGACCCGTCAGAGGATCGCGAATAGACTGGCTGCGAAGCACCTCGCGAAGCCGAAGATTCGCCAGCGCTAGGGAGATACGTTCTCCAACGGCGCCCCCCTGACGACTCAATGTTTCCATTCCCTGTTCGACAGAGGCGATTGAAGAATTGGGGCCCGCCGGCACTCGGCCCAACGACAATACTCCGAGTGTTTCGCCCTGCGCCGCCAGTGGCACGCAGACGTAGCCGCCGTCGAAAGTTGAACTGACGTGGCTACAACGCATGGGCGAGCTCGAATCATCAACGCGGTGAACTCTTCCGCGCCGGAGCGCCCAGCAACTGTCCGGCGCAAACGTTCTCTCGGTCGCGACCGCGTCACCCCAGGTGACCACAGCTTCCACAATGTTTCGAGACGCGCTGGTAATGCAGAGCGCTCCAGATCGGGACGAGAGAATCGCCGGCACGGCGTTTCCAGTGATTTCGTAGGCTTCCTCGACCGTCTGGCAAGATTGCAGAATGTCAATCAACTCGGTGATCTTGGCGCTTTCTCTCGCGCGCTGTTCGGATTCCTCGAGAGCGGCGCGCAGATTCTCGTGCGCCTCTCGCAGCGCTTCTGCCTCTCGCTGACGTGAGCTTATATCTTGCCCGACGCCAAAACTGCCGATGACGCGCCCATTCTCGTCCTTCACCGGTCCAACGCTCAGGAGCATCGTGAAGGTAGACCCGTCGCGCCGAAGTGAAAGGCACTCTCCCCGCCAGCCTCCGTCCTGAACGGACTTCTCACCGATCTCCTGCACCAATCCTGGAGGATTGTTTGGCGCAAACGCGATCCCAAAATGTTTCCCGACAAATTCTTCTCTCGAGTAGCCGAGGGCCTGCAGGAAAGTTCTGTTCATGAACGTAAGATAGCCTTCGGGATTGGCCATGCCGATCATATCGGAGCAATTTTCAACTGCTTGGGCCAGCAGGTGAATCTCTTCCGTCCGGTTGTTTCCCGTGGCGATCTTCTGCCGGCCGGGACGTTTCGAGCTACGCCTTTTCATCGCAGTTTTCCTGATGGAGCCCTGCCTACTGAATCGGCAAGAATCCGACGAAGAGTCATCGCACGTTCACCCTCCGATAATAGCTCAACTGCATAAATCCAAAACCTCATGTGCGTCAAGGGTTCCAGGTCGGTGACTGGTTCTCTGCGCGCTCGATGATTGTGGTGGCGACCTCCTTACAAAGTCGGCGTGCTGTGCTAGCTTGTCTCTGGCGAAATCAGACGGCAAGCGAATCCGTGAGGCAAAGAGGACACTCCATGAAACTCGATCTGCTGGCAATTGCGCCACATCCGGATGATGTCGAACTGACCTGCGGCGGGACGATGATCAAGATGGCGCAGGCGGGCTATCGCACCGGCATTCTCGACCTCACCCGCGGCGAGACCGGCACACGTGGCACTCCTGAGGGGCGGATCAAGGAGGCGGCGCGCGCCGGAAAAATCATGGGTGCCAAAGTAAGGCGAAATCTCGGCCTTCCCGACGCGCACCTTAAGGTGAGCGACGAGTACAAGGCCGCCATCGCCGAAGTAATCCGCGAGTTCGAGCCGCATACGGTCATACTTCCATACTGGGAGGGCCGCCATCCGGACCATTACACCGCCGCTCGGTTCGGGTACGAGGCCTGTTTCGTAGCAGGATTGAAAAACTATCCACTGGGAGGCGAAGCGTTTCGCCCTTTCAAGATTTTGTACGCAGCTGCCTACGCCGATGTCCGGCCAACCTTCGCCGTGGACATCACGAAACAATACGACCGGCGGCGGCGAGCGATCCTGGCGTACGGGTCACAATTCCGCCCGCCCGAACGCGATCGCAAATCGAAAGTGGCTCTGCCACTCGACGAACTCGAAGAGCGGATGGGCCTGCAGGCTCGTCTCTACGGACGGATGATCGGCGTGAAATACGCGGAAGGATTCGTCGTCAAGGAAGTGATGCAATCCGACGACGTGATAAGAATGCCCGTGCGATCCATGTAGAGCAACGCTGCAGCGCAAGCGGTCACACGCTGCTCCAGCCCGCCGAGAAAGAAAACGCCCCGGCAGAAACTCCCGCTGGAGCGTTTTTGGTTTTTCGGATTCGGTCTGACGCCCTAGAACTGGTTCCAGAGGAACTGGTTGTAAACCTCATGATGGAACTGAATTTCGGGCCCCTTGACGACTGTGCCCAGCAAGCGAGCGCAGCGGTCGGCGGAGGCCTGTTTGAGGTCAGCGTAACGGTCCCTCACGTCCGCACCGAGCAGCGTAGTCGTCCACTCTGCCTTCCGGAAATCATCCAGCGCGGTGTAAATATTGTCGGGTAGGTACCGCTTCGCCTGGCGAAGATTGGGAATTTTCGCCGTGGTTCCGTCGATCCCCGTCTTGAAGATTGTGTAGAGGACCATGTAAGGATTCGCGTCCGGAGCGACCGAGCGAACTTCAACGCGCATACTCTTGTCGTTTCCGATGGGGATGCGGACCATTGACCCGCGGTCAACCGCCGAGGCAATAATCTGGTTGGGAGCCTCGAAGTGCGGATCGAGTCGGCGGAACGCGTTGACGCTCGGATTGAGGGCGAGGCAAGTATCGTTGCCATGAGTCAGGATCCGGTCCACGAACGCCCATCCCAGTGCCGAAAGCATTTCCTCGCCGTTCGGATCCCAGAAGAGGTTCTTGCCGTCCTTCATTATCGAAACGTTGGTGTGCATACCGCTTCCGTTTACGCCGACAACGGGTTTGGGCAAGAACGACGCGGTCATTCCGAGGCTGGTGGCCACCTGGCGGCAGATCAACTTATAGAGCTGAATCTGGTCCGCCGCGGCTACCACTTCGCCGTATCCGTAGTTGATTTCGAATTGCGACGGCGCAACTTCCGGATGGTCCTTCTCGTTCTGGAAGCCCATGGAGCGCTGCACCTCTGCGACAGCATCAATGAACGTGCGCAGGGCATCGCCCGGGAGCGAGTGATAGTAGCCACCCGTATTCACGTACTCGAATTTCCCGGTCTCGGTATAGTGACGTTCGGCATCCACGCCTTTGAACAGAAAGCCTTCGATTTCGTTTGCCGCGTTGAGCGTGTAGCCGTCGCTCTTGTGCTTCCCTTCGGCGAATGCCTTCAAAATGCCGCGAATATCGGCGGCGTACGGACCGCCCTTCTTCTCGATCACTTCGCCGAAAACGAGCACTTTCCCGGAACCAAAGAAATCCGATGGCGCCCAGTAAAACGCGCCCCAATCCACGCCCAGGCGCAAATCGCTTTCGCGCTGCGCCGTGAAACCGCGGATCGAAGAGCCGTCGAATGTCAGGTTGTCCCAGCTCTTGATTAGGAATTTCTTGTCATAGTCGAGCATGTGCAGGCGGCCTTCGAGGTCGCTGAAACACAGCGTCACAGCCTTGATGCGCTTTTCGTCGGTCAGATACTTCAACCGCTCTTCCTGCAGCTTATGGCTTTCGACGCGATTCTTGCGCTGATCTTTTGCCTTAATGTTCAGATCTTCCAGCTCGCCATATGGCAGTGCCAAGAAGTTGCGAAGTTCGTTAGACATGAAGCTCCTTCGAAATTGGAATGAACTGCCCCTCGAATGAAACGCTTATGTTATATCGTTTGCGCGAACAGACCAAACGGCCCCGAATTCCTCCGGAAGGGTATCGTGCCGGTCTCCGAAACGTCAAATCCAAAAAGCTGATGCGACGAATCCAGAGTGTGTGGCATTCGAGCTCAGTTTCCGCCAGAACTCACACATAAGGCATAAAGAAATCTCGCGCACAAACTTGCGGGATTGCGGTTGCAGCACGTGACAACCGCTCCGTGGCCGGGAAATTCGCGCCGGTCGAATCTGATAAACTAGTTGCCGGGTGAAATACAGACGATGAGATTATTCGGCCGCAAATCCGCTGCCACCTCCCATTCCCGGCTCCTCCCGGCGAACGGCGAAGGGCGTCTCCGGGCTCCGTCCCGCCGGCTGACGCTGGATTTGGCGCGCGCGGAGACCTTGGCCTCCATGCTGGCGACGAGCCGCGCATCGCAGGTGATCGAGGTTTCGGACCTGCTCGCGGGAATGTACATCTGCAATTGGGATCGTCTGTCGGTGTATTGGGAACAGGAAAATCGCGAAGCGGTTGAGAACTTTCTGCGCGGCATTTGCCGCATCAGCCCTGAGAGATGGCACTCCTGGATCGAGATCTACGACGATTCACGCCGCACGAGCGAGCGCCGACAAGCCTGGGGCCCGTTGCGCAAGCTTACGAAAATCGCGCCAACCGAACCCGCGCTGCGGCCCTCCGCCGCCCTCGCCACGGTGCTGAAGCATGCAGAGGAGCTCGCGCCTTCGCGGGATTCCGTCGGAGACGGTCATCTGCCAATCTTAACCACTGAATGCGTTCTTCTATGCATCGTGCAGAGCTTCGGATCGGAAGTCAGTCGGAAACTCGCGGGCACGGGACTGGACGTCGGGCGGCTCGAACTCAATGCCCTGTTCCCCCGCCGCGGACCTCGCACCTAAACCTTCGTCCGCCGCCCGCTTCCGGTTTCATCAAATGATCATCTTGAATCGCGGCCAAAGGACTGTAAGCGGCGCGATCGGCTTACGACAAACATACACGGCAACGCGTTGCTCGTTGGGCATGGCATGTGGACTGATGATGGTCCCCGCGCGCTGGACTTCGCCGAACCATTTGATGAACTCGTCCGAACGCTCCCCGAAAATAATCATGCAAGCGCCCGAGTAGCCCCGCGGCCCCCAGTAAAAATAGCTGTTGTGACCGCTGAGCGCTTTCGGCAGACCGAGCACCGGCCCGTAGTGGTCAATCGCTCCGGCCTCGCCATAATTCCCGCCCAGGATTCCGCAATCGGCGCGATCGGCTTCGGGAAGGCCCCCATCAACTTGCGCGACTGTCGCGGCCATCGTGTCCCATCCAAACATATCCGCATAGAGCTGCGGAAGCGGAGCGTACACGGCGTCCCGCTCGGTCTTCACCGCGCCCGATGTCGGTAGAAACGCCGAATAGCGCATGAAAGTTTCGACTGGAAGCACCGGAACTCCAAACGGCACGGCAATCAATCCGCCAATGATGAGCAGCGCCGGGAAGGCGACTCGCAGCGCGCGCCGCCCAGTTGATTCAGAGACCTGTTCAAACGCAACTCCGCCGGCAGCCATCAGGAACGGGTACACCGGCAGAGCGTAGTAGGATTTCCCGCCGAGAAAAATGAAAACGGCTAGGACAATCACGTAGGTCCACCCGAGAAAGCGGAACGGCTTCCCTGCCCGCACGCAGAAACACCACGCCAATCCACCGAGCCAGACAGGCAGCGCGAGCGGATGCAGAAATATAATCTGTTCCCCAAGAAAACGTAGCGGCGAAATGGGAATGTTTTTGTAAAGCTGCGCGTTGCGCACGACCTCGATCTGCGGCCAGCCGTGGCGCGCTTCCCAGAGCAGGTTCGGCAGAAATATCCCCAGCGCGACGAGCCCTCCGATCCAAATCCAGCGCGACCGGAACAGGTGCATCTCACCGCCAAGCGCAAGTCCCGCCACAGTCGCAAAACCAAAGACGAGCATGGTGTGTTTGTTCTCTAGCCCCGCACCCGCGACGGCGCCGAATAGCAGCCACAGCTTCGGCGAAGCACCTCGAACGATCCGGACCACAATCCACGCGCAGAACAGCCAGAAGAGCGGCTCGAGCGCATTCATTGAAAAAAAACTGTCGAAGGCAAGATACGCGGGCGCAAACAGGATCGTCACAGCAGCGAGAAATTGCGCGAAGCGTCCTCCTCCTAGTTCACGTGCCAGGATCCCCGTCATGAATACGACAACTGCGCCCGCTAGCACCGGAAGCAGACGAAGCGAGACCAGCGAATCACCGAATAGGTGTCGCGAGAACCACGCGGCCAAGGCGATGAGGGGCGGTTGATCTACATAACCCCAAGCGAGATGTTCGCCACAAGCCATGTAATACAACTCGTCGCGAAAAAATCCATAGTGGCGAACGCCAAGAAAATGAAGAAGCAGCGTCGCGGCCGCCAAGCCGGCCAGAATCGACATCGCGCCGAATACCTCATCGCCAGCGTGAGCACCTGAGAGAGGCCGCGCGTCGAATTCGTTGATTTGAATCTCACTCATGCGGGCTGGGAGATGATGCGAAAAGGCCGAGCGAGAGAAACATGCCTTGTTCCGTCCGCTGCGGGATCAGTTGGCAGCCGACGGAACGAG